>Ga0214473_10010743_pt1 | contig 10758 bp, 12 predicted proteins | sample RVTome_7_FD_203509 | JGI IMG/M metagenome (GOLD analysis project Ga0214473, IMG submission 203509) | Soil microbial communities from uranium-contaminated site in the Upper Colorado River Basin, Wyoming, United States - RVT98D197 | ecosystem: Environmental > Terrestrial > Soil > Contaminated >... | reverse complement strand
TGATATTGATTTAGAATACGCTTTGAAAAAATACCAAGCAACGGATGCCGGGCATAGGGCTTTTTTACAACAACAATATGATTTAGGTTTTATTTCACATCAAGAATATTTGGATAAGATTGCTGCAATGGATGAGGCTGCTGAAGAGAAATCACAAGAAACAAAAGCGGCAGGGATTCAGAAAACAGGTCAACAAGTCGCAGCGGGTTTACAGGTTGCTTCTTCATTTATTAAGATGCTTGCTGAAGAACAAGATGTGACCACTAGAGAAGGATTTGAAAAGAACAAAAAGTTAAGACTGGCAGGGATTGTAGCCGATACGTTAGCAGCAGGAATAGCGGGAATGTTAGCAGGTCTTCAAGCGGGGGGTCCGTGGGGAATTGCACTCGGAGCAATTACAGCAGCAAGCACATTAGCTTTTGGAGCAGTTCAATACAAGAAGTTAAAGGCATCTACATTTGACGGGGGGGCATCACTGTCTGCAAGTGCGGCATCAGCACCCACAGTACAGGCAGCACCTTCATCTAGTTTAATCAGTCCATTAAGCGCAGGCGAAGCAAACGCAGCTATATCAACTAATCAAGCACCGATTCCAGCTTATGTAGTTCAAAACAATGTAAGCAGTCAGAGCGCATTAGCTAGGAACATAACGGCAACGGCTAATTTCTAATGAATTTACAACAAATATAATTCTTTTGCGTCCTACTTATATAAAGACACGAGAATTATGAATGTATTTGAAGTTTTTATTGACGAACTTAACGACGAACACGGCGTTAATGCTATCAGTCTCGTTGAAAACCCAGCGATTGAGTTCGATTGGATTGCATTAAAAGACGAAAAGAAACTAGAATTAGCCGAAATAGATAAGGATAAGCAGCTATTAATGGGTGCTATACTCGTCCCAAACCGTCCTATTTATAGAATGATGGACGAAAACGAGTTTTATATTATCTTTTCAAAAGACACTATTAGAAAAGCAAGCGAATTATACCTAACAAAAGGCAGCCAAAGCAACACAACCCTAGACCATTCGGGTAAAATTGCCGGCGTTACACTTGTGGAAAGTTGGATTGTTGAAGATTCTACGCAAGATAAGTCCAGAAAATACGGGCTGGGAGTACCAATAGGCACGTGGATGGGGACTATGAAGGTAAATAACGATGACATTTGGAAAGACTACGTAAAAACAGGGGCAATTAAAGGCTTCTCAATAGAAGGATATTTTGATAGTCAAATAAAATCAAATTTAAAAAGTGATAAAATGGAAAAAGAAGAAAACAAATTACTTACAATTCTAAGTGAGATTAAAGAGTTTCTATTTAAGAAACCCGAAATCCAATTAGAAGAAATGAAAACCGAAGACGGTGCTGTTTTGTTTGCTCAAGTATTTGAAGCAGGCGAAGCTGTATTTATTGTGTCAGGTGAAGAAAGACAAACTTTACCCGTTGGCGAATACGTTTTAGACGATGGTCAAATTTTGGTCGTAACAGAAGAAGGCGTTATTAATTCAATCGGAGCAGCAACAGAAGAAGTTGTTGAAGACGCACCAACAGAAGCACCAGTTGAAGCTGCTATGTTAACCGATGAAATGAAAGCCGAGATTCGCAGTTTAATTCAAGAAGTTTTAGCCGAACAGAAACTTGAAGAAGTTGTTGAGGTTAAAGAAGTAGAAGAATTAAGCAAAATCGAAAAAGCACCTAAGCCAAGTCCAGAGGGGAAAAAAGTTGAACCATCAGGATTTAAGATGGCAGCACCTAAAGGAACAAAAGCAAAAGTTTATGACAAAATGTTTAATAAATAATAGTTATGGCAACAGTGGCAAATTCAACTTACAAATTAATTCCTGACAAACTTACAACGGCTCAAATAGCCGCATTAAGTGCTGAATCAGGTGCGATTGTGTATGATACAGACTTATCACAATTGAAGCATTATGATGGTTCGACCTGGATGGGATTATCATTAAACGCAGCTACTAATCAAATTGGTAATACTGCTAAAACAAGTTACAACCGTTTGAGTGGTTACACTAAAATTGATTATCGTCCAACAGTTTGTACTAACAGCTACGCTTTACAAGTACGTTCAGAGCCAACAGGAACATCAGGACAGTTTTGGGGTGTTGATGCAGAAACACATTTACAAGGTGATGGCACGGCTTCGATTCGTTCAGTTCAGGGCGTTGCAGTTGTAGATACTGGATTCACAGGAACAGCATCAACTTTAATCGGTGTTTATGGACAAGCAAGAGCAGATGGTACAGTAGCAGGAGCTTCTTTTATGACAGGTTTATATGGACTGATTGAAGCAAGCGCAGCGATTACAGCTACTCACGTTACATCTTGTTGGTTAGATTCACATCAAGCTAATGCAGTTACAGGTGAGCATGACTTACTTTATATGACTAATAACGGAGCAGCTCAAATGGATCAAGCTATTTATTTGTATGGTGGCGATAAAATTACAAGTCTTATTGAACTAAATACAGTTAGCGGTATGGTATCCGATACTGCCGAAGTAGGCGGAACAGCAAAGAAAATCAAGATTACAATTGACGGTACTGTACATTATATTAACGCATATACAGGATGATAAAATTAGAACTGACACCTGACGAAGTTAATTTAGTCTTAAAAGGATTGCTTGAATTACAAGCAAAATTTTCAATTGACTTGATTATTAAAATTGACGGCGAAGCTAAGAAACAAATAGAAAAAACAAATAAATAATTATGGCAACATTAACTTATTCGAATCCGGAACAACGGAAACAAAAGACGTTCGCTACAATTGCAGTTGCAACAACTTTAACAGCAGCAAACAGCGGGACGATTTATACTCTACCAGCCGCAACAGCAGGGGCGCAAATTACACTACCAGCTTTAAAAGCAGGTTTAAATTTTAAATTCATTGTGGCGGGCGCTTTCGCAACTACTGATTGGACAATAGTAAGCACAACAGATGTCATTTATGGAAGTGCATTAGTTGATGACGTTCAAGTACCAGCAGCTGCTGAAAATACAATTTCTTTTGTAGCATCAGCTGAAACAATTGGAGATTGGGTTGCAGTAGAATGCGATGGAACAAATTGGTATGTTTCAGGTGATGGCCAAGCAACAGGTTCAATAACTTTTACAGCACCTTAATAAATTAACGAAATAATAAAATAGAATTATGGCAACAACAACAAGTATGACCAGCACGTATGCTGGAGAAGCCGCTGGACAATATATCGCCGCTGCTTTATTTTCAGGCGTTACTTTAGGTAGCAACGCAATAACAATTAAACCTAACATCAAGTACAAACAGGTAGTTAAGAAATTAGCTTTGTCTGGTTTGTTACAAGATGCTTCTTGCGACTTCACGGATGCAGGAACGGTTACTCTTACCGAAAGAATTATAGAGCCTAAAGAATTAATGATGAACGTTACTTTATGTAAGTCTGATTTCGATTCTGATTGGGAAGCAATTTCAATGGGTTATTCAGCTTTCGATAATTTACCTCCTAACTTCCAATCATTTTTGATTGCAGAAATGGGAGCAGTTATAGCTGAAGGTACTGAAACCTCAATTTGGATGGGCGCAACAGGAACAAGTGGCCAGTTTGACGGCTTAGTAACTTTGATGCTTGCTGATTCAACCGTAGTTGACAGCCCTAACGATACAGTTACTTCAACAAACGTAATTGCAGAGCTTACAACAACAGTTGATTTAATTCCTGCACGTGTACGTAATGCACCTGATTTAACTTTCTATGTAGCACCAAATATCTACTATGCTTATTCACGCGCATTAGGTGGATTCGTAGCTACTATTGGCGGTGCCGGTTATAAAGACGAAGGATCAGTAAACTTGAAGCCTTTAATGTTTGAAGGTATTCCAATGTTTATTGCAGAAGGCTTGTCTTCTAATTATGCAGTCGTAGCTCAAAAATCTAATCTATGGTTTGGTACTGGCTTACTCTCTGACCAAAACGAAATCAAGATAATTGATATGGCCGATATTGACGGCTCTAAAAACGTTCGCTTTGTAGCGCGTTATACAGCAGCAGTTCAGTACGGAATTGGTAGCGAGATTGTACTTTATGCACCTGCTCACTAAGAGTTAGAAAAACGGAATTATGAATTTAAATACATAACATTATGGCTTGTACGTTAACAAATGGCAGAGCATTGCCATATAAGGATTCCGTTGGTGGCATTAAGGCTGTTTACTTTTTCAATTACGGAGTAGAGATAACAGAGGTAGCGGAAGTGGTAACAGATATTCAGGCAAGTGGTGGCGGTGCTGCTACTTGCTTTAGATATGACGTAAAAGGGTTAACGGGATTTGAAGAAACAGTTAACGTTTCCAGAGATACCGGGACAAGATTTTACGAGCAAGTGCTTTCGATAACTCTTACGAAATTAGATACGACAACAAGGGCGCAACTTAAACTTATGGCTTATGGAAGACCTCAAGTAGTTGTATCAGATTTTAACGGTAATGCTTACCTTTTGGGTAACGAAAACGGAATGGAAGTAACATCAGGAACAACAACGTCAGGGCAAGGCAAAGGCGACCTATCAGGTTATACTTTAGTCTTAACAGGACAGGAAAGAAAATCAGCTAATTTCATAGGTGATGCAACTGCTTCAGATCCATTTGCAGGAACGACAACATTAGTAACAGTAACGGCGGGAACTTAAAATAAAGAGATATGGCTTGTGATTTAACAGCAGGAAGACTTTTACCCTGCAAAGATGTTGTAGGAGGAATAAAAGCATTATACCTTTTCAACTACGGAATAGTAGTGACTGGCACGGATGCCGTGACGGATATTAAAGCAACGGGTGGCGTTAATGCTGCTAGTGCTTATAAATATGTAGTGAAAGGGTTAACAGGCTTTGAGGAGACTGTTAATAGTTCACGCGATACAGGTTCAACATTTTGGGAACAAACTTTGAGTTTGACACTTACGAAGTTGGATTTAACAACTAGAACAGAATTAGAAATAATGGCAGCAGGGCGACCTATTGTAGTTGCACACGATTTTAACGGAAATGCTTTTGTGCTGGGAGCAGCCAATGGTATGGAAGTTTCAGGAGGTACAACCGTAAGCGGTCAAGCTAAAGGAGATTTAAGCGGTTATACTTTGACACTGGTAGGACAGGAAACTGTACCCGCACCATTTGTAACAGGTTCTACCGTTGCAAATCCCTTCGCTGGCATTGTAACGAATCCTCCTACGATTGTAACATCGTAACGTACCTATTCCGCTTACCATAAGAACAGCGAACAGGTCACCAATATGCCGCTTTCGTTAATTCGCGGGCGGTTTTTTTTTTGCAACAAAAATTTGATTTTAACGTTATGAATATATGATAGTATTAAAACCAATAGCAACCGTTCAAACAATCGTAGTTTACGCACGTAATCACGATTCAACAAAAGCCTATTCAGGAATTATAACTCCAGAGGAAACAGATACCCCCGAAACAAAAACAGGAACATTAACAAGTTTTACTGATGGGGTTTTGACAATCAAGTTTACTTATGGTTTTCAAGAAGCACGGTTTTATACTATTTCAATCATTAGTGAAACGGTTACAATTTATAAAGGGAAGATTTTCGTAACAGCACAAACAAGCAAATTCAATCCTGTTCTTAATGACTATTTGGAAGAGCCAAATGTAAATTCAGGTTGGGTTGTAAAGACATAAAATATGAATATTAATGTAGTTCAATTATCCAATTACGTAGCACCAAAAGTTACAGAGGAGCGAGGAAAAGAGTGGGTAAAGTATGGAGTTGATAACGATTATTTCGATTATCTACTCGATAGATACAGAGGCTCTCCAACAAACCACGCTATTATTAATGGAGTTTCTGAAATGATTGCAGGGGACGGAATAGTTCCTTTGAGTTCTAGGGCATCAAACAGTTATGCTAAGGCACTTTCTTTGTTTGCTGATGAAGATGTCCATAGATGGGCTTTTGACCTTAAATGCTTAGGTTATTACATAATGCTTGTAACTCTAAAAAAAGGTGTTGAAGAAGTTGAATACACCCCCGTACAGAATTGGCGTTCAGGATTAGCAGATGAAGAAGGGGTTGTTAAGGAATATTTCTATTCAGATGATTGGGGTCAATCAAATTTAGCAAAGTTCAAACCGAAACCTTTTAATACATTACAACCCGATTCAAAAACAGGTTTATTTGTGTACGCTGTAAAGCCTTATCGAAGTGGAACGTTCTATTATCCGAATGTGGATTATATGGGCTGCTTGCAGTATGCACATTTAGAAGAAGAAGTCGGAAACTTTCACCTTAACAATATAATGAACGGACTTGCGCCGGGAATGATTATCAATTTTAACAACGGAGACCCGGGAGAAGAGATAAGAGACAAGATTGAGCAATCAATTCAAAACAAATGGGGCGGTTCTTCAAATGCAGGCAGGTTTATTATGGCTTTCAATGACAATAAAGAAGCATCAGCTAGTATTGAAACGGTTGCTATTTCTGACCTTGACAAACAATACCAATTTATAAGCCAAGAAGCAACTAGCAAAATAATGGTAGGGCATAGGGTTACAAGTCCTTTGCTTTTCGGAGTTCGAGACGGCGGAGGCTTAGGTTCAAATACAGATGAAATCAAAACAGCTAATGAGTTATTCCAAAATTCGGTTATTCGTCCTTATCAAAACTTTATGATTAAGTCTTTTGAATATATCTTATCTTTAGATTCATTATCTATGCCGATGAGAATTAAGCCATTAAGTCCTATTAATGAGGTTGTAGATAGTTCTGGAGATTCAACGCCTCAAGCAGTAGCCACTGATGCGCTTACTCAAAAGGCAGCAAGCTATAACGGAGCGCAAATAGCAAGTTCTTTAGAGATTATGCAGGCAGTAAAAGACGGCGTTTTGACCACTGATCAAGCAATAACATTCTTGATTCAGATGTTACAGTTTGATCCTGTTGTAGCGAAGGCTTTATTCTATGGAAATGCCAGCAATGAGATTGCAAAACTTAGGAAGGTAGTTAACGAAATGGATTCTTTCATTGAGTTAGGCGAAGAACTAGGCGAAGAATGGCTATTAATAGATGAAAGAAAAGTTGATTATTCGGTAGATGAAAGCATTTATGCTAATTTAAAAGCAAAAGTGCCTAGTTCAAATCCTAATGCAACCGCTGAGGAAGATAACGACATATTTAAAGTTCGATATACGTACGCACCCAAGACGGTTTCATACGAAAAAGGACACGAAACTAGGGAATTTTGCCGTAAAATGGTGAACGCAAATAAGGTTTATCGCATTAATGATATTAAAATGGCATCAACAAGGTCGGTTAATCCGGGTTGGGGACCGGACGGTGCTGATAATTATGACATATTTCTATACAAAGGCGGTGGGGGTTGCCATCATTATTGGATGAGACAGGTTTATTTGCTTAAGAATAACAAGAAAATAAGTGTAAATGATGCTAAAAAGATCATAAACGGGCTACCTGTTGAGGATAGAGATGCTGCAAGACTGCCTATAAACGATCCAAAAGTAGCTCAACTGCCTAAAGATATGCCTAATCACGGATTTTTAAAACCACGTAGATAATGGAAGCACTACTTATTAATCGAGATGACATAATGAAACTTACAGGAATCGGTGGGAATATCGACCAAAGTAAGATTTTACCTCACGTCAAAACAGCTCAAGATATACATTTGCAGCCTGTTCTTGGAACGGATTTACTTGACAAGCTAAAAGCATTAGTAACAGCAGGCGACCTTACAGACGTAGGAAACGAAGCGTATAATACTTTGGTAGAAACATACATAACGCCTATGCTTGTTAATTTTACGCTAGTTGATTTTTTGCCGTTCTTACAATTTGAAATTTCAAACGGCGGGATTCAAACACACACGGCAGAGAATTCAGTTAACGCTTCTAAAAATGAAATGGATGCGATGGTTCAAAAGTTCAAAGATAAAGGTTCGTTTTACGCTACTAGATTACTAGATTATTTATGTAGTCACTCAAGTTCTTTTCCTGAATACAAAACGAATACTTTAAACGATATGCACGGCGGTAACGATGTATCTTTTGGTGGTTGGGTGTTAGGTAACAATAGAGGTTATGATTCAGAAAAATCAAGAAAATATTACTTATGAAATACAAGATTAAATTAGAGAATATTAAGAAATTAAAAGAATATCTTAAAAAATTAAGCAAATGAACTGGGGAATAATATATTGTAGCAGTTATTGGGGAGACGATGCGAATAAGCAAACGATTCTTATCGATTCGAAACCCGCTTGTTTTAGTTAAAAAAATAGAAATATGAAAAAAATACTTTCAATATTACTCTTATTACCTTTTTGGGTATTAGGACAAGTAGCACCGATAAAAACGGTGCGAATAGCAAACGCTACAACAACATTCTCGACTAATATAGCAAAGGGAGACGAAGTTACAAACTTAGCCACAGGAGAGTTGTGGAAAGCCAATGCGGGTGTTTTGGGAACATACACGTTAACTACGGGTGCGGCTTATTTTAATAAGATAGCCGGTGAAGAACTTGTAAACACATTTTCACAAAGGCAAATTTTAGAAGATTCATTAAGGGTTAATGGAAGTGCTTATTTCAAAGGTAACGCATCGACAAATCTACAATTCATAATCAACAATGCTATTGGAACGGCTAAATGGTATCTCCTTTTGGGGGGTTCGGATGAATATCAAATCAAAAATCAAGCAAGTCAGTTAATGTTTCAGGTCGATGCAGCAGGTAATGTTTCGGCTAATAATTATATTTCAACAGTAGCCACAGGCACAAAGCCAATTTCAGTAGTTTCCACTACATTGAATGATAGTCTTAACGCTGATCTGTTAGACGGATTACACGCTGCTGCCTTTGCGGTGGTTGCAGATACAGTAGGAATATATCATACCAATAGGGCTGCGTTAAATTTAGTTTCAGGAACAAATACAGGCGATCAGACAATAACAAATTCTTCGGATGCTACTACGCATACAGTAACATTAAGTGCTTCGGGTGGAAGTACACAAATAGTAGAAGGAACAGGCGTAGGTTTAGCGACAACAGGAACAGGCAGCGCAGGCGTGCTAACAATAACAAACACAGGTGTTGTAACAGAGGCAGACCCTGTTTATATTGCTGATACTTCAAGAATTGCCTTTTTGAATCAGCCGAATATTTTTACTAGAAAAATGGTAATAGGAGGGACTGCTCCGAAGACGCAAGATTTATATGTACAGGGTTCGGGAGAGTTGGTTCTTCGAGACATTGTGATTAAAAATAGGGCTTGGAAAATTGACCATATTTCAACAGATAGCACGTTAACTATTGTAAGTACTGATACTACGGGTACAGAAATAATTAACGCTTTAGTCTTAAATAGCGTAAATGGATTTGTAGGGGTTAAAAAAACGCCGCTAGTCGCTCTGGACGTTAATGGAGAGATTAATTCGGAAAATATTAAAATACATAAACCAACACAAGCGACACTAAAAATACAGACCGATACCTATGCTAGTGATATAACCCAGAATGGTGGGGGCGGGGGGTTCCCTTACGGTACGTATGTGGATTTAAACGTGATTAATAACTATCAAGGCAGCTCCGCATTCGGGAATATTAATTTTATAACCGGCGATGCCGGTGGTTCAGTCGTTGCGGCTACGATAGGGGGCGGTGCAAATAAAGGTAATTTTTCAGCAATTGGAACGTCCATAAATTTCACAACAAGCGGAACAGTTTTAACGGTTGGTGTGGGTGCTGATAATGGAACGGTATCGGCTGGAATCTTTACAGATAGAACAAAATACTATGATGGGGATGCTTTAACTGCAATTAAGAACATAAAAGGTAAAGATGGTGAAATAGACCACACAACACTCCCTGAATTTTCAAGAACGCACTTAAAAAAAACTAAAATGTTAGCAGATAGTACAGAGGTACAATTCATTGAAGAAGGTAGGGATTTGGGCGCTATGGTGTCGATTTTGACTAAAGCCGTTCAGCAACTTACAGATATTGTAGAAACTCAAAAACTAGAAATTGCAGATTTGAAGAAAATTAAATAAGAGAAATCAGTAATCCAATAAAAAAAATTTATATGCGTTTACGAATTAGAAAAAAGAAAATTATGAAAAAAATAATGAAATTTATCATCGGGATTTTAAAACCGACAGCAGAGAAAATCGCAAGTTGGTTTGGTATTGGTTATGACAAAGTAATGCACGCAGAAGTTGGGATAGTGCTTGCTTTAGCTGGGTACTTCGCCTCGTTCTATTTTTTAAAGGTACTAAGTGATGATTTACTAGGCAGAATGTTTGTATCTACGGCATTCGGGATATTGCTTGTTGGGTATCTTTCATTGGGGAAAGAGATTAGAGACCAACGAGAACCAGACAACGCCTTTTCATCAGCGGATATAGAATATGCATTTTATGCAGGAGTAATTACACTTGTGATAAATAACATAGTAATTGCATTAATAAACTTTTTATAAAATACAATAATTATTAAAAAACAATAACATTATGAATTTTAAGGACAAAATTACCAACTATGCAGCAATTTTAGCCGTACTTGGTGGAGTAGTAAATGCTTATTTACAAACAAACGCTGGTAAGCCTATTGATTGGGCTGAATTGGGTGGTTTATTATTACTTGCTGGAATTTCGTATTTAACAGGAAAAGACGCAGAAGGTAAAACAAAGACACCTGAATTGCTTGCTAAGCAGGT
>Ga0214473_10010742_pt1 | contig 10759 bp, 8 predicted proteins | sample RVTome_7_FD_203509 | JGI IMG/M metagenome (GOLD analysis project Ga0214473, IMG submission 203509) | Soil microbial communities from uranium-contaminated site in the Upper Colorado River Basin, Wyoming, United States - RVT98D197 | ecosystem: Environmental > Terrestrial > Soil > Contaminated >... | reverse complement strand
TGCCGTTGCTATTTACTCTAATCCGGATATTTTGTTAATAGACGAAGTCTTGTCCGTCGGAGACGAAAGTTTCAGAAAAAAATCCTTCGAAAAAATTAACGAGTTCAGAGCGGCAAACAAAACAATAATTTTAGTGACGCATGATTTGACCTCTGCTGCCCGGATTTGTGACAAACTAATCCTGCTTAAAAGCGGTAAGATTAAAAAAGTAGGTAAACCTAAAGAAACAGTTAATAAATATTTAAGCGAGACTGCAAAAGAAGAGAGACCTACAGAAAAAGGAACAAGGAAAATAATGCTAGAGAGTTTCCGGCTACTCGATGAACAGAGAAACAAATGCAGAAAGTTCAATTCTGGCGAACCTCTCTTAATCGAAGTTAGCTATACAGCAAAAAACGAAATTAACGATCCCATATTTGGCTTTGCAATTCACGATCAGCATGGTGAACACTGCTTTGGAACAAGCACTAAACACAAAAATATCAAAACTGGCTTGATTAAAGAGAAGGGCAGTCTAGTCTTTAAAATAGAAAGCCTGCCTATGCTTAACGGCAAGTACTATATAACATTGGCAGTTACATCAGCCAAGGACGAAATTTATCATTTGTTGGATAATTGCCTATTCTTTGAGGTTGAAAATCCTACTGACGATATCGGCATTTTTCACATGGCGGTTGATTGTCAGCTTGAATATAGCAAAGAAGCTAAAGAGAAAGACTCAGCAGTAGAGCCGATAGCTTAATGAGAGAAAAAACAAAAACATTCATGCATAAGTTGCCAATGATTAGCTCTCTAGCACAACGGTTAACAGCTATAGTTAGACTACCAAAGAAAATTCGCCAATTAGACAATTCATTAAGAATCCTGGATGAGCGATTAAACACGTTAGAGAGTCCAGGAGGACATCACGGAATCAGCCAGCAATTAGAAACTCTTAAAAGCATTGTTGAATCTTTGGAGAAAAATTTTGCCGAGTTCTTGCCAGTTCTTCAGATGAGCAAAGAAGAGCGAGAACAGGGATTTGCTGAAACTTTGGTACAAAAGAATGTCTCCCTTTTATCTGAGCAAAGATTGGATACTAATTTGAGTGATTTTACCGCTTTATTTGAAAACACTTTTAGGGGCGAGGAAAAAGCAATTCAAGACAAACAAAAACCTTATATTAAATACGCTAACGATGCTTTAAAAGCTTGTCAAATAGGTTATTTTCTTGATATTGGTTGCGGCCGGGGCGAATTCCTAAAACTCTTAAAAAGTGCCAATATTCCAGCAAAGGGGCTAGAAATCAATAAATATCGTTTCAGACAACTGAAGAATCAAGGGCTTGATATCGTGCACGAAGATGCTAATAGTTTCTTGAAAACCGCAGAAAACAATTCTCTTATCGGGATATCCGCTTTTCAAGTAATTGAGCATTTGACCATTGATTACTTAAGACGATTTATTAATTTAGCATATAAAAAATTACAAGCAAATGGTGTCATAATAATAGAAACCCTAAATTCAAAGAATGTCCTATCTCTTAGTAGCTTCCATCTTGATTTTACTCATACGAAACTATACCCTCCAGAAACAATAACTTTTGTTCTCCAATACTTCGGCTTTATTGATATTAGCTTAATTTATCTTAGCCCTTCACCAAAAGATTTTAGAACTAACAATTATCCGGAATTCAATTACAGAGAATACGCAATAATCGGTTGGAAAAAATAAAAGGCTGTTTGAAGAAAACACAAACTATCAGCCGAGTTAAATGCCTATCAAAAAAGATAAACTAATCAATATCATATGCCTTTTATTAATAACCTTCATAACCTTTAGCATAGTTTCGTTATTTTCTCGAATTGGTGTTGACGCCCATCACGATGGTTATATGTTAAAACCGGCCCTCGACTTAGCCGAAGGCCATATTCCATTCAAGGAGACCTATATCCAATATGGCCTTTTTACTACAGTAATACAAGCATTGTCCCTAAAAACCTTTGGGAAGTACTTGATGTCTTTAAGGTTGATAACTGCTTTATTTTACGCATTAATTGCTGGTTTGCAATGGTTGATCTGGAAGCGTTTTTTGCCGAGATATCTAGTTATTACAACCATAATTATTTGGTTGAGTCTCGCATCTTTTTTCCATAAGCCCTTTCATCCATGGTCTTCTGTCTATGCATTATTTTTCCAACTACTAGCCGGCTATTTGTTGATTATATTTATTGAGCACAGTTGGATTACTAACATTTGGAGTATTGATAGTTTTTCTGCTCCTCTTGCTAAAAGAAGGTCTAAGAGAACGATTAAAATTAACAGCGATTTATTCAGCAGGCTTTTTTGCCTTGATGTCAATTTTTTTCATATTATTAATATCGACCGAATCCTTATATGACTGGTGGTTGCAAACTACCTATTTCCCATATTTATGGGCAGCGGGGATAAAGAGCATTAGTAAGCTCGCAATATTGCAACATCTTTTCCCTTTTAAGATCCACGACCTCATCTGGCCTACATTGCCAGTCGTGACCTTATACCTACTATTTAGGTCGTTATATCCAAGGTCTACAACTGTGCAGAACAATATCAAACTTCAAATTATTATTTTAATAGCGCTAGCTTCTTGGCCCCAATATACACCAGTAAATGAGCATAGCCACATGTTCTGGGCGGCAACGCCTATGTTTGGCTTACTTGTTTTCTTTGTTTTGCAAGTAAATTCTTCTTTCGCAAAAATGGCAAAACAATACTCGGTTAGCCGGACATTAAGCTACGGCTTTAATTTTTTTACTATTACCTTGGTCGCAATATTATTAGCTAAACCAATTATGACAAACATTTCTGATGGAATGAAAAAGTTAAGGCAACCATATGTAACGATAAAATTACCGACCGTGCTACAAGGTTTGAAAGTAACAAAGAAAGAGGCTAAATTCTATCAGTCAATAGATAAAGCTCTAAAAGATTATTTAGCCATCAAACCTAAAACAAGGCTAATAACAATTGATGGAGATGCTATCTACTTAACTTTTATCCCAAACAACCGTAATTTTCACCCGGCCTTTATCAGTTACCCACAATATCCTGGTTATAATGAAAAGCTTAATGATTTCATAAAAAAAGAAGGACCTATAATAATTACGTTTAACTCTTGGAAGCCTGAAGGATATGTCGGTATATTAAAAACTGATTACCTTTCCCTAATAGCACCTGCATTGAAGTAAGCTAACGTAAAGCACTTACCTGAACCCTTAACTGAGTCGGCTGATTGAACCAGACAACAAATTCTTGTTGCAGATCGAATTTAAGAGTGTATTTTCCGGGCTTACTTGGTGCTTCAGCAAGAAAATCCATATCTATCTTCTGGTTAGGCCTAAGACTTTTTGATACGAGCCAAGATATTCCCTGGTAAGCGTCACCTTTGCTGTTTATAAAAAAACTAGTTATTAAAATCGAGCGCATCTGGCTAGAATCCCAGCCTCTTGGCCAAATTTCCTTACTGGTGTTTGTAATCTCAATTAAATAATTTGATAATTCGCCTACTTTTAGCTTGCTTCTTCCGGATTTTATTTTTATCTTAGCTTTTAAAGCAGTAGCCGGAAGTAGTTCATTCTGTTTGAGCCAGCCAATCTGGTAGGCAAAATCAATATATGGTCTAGTATACGGTCCCAATCTGATTGCTTTTACTATTTGCGAAGATCTCCAGTCAGCAAAAGACGAATTAGCTGGCCCATCAACTCCAGAATAAAAGAAGGCCCCGATAACCTGAACTAAAAAAGAAAATAAAACCGCTAAAACAAAGAGTGAAATAACAAGCTTTTTTGCCTTCTTTTCAATTAGCACAATTCCTTCAATAAAGGGAACCAGGAGAATTACAAAAAAAGGCAGAAGGTCGGTAAAAAACCTTGGCCCGTATGAAGAGCCACCAAGACCAGGCCATTTAGACAATAATATGCTCCCGGAAATAATGCTGCCAATACTTACAAGGTAGATACTTTTGATATGCAATTTCTCGTACAATTTGTAACGCTTCAAGAAAAAATAAATACCTAAGAAGCTAAAGATTGTTACCGGTGTATATATAAACAAACCTTTATTCGGATAGAAGAACAGTAAACTCAGACCTTCAAAAATACCTCTTTTAAACGGTAGTATATAGCCCCCTTTTATACTTCCATAGACGTACAAGTTATAGCCAAGAAGTAATGGACCGACCAATAAACAAGGTAAAACAAACTTAATTACTCTTTGCCGGTATATATAAAAAACCAAAACAAGCATAAAGAGAGCAAAAATAAAGTTTGGGTATCTCTCAGCAACCGCTAAGGACGCAAACAAACCACTGAGGTACAGATAATTATCATTCTCCTGAGCTTGATAGAATGTTAATAAGGCTAGAATAATAAACAGCTGACTTAGCCCATGTTGCCACAAAGCCTGGCTTGAAATTACCCAAGTACTTGTAGCAAAAGCATAAGTAAAAGTTAAAAACAAAGCATATTGCTTATTCGTTTTCCTTAGAAGCAGAAATATGAATGAAACCGAGAGGGCCGCAACCAAAGAGGCTGAAAATTTTTCCATAAAATTGGCAAATGCTATCATTGCCGGAATATTACTTGAATTAAAAGAGAGCATTTTAAGCACTAGCCAATATAGTGGAGATATAATAATCGGCAAAACCACAGGGTAGGCAGAATACCAGTGACCTCGGGCAAAACCCCAAAAATAGAGTGGTTTCTGACCGGGTACTTGAAAGTATTTTACGAATTGATCCAAATATAGATTGTGATTATAAATTAGACTAAATGGGAGTAATGCCGCTGGGGTACTATCCATTGACGTAATTGACCTAAAATTTAAGTTGTAGACAATCAAAGATAAGAAAAAAACTAGGAGAGGCAAGGGTATTTTTTTTAAACTATTCCAAAACTTCATATAGTTTCCAACCCTCTCCAGTGTTAATAATTCTCATTTTTGGCTCTTTATAGCCGAGAGTTTGCAATGAAGTGTAAACTACCTTATTTGATAATTCACTACTATACGTATAGTTGTTATTTGATTTCCGGGGCAAAGAAATATAGATCTTTAGTTTTTCTAGCGTCAGCTTGTTAATGGTATCTTTGTTTGCCGTCATACGCTTAATCTTTCCTAAGATTGAATAGCCATTTTGACTTGAGGTTGCATAATAAGTTAGAAAATAAACATTACTATGAGAAAAATCGTATAACGAATTTCCATTTGAATCTTCGCCTCTAAACGAACCTGCTGGTAAATTACTACCAATAAAATCGCCTTTAAGTTTTACAAACTTTAGTCTTACACCCGAGTGCATAAAATAAAAAGCTGGTGCTTCGTATGCTCTAGCGCTGTCAACAATCAAATAGGAGCCGTTGAGCACACTTTTGAATAGCCCTCTTTGCATCGCCGCTTCAATATTTTCTCTTGGATATTTCCAACTTAAGTTTAGTAATTCTACAACCCTTACATTATTGCCATAATTGACAGAGGCAACCACCAATAAAAATATCGCGATTAACGTTGCACTTATCGAAAACAGGTACTTATGGTCCACTCTAAACTTTTGATATAAAAGATAAATAAACCCAATACTAATCAGGGACATCCCAAAGTAAGAAATATAAACAGGGATATAGGCAACCCCCCAGAAAACTTCTTGTTGATACTTGGTGGAAAAAGAGATTAAAACCGACGGCAAAATCAACAACATAAGACCGATAATCATGAAAGACTTAGCGCTAAAATTGCCCGATGAATCAGATATTTCTTTTGGTATTCTAAAGGAAATGCAGAAAAATATGGAAAGGCCAACCAGAGCAATAAAAACCCAGCTGAGGGAAACTTTATTTAAATATTTGATAGATGGCTCGAAAATCTTATTGGGATCAACTACATAATAGCTTAGAGGAAAAGCGGCAAATATTTGTTTTGCTAGGGTTAAAAAATAGGCCGAAAAGCGAAAATGCGGTACGTAAGTACCTGTTTTAAGCCCTCCGCTAAACAAAACTTTATAATAGCCTCTAGCAATAAAAAGCGTTATCAGAGAAGTAAAACCAACAGGTAAAATAAATAGTGAAGCCAGTTTAATATTCTTTAATCGAGGCCTTTTTTTTGAGAAATAGTAAACAACAGGAAAGTATATAAGAAAAAAGGGATAACTTATTTCATAAGTAAATAAACTAATCGTGTAAACCAGAAGGCTCAAAATCAAAAAAATTTTCTTTTCTTTCTGTAAATAAAGAACAAGAAAAATCAAGGAAACGAACAAATAAAGAAAAATCAGCGGTAAAAGAAAGGAGAAACTTAGAATAGGATCATGATAAAACCTAAACTGGAAAAATATTGTTGGAATAAAAAACGATAAAGCAGCTAAATGGTATGATTTTGTGGTAATTTTTATAAAATAACTAAAGGTAAAGAGATTGCTTAGTACTACAATAAAAACAATGACTTTGTAATAATACAGATTATTTAAAAACAAAAAAAGAAAAGCTGAATAATAAGATAGTGGATAAAATCGACCTGTGTATCCAAGCCATAATTTTATATATTCAAAGATAAACTGCCATATGCTTTGATTTTTTAATAAAAGAGCGCCTTTAATAAAAGAATTAATCACATCATCAGAAAGATAAGGACTATTGATAAGTGGATAAATACTGACTGCAGACAAAATAATAACAGTAACAAACAGGAAGATATTCCCTTTTTTTTCTGGGAAAAAATCACTCAATTAACTTTTGGCCTTTTTGTTATAGCCGACTAAACTAAAGAATATAAATCTGCCATTAGTGCTAGTTATAGGTTTTGTGCTCAAGAGTTCTAACAATTCTTTTTCTAAACTTACCGCTCCATCAGCATAACCAAAACGATCGATGTAAATTCCTTTAAAGCCGGACTTTGAGATTATTACCAAAAATTCTTCCAACGGCTTAGAGACAACACTCTTCAACCACCTATCTCCCTGTCTTCCTTTCATTGCACCGTAACTCCAGCGCAAATTTTTCGAATGCAGGTACGCGCGAAAGTGATCATAATCATGCATCTTTTCAACAGGCGGATATTCCGGAAAGGGAATGTATGGGAGTTGAAATACTAGTGAATTCTTCGGAAGAATGGTCTCGATTTTTTCAATAAAAGCCGCGTCATTTTGATAATCTTTTTTGCTCAAGGCATATCCAGGAGCAAAACTATTGCTCGTTTGGTCCAAAATACCAATTAAAAGAATAAGGCTCACGAAAATATAGAACAAAAAAGCCTGCTTATCTGAGAATTTACTCCTTACTTTATCCAATGCCATTCCGACTGCGAAAAAGGCAAAAAAGGCGATAAAAACGCTTATGCGATTATAGGCCCGTATCTGAGGAGTAATAATTAAGGCAAAAAGAGTTCCCGCTCCACCTATTGTTCCCAACAAAAAAGCTGAAATGTTCAGTACGCTAAGATTCTTCATCAGTATGGCATGTCCTTTGGGAAACCCTAGCACACTATTTATCAATAGCGCACTGAGCAACAAAAGAAACCCTATGCTCCCGACAAAACCTAAGGTCGCGGCATCATTTTCGTTAACATTTGGAGCGACTGAATTATAATCGTTCTTTAATGTTGCAAAAGCTTTTACTCTATGTTCAGTAATAGGTAATAGCAACTGGCTCAGCTTTAAGCCATAAACCTCACTGTCAACCACAGTCCGCTTAGCGATTTCGCGATTTGGCCCATTAGCATGGCTATAAATAATGCTTGGAGCTAAGTTAAGAAAGATTCCTAAAACTATTAGAGCTATTAAAATTATCGCAGCCAAAAAATTATAAAAATTCTTTCTCTCCACAGAAACAAGAGTTCCTATTACTAACAAGAAGAAAATGGCAAAAAATGCGTAATATATGCCAGATGAAGCAATAATAAGAGAGATAACTATAGCCGAAAAAGCTTTCCAACTTAATAAATTGAACTTAAGATTTTCTATCTTTGTAGACTCACCAAAAAAAATCGGACGCTCTTCAGCCACCCATAAAATAATTAGTGTAGCCAAGGGAACTGAATAATAAGCTGCTAAAAAAAGGTGCGCCTCGCCCCTAAAAAAGTGATAAGGGATAAAAACAAATAATAAACTGCATAAAATTGACGAAGTGTAGGATATTTTAAAATGCCTTAAAACAAACATTGATGTTAATAGTGTTAAAAAGAAGGCGAGAATAAAATATAAATTTAAAGCAATACCAAACCTGGGGAAAAATAAAGAGATATATTTAACAAGAACCAATTGAAGATTATCGCTGCCAGGATAATCATTCAAATTGAGACCAGCTGGGGCACCTACGTATTTATTTTGTATAAACCAGCCGTTATCAATTGCACCCTTAATTGACATGCTGCCAAAATAGTTATCGCCAGAATCAGAGTAACGAAACGGAACATTAAGATCGGCATTCCAAAGTTGCATTATCCAAATAAGGATTATTAAACAAAGAATAATAGCTAGTCCATAGGCAAAAAATGCTTTTCCTAAGTTTCTTTTAGAAGACTTAATATTACTCATCGACTGGATTAAATTGGGTCAAAGAATGCCCAAAGGTAAAACGCTTGTGGCCAAAATAGCTTAAGCATATTGTTATAAATAAGATCGCGGCCTGAGCCATAATCGGACTCATTTTGAGAAGCTCAACAGCCAACGGTAAGGTAACAATATTGACAAGAAAAGCGATCCCATATACCAAGTAAAACCGTAAATACTCTTTAATATAGTTACCTTTTGTTTTAAAGACGAAAAATTTATAGCATATGTAAGCATTGGTAATGCTAATAATATAGCTACCTAGTAAGATAGCAATATAATGGACAGCCCTGTGGAGGGTAAAATACAAAGCGGTAAAAACAAAAAAACCGAAAGCTGTATTCCAACCTCCCACAATAAGATAACGTATCTTTTCTTGGTGTCTGCTAATTAAGCTTTTCAATATTTGTTTCTGGTATTGCTTCTTCTTTGCTTGGCTCAAAATTGACTCTTTCCTCTTCAACAACTAGTGGCCTCTTATGTACCTGGGTATGAATAGAGCCTATATATTCACCAACTATTCCTAAAAAGAACAACTGAACTGAAGAGAAAAAAAACAAACCGATAACTACCGGTGCAACTCCAATAGAAAAGCTTCTCCAAAAGAAAATTTTATAGCCTAAATAAATAACAGCAATCAGAAAGCTTAAAACAGAACTCAAAAAGCCTAGCATTGTAGCAAGTCGCAGAGGTATTTTTGAATAATTGGTTATTCCCAACATCGCTAAATCATAGAGAGTTAAGAAATTATTTTTTGTTATTCCCCGTTTACGGCTTTGTTGACTATACTCAATTTGGGCACTTTTAAAGCCTAGCTCAGCTGTTAAGCCCCTGAAGTATGGATAAGGATCATCAATTGTTCTTAGAGTCTTGATAACGCATTGATCATACAATCCAAATCCGGTGCTATCTTTTATCAGCTCAACATCTGAAAGTCTTTTTACCAGCCGGTAATAAAATTTCCTTATTAACGACATGATGAAGGATTCTTCACTCTTTGCCCTAATACCAAGAACAGTTTTATAGCCTTCTTCCCATTTCTTTATAAATGTTTTTATCAGTTCCGGAGGATCTTGAAGGTCAGCAACTAGCACAACTACCGCATTTCCTGTTGCCTGCAGTAAACCATAATAGGGAGATCTTATATGCCCGAAGTTTCTGGTATTTACAATTATTTTTACATTTTTATCTACGCTTGCTATCTTTCTGAGAATTTGAACTGTTTTGTCCGTAGAGGCATTATCAATAAAAATATGCTCATAGGCATAATCATTTAGCTCGTCAAAAACCTTTTTGGTTTCTTGATAGACAGCTTCTACATTTTCTTCTTCGTTATAGCAGGGGGTTAAAATACTAATAAGTTTAATTTCGTACTCCATAATTTAGAAAGGGTTCAACTAAAATTAATTCTTTTCTATTGATATAAGTTTCTTGTTTGCGGTGCCGACTTTTTGTTTCGGTTCAGCGGGATCAATGCCACGGTCATAAATAATCTTTTTTAAGTCTTCATTATTTGCGTAGGGACTATCAATCATATCAATGATTATCGGCTGATCTTTTATACACGCTTCTAGCAATACTTCCCCGCGCATTAATTCACGACAGGAAACCTGGCCTTTTTGCAAGGGTACTGCCAAGTAAACATCATCTTCAGTAAGCGCATGATCTTTCGGTAAATTCCTCTTTGCATAGACCCCTCTAACCAAAGCATCTAAATACCGTATTTCTTTTTCCTGAGGCATCATCAATTGTGTTCCTGGTGCACCGCACATCTCTTTAGCCTTCTTGTAAGCCTTAAACCATTCGTCTACCTGCTGAGGTAGGGAGCAGTAAGGTGATACTGGGATACCGCCTGCGTTAATGTCTACGTGGCGCTCAAAGGTTCTAGCACCTTTTGCATAGGCTACCATGATTGAAGATGTCCAATCATGGTACTCATGTGTAGATAAGCCTATTGTATGGTTAGGATAGCGATTTCTTAAGAAATCGATTTGGTTTAATTCAAGCTCATGATCTTCTGAGGGGTAAATTGCTACACAATGGTTTATGGCCAAAGGAATATTTCGGTTATCGAAAAAAGTTACAAGATCATCCAAATCTTTTTGGGAAGAACCACCTGTTGAAACAATTACCGGTTTCCTAGTTGTTGCTATTTTTTCAATTAGAAACCAATCGTTAATATCAGAGCTCGCAATTTTGATT
>Ga0214473_10010741_pt1 | contig 10759 bp, 12 predicted proteins | sample RVTome_7_FD_203509 | JGI IMG/M metagenome (GOLD analysis project Ga0214473, IMG submission 203509) | Soil microbial communities from uranium-contaminated site in the Upper Colorado River Basin, Wyoming, United States - RVT98D197 | ecosystem: Environmental > Terrestrial > Soil > Contaminated >... | reverse complement strand
ATTATCGCCGAGACCATGCCCGAGGCCGAGGTTTACGATCCTTATGACGGCCACGAGACGTCGGTGCATTATGACACGGAAAAGGGCGAATCGGTCTTTCGAGCCTCGCTTGAGAAGATCGGGGAATGCGACCTGATGATCGCGTTTATTCCAGTTGCGTCGATGGGCACGGCTATCGAGATGTGGGAATGCCGCGGGATGGGAATCCCCATCTGGTCCATAACGGAAATGCAAGATAATTGGGTGGTGCGTTTTTGCTCGGAGATGATATTCTCCGATATCGAATCCCTGGCGGATTATCTCGGCAAATCGCTTGCATCCGCCTCAAAAGAGGGCTGATATGCCAACTTACGAATATAGATGTCTGAAGTGCCGGGAGATTTTCGAGAGAATTCAGCGAATTTCCGCTCCGAGTCTTACGGAATGCCCGTTTTGCAGCGGCAGGGTCGAGCGAATCATTACGGGTGGATCGGGGTTGCTGTTCAAGGGTTCCGGATTTCATATAACCGATTATCGTTCCGATTCTTATAAGAAGGACGCCAGCCGCGATAAGCAATCCGATTCCAAACCGAGCGTATCGTCGGGAGATAGCGGCAAATCCTCCACTGGCGATGAAAAACCTAAATAGCTCGTCAGGCGGTTTCTTTGGCCGCCAGCTGTCCGCAGGCTCCGCAGATATCGAGGCCGCGGCTCTCGCGAATCATCACCGCATAGGTGCGGGGATATAGATATTCTTTGAATCGCTGAACATCGTCCTCCAACGGGCGCGTGAACGGAAGCCCCGGAGACGGGTTATACCTCATCAGGTTGATCTTGCAGGGAATACCGTGGATCAGTTTTACCAGCTTTCTGGCGTCGTCGATCGAATCGTTGACGCCTCCCAAGAGCAGATACTCGAAACTGACGCGCCGCCCCGAAAGCTCGGTATACCTCTTGGCCTCGGCCATTATTTCCGGCAGACTGTTTTTCCGGGCCGACGGCATTATTCGACGCCGTATTTCCTCATCGGCCGAATGAAGCGATATAGCCAGGCCCAGTTTCCCGGCTCCGGAGACGAACCTCTGCAGGGCGTGAACCACGGCCACGGTGGATACCGTGATTCTCTTCTTCGACAGCGACGGCCCGTAATCGTCGCTTATGATATCGCAGGCCTTCAACACGTTTTTCAAATTCAGAGTTGGTTCGCCCATACCCATAAAGACAATATTGGAGATTTTCTCAGGCGAAAATCGCTGCACGGAGATGAACTGGTCGACAATTTCGCCGGCGTCCAAATTGCGCAAAAATCCCAGAGCTCCGGTGGCGCAAAACCGGCATCCCAGGGCGCAGCCGGCCTGGCTGGAAACACAGAGAGTCAGACGGCGTTTTTCCGGGATGAGGACCGATTCGATCCGGTAGCCGTCATGAAGTCCGAATAAGAACTTGCTGCTGCCGTCGTGAGATTCCTTTCTGGTCAGCATATCCAGCCTGCCTATGCGGGCTCTGTTAGCGAGTTCCGTCCTGATCTTCCTGGATATATCCGTCATGGAACCGAAATCCGATATCCCCTCCTGGTTTATCCAGCGGAAAAGCTGCTGTCCGCGAAATGATTCCAGGCCCAGATCGGTCGCGAATTCGGTTAATTCCTGTCTGCTTAAGCCCGTCAAATCGGTTTTTTCCATGAAAGCCAAGTTAACTTTTCTTGCGTCGTTCGCAACCATTTTCGCCTTGACCGATGGCTGATATTTCTGTAACGTCCCGACCGTGCGTGTCGGATTTGTGCAATTTCAACCGGAATTCGGCCTGGTATCTCATAATATCGAGCGGATTTCGAATATAATTTCAAAGATCGACGCGGAAATAGTCGTGCTGCCGGAGCTCTGCTTCACAGGATACACATTTACCTCGCGCGACGAGGCGATTTCCCTGGGCGAAACGGATCGAGACGGTTTCACTTTGCAACGGATAAGAGAACTTGCGGCGAAAAAAAATATGGGCATCGTTTACGGTTTTCCCGAACTCGACGAGGGGCGGTTGTATAATTCCTGCGCTTTCGTAGATCCGGAAGGCAAAGCCAGCGTTTACAGAAAACTGCATTTATATTATTACGAGAAAGAATGGTTTTCTCCCGGAGATAAGCAATTGGAGCTCATCGAGTTTCGCGGATGCCGGATCGGCTTGATGATATGTTTTGACTGGTATTTTCCGGAGGTTATGCGGAGTTTGGCTCTTTCGGGAGCGCATCTGATTTGTCATCCGTCAAACCTGGTGCTGTCGCATTGCCAGAATTCCATGATAACGAGGTGCCTGGAGAACGCGGTTTTCGCGGTGACTGCCAACAGAATCGGCACGGAAAAGCGCGGCCGGTTCGATTTCACCTTCCGTGGCTTAAGCCAGATTATCTCCAATGAGGGTCAAATTTATTATAGAGCCTCGCCGGATAAAGAAGAGGTCGGCGTTGCCGATATTGATTTTAGAGAAAGCGCGAATAAAAGGATCAATGAAAAAAACGATCTCTGGATGGATAGACGACCCGAATTTTACCGGATGGGGAACTATGGCAAAAGATAAAAATCGAATCCTGGTAATAGACGACGAGCCTGAAATCACCGATATCATAAAGGCCTTTTTGGCTAACGCCGGTTATGAAGTTCAAATCGAAAATTCATCGGCTCGCGTGAGAGAGGTGGCTACCTCTTTCAGACCCGACCTGATTCTGCTTGATATTATGATGCCGTTCATGGACGGTTATGAAGTATGCGCCGCCCTGAAAGCCGAGCCCGAATTATCCGGGACTCCCGTGCTTTTTCTAACCGGTAAGGACGCCAACGACGACGATGGCAAGAGCTTCAAAGCGGGCGGCGATCTCTTTATCAAAAAACCGTTTTCATGCGAACGATTGCTGCAAATGGTGAAGATGGTTTTGATTTCGGTGGCCAAGTAATCAGACCGGATATTTTCCCAAACCGCGGTAAACCCGCGGTTTTTTGTTTGACCTGATCATATTCATGCCAATATAATGAAATCGATGAGAAGAATTTTACTGATAGTCTCAATTGCTTTGATCCCGTTTTTCGCCGTCCGCGGGGATTTGCCTCGACCGCTCGGCTGGGTTTCGGATTACGCCGGTCTTCTCGACCGCGATAGTATTCAAAGGCTGAATGACGTCATATCGGCGGTTAAGGCAAGCGTCGGGGTCGAAATAGCTGTTGTGACCAGGAGTTCCCTTGACGAATTCGGATCGCTCGAGGAAACGGGGCTGGCTTATCTCGAAGGATGGGGCGTGGGACAGAAAGGGAAAGACAATGGTCTTGTTATTCTCATAGTCTATGATCCGTCGACTGATTATAAAGGGTACAAAATAGAGACAGGTTACGGCCTCGAGGGGGAATTGCCTGACGGGCTTCTCGGGCAGATCGCCAGAGAGGAGATGGTTCCATATTTCAAACAGGGCGAATTCGGGAAGGGGGTATTGGCCGCCGTCGTTAGAATTGGAAATGTTTTGGGCGCGGATTTGGGCGCCGCGGCGCCCTCGAAAACCCGTCGGACGGGAGGCGGGCTCGGCTGGATATTGTTTCTTTTTCTAATGATGATTTTGTTGGCCGGTAGAAGGGGCCGCGGATCGGGCTTATTAGCGCTATTGCTTCTCGGAGGGCTCGGCGGTCCGCGTCGCAGCGGCGGTTTTGGTGGAGGAGGTTTCGGCGGCGGCGGATTCGGAGGCTTTGGCGGCGGCAGCGGTGGCGGTGGCGGAGTTTCCGGAAGCTGGTAGCCGTCGGAAAATTATTTGTGACAGGATATTACTTATTTGCCAGGCCGAATCGCTTAGTTATAATGAATATATATGTGGCCAACTTAAAGGAGGTTCCGGTAAAATGGATATATTCAAAAAACTCACTCTCGCGTCGATAGGCGCCCTCGAGTTGACAAAAGAGAAACTCGAAGAAATATTCGACGAGATGGTGAAGCGGGGCGAGATGACCGACAACGAACGGGCTGCCGCGGTCAGGAATTTTATGGAAAGGTCGAGCGAAGGCGCCGACAAGTTCAGACTTAAGGTCGAGGAGATATTCGCCAGATGCGCCGAAAAATGTTCATCGACGGTCAGCAGTCGTCAGGCAGAACTGGAAAAGCGGCTCGGTTCGCTGGCCGGTAAAATCGAAGAACTCGAGAAAAAGATCGGTAAGAAATGATTTCGCGGTTATGGGCTGTTCAGGTTATGGAAGATATCGATCATCAGCCTGTCGCTATTCGGATTGAATAATTCCAACGTTCAGGGAGTTTTCCTATGGCGATTCCCAGGCCGGATTTGACCATAAGAAATATCAGGCGATACAGGACCATCGCGCGGGTTTTCATCAAATACGGTTTCGGCGAGATAGTCGATCGGATGAATCTCGCCCGGGTTCTCAAATTCGGCAAACGGTTGCTCAGGCGGGCGCCTGCGGAGGAGATATCGGCGGCCGCCAGAGTGCGTTTGGCTCTCGAAGAACTCGGCCCTACGTTTGTCAAGCTGGGGCAGGTATTGTCGATGCGTCCGTTTCTAATCCCGTATGAACTGGTGGCCGAATTAACGAAGCTCCACGACCAGGTCGCCCCCATGAACTGGGAAATCGCCGGATCCGCCATCGAGAAAAATTTAGGGCGCGGGCTTGGCGACGCTTTTGAATCGATAGATCCGGTTCCGATCGCCTCCGCCTCCCTGTCGCAGGTTCACGCGGCCAGGCTGCGCGACGGTACGGAGGTGGTGGTTAAGATCCAGCGTCCCGGCATCAAGAAGATCATCGATGCCGATATGGTTATTCTCAAGGACATCGCCCGCCTTCTGGAAAAGCATATCCCGGAAAGCAGGCAGTACGAACCCGTGGGGCTGGTAAACGAATTGGCGCGTTCCACCATGAAAGAAATTAATTTCCTGTATGAAGCCCGCAACATCGAGATTTTCGCCCGCAATTTCAAAGACAGCAGTTCTATTTTCGTGCCCCGGGTTTTCTGGGAGTGTACCACTCGGCAGATGATCACCATGGAGCGCATCGACGGTATCAAGATCACCGATTTAGCCAAAATGAAAGAGCTCGGCATAAGCAATAAAGATATATGCGAAAAGGGCGGCGATATCGTTTTCACCATGGTCTTCGAACACGGCTTTTTCCACGCCGACCCCCATCCGGGAAACCTGTTTGTGACCCGCGACGGCCGTATTGCCCCGGTGGATTACGGGATGATGGGGGTGCTTTCGAGATCTCAGCTGAATGAACTGGGCGATATACTGACATCGATCGTAGCCAACGATGCCGACGATGTGGTCAACGCTTTTTCCAGGGCCGACATTATCCCCGAAGCGGCAAACCAGCAGGCCCTCGAGGCTGATATCAGCGAGCTTCTGATTCGTTATCACAGGGTTCCCCTGGCTCAAATCGATATGTCCACTATTTTTGACGAGTTTTTCGAGATTGTTCACAGGCATCAATTGAAAATCAAATCGGAGTTTATGGTTTTCGGGAAGGCCCTGGTAACTTATGAAGAGGTCGCCAGACAACTCGACCCCGGATACGATCTTATAAAAAGCGCCGCGCCCTATGTCAAGAAACTCGCGCTCAAACGGCTGGGGTTGCCGCAGGTCTTCAAAGACCTGAAATTGGCGGCGCTTGAAATGCGGGAGTTTCTCCTCAAATTCCCCTCGGAAGCCAGACGGCTGACTGCCAAACTAAACAGGGGGGAAGCGGTCATCGGCCTGGATATAAAAGGCCTAGAAAGATTGATTATAGAGCTCGATAGATCCACGAATCGCCTGGCTTTCGCCCTGGTCATCGCCGCCATCATCGTGGGATCGTCTATGGTATTGTCTCTGGATATAGGAGTCAAATTCTACGGTCTTTCGATATTGGGACTTTCCGGATATCTTTTCGCGGGAATACTCGGGGCCGGCCTGGTAATCTCGATTCTTCGTTCCGGCAAACTGTAATTTGTTGAATAATGGCTGCTTGCGACAAAAAAGCGACGCTTTTGGGGAACCTTTATTGACTTGACTGGTTTATTACTTTGGTTATATTTGGAATGAGGGCAGAAAAATATGTCGTTTGAGAATCTTTCGAGCCGAGAACAGCAGATTCTTAGAATCCTGATAGATCACTATATAAATACGGCTGAGCCGGTGGCTTCGAGAACCCTGGCCAGGGGTTATGATATAAATTTATCGCCGGCTACCATTAGGAACACTATAAAGGATCTCGAGGACCTGGGATTGGTCAAACAGCCTCATACGTCGGCCGGCAGGATCCCCACCAATGATGGTTATAGGATGTATGTTAATTATCTTCTTCATCCCGAGGATATCAGCGAATCTGAAAAAAAACAGATAAGGGATAATATCAGTAAAGAATATACGGGTATCGATCAGCTCCTGGAGCAGACGTCCCGCGTGCTTGGCAACGTATCTCATCAGCTGGGCGTAACCATCTCCCCCAAATTCGATTCGGGCGTTATCACAAGGCTCGAGCTTATCCCGGTGGCCGAGCGGCGGGTGCTTGTGGTCATGGCCATGCGGTCGGGACTTGCCAGGACGCTGCTTCTGGAAGTCGAAACCGATTTGAAAGATTATACTCTGAACGAGACAGCCTCGGTGCTGCACGAACGTCTCTGCGGGCTCACGATCGGGGAGGTTCGACGGACTTTGAGCAAGAGACTGTCGGAAACTGGCAAGGGAGATTCCCGTTTGATCAGGATGTTCATCGAATCCGGCGAGGAGCTGCTCGATTTTTCGCGGCAGTCTGACGTTCATCTTGGCGATACGCGGCATATATTGAATCAGCCCGAGTTTAAGGATTCCGCCAGAATCCGTGACTTCATCGATCTTATCGAGGAACGGCAGACCATGGTCGAGCTTGTTTCCCGAGCCGGCATCGTCGAAGGAATTTCCGTTACGATCGGCGTCGACTCGAAAAAAAGCGACGAATCCCCCGGCGAGAGCAGAGAGCTGTCGCTGATGTCGTCGACCTATACGGCCGGAAAGTTCAAGGGGATATTGGGCATAATCGGGCCGACGAGGATGCCTTATTCCAAATTGGTCAGCGTGGTCGATTACACCGCTAAAAGGCTTTCCGAAATTTTATCCGAATAGACTCTTGACATCACATCATCATTACTCATAGAATGCCGCGTTTTGGAAACGGCTCGGAGGTTTGGGAATGTCGAGAAAAGCGCATCAGGCGGCCGAATTGGCTGCTTACAAGACAGGCGCGCTGAAATCGGTAGATATCGAGGACGAAAAAGATCGCTATCTTCGCCTGGCGGCGGATTTCGATAATTTCAAGAAAAGAACCGCCAGACAATACGCGGAGATTGCGGATAGAGCCAACGAGTATCTCATAATCGAGTTACTGGGCGTGATCGACGATTTCGAAAGAGCCCTGGCCACGGTTTCCCTCGAGCAATCATCGGGCCAGACAGCCGGTAATCGGCATTTCGTGACAGGGATGAAATTGATCTACGACAAGCTGATGTCGGTGCTCAAAAGCAGGGACGTGGAACCTATGGACGCATTGGGCAAGCAGTTCGATCCGGTTTATCACGAAGCCGTTATGCAGTCGCCATCGGAAAAAGACGAGGGGACCGTCATAGAGATAGTATCTCCCGGATACCTGCAAAAAGAGAGAGTCATCCGGCACGCGAAAGTGGTTGTGGCTTCTTCTATAGTTTAATGATAAAGATATTTTAAACCTCCAACTTCACGACGCAGAAAGGTGAGTTGCATGGCCAGAGTTATCGCTGTAATGAATCAAAAGGGGGGAGTAGGCAAGACTACGACCACCGTCAACCTGGGAGCCGCGCTATCGGCGATTTCATTCAAGGTTCTATTAATCGATCTCGATCCTTCCGGCAATATGACACAATGGCTGACTGGAGATTATGACGCCGGTCAACGCGGTTTATCCGATCTATTGGGCGACCGGGCTGTTTTCGAGGATATTTCGCGAAAATCCAACTCGCTCAAGGTCGATTTTATTCCTTCCGGCAGTAATTTGAGTAATGTCGCGGGAAATGGTCGAGTCAATCTTTATACGCTTAAAAATAAGATAGGCGATTTCGCGGAAAATTATGATTTTATAATAATCGATTGCCCCCCGTCGTCGGATTTTCTGGTCGGCAACGCCCTTCTGGCCTCCGATTCCGTCATCATACCGATTCAGACGGAGACATTGCCGCTCCAGGCCGCTATCAGGTTTCTCGATTGGCTGGAGGGTTTCATGGGGCGCGACGGAAATTCGGTCAGGATTATGGGGATACTTCCCTGCATGTATGATTCGCGAACCAGGCTGTCGAGGGCGATCCTCGAGGCCATGAAATCCAGCGAAAACATCGGACCCCTGGTGTTCGAAACCGTTATAAGAAAAAATATCCGGCTGGCTGAACTCTCCGGGACCGATAGATCCATCTTCAGATCCGCCTCGACAAGTTTCGGCGCCAGCGACTACGCCGATCTGGCCCTGGAGGTTATCGAAAGATCAGGAATGACCGTCCCCTCGGGTATTGAACGTCAGGCCGGTAAACTTGCGGTCGGGGGCGATAAGGGTTCGTTTTTCGAAGATAAGAATTCCGACACGGATGGCGGCGCGGAACTAGTTCTGCAGGATTTCGGTTCCGGGGAATATAAGCCAACCGAAACGAAAGAGGACGATTAATGGAGATTTCAATAGAGTTTTGCGTCGTTTGAAACTACGGTCCCAGAGCCGCCGGTCTGGCGGACGCTCTCGAAGATAGATTCGGCGTAAAGGCCAAGCTGATCGAATCCGAAGGCGGTGTTTTCGAGGTTCAGGTCGACGGGCGCCGGATATTTTCCAAAAAGAAAACCGGACGATTCCCGGAGCATGAGGAAATCTTCGAATCGATCGAAAAGCTATAACACCTGTTAAAGTCGTCGGTTTTGCCATATGTTCGCCTGGATACGAAAACCGTGTCGTTTAGTATTAAAGGAAACTTAGGGGGCCGGCAGACTATTTCCCGTCCATTCGCGCCAGCGTGTGCCGGGGAGTTTGTCGATGAGTATATCCGCCTTGAAATTTCCTTTCCGATTGCTTATGATTATGGCGGTGGTGTCGAAGGCATAACGGGGCCGCCCCGGGGGCGGGCTATTCGGAGGAATCTTGATTACGCTAATTAGGTATGCTTTCAGCGTGCTGATCTGGGGAGCCGTCGCCGTGGCCCTGCTCTTGACGGGCAAGATTGTCTATCTGACTTTCTGGACGATTATAGGGGCGGGGTTGATTCTTTTCTGGCTGGGACATATGCTGTATCATATCTGCTGCTTGTTCGATCCTGATTTTAAACCTATACGAATAGTAATTTTCATGCTTCTTTTGGTCGCGGGCGGATTAACTTTGTTCAAGACTGTAGTCGAACCCCGATGGAATAGCTGGGGCTCCACGCGGGAGGAGATCGAGGCCAGATACGAGGTCGACCGATATTGTGACGGGGCCGAATTGCGGACGGTCAGGACCGTGGAGGTCAATGCCCCGCGGGAATATATATTTAAATGGGCGCGGCAGCTTCCTGAAATGGGCTCCTATGGCAGCGGTTTTTTCGGTTTTGACGACGAGAAGTACGAGAAATTGCTGGAAAACCTTCCGGATTTGAAGGAGGGCGACGAGTTCCTAATCGGGAAAATAACGGATTTCAAAGACGGAAAGAGCATAACATTCGATATAGGGTCCGATCCGAAATTCCCTAAGATGGGTATAAATTGCATGTATGGAGGTTATTATTTTCGCGACATCGGTGACGATAAAACCCGGATCATTATGGTCATGCGGGCCGATTACGACGGAATCATGGGTTGGTTCTACTCGCAGGTGATAGTCGAGATAGGAGATTTCTTCATTTCCACCAGGCAAATCGACAGCTTAAAAGATGCCGCCGAACGAAAGTTCGCTGGCCCGCGTTGAAATATTTTACAAGGAAAGGTCTTATTTTTTAAATGAAGGCAAGAAATGGCTAAAACTGATCCCGAGGATTGGAGAACGGCGTGGTGGACCGCTTTAGCCGCGGTTATTCCCTACACCGTCATTAATCAGCTTGCGGCGGCGGCGGAAAGAAGCCTGAATAAAAATGCCCACGCCAGGATGACTGGATATTTCGCCTATTCGCAATCCGACTATTTCCCGCTTCTTTTCCTGGCAGTCCTGTTTTTTGTTATCTTCGCCATAGTTTTCGTTTATTCGATGATAATTACCAGGATGCCGTCGAATTGGGCTTACCGCGGGATTTTGCTGGGGACGTTTCTATTTTTGGTGGGTGTGTTGCCGTTTACGGTTCAAGCGGGATTCACGACCAATATGCCGTCGTCGGTGGCCTGGGGAACTCTTTTTTTCGGTCTTATCTCTAATATTGTCAATGGCGGTTTGATTGCTTACATTCATATGAGGATAACGAATCCGGAGACAAAGAAGAAAAAGGACAAATGAGATCTCTGCCGGCTAACCGCGGTTTATCGAGCCTGCTTGTTATCCGGCGCTGATGGCCTGGAAATCGGGCCTTATTGTTGAAAGTAAATAGAGGGAGGTCGCGCTTAGTATGGGCAAAATAATCGGTATAGATTTGGGGACAACAAACTCCTGCGTGGCGGTTATCGAGGGCGGAGACCCCGTGGTCATCCCCAATCCCGAAGGGGGACGCACAACACCGTCGGTTGTGGCTTTCACCAAGGACGGCCAGAGGCTGGTGGGCCAGGTTGCCAAACGGCAGGCTATCACCAATCCCGAAAATACGATTTTCTCCATCAAACGGT
>Ga0214473_10010740_pt1 | contig 10760 bp, 9 predicted proteins | sample RVTome_7_FD_203509 | JGI IMG/M metagenome (GOLD analysis project Ga0214473, IMG submission 203509) | Soil microbial communities from uranium-contaminated site in the Upper Colorado River Basin, Wyoming, United States - RVT98D197 | ecosystem: Environmental > Terrestrial > Soil > Contaminated >... | reverse complement strand
CGCGCTGGCTCGCGAGCTGGCCGGCCGCGGGCACGAGGTGGTCGTGGAGACGTGGGATCGGTGGCGGGAGCCGGTCGAGGCGCTGGGGTTGGGGTTCACGGCGGCGGAGGAGTACCGGGTGTTCCCCCCTCCCCCGCCGGGGTCCGGAGGGCCGGGCCCGGCGAGCGCGGCGCGGGCGTTGATGCCGTTGCTGGAGCGGATGCGGCCGGACGTGGTGGTGTCCGACATCCTCACGCTGGCGCCGGCGCTGGCGGCCGAGGTGGCGGGCGTGCGGCGGGCGACGCTGATCCCCCACCTGTATCCGGTGCACGAGGACGGACTGCCGATCTTCGGGTTTGGGGCGCGGGTGCCGCGGACCCCTTTCGGCCGGGCGGCGTGGCGCGCCGCGCAGCCGGTGCTCGACGTCGGGCTGCGGCGCGGGCGGCGGGAGATGAACGGGGTGCGAGCCGAGCTGGGGTTGCCGCCGCTGGAGCGGTTCCACGGGGGGATCAGCGAGGGGTTGGCGCTGGTGGCGACGCTGCCGCAGCTCGAGTATCCGCGGTCGTGGCCGGCGGGCGTGCACGTGACGGGGCCGATGCCGTTCGAGCTCGAGCGGCCGGACGTGGAGCTGCCGGAGGGTGACAACCCGCTGGTGGTGGTCGCGCCGAGCACGTCGCAGGACCCGGAGGGACGGTTGGTGGAGGTGACGCTGGCGGCGCTGGCGGACGAGCCGGTGAGGGTGGTGGCAAGCCTGAATCGCGATGGGGCGGCCGCGGGTATGGCGGCGCCGGCGAACGCGGTGGTGGTGGACTGGGTGCCCTACTCGCAGGTGCTGCCGCTCGCCTCGCTCGTGGTGTGCCACGGCGGGCATGGGACTGTGGCGCGGGCGTTGACGGCCGGCGTCCCGGTCCTCGTCTGCCCCGAGATCGGCGACATGGCCGAGACCGGCGCGCGCGTGGCGTGGGCCGGCGCAGGCCTGATGCTGCCGAAGCGGCTGGTGAGGTGGGAGACGCTGCGATTGGTGGTGCGGCGGGCTCTCGCGGACGGGTCGCTGACGGCCGGCGCCGGCGAGATCGCGGCGTGGAGCGAGGCTAACGACGGGGCCGCCAGCGGCGCCGATCTAGTTGAGGAGCTGGCGGCGACCTGAAGCTCCGGGGGTGGGAATCGAACCCACGACCTCTCGGTTAACAGCCGAGCGCCAGAAGCCAACACTGGCCCCCCCGGATCGCAAGTGCATCCGCCCCCGTCCGGATGCCTATGTAGCCGGAAGCCTAGCGACTCCCGCTTCCACCTCCGCGTGGCATGTTGCGCACAGCAGCACGCACTTCTTCGCCTCCTCACGCATGACGTCGATCCCCCGCGTGACCCCCTCGTGCGCGATGGAAAACGATTTGGTGCTCGGGTCGAGGTGATGGAAGTGAAGCGCGGCGGCGTGGTTCCTGTATCCGCAGATGACGCACTCGCCCCCCGCCTCCTGAACCAGAATCTCCTTGACCTTGCGACGCCGGGCGGCGACCGCCTCGGCTCGGCACTGAAGGCACCTCCAGCTTCCCCGCGTATCGAGAACGAACGGCGTCATCCCGTGCTGCCGGCATTCCATCTCAGCCCGTGTGACGCCGCTCTGACCAGCCTCAGCCAGTCGTCGTTTCCTGCGTCGGTACGCAAGGTCTGTAGGAAGGTCATATCTGTTCAGCCAGTGGCGAACTGTGGACACCGATACCTCGAGCGTCTCAGCGATCTCTCGCAGGCTGAGCCGCTTCTCAACCAAGGGTTTGAGCTGTTCGCGTGTCAGGCCCCCGCGGGGCGCATGCTTCGCCCGGCCGTTAGCGACCAGTCCGTATTTCTTCACCCAATAGCCGACGGTTGATTGGTCGCGCCCGACCCGGGCCCCGATCTCCGACAACGACATCCCCTGATCCAGCCATCGCTCGAGTTGCTCCCTGTCCAAGCCTCGATTCTCCCGCCCCAGTCGGACGGAAAGCGAACGTGTGTTCGGCTACTCGTCGGGGGCAGATCCGGCCTCCCAGTGGGCAATCCGTTCGGCGAGCTCGGCGCGGCGGTGCTGGAGCTCGACCGGGGGGTCGCCGTCGCCGTTCTGGGCGGCGGCGATCTGGTCCTCGACCAGCGACTGCTCGAGCTGGAGGAAGTTGAGCTCCATCGCCTCGCGCGAGGAGGGCTGGCGGTCAGACGCCATCTTCAGCTGGATGACCAGCGACCTCAGCTCCTCGTCTTCGCGCGGCAGGCCCGCCGTCGGATCGTCGAGGTGGCCACGTACCCACTCCAGCGTCCGTGCGCTGAGTGGCGAGGACATGTGCTCGGGAGTCAGGCGGTCGATGAACTCGCGCCCCGGTGCCGGCGAGCCGATGCACATCGCGATCAGGGCTCGCTCCCGACGCTCGCGGGCGCTCAGCATCCGCGGCGGCTCGGGCTTCGCCGGCGCCGGCGTCGCGGGCTTCGCCGGCGTCGCTGACACACGCGCACCCCCCTTCCCCTCCCGCTCCACCCGACGCGTCACCAAGCCCGGATCCGTGTCCAGCCGGTCGGCCACCTTGCGCATCAACTCCTCGCGGGCCACCGAGTCCGGATCCATCGCCGCGAGCACCGGCGCGACCTCGTCGAGGGCTTGATCGCGCGCGGTGGGCGAGCCGAGGTCGGCTCGGCCCAGCGCCGCCTCGACCTGGAACACCGGCAGGTCCACGGCGGCCTCCACCAGCCCGCTCATCCGCTCCGACGATCCATCCGCCAGCAGGTCCGCCGGGTCCTCGCCCTCCGGCATCGCCGCCACCCGCAGCCGCATCCGCCGCGCGCCCGCGACCCGCTGCGCCCGGATCATCGCGTCCTCGCCGGCGCGGTCCGCGTCCATCGCCAGCACCGCCTCCTCGGCGTGCCCGGACAGCAGCGCGAGCTGCTCCGGCGTGATCGCCGTCCCCATCACCGCCACCGACTCCTCGATCCCCGCTTGGTGCAGCGCCAGCACGTCCGTGTACCCCTCCACCACCACCGCCCTCCCCCGCTTCGCGATCGCGCCCCGCGCTTTGTCGATTCCGAACAGCGTCCGGCTCTTCTTGAACAGGTCTCCCTCGGGCGAGTTCAGGTACTTCGGTCCCTTCGCGTCCGCCCCCATCGAGCGCGCGCCGAACCCCAGCACCCGCCCCCGCGGGTCGCGAACAGGGAACATGATCCGGGCCCGGAAGCGGTCGTAGAACCCGCCCTGCCGCCCCTTCTGGATCAGGCCCGCGGCGTGGATCTCCTGGACCGTGAACCCGGCCCGCTGGCCCCGCGTCAGAACCTGGTCCCAGGCGCTGGGCGCGTACCCGACCCCGAACTCGCGCAGCACCTCCTCCCCCAGCCCCCGTCCCGCCAGGTACTCGCGCGCCTTCGCCGCCTTCGGCGAGTCCCAAAGGAACGTGACGTAGAAGCCCGCCGTGCGTTCGAGCACCTGCCACAGCCGCTCGCGCCGGCGCCGCTCCTGCTCCGCGCGCGGGTCCTCCTCCTCCCGCTCGACCTCGACCCCGTAGCGCTCGCCGAGCTGCTCGACCGCCTCGGGGAAAGCGAGCCCCTCCTTCTCCTCCACGAACCGGAACACGTCCCCGCCCGCCTCGCACCCGAAGCAGTAGTAGAGCTTCTCCCGCGGGTCGACCGAGAACGACGGCGTCCGCTCCTCGTGGAACGGGCACAGGCCGACGAACCGCTCCCCCTGGCGGCGCAGGTCGGTGTGCGCCGAGACGACCTCGACCATGTCGACCGCGTCCTTCACCCGCTCCACGGTCTGGGCCGAGAACCGCGCCACTACAGCTTCGATTCCTCCGGCAGCGCCAGGTGCCGGAACGTCGCGATGCAGTAGCGGTCGGTCATCCCCGCGAGGTAGTCGGTCACCCGCTGCACGAGGTCCGCGCCCGGCGTCCCCTCGGGGACATCGGCCGGATGCTCCATGTAGTGGTCGAACAGGCCCCGAACCGTGCGCTCCACCCGCTCGTGCTCGCTGCGCGCTTCCGGGCCCAGGTACACGCGCTCGAACATGAAGCTGCGCAGGCGTTGCATCGCGCCGCCGATCTCGTCGGACTGGACGATGTCCCCCGCCTTGCGCGAGCGCTCCACCATGTCGCGCACGAGCGCGTCGATCCGCAGCGACCCGGTGTTACCCAGCAGCTCGATCTCGGCCGCCGGCAGGTCGTCGGGCTCGATGATCCCCGCCCGCAGCGCGTCGTCGATGTCGTGGTTGATGTACGCGACGCGGTCGACGAGCCGCACCACCCGGCCCTCGAGCGTCTGCGGCAGGTCCGGCCCCGTGTGGTTGAGGATCCCGTCGCGCACCGCCGCGGTCAGGTTCAGGCCCTGCCCTCCGCGCTCAAGCGAGTCGACGACCCGCAGTGAGTGGCGGTTGTGATGGAAGCGTCGGCCGGCGCGCTCCTGGAGCGCCGCGTCGAGCGCCTCCTCGCCGATGTGCCCGAACGGCGGATGCCCGAGGTCGTGCCCGAGCCCGATCGCCTCGGTCAGGTCCTCGTTCAAGCCCAGCGCGCGGGAGACCGTTCGCGAGATGCCGCATGCCTCCAGCGTGTGCGTGAGCCGCGTCCGGTAGTGATCGCCCTCGGGCGCGATGAACACCTGCGTCTTGTGCATCAGGCGCCGGAACGCCTTCGAGTGCGCGATCCGGTCGCGGTCGCGCTGGAACGGCGTCCGCACCGGGCTGTCGGGCTCCTCCTCACGCCGCACCGCCGGGTAGGACGGCGTCGCCCGATCCCACAGGTACACCTCCTCCCAAGCGCGCACCCGCTCCGAGAGCGGTCTCTCGCTTACTGGAGTGATGCTGTTCTGTGTCGTCGACACGCCCTGGGGCGATTGTATGAGCCGACCTGGCAAGCATCGGGGCGACTAGGGTTCGCCCCGTGCCCATCTCGCTGGTCACCGGGGCATCGTCCGGGATTGGAGAGCAGTTCGCCCGCCAGCTCTCCGCCCGCGGATACGAGCTGATCCTCGTCGCGCGGCGGAAGGATCGGCTGGAGCAGCTCGCCGCCGAGCTGCCCGGGAACGCCCACGTCCTCGCCTGCGATCTCGCGACCGAGTCCGGCGCGCTCCCCGCCCGGGTGTCCGAGCTCGGGCTGGACGTCGACCTGCTCGTCAACAACGCCGGGTTCGGCACGTACGGCAATTTCACCGACATCGACCCCGCCCGCGAGGTGGAGCAGGTGCGGGTCAACTGCGAGGCCGTGGTCACCCTCACCCACGCCTTCCTGCCCGCGATGCTCGAGCGGCGAAGCGGGGGCGTGATCGTCGTTGCCTCCACCGCCGGGATGCAGCCGCTGCCCTATGAGGTGGTGTACTCGGCGAGCAAGGCCTTCGCGCTCCACTTCACCGAGGCGCTGCACGAGGAGCTTCGCGACACCGGGGTGAAGATGCTGGCCGTCAACCCGGGCCCCGTCCCGACCGAGTGGCAGGAGATCGCCGGCCACACCGCCGCGTCGATCATCCCGACCTCGATCGAGACCGACCAGGTCGTGCGCGAGGCGCTCGACGCGTACGACTCCGGCAAGCGCTCGATCATCCCCGGCGGCCGGATGCGCTGGTTCATGCGCGCCACCCGCGCGCCGCGCTCGATCCAGCTCAGGATCGCGGAGCGGCTGTACCGGCCCGAGAGCTGAGCGGCCTCAGGCCGCCGCGGCGGCGCGCAGGCGCACGTGGGCGTGATGCTCGAGCGTCTCGGAGATCGCGCGCTCGGCCTGGCGCAGCGCGGGCCGGTCCGCCGCGGGTGCCTCGGACAGCGGCGCGCCGAGCGCCTCGACCATGAACCTGTGCGCATCGCCCGAGATCTCGAACCCCCCGCCCTCGCACGCGCCGCACACGACGCCGCCCGCAGCGCCCGAGAACCCGACAAGTCCGTCTGCCTCCCCGCAGCGGGCGCAGGACGCGAGCTCGGGCGCGAACCCTGCCGCGAGCGCGAGCTTGAGGCGGAAGGCGAGCGCCACCTCCAAGGTCATGCCCGCCGCGTGCTCCGCTTCGCGTCCGCGCGCGGCGGGGTCACCGGCGGCATGTGCGTCGAGCAGTGCCAGATACCGGCACAGCAGGTTGTACGCGGGAGGGTTCGCCTCGGCGGCGTCGAGCAGGCGCAGGACCGCGTCGCACGCGCGGCCCGCGGCGTCGAGCGCCGCCCCGCTCTCGCGCAGCCGCGGATATCCGTCGAGGGTTTCGGCCGATGTAACCGTCGACAGCTCTCCCCGCCCCCGGTACAGGACCAGGTTGAGGCGGAAGAACGGCTCCAGCCGCCCCCCGAACCGCGACCGCGGCCGCCGCGCCCCCTTCGCGATCGCCCCCACCCGCCCTTCGGTCGAGCTGTACAGGTGCAGCACCCGGTCGGCCTCGCCGAAGCGGATGCTGCGCAGCACCACCGCCTCGGTCTTGTAGCTGCGGGACATAGCCGACCAACGATGGGAGACCGGCCGGACGGAAACGACTATCGGCCGAGCCACCGCCGTTCGGATTCCGGAACTCCGGTCAGCGCCTCCAGGCGTCCCATCAGGTCCACCAGCCGCGGCCGGTCGAGGGGGGAGTGAGCCAGGCAGGCGGCCACCACATCCGCGAGCTCGGCGGGCACATCCGCGAGCTCGTCGATCCGGGCTGGGGGCCGCTCGAGCTGCGGCCACGGTCCCGCGTACGTCTCCCACTCGGACGAGGCGGTGACGTCATCCCCGTCGTCGCTCACGTCCTCGAATGGCGCCTCGCCGACCGTTGCCTCGAACAGCACCGCCCCCACCCCCCACACGTCGGCGGGCGGGCCGACGACGTCGCCTCGCGCCTGCTCGGGAGCGAGATAGCACCAGGTACCGACCCCCGCGGGGGCGGGACCGGGCGGCCGCGCGACGCTGAGGTCGATCAGCCGCGCGCGGCCTGCCTCCGCGACGACGTTCGAGGGCTTCAGGTCGAGGTGGATGACGCCGTTCGCGTGCAGGTAGCGCACCGCGGAGGCGAGCTGCAGCCCGAGCTGGGCGGCGTCCGGAACGCTCAGCGGCCCCCGCGTCTCGATCATGTGAGCAAGCGTCTCGCCGCCGAGCGTCTCCATCACCACGAGCGGCTCGGGGTCCGTCAGCACCGCGTACCCCCGGACCAGATGGGGATGTGCGAGCCGGCACAGCAGTCGCCCCTCCTCCAGCAGGCGCTCACGCGCGCCCTCGTCGTCGAGTCGCTCCGAACGCAGGCCCTTGATCACGCAGCGGCAGCCGCGCTCCCAGTCCCACGCGTCGTAGACGACGAGCTTCCGCCCGCGGCTGAGCTCGGCGATCAGCTCGTACCGGGCGTCGATCGTGGTCCGCGTCGCGATCACGCCACCACCTCGACGGTTCGCTCGTCAGCTCGCTGATGCAGCGTCCACAGACGCGAGTAGATCCCACCCCGGGCGACGAGCTCCGAGTGCGTCCCGCGCTCCGCCACGCCCCCGCCGTCGAGGACGACGACCTGGTCGGCGCTGCGGGTGGTGAGCAGGTCATGCGAGATCACGATCGTCGTCCGCTCCCGGGCCAGCCGCAGCATCGGATCGACCAGCTCCTCCCTCGTGGCAGCGTCGAGCCCCGTCGAGGGCTCGTCGAGCAGCAGGACCGGGGCGTTTGAGATCAGCGCCCGCGCGATCGCGATCCGCTGCCGCTGCCCGCCCGAGAGCCGGCGGCCGCGCTCGCCGAGCAGGGTGTCGTACCCGTCGGGGAGCTCGCCGATGAACCCGTCGGCGCCCGCGGCCCGCGCCGCGGCGACGATCTCCCGCTCGCTCGCGTGCGCGACGCCGAACGCGATGTTGTCGCCCACCGAGCCGTGCAGCACGAGCTGCTCCTGGAGCAGGATCGCGACGTTCTCGCGGATCGATCGCAGCTTCAGCGATCGCAGGTCGCGGCCGTCGAGGAGCACCGCGCCGGAGTCGGGGTCGTAGAAGCGCAGGAGCAGCTTTGCAATCGTCGACTTGCCCGCCCCGCTCGCGCCGACGAGCGCCAGCGTCTGGCCCGGCTCGACCGTCAGCGAGACGTCCCGCAGCGCCTCGCCGTGCCCTCCGGGATAGGCGAACGAGACCCGGTCGAGCTCCACCGCGCCGCGAGCGCGCTCGATCGCGACCGCGTTCGGCGCGTCGGTCACACGGGGGCGCTCGTCGAGCAGCTCGGTGACGCGCTCGGCGCCCGCGAGCGCCCGGAACAGCCGATTGCTCAGCGACCCCAGCTCGCGCGCGGGGCCGTACAGCTGGCTCAGGTATGCGACGAACACGAGCAAGCCGCCGAGCGACAGCGTGCCGTCCGCGACGGCCAGCGTCCCGAGGACGAAGATCACCAGCACGCCGGCGAGCTCGATGAAGTCGATCGCGGGGCTGAACAGGCCCCGGATCCGGACCGCGGCAAGATCGGCGCGCAACATCCCCTCGTTCTCGCGGCGCAAGCGCTCGACCTCGGCGTCCTGGCGGTTCGACGCCTGGACGAGCGCCGCGTTCGCGAGGCTCTCCTCGGCGACCGCGCTCAGGGACCCGCTGCGGCGGCTCTGCTCGCGGGCGGCGCCCTTCACCAGGCGCGAGAAGCTGCGCGCGACGAGGAAGAACAGCGGCGCGACGAACAGCGCGACGAGAGCGAGATCCCACTGGAGCGCGAACAGCGCGCCGGCGAAGAACAGGATTCGCAGGCTCGCCGACAGCCCGTCGATCAGCCCGGAGAGCATGAAGCGCTCGATCGCGTTCACGTCCCCGGTGAGCCGGCTCAACACGTCGCCGAGCCGGCGGCGGTCGAGAGCGTCGAGCGACAGGCGCTGAAGATGGGAGAAGACGCGCGTCCGCATCGAGATCAGGAAGCGCTCCGCGATCCACGTGCCGAGGTACTCGTCCCCGAACCCGATCAGGCCGCCGACGAGGGTCAGCCCCACGTACGCGATAGCGATCCAAATCAGGGGCTCGAGGTTGCCGGGGACCAGGACCTCGTCGACGACGAGCTTGAACATCCAGATCTCGGCCGTCTCGACGAGTGCGCCGAGCATCACGAGCAGGACGACGACCGGGATCCAGCGCCGGTACGGGCGCGCGTCCGGCCAGAACCGCTTGAAGACGTGACGCAGCTTCATTTCGCGCGCGGCGGCAACGAGCTCGGGGTCGTCCGAGCGGGGAACGAGTAGGTCGCGGAGGCGATCGCGGAACGCGCTCATCGGTCTCGCCACCTCACCCGCCCGCGGCCGAGCCGGCCGCCCGGTTCACGGGCGGCCGGCTGGCCGGGACGTTCGAGCTTCGGATCGGAGATCCGATCAGGTGCGCTTCTTGCACTTGCGGCCCCGCCGCCTCTTGCGCTTGCACTTCCCGCGGCCGCCGGTGTTCGTCCGGCCTCCGCCGCCGGTGCCCGTCTCCGAGTCGTCCCGAAGACGACTCGAGCTCGTGGCGGGGACCAGTGCCTGGAACGCGGACATCTCGTACCTCCTCGCTTCGCGTTTCCTCGCCGAGCGCCGTCCTCGTGGGTCGGCTCCATCGGCGAGCTTGGACGGCATCCTCCGGCCCTCGACTGAGATCGCTCTGAAGGTCGGGTTAGAGAGCTCTCATCGCCGTCGGCGTCGCACCGCTCGGGCCCCGTCCGTAGGTGAAGGAGTTCTCAGGTGGATCTCAGGACGACCTCAGGAACCGCGGGCACCCTGGCGTCATCCACTCTCCCGACGACGGGGGATCAACAAAAGGAGATCCGGATGCACAACGACGCACAGATGACGGGCTGGGATCGCGTCGGCATCACCGCCGTGATCCTGCTGCTCGCGGCGTTCGTGCTCGGCACGATCACCCCGCTCGCCTCGACCGCTGGCGCGGACGACCAGGTGGCCGGCAAGCGCGACGACGACTCCAGTGAGATCGCCGGCGTCGACGACGACGATGACGACGACACGGACGACGACGGCGACACCGGCGCCACCGGAACGAACGGCGCCACGGGCACCAACGGCGCCTCGGAGGGCTCGAACGGAGCCTCGGGCAGCGCCAGCATCGGCAGCAACAGCGCCAACACCAAGACCGGCACGACCATCGGCACCGGTGTGTCGAAGTCGGTCTCGGACAGCGGCGACGCGAGCAAGAACACGAACACGGGGACGACCCGCGGAACCGGCAAGTCCAAGTCGGTCTCCAACAGCTCGTGACCGTGCAGTCCGCGAACATCGCCGGCCCCGATCGATCGGGGCCGGCGATGCCGGATCCCGAGCAGTCGAGATGGGGTTTCGCAGAGGGCGACGAGATCGTTCCCGGGCGCAGCGCTATCAAGCGCCTCGGCGGCGGGCTCCGCTACGAGGCGTACCTGGCTTGGGACGACCACCTGCGCTCGCTCGTCGTGGTCAAGGTGGTGCGCCCGGGGCTGACCGAGGATCGTCGCACCCTCGATGGGTTGGCTTCCGAGGTCGGGCTGCTCGATCGCCTATCCCATCCCGTCCTGCTGCGCGGCTTCGGCGCCGAGCTCGACGGCCCGCGACCCCACGTCGTGCTCGAGCACCTCGAGGGACCTCGGCTGTCGACGCTGCTCCGCAAGTACGGGCCGCTGCAGCCCGAGCAGCTCGTGCCGCTCGCGGTCCAGCTGTGCGCGGCGATCCACTACCTGGGCCGGGAGGGCGTCGTCCACCTCGATGTGAAGCCCTCGAACATCATCATGGGCGGGCCGCCGCGCCTGATCGACCTCAGCGTCGCCCTGACGCTGGAGCAGTGCGCCGGACTCGGCTCGGCGGTCGGCACCGACGGCTACATGTCGCCCGAGCAGTGCCTGCCCGACGCCGGCACGCCGGTCGGCACCCCCGCGGACGTGTGGGGG
>Ga0214473_10010739_pt1 | contig 10760 bp, 9 predicted proteins | sample RVTome_7_FD_203509 | JGI IMG/M metagenome (GOLD analysis project Ga0214473, IMG submission 203509) | Soil microbial communities from uranium-contaminated site in the Upper Colorado River Basin, Wyoming, United States - RVT98D197 | ecosystem: Environmental > Terrestrial > Soil > Contaminated >... | reverse complement strand
TGCTTTGTGATCAATGCGGCTATCGCGCCAACCGCCAAATCGCCACATTTCAGAAGACTAAACCCGAAAAAGAAAAGGCCGCCAAGTTGGAAAAGGTGGCTACTCCTCACGTGAATACCATTGAAGCCCTGGCCAAATTCCTGAAAATTCCAAAGGCCAAGACCGCGAAAGCTGTTTTCATGATGGCTAAATTCAAAAAAGAAGGCGAGCCAGATACTGAGAAGCTGGTCTTCGCCATTGTGCGCGGCGATATGGAAGTCAACGAAACGAAAGTAGTCAACGCTATCCACGCCCAGGAATTGCGCCCGGCCCATGAGGAAGAAATCACTGCCATCGGCGCTGCGCCCGGCTATGCCTCACCGGTCGGCATCAAAGGTGCGTTGGTGGTAGTGGACGATTTAATCCCGAATTCGCCCAACCTGGTAGCCGGCGCGAACGAAGAAGGATTTCACTTCGCCAACGTGAACTATGAAAGGGATTATCAAGCGGATATGGTGGCCGACATCGTCCTAGCCGACAAAGGTTTCCTGTGCCCGAAGTGCGGCGCACCCCTGCGCAGTTCACGCGGCGTGGAAGTGGGCAACATCTTCAAGCTGGGGACACGCTATAGCGCCGCCTTGGGCGCCAATGTTCTCGATGAGAATGGCAAAGAACATCCCATCGTGATGGGCTCTTATGGCATCGGCTCCGGTCGTTTACTGGCTTGTGTGGCCGAAGAGTACCACGATGACAAGGGATTAATTTGGCCGATGTCGGTTAGCCCATACGATGTGCATCTACTCTCCTTGCGCGGCGGCGAAGCGGAAGCGGAAAAGCTCTACGTCGAATTGCGGGCGGCTGGGCTTGAAGTGTTATACGATGACCGCGAGGAAACGCCGGGGGTGAAGTTCAATGACGCCGACCTGATCGGGGTGCCCATCCGCCTCACCATCAGCGAACGCTCGCTTAAAGAGGATGCCGTGGAGTTGAAACTGCGCCGCGAAGAAAAGGCTGCTAAAGTGCCGCGCAAAGAGATCACCGCGGGCGTCCAAGAATTGAAAGCCCAGTTGGAGGCAGAGATACGCGCCAAAGTGGTTGAATTCCCCTTCGAAGAGTAGAGCCTATCTACTTCACGCTGGCCGCTAAGGCGCAAATGGTGCTCTGCACGGCCTTTTGACGTTATCGGTTTCAAACTAATTTCTGAATCTTTCTTTGCCCAATGGGAAGGATGTTATTTCTGCCATGACTCGCGACCTGCGCCGCTATGCTCGCCAAACAAACTTCCGCCTATTTGTAGGTTTCCTGCTGTTGATCTTTTTGCTCGGCGAAGGGCTGATCTGGTCCTTTTACGGACGCGAGGCAGCCATCTTGGGTTTCATTTGCTTGCTTGGGGGTTTAGCTCCTTTAGCGCTAATTTGGCTCTTGTTGCTGTTAGCTGAAAAAATAGTGAGGCGAGCAAATGACCGCTGAAGTACTTGATCTGCAGATCAAAGATTGGATGCTGAAACTGCGCCTCCCGCCCGGTGATGGCCCACATCCGGTCATCTTCCTCATTCACGGCTGGACTGGAGACGAGGGTTCCATGTGGATCTTCGCCCCGCGGCTGCCCAAGAATGCGCTGCTCATCGCGCCGCGCGCCCCATACATTTCGAAGCATCCGCAATTTGGCGGCTATAGTTGGGTAGAGAACCGGGCGGAAAGTTTTAGCCGCTTGCCCGATTTTGATTCCGCATTGGAAAAAATTGAGCAATTAGTGATCGAACTATCTAAGCGCTACGAAGCTAACTTTCAGCGCTTCGGCCTGGCCGGCTTCAGCCAGGGAGCAGCCTTTTGTTTCGCTTTCGCGATGCTCCACCCGCGACGGGTGAGCAAAGTGGCTTCCCTGGCGGGATTTCTGCCCACCGACAGCGATGCAGCGATTAACGCGCAGTTTAAAAACCTGCCGATCTTCATTGCGCATGGGACCAAAGATGAAACGGTGCCTGTAGAGATGGCGCAAGATGCGAAAAAGACTCTTGAACAAGCGGGCGCCAAGGTTCAATACTGCGAAGCCGATATTGGCCATAAGTTGGGGGCTAACTGTTTCACTCAATTGGCCGCATTTTTCGCTGATGTATAATTTTTTCCCATGGCTGAAGACGTCCTGAAAGAACAGCTCGAAGAGTTGCGCCGCACCATCAACGAACACAACTATCGCTATCACGTGCTGGATGAGCCGGTGGTCAGCGACGCCGAGTTTGACAAGCTGATGGCCGAGCTGCGCGCCATTGAAACCGAGCATCCGGAATGGATCACTCCCGATTCGCCCACCCAGCGCGCCGGCGCGCCGCCCTCTGCCAAATTTAGCAAAGTGCGCCACCCCGCGCCCATCCTCAGTTTGGCAAACGCCTTCGGCGAGTCCGAGTTACGCGCCTGGTTTGATCGGCTCAAGCGTTTGGATGAGCGCGTGGAAAAAACCAGTTTCGTGGCCGAACCCAAGCTGGATGGCCTCAGCGTGGTCTTGCATTATGAAAATGGGTTGTTTGTGCAAGGAGCTACGCGCGGCAACGGGGAGGTGGGGGAGGATGTCACCCCTAATCTACGCACCCTGCGTACGCTGCCTTTGCGCCTCCCTGCCCGTAAAGACGGGCCTAAGCCGCCAGCGAATCTTTACGTGCGCGGTGAAGTATTTTTCACCAAAAAAGAGTTCGAGGCGCTGAACAAGCGCCAGGCCGAACTAGGCGGCCAGATTTACCAAACGGCGCGCAACACCGCCGCAGGCACTCTGCGGCAGCTCGATCCCACGATCACCGCTGCGCGGTCGCTCAAGATTTTTGTCTATAACATTGTCAGCGCTCAGGGCTCCGTGCCGCGCACCCAGTGGGAGGCGCTGCAATACTTGCGCGACCTGGGCTTCCCCATCTCCCCAGAGTCCATCCTTTGTAAAAATCTGGATGAAGTTCTGGAGGCATACGAAAAGTGGAAAGCCGCTCGCGCCGAACTGCCCTATGAGGTGGACGGCATGGTGGTTAAGATCAACGATCTGGCTTTGGCCGAAGACCTGGGTTTTGTAGGTAAAGACCCGCGCGGCGCTATCGCCTTTAAATTCCCCGCCCAAGAAGTTACCACCATATTGCAAGACATCGGCGTCAATGTGGGCCGTACCGGCGTGCTCACGCCCTATGCCATGCTAGAGGCCGTGGAGATCGGCGGGGTGATCGTTCGCCAAGCCACGCTGCACAACTTCGACTTTATTGAAGAAAAGGACATTCGCGTGGGAGACCGCGTGATGGTTAAGCGTGCGGGAGATGTGATTCCTTATGTGATCGGCCCGGTGTTGGCTGCACGCACGGGCAAGGAGAAGCGTTACGTTCCGCCGAAAAAGTGCCCGGTGTGCGCTGAACCGGTGGAACATATCGAGGGCGAAGTGGCTTGGTATTGTGTCAACGCCGCTTGCCCCGAGCAGCTGGTGCGTAACATCGAACACTTCGTCTCTCGGGCCACGCTGGACATTGTCGGCCTGGGCATCAAGATCGTCGAGCAGTTGATCGGATCGGGCCTGGTCAAAGACGTCGCCGACTTGTACACGCTGAAGAAAAAAGACCTGCTTACACTGGAGGGATTTGCCGAAAAGAAGGCGGATAATTTGCTCGCCTCTATCGAGGCTTCAAGGAATCGCAGCTTAGCGCAATTAATTTACGCCCTGGGCATCCGCGGCGTGGGCGAGGTAGTGGCCGCGGACCTCGCCCGCCATTTTCGCGACCTGGATGAGCTGGCCAGTGCTAAGATTGCCGACCTCGAAGAGATCGAAGGCATCGGTCCCAATATTGCCGAGGCCATCGTGGATTGGTTTTCCCAATCCACGAACCGCGCTGTATTAAAGAAACTAAAGAAAGCCGGTATGTGGCCGGTGGCTAGCCCATCCGCCGTACCCAAAGGCCCCCAACCATTTGCCGGCCTCACCTTTGTGGTCACGGGCACCCTGCCCACCTTCAGCCGCAAAGACGCTAAAGAGTTCATTCAGAAGCTAGGCGGCAAGGTCACCGATTCGGTGAGCGCCAGCACCAGCTATTTAGTTGTGGGAGAAGAAGCCGGTTCCAAGTTGGACAAGGCGAAAGACCTGGGTGTGCCTACTTTGGATGAAACCGCGCTGCGCGCATTAGCTGAAAAACGTTAAAAACTGCCTTTGTTGACAGTTCCCAACGCCTGGGCTACACTGACCGGAATTAGCTAGGGAGCATGGATGGATTCGCAGCGAATCGATGACGCCGTTGCCAAACGGATACGCGCCATGGTGGAGCGCGTAGAGCAAGCGCAACAGGCCGATCTCTATTATTACAATCAGCCCATCACTGAACTGCTTGGCGGCTCGAAGGTTTTGGTGCGCGGCCGCGAAATGGGCATGTACGCCTCCTACAGCTACCTCGGGCTTATTGGCCACCCGCGCATAAACCAGGCCGCCAAGAATGCTATTGATCACTATGGCACCGGCACGCACGGGGTGCGTAGTTTGGCCGGCAGCCTGGACTTGCACATTGAGCTTGAGCGAACGATTGCCGACTTCAAAAAAGCAGAAAGCGCCATTACCTATTCATCCGGTTATGTCACTAATCTCACTGTGATTTCCACATTGATGGGGCGGCACGACTACGTCTTTTCGGACAAGCTCAATCACGCCAGCATTGTGGATGGCTGCATGATGTCGGGCGCCAAATTCATTCGCTTCAAGCACAATGACCTGGACGATTTGCAAGCCCGCCTGGAAGAGGCGCCCGCCAACGCCGCCAAGCTGGTGGTCGCCGATTCGGTGTTCAGCATGGACGGTGACATCATTGATCTGCCGCGCACGGTGGAACTCTGTCAAAAGAACAGCGCCTGGCTGATGATCGACGAGGCTCATTCTCTCGGCGTGCTCGGTGCCACCGGCCGCGGCATCGAAGAACATTTTGGTCTGGGCGATGTTGTGGATATCAAGATGGGCACGCTGAGCAAAACCATTCCCTCCGTGGGTGGTTATGTGGCCGGGCGCAAAGACCTGATCACCTATCTGCGCCACGCCAGCCGCGCCTACATTTTTTCTGCGGCGCTGCCGCCTGCTCAGGCTGCAGCGGCCAATGAAGCCTTCAAGATTATCCTGGACGAACCCTGGCGCATTGAAAAACTCAAGGTAAATGCCGATCAATTTATTGGCGGCCTTAAGAAGCGCGGTTTCAACACCCTTTACACTGAAACGGCGATCGTGCCAGTGATCTGCGGGGAGGACGAGGTGGCTTACGTGATGACCCGCGAAGCTCAGAAGCAGGATATTTTCGTGCTGCCCGTGGTTTCTCCGGCCGTGGGGGAGGGGCTGGCGCGCTTGCGCGCAACGGTGACCTCCGCCCACGAAACCGCCGATATTGAACATGCTATGGACGTAATCGAAACCACCGGTAAGAAGCTGGGAATTATTCAATAGCAGAAGAAAATTCACTCGAAGCCACAACTTAATATCGCAAAAGTGGGAGTCAACTTTATTAATCACATAACGGACTCCTTAATGGAGCGTTTTCAGGTTCAAGCTATTCTTCCTTAACTGTATCCGGGAGGGTCACTATGATCCGCAAATTAAAAAACGGCAAATACCGTCTTTACTCTAAGAAAAATGACCCAAAGACCGGCAAACGACGCAATCTCGGCGCCTTTAATTCGCGCGCCGCCGCGCAAAAACGCGAGCGGGAGGTTCAATATTTCAAGTGCCACTGAGGCGTTAATTCCCCAACTTGTCACTCCGAGTGAGGGCGGAGCGTTGTCCTTTGGCGCCCGACGAGGATCCCTGTAATCTCTAATTTATTATTACCCAGTCTTCAAGCGCATCCTCTTGCAAAGAAAAAACCGCGTGCGCTTGTGGGAGTACTTCTTTGTTACACTAATCCACCCTTATATGCCAGCCAAAGCCCTACTCATCCTCAAGCCCGGCCGCGAACGCTCGCTGTTGCGCCGCCACCCCTGGATCTTCTCCGGCGCGGTAGCCGAGCTGCGCGGCGCAGCCCAAGCCGGCGAGACGGTGGAGCTGCTGTCCTCGTCCGGCGAATTTTTGGCCCAAGCCGCGTATAGCCCCGCATCTCAAATCCGCGCCCGCGTCTGGAGCTGGAGCCAGGATGAGGAGGTGGGGCCTGACTTTCTGCGCAAGCGGCTCGAACGCGCCATCCGATCCCGACATGGGATGGACGGGGAAGGCGATGCTTATCGATTGGTCCACGCCGAATCGGATGGCCTGCCAGGCGTGGTGGTGGATAAGTATGACGACGTGATCGTGTTGCAGTGCCTGAGTTGGGGCGCCGAGTTTTGGCATGACACGATTGCGGATCAGCTCATGGATCTCCTTTCTCCAGCTACGCTTTACGAACGTTCCGATGTAGATGTGCGCAGTCTGGAAGGCCTGCCGCCGCGCGCTGGCTTGCTACAAGGGAAAGCTATAGATGGCAAAATCAAAATAAGCGAGCATGGCCTCAATTTTTGGGTTGACACAATTGGCGGGCATAAGACCGGTTTTTACCTGGACCAGCGAGCCAACCGAAAGTTGGCTCAATCACTGTCCGCAGGTCGGCAAGTATTAGATTGCTTTTCGTACACCGGCGCCTTCGGCGCGCATGCGCTAAAGGGTGGGGCGGCTACCTTGACTTTGGTCGAAGATTCGCGCGATGCCCTGGCTTTAGCCGCCGAAAATCTAACCCTGAATAACTTGCCGACAGATCAGGTCGAATTTATTGACGGCGATGCCTTTGAAGTATTGCGCCGCTTCCGCGACCAAAGCCGCCTCTTCGACATGGTTATTCTCGACCCGCCCAAGTTCGCGCCCACCAAAGCCCAGGCGGCCCGCGCCGCCCGCGGCTACAAGGACATTAACTTGCTAGCCTTCAAGTTGCTGCGCCCCGGCGGGCTGCTGATGACTTTTTCCTGCTCCGGCGGCGTGGATGCGGCTCTCTTTCAAAAGATCGTGGCGGGCGCTGCCCTGGATGCCGGCGTGGAGGCGCGCATCCTGGCGCACCTCAGCCAAGGTCCGGATCACCCCGTGGCGCTCAATTTTCCTGAAGGGGAGTATCTCAAGGGGCTGGTTGTGGAAGTTTAATAACTGCATCTCGAAATCTAGTATTGTAAAAAATCAGATTCTTCTGAATACCTGATTGACCAAGGAATTACCTCTTCAAGGCCAAAAGTACTTAATCTGAACCTCTCAGGCGATTTTGGATTTCGTTGTTCTTTAGGGATTTCTGTTACAAATAATGGATAACGAGGAAATTGTTGCATACCGAAAACCATCATGTTTTCTATAAAGAGCAAAACACGATTTACGGTCTGCGAAACATATATGTTTACTGGCACGCCGTTAATTTCGGGTATTTTTACTGCAATTCTATTTTGACCAAAGTAATATTCAATTCTATCTAGGACCCAACCCTCGTGTTCAATCGCATTTCGCAAGGTTAACAATTCCCAAAGCCAATTCGATCTCACAGCAATTAAATATTCTGCTAACGGCTCCTCAGATTTATCTCGAAGTGTTTTGATCCCATCGTTGAATATGTCCTCCTTTTGGAATAAAAAGCCAATATCTATGGCAAACATTTTCTTCAGTATCTTTTGCAATGCAGATTTTATAGCTATTACACTTTGGTCGATCGTTTTATTAACATCTTGGATTAATTCTGTGTCAATAGTTCTTATTACTTGTATTTGACCATTCTCAATCTTTACAGAATCTCCCGATTTAATGGAAGAAAAATAGTCATTAAAATTCCCAATTAAATTTTTACCAGCATCTCTGGTCGCTTGAGCAGCTTCAAACATTGGATTAAACTGTTTGTCGAATTTGTCACGTGCATTATTTTGGCTATCGGAATCTATATTCATCAGATACAGCTGGTCTCTCAAAACTAGCATTCCCATAAAAATGCGAGCTATAAACGGCGAACTGGTTCCTTCGTCGCTTACTTTTATCCAGCCCATGCAAATCCTTGTCTAGCTTTCAGCACTAAAATAGCGGGTTATTGGCAAAATTCTACCCAAGCATCCAGCTCCCTGTTTTTCAGAATCGCGCTAAAGCCCAAGGCTTTAGCTTCTGCGCAGAAATCCTCAAGCGTCATTCCCTCTTCGGAATACTCAATCGCAAAAACCGGCTTGCCGTTCTCAACAAAAACTTTCACTTCTTCGCACCAACCTTGCGCAAAACAACTTTCTAGCACTGCCCAATCGAAATACGGCTCGAGCCGTGACGCCAACTCAGGAATGTTCTTGACCCCAATGGCTAGGCCGCGGGCATGCGCTTCCTCAGCCAGCCAAAGCGCGTAGGCAGTCGCATCTTCTTCGGCCAACTCGAATCCGGTTTCGTTGGCATAGCCATCTAAATTATCTGGGTCGATTCCGTCAAAGCCTTTTTCTTTGCACAGATCCAGGCGCGCTTCCATGATGGGTGCGAGCAATTCAATTTTGCTCACATCCAGCCAGCGCTCGCCCGGCCAACCCTCATAATCGCTACCGATCACTTTCTCGGGAAACTCGGCGGCATCCGGCCGCCAATTTTCCCAGGCCCCCGCGTTGAGATAGCAGATCGCTCGCTTGCCTTGCGCGTGCAGCTCGTCCAACAACCTTTGGGGTGTGTCAAAAAGATCGAGGTCATAAACCTCCACGTCATATGACAAATCGATTTCTTCACCCGTGAACTGGATCTGCCAGCTCGTTCCGGGCCTGGGCTGCCACCAGGTTTGCATGGTTTCCGTGGGCGAAACCGAGTCGCCAGCGGCAGTTGCTATGGAGGGTTGCGGTTCTGCACTTTGTGCGGCCGCGCATCCAGATAACAAAATTGCAAGCAAAAAGCTAATCACTCGCATATCCGTGATTGTAGCCCTTCTCTGATTTTAATATCATGTAATGATGTGGATTAGATTTAGTTTTTCTTATCAGGAAGGTAACCGACCCTTTAGAGGTGTTATTTAGCGCGGAATTCAACGCTTGGGTCAACACATCAGCCATTAGCCGGTGTGTTGAGCTTTCATCTTTGAAACAAAAACGGCCGTTTGATCGGCCGTTTTTGTTTTGCGCTGGTGGAGATGGCGGGAATCGAACCCGCGTCCGAAAGATGTGGTGCCCAAACCTCTACGAGCGTAGTCGGTTGTGTTTGTCGCCGCCTGTCCCACAATCGACAAGGAGGTCCACGCGGCCATCCGCTTTGTCTTAAGTACGCATCACGGCTTTGCGTACAGCACTCCGGCATTGTCTCGCCCGTTCCCGCCCAGCCGGAGGGAGGGCGGGGCGGACGCGGCTCACAAGGAGCCGGGCAACTTTTAGCTAGCCGGTCTTACGCGGCGAGCGGCAAAGCTGCGTATTCAGTGCTTTTGGCACTTGATTTTTGCGCTGGTTTTACGAGATCGGCGCCTCTCGGCTCGCAGTTCGGGTCCAGCCTCAATCGTCGAAGCCAGTCATCCCCGAGTGCGAACATTATAGCATTTGAGCGTAAGCGTTTTATTAAAACTGTCATTGCGAGGAGGGCTAGCCCAGAGCTTGTCCCGAGCGAAGGCGAGGGATGGCAATCTCCACCAAAGATCCGGGAGAGACTTCGCGGAGTTTACACTGAGCCTGTCGAAGTGCTCGCAATGACCGGTTGTTTTTCTTGGATATTATCCAAGTGGGACACATGTCATTTCAAAGCGCTTAGCCAGGAACATCTCTCCACAATCCCTGACGCGCATTTCCATAATTCCTCCACACTGATTGGTTACCGTAGGTGTGTAAATCGAAACCACTTATTGGAGGTAAGAATGTCTCAAATCGGTTTCTTCTATCGGTTTATCAGTTTTTTGTTCCTCGTTGGTCTGGTAGCTGTAGGCGGCTTTATAGCCTACCAAGCTGGCATTTCGCAAGGAATCGCACAGGCGCCGGATCTTGCAGGTGCGATTCAGGGCGCAGAGGCTGTGTCGGCTCCTGGTTATGGATATCTTAATGGGCTTGGCTATCCCTCTTTCTTCAACCTCTTTGGAGCGATCTGCCTTTCTATCCTATTCGTCTTTTTTTTCTTTGGATTGGTAAGGTTCATCTTCTGCTCACAGCGTTATGGCAGGCCGGTGGGTCAGATGCCAGACAGTAATTTGAACCAAGTCGTATAGAACTTTCCCCCAATAACGCATCAAACAGGAAGGATGTCAAATGAAAGCGATCGTATATGAAAAGTACGGCTCACCCGATGTCCTCGAACTCCGGGATCTCGAAAAGCCGGTGCCTACAGACGATGAAGTGCTGGTTCGCGTTTATGCGTCTTCTGTGAACCCAGCTGAGTGGTACGCAATGATGGGGCTGTTCATTGCCAGATTATTGGGGGGCAGCCTGTTCAAACCAAAGGACACGAGGTTAGGCGCTGATTTTGCAGGAGTCGTAGAGGCGGTAGGCAGCAGCGTCAAGGACTTTCGCCTGGGTGACGAAGTATACGGCGGCGGAACAGGGGCGTTTGCCGAGTACGTAAGTGTGCGCAATGCGGTGACGCGCAAAGCCGCTAACCAGACATTCGAAGAGGCAGCTGCCGTCCCTATAGCAGGGCTCACTGCGTTACAAGGTTTGCGCGACTATGGCAAGCTCCAGCCTGGCCAGAAGGTCTTGATTACAGGCGCCTCGGGCGGTGTGGGGACTTATGCGGTGCAGATCGCCAAAGCCTTCGGTGCGGAGGTGACCGGCGTGTGCCGCACTCAAAACGTAGAACTCGTGCGGTCACTAGGGGCTGACTATGTGGTCGATTACACCCGAGAGGACTTCACCCGTAGCGAGCGCCGTTACGA
>Ga0214473_10010738_pt1 | contig 10761 bp, 9 predicted proteins | sample RVTome_7_FD_203509 | JGI IMG/M metagenome (GOLD analysis project Ga0214473, IMG submission 203509) | Soil microbial communities from uranium-contaminated site in the Upper Colorado River Basin, Wyoming, United States - RVT98D197 | ecosystem: Environmental > Terrestrial > Soil > Contaminated >... | reverse complement strand
TCGCAAGTGACGCCCGACGAGGTGCACGGCTTCACGCCCACCCGGTTCCGCTGGACCCAGGAGCGGATCTTTTGTCCCCAGAATCTCGTGATCGGCGTGTCCGGCGACTTCGACGAACGCAGCCTCGTCGCCAGGCTGGAAGGCCTGTTCCGCGGCTGGCCGGCGTGCCGGCCGGGGTTGCGCCCGATTCCGCCGCTCGAGATCGCGCGGGGCCCGCGCACGGTGCTGATCGAGAAGGACGTCAACCAGACCAATATCCGGATGGGCCATGCCGGGGGGCTGCGCATCGCCAACACGCCGGACTATTTCGCCGCTGAAGTCGCCGATTTCCTGCTCGGCGGCGGCGGCGGGTTCAATTCACGTCTGTTGCAGCGCGTGCGCTCGGACTCGGGCTTCGCCTACAGCGTGTTCTCGAATTGGGGAGCCGACACCCAGCGCGAGGACATGTTCTTCGCGGGGGCCCAGATCCGCGCCGAAAAAACTGTGGCCGGTGTGTCGCTGATGCGCCAGATCATCGCTTCGATGGCCACGGAGCCGGTCACGCCCCGCGACGTGAAGCTGGCCCAGGACAACGAAGTCAACAGCTTCGTGTTTCAGTTCGAGAACCCGGGACAGATCGTGGCCACGCAGCTGGGGTACGCGATCGACGGTCTGCCGGCCAACTGGTTCGATCTGTACCTGAAGGGAATCCAGGCGGTGACGCCGGCCCAGGTGGCGGACGTGTCGCGCCGGTATCTGCACGCCGATCAGCTCGTGACGCTCGTCGTCGGGAAGTCGAGCGCCTTCGACAAGCCGCTCGACTCGCTCGGACCGGTGATCGTCATGCCGGTGGACTCGATCCACCGCTGACCGTCATTCGGTCGCCAGAGCGACCAGACGCCCGCGAGGCGGGATCCCCGGCTCGAGCTCCAAGATCCCCACGCTCACCGGGAGATCGAACCGCCTGGGTCCGGCGCTGCCGGGATTGATCACGGTCACGGTGCGGTCGACGAGCTCGAGCAGGGGTTTGTGCGTGTGGCCGAACACGATGATGTCGGCCTCGGGAAACGTCTCGTGCAGCGCGGCCGGCGTGGGCACGCCGAGCTGATCGCCGTGCGTGACGACGATGTCGCACCCCTCGAGCCGCACCCAGGCCACGCGCGGCAGCCGCTGTCGGATCTCCGCGTCGTCCGTGTTTCCGAACGCGGCGGTCACGGGCGCGATGGCCTGCAGCTCGTTCAGGATGGCCCACGGGCCGACGTCCCCACCGTGCAGGATGTGGTCCACGGTCTGGAACACGTCCAATACCTGTGGTCGCAGCAGTCCGTGGGTATCAGCAATGACTCCGAGCCGCATGCGCTAGAGCGCTACGCCCCCGCCCACCGTTTCACCAGCGCGATATCCTGGTCCAGGTGATCCAACACCCGCTGCACGATGAAATCCACCAGTTCCTGGATCTTCGTCGGACGGTGGTAGAAGCCCGGCGCGGCGGGCAGCACGACCGCGCCCGCCTCGGTGGCGAGAGTGAGATTCCGCAGGTGGACCAGTGACAGCGGCGTTTCCCGCGGCACGAGAATCAGGCGGCGTCGCTCCTTGAGCGTCACGTCCGCCGCCCGCTCGATCAGGCTGCGGCTGGACCCATGCGCGATCGCCGACACCGTCCCCATCGAGCAGGGGCACACCACCATCCCGGCGGTTCGGGCCGACCCGGAGGCCGGCCGTGCGCCGCGATCCTTGTCGTCGAACACGGTGACGCTGTCCCAGTCCCCACCTGTGGCCTTCCGCAAGGCGGGCTCGCCCTCGATGCCGCACTCTTCCTCGAGCAGCCGCCACCCGTGGCTCGAGACCAGTAACCACGTCGGCACGTGGTGGGTCGCGAGCACTTCGAGCAGCCGCACCGCGTATGGAGCCCCGGAGGCTCCCGTGACAGCAAGGACGACGGGGAGGAGACTCATCTGCCCCGCCGGTTCGGAGTGACGGACTTGCGCGGGTGGGCTGGAGGACGGGACGGCGGAAGAACGGGGGGAGTGGGGAGTGGTACTTTCCGGTTCGAGCCGACCCTCCGACTCGCGCCGCCACGAACCACTCCCCACTCCCCACTCCCCTGTTTCACAGCAGCCGGTCCACCAACGCGCCTACGAACACCACGACACTGACGATGCCGTTGGCGGTGAAAAACGCGGCGTCGAGCCGTGACAGATCGTCCGGCCGTACCAGCCGATGCTCCCAGGCGAGGATCGCCGCCCCGATCGCGACGCCGGTGTAGTAGGCCCAGCCGAGCCCGCCGGCCCACCCGAGCCAGATCAGCGCGAGGATCGCGACACCGTGCAGCAGCTTCGCCAGCACGATGCTGCGCGCGCGCCCGAACCGGACCACGGCCGAATGCAACCCGGCCGCGCGGTCGAACGCTTCGTCCTGCAACGCGTAGAACACGTCGAATCCCGCGATCCAGCACGTCACGGCCACCGCCAGCACCCAGAGCAGCCACCAAGGATCGCTCCAGCGACCCGTCACGGCGAGATACCCGGCCGGCCCTGCGATCGCGTCGCCGAGTCCGAGCCAGACGTGCGACCACCAGGTGAAGCGTTTGGCGTAGCTGTACAGCGTCACGACGCCGAGCGCGACGGGTGAGAGAGCAAAGCAGAGCGGATTGAGCGCCCGGGCCGCCCACACGAAGATGGTCGCCGCCAGCATCACGGCGACCCAGGCCTGGGCGAGGCTCAAGCGCCCCGACGGCAGCTCACGGGCGCGGGTGCGCGGGTTCCGGGCATCCAGCTCGCGGTCGGCGATGCGGTTGAACCCCATTGCTACGAACCGCGCGGCCGTGAACGCCAGCGCCACCAGCCCGATCACCCGCCACGTCACCGGCGCCTCGCGCGAGGCGAGCACCACGCCCAGCAACGCGAAGGGAAGCGCGAAGACCGTGTGCGGGAGCTTGACGAAGTTCACGTATCGGACGACGAGGCTCTCGCCGCCGAACGTCTGCCCCTCCCGGGACGAGGCGAGCTCGGTGCTCAAATCCCCAGCTCCCTCCACATCGCGTCCACGCGGGCCTTCGTGGCGTCATCCATCACGATCTTGTCGGGCCAGTCGCGCGTGAACCCCTCTTCTTTCCATTTGCGCGTCGCGTCAATTCCCATCTTCGAGCCGAAGGTGAAGCCGCGGCTCGAGTGATCGAGCACGTCGATCGGACCCATCGTGAACCGCACGTCGCGCTCGGGGTCGATGTTGTTCAACGCCACCCACCACGCTTCCTTCGGGTCCCGCACGTTGACGTCCTTGTCGACCACCACGATCAGCTTGGCCAGCGACATCAGCCCCTGGCCCCACAGCCCGTTCATCACCTTGAACGCCTGCCCCGGATACTGCTTGTCGATGCTCACGAACACGAGGTTGTGGAAGATTCCCTCGGCCGGCATGTGATAATCGACGACCTCGGGAAGCGTGAGCTTGAGCAGCGGGAGAAAGATCCGCTCGGTCGCGTGACCGAGGTAATAATCCTCCATCGGCGGCCGGCCCACGATCGTGTGGGGCCACACGGGTTCGGTTCGCATCGTCACCGCGGTGATGTGGACGGGCGGGTAGTGATCCGCGAGCGAATAGAACCCCGTGTGATCGCCGAACGGGCCCTCGAGCACCAGCGGCTCGCGCGGGTCGACGTAGCCTTCGAGCACGACCTCGGCCTCGGCCGGCACGTCCAGGTCGGACGTCAGCGCCTGGGCGAGCCGGACCGGCTCTTTGCGGAGGAAGCCGGCGAACAGGTATTCGTCGATGGACGGAGGCAGCGGCGCGGACGCGGCGTAAATGCTCGCCGGATCGCCGCCCAACGCGATCGCAACCGGCATCGTCTCTCCGCGCTCGGCCATGCCGCGCCAGTGGGCCGCCCCCACTTTGTGCCGCTGCCAGTGCATCGCCACGGTGCGGGGGCCGATCGCCTGGACCCGGTACATCCCGACATTCCGGGTCCCGGTGCCGGGATCCCGGGTGATGACCCCCGCCAGCGTGATGTACGGACCGCCATCCTGCGGCCAGCACACGGGAATCGGGAGTCGCGCCAGATCGACGTCGTCCTCACGCCACACGGTGTCCTGGCACGGTGCCCGACCACCGATCGCCTTGGGGGGAAATTTGGCCATCTCGGCCAGCCGCGGTAGCAGGGCCAGCTTGCCAAGCAGGCCCTCGGGGACTTTCAGGTTGAGCAGCTCCGCGATTCGCTCGCCGATTTCGTCCAGCCGCTCGACGCCCAGCGCCATGGCCATGCGGCGTTCCGACCCGAACAGATTGACCGCGACGGGCATGGCGGACGCGGCACCGGACGCGAGCGTCGGCCGTTGGAACAGCAGCGCGGGACCGCCGCCCGGCGACTTCATCACGCGATCGGCGATCTCGGTCATTTCGAGCTTGGTGGAGACAGGCCGGTCCACACGCCGCAGGTCACCCGCGGCGTCGATCGCGCCGATGAAGGCGCGCAGGTTATCGAGTGCCATAGTGGAGTGCGGCGATCCCGCCCGTCAGGCGCTGGTAGCCCACGTCGCTGAACCCGGCCGTCGTCAAGCGCGCGGCGAGTGCGTCCGGATCGGGAAATGCGAGCACGGACTCTGGCAGGTAGGAATAGGCGTCCGTATGTTTGGACACGGCGCGACCGATGGCCGGCAACACGCGGCAAAAGTACCAGAGATAGGCAGCGCGCAGCGGGGCAAAGCGCGGTGTCGTGAGCTCGAGCACGACGAATCGAGCGCCGGGCTTCAAGACGCGTGCGGCCTCGGACAGCCCGGCACCCAGATCCGTCAGATTGCGGACGCCGAAGCCGACCATGGCCCCGTCGAACCTCGCGTCGGGAAACGGCAACCGGAGCGCGTCGGCCGCCACCGGGACGGCGCGGGCCGCCTTGGCGCGTCCGCGCGCCAGCATCGGGACGACGAAATCCGCCCCCACCACGGAACCACGAAACTCGGGGCGGCCGGCCAGCAGGGCGGCCAGGTCCATCGTGCCGGCGCAGAGGTCGAGGTAGGTGCCGCGCGGATTGGCCTCCCAGCCCAGACGGGCCACGGCGGCCTTGCGCCAGAGGCGGTCGATGTTGAAGCTGAGCAGATGGTTCAGGAGGTCGTAGCGTGGCGCGATCGCGGTGAACATGTCGCGCACGTAGGATCGTTTGGTGGGGCCGCCGGCCGGCAACAGCACCTCGGATCCAGGGAGCGGCGCCATAGGCGCGAAAGATAGGCCGGGCAACCTCGCCGGCGCCAGCGACCAGCAAATCGTGGAGTGGGCGAAAGACGGGCACGAGCCCGCCTTCCGCGAGCTGGTGCGTCGCTACGAGCGTCCCGTGTTCTCGCTCATCTATCGCATGGTGCGCGACCGCGCGCTCGCCGAAGATCTGGCGCAGGAAACGTTCATCAAAGTGCTGAACGCGATCCGCTCCTACCGGCCCGAATTCAAGTTCTCGTCGTGGATTTTCAAGATCGCCAACAACGCGGCGATCGATCACCTGCGCCGTCGCGAGCTCGACACGTTGTCGCTCGATGGCTCACCGCACGCGCAGACGCCCGAGGAAATGCAGTCCACCGCCCTGCAGCTGGGCGCCCGTCAGGAGTCGCCGCTCGACGAAGTGGCGGCCCGCGAGCTGGGCGGGCAGATCGATCGGGCCATCGCGAAGCTCAGGCCCGAGTACCGCGCCTGTATTCTGTTGCGGCACGTGGAAGGCCACAGCTATGAAGAAATCGCCGCGATGCTCGACTTGCCCCTGGGCACGGTGAAGACGTACATCCACCGCGCCCGCAATGAGTTACGCGGGTATCTCGAAACCGTACGCGACTGAAACCGGGGCCGGGAGGGCGCCGTAATGCCGCCAATGATTGAGCATTCCCACAATCCGCATCTCACCCCCGATGAGGTCGAGCTTTGGGCCCAGGGACTCCTCGGCGCCGCGCGCACGATGCATCTCGCCGACTGCCGGGCCTGCCTGGACACGGCCGAGCGAGAGCGCAAGCTGTTCCGTGACCTGGCACAGCTGCCGAGTTTCGGTCCCGAGTTCGGCTTCATGGAACGGGTGATGGCCCGCGTGCGGATCCCGACTCCGTCGGGCAACTTCGGGCAGTAAGTCCTTCGGTAGAAGGAAGGGCGGTGGAGGGCGGTCGCATCGACCCTCCGCCGCCCTTTCGCGTTCCAGCAAAGCCGTCAGCGTAAACCGTCAGCGCGCGTCCAGGACCTCACGCACCTTGCGCGCCAGCTCCTCTGGCGTGTACGGCTTCGACAAGTAAGCGACCGAGGCCTCTTCCACTGCTTCGGTCAGTCCCGCCGTGTCCGGGTACCCCGACGTGTACAGCACCCGCATCGCCGGTCGCTCGCGCGCCAGCTGCAATGCCAGATCGCGGCCGCTCATCCCCGGCATCACGATGTCAGTGAGCAGCAGGGCGATCGGGTCGGCCAGGCCGCGGGCCACGCCCAGTGCCGTATCACCATCGCCCGCCTCCAGCACCTTATAGCCGAACCGTTGCAACGCCCGCCGTGCCAGATTGCGCACCCCAGGCTCATCCTCCACCAGGAGCACCGTTTCCGTGCCCCCCGCCGGCTGCGCCGACGCGACTGGCGCCACCGTCGCCGCGGCGCTCGGGGCCGGCACCTGCGGCAAATAGACTGTGAATGTGCTGCCCCGCGTCGGCACGCTCGTGACGGCGATGTAGCCGCCGCTCTGCTTCACGATCCCGTACACCGTGGCGAGTCCCAGGCCGCTGCCCTTGCCGACCGGTTTGGTGGTGAAGAACGGCTCGAACACGCGCCCGCGCGCGTCGGCGTCCATGCCGACGCCGGTATCGCTGACCTTGAGCGACACGTGCGCCCCGCCCTGAGAGCCGGGATGCGAGGCGACGAACCCCGCATCCAGGTCTCTCGCGGTGGTCGCGATCGTCACCGTGCCCCCGTCGGGCATCGCGTCGCGGGCGTTGACGCACAGATTGATGATCACCTGCTGCAGCTGGCCGCGGTCGGCCCGCACGAACAGCCCGTCGGGGTCGAGCCGCGTGTCCAGCGCGATGTGCTCGCCGATCAGCCGGCGCAGCAAAGCTTGCATCTCGGTGACGACTTCGTTCAGGTCCAGCACCGTCGGCTGCAGCACCTGTTTGCGGCTGAACGCCAGGAGCTGTTGCGTGAGCGACGCGGCGCGCTGCGCCGCCTTCTGGATTTCCTGCACGTCCTGACGCTGCGGCACCGGCAGCCCCGGATCCTTGAGCAACAGCAGCGCGTACCCCAGAATCGCGGTGAGCACGTTGTTGAAATCATGCGCAATGCCGCCGGCCAGCTGCCCCACCGCTTCCATCTTCTGGGCCTGCCGCAGCTGGCCCTCGAGCTCCTTGCGGTGCGTGATCTCGGTGGCGACCCCCAGGACCTGCGGGGCGCCATCCGCGGTCCGGAGCGGCACCTTGATCACCTGAAACCAGCGGGTCTCCCCCGAGCGCGCGTCGGTGTTGGGCTCTTCGAGAATGAACATGGGCCGGCCGCTGGTCATCGCGTCGCGATCGTCCTGCAGGTAACGCGCGACTTGGTCCCGGTGAGGATTGAAGTCCCCGTCGCCGCGGCCGATCAGGTCTTCGGGGCGAGAACCGTACAGCTCGGCCAGCGCCCGGTTCACCAGCGTGAACCGCCCATCCCAGTCCTTCACGAAGATCAGGTTCGGGTTGAGATCGATCACCTGGCGCAGGAACTCGCGCTGGCGCCGCTGCTCGCCCTCGGCTCGCTTGCGGTCGATCGCCATCGCGACCTGGGTGGACACGAACTGCAGGATGTGCTTCTCGTGGTCCCCGTAGCGCACGCCCGGCGTGTAGCTCTGCACCGCGAGCACGCCGATGGTCCGATCGCCGACCTTGAGCGGCACGCCGAGCCAGTCGAGCGATGGCGTGCCGACGAGCTCGACGAGCCCGTCGCGCTCCACCTCGGGCCGCTCTGGCGTGACGAGGAGCGGCTGACCGGTGCGCAACACGTACTCGGTCAGTCCCCTGCCGGGCCGTTTCGGCGCCATGGCCGCGTCGTGCTCGTCCACCCAGTAGGGGAAGCTGATGATGTCGGTCGCCGGGTCGTGCAGCGCGATGTAGAGATTCTTGGCCGGCATCAGCTCGCCCACGACATCGTGGATCGCCCGAAACAGGTCTTCCAGGTTCTCGGTGGCGTTCGCGGCCTCCGAGATCAGAAACGCCGCGCTGCGGATCCGCTCAGCCCGGCGCTGGTCCGTGACGTCGCGGTTGACCGACACGCGGCCGATCGTGCGGCCGTTCCCATCGGTCATGGCCACGACGATGGCCTCAACGTCGCGGGACGAGCCGTCCTTGGCCAAGACCACCAGCTCTCCCGACCAGCGGCCCTGCGACTTGAGCCCAGCCCGGATCGCGCGCGTGATCGCGCCGCCCTCCCCGGGGCGGTTCAGGATTTCGGCGCTCCGACCGAGCACCTCGTCCCGGGTGTAGCCGAACATCCGCTCGGCCGCGGGATTCCAATCGATGATGACGCCGTCGGAATCGGTGACGATGATCCCGTCGTAGAGGTGCTCGACGATCAGCGCCTGGCGTTGCAGCTCCTGCGCGACGGCGTCGGCGGCGGCGGCCGGTCCGGACGAGCGATTGGGGATGGCCATGGAATGCCCCTACAATGGAACGCGGCGCGCGGCCGCGCCAGCGGTCAACGCGCGCCGACCCGAACGTCCGCCCCGACGCCCGCGCCTAGCCGGCTCGCGGCACTACCGTCGCGCTGCGCGATCTCCACCGTTCCGGCGCTCCCGACGTAAGCAATCAGTTCGCCCGTGGCGACCTCGCCGAAGCTGCGCCGCAGCGGCCCGACATCGACCCCCGCCACCGTCACGGACCCGGCGGGCGCGCCCACCCCCGCCACGTTGGAGATCAGATTGCCGAAATGATCGACGTAGATCACCTCGCCCGTCACGCGACCCGGCTCCACGTGGGGAACCGGGAGCGGCGAGCGGACGGGATCGGTGATCGGAGCCCCAAGGCTCTCCAGGGAGCCACCGGTTGCGAGCAGGGCGGCGATCGGTGCGAAGACGTCGCGCCCGTGGAACGTGGGAGAAGCCAACGCCGGGATCGGGAGCGCGACGAAGCGCGTGGTCGCAGGCAGCCCCGAGAGCAGTCCATTGTCGGGCGCCACGAACTGGTGTCCCGCGATTTCACCGGCCAGCGCCCGTCGCACCGTTCCGACGCCCGGGTCCACCACGGCCAGATGCACCGTCCCGAGCGGAAACCGGCGCCAGACACGCGACAACACGTACTGTGCGGCCAGCACGTTTCCGGACGGGATGTCGTGTGTCACATCGATGAGCACGATCCCGGGGACCTCGGACAAGAGCACGGCCTTCATCTCGGCCACGTAGCTGTCGGCGGTTCCGAAATCGGTGAGGAGAGTGATGATGGACATCGCTATCAGCCCTCAGCTATTACCAGGCAGCGTTAGACCACGGATTGGCGCCATGTGCCTCGGAGCCAGAAGAAGGTGTTGGCGATGCCGCGCGAGATCGCCGTCAGCGACAAGGCGAGCCAGATGCCGAACAGGCCGAGCGGCCCGGACCACCACGCCCCAAGGGGAATCCGCAGCGCGGTGAACACGGTGCCCACGAGCATGGGCCAGAAGGTATACCCCGCCCCGGCGAGCGCGCCCTCGAACACGATCTCAAACGTTTGGCCGATCTGGGCGAAGGCAATGATGCGCAGGTAGAGGCTGCCGTCTTCGATGACGCCCGGATCCGTCGTGAACAATGCGACCAGTCGTTCGGGGATCAACACGAACGCGAGCGCGGTCGGAACCGTGACGAGCAGGCAATAGAGGATGGTGAGGCGCACGCCCTGCCGCGCGCGCTCTTCCTGGCGGGCACCCAGGTTCTGCCCCACGAGCGCGGCGGCGGACAGGCCGAGCCCCGAGATCGCGATGAAGCCCAGCCCTTCGATCTTGTGGCCCACGCCGAGCGCCGCGAGGGCCGGGGTGCCGAAGCGGGCCGTGAAGCGGGTGAGCCAGATATAGATGGCGGAGAGCAACACCCCCGCGAGCGACAACGGCGCCCCGACGCGCAGCAGGGTCGGGATGGCGCGCCAGTCGGGAGAGCCCAGCCGGATGAGCCCGCGCCGGAGCGCGATCGCCACGCCGATCAAGAAGCCGCCACCGCGCACCATGACCGACGCGAGCGCGGCGCCCTCCACGCCCAGGCGAGGGAACGGTCCCACCCCCGCGATCAACAACGGGTCGAGCGCCAGCGACAAGAGCACCGACGTCGCGAGCAGGAGCATCGGCGTGCGTGTGTCGCCCGACGCCCGGAAGGTCGCCTCGATCGCGAAGAAGCCGAACACGAGCGGTCCGCCCAGGAGCCAGGTGCCCAGGTACTCGTGCCCCAACCGCGCGACATCCGGAGGCACGGTCATGAGCCGGAACAGGGCATCGGCAGCCACCAGCCCCAGCACGGATACGACGACGCCCGCCGCGAGCGCGTACAACACGGCCGCCCCGGCGACGCGCGCGGCGCGCTCGGGGTAACCTTCGCCGTGGCGTCGCGCAGCGACGGCGATCAGGCCGACCTCGACCATCTCGCCCAGGCTGAGCAGGATCCACGTGTAGAACCCTGCCGTCGAAACGGCGGCGAGCGCCGCCGGCCCGATCAGCCGCCCGACCCACATCGCGTCGATCAGCCCGAAGGTGAAATGGCAGGCCATCATCGCCACGGCTGGGATGGCCAGCCGGAGAATCATCGGCCGCAAGGGGCCCGTGGTGAGCGCACCGGTCAGTCGCGCTCGGGCGGAG
>Ga0214473_10010737_pt1 | contig 10761 bp, 7 predicted proteins | sample RVTome_7_FD_203509 | JGI IMG/M metagenome (GOLD analysis project Ga0214473, IMG submission 203509) | Soil microbial communities from uranium-contaminated site in the Upper Colorado River Basin, Wyoming, United States - RVT98D197 | ecosystem: Environmental > Terrestrial > Soil > Contaminated >... | reverse complement strand
GTTCTTTGGCGACTAAGAAATCCCGAACTTCCTGGGCCAAAAGTTCGGGTTTGCTTCGTCGCAAATGAACGGCTCCTCGCAATGACGGCCTGGTGTGAGGGCGCGGCTTGGGGGGGCCCGTGAGGACAAAGACGACAGCATAACTGATGGTCCATTGGCCTGTTGCGAAAGGAGGAGAACCAAACGTGAATTTCCGGCGAGGGGTGATGGCGGGTTTCGCGCTGGTGGCCGCGGGGGCCATTGCGGTTCCGGCATGGCCGGAGTACCCGGATCATTCCAACCTGCTCGTGTACCGCGACGAGGCGGGGCGCGAGCATCCGGTGCGCACGGCCGCGGACTGGGCGATCCGGCGGCAACACGTCCTGGCGGGCATGCAGGAGGCAATGGGGCCGTTGCCGCGGCGCGCGAATCTTCCGCCGCTCGACGTGCGCATCACCGAACGCACGCCCGGCGACGGGTTCACGCGCCTGACGCTCACGTTCGCGGCCGAGGAGGGCGACCGCGTGCCGGCGTTTCTGTTCCTGCCCGACGGCGCGACGACGGGCGCGCGATGCGCGGCGATCCTGGCGCTGCATCCGACGTCGCCGCTGGGCAAGAGAGTGATCTCGAGCGAGGGCGAGAAGCCCAACCGCGCCTACGCGCTGGAGCTCGCCCGGCGCGGGTACATCGTGCTCGCGCCCGATTACCCGTCGTTCGGCGATTACACGTATGACTTCGATGCCGACCGCTACCAATCCGGCACGATGAAGGGGATCTTCAACCACATGCGCGGGGTCGATCTGCTGGCGGCGCGACCGGAGGTCGATGCGCGGCGCATCGGGGTGATCGGGCATTCGCTGGGCGGGCACAATGCGATGTTCGTGGCGGTGTTCGATGAGCGGTTGAAGGCGGTCGTTTCGAGCTGCGGCTGGACGCCGTTCCACGATTATTACGGGGGCAAGATCGCCGGCTGGACGAGCCCGCGCTACATGCCGCGGCTGCGCGACGTGTACGGCCTGGCGCCGGGGCGCGTGCCGTTCGATTTCCACGAGGTGGCGGCGGCGCTGGCGCCGAGGGCGTTCTTTTCGAATTCGCCGCTGCACGACGACAACTTCGACGTGAACGGGGTGCGCAAGGGGATTGCCGCCGCGCGCGCGATTTACCGGCTGCTGGGCGCGGAGGCGGAGCTGCAGGTGCGGCATCCCGACAGCGCGCACGATTTCCCGACTGAGGTGCGCCGCGAGGCGTACGCGTTTCTCGATCGCGTGTTGGCGCACGAAGCCGCAAAGTGAAAGACAAGGTTTTCGGCCACAAGAAGGTACAAGAGCTCTGAAGCAGCGAGGCCGCAACCAAAGAGAAGAGAAGATCTCTTGCCACAAAAAGGCACAAAAAGTACAAAGAACGGATTCGGACGCAGAGACGCGGAGGACGCAAAGAACCGCAGAGAACAGCCGAAAACAATAAGAGTGGCACAAAGCACGGCGACCGGAGTTTCGTTTTGACAGGGCTGGCGCCTTTGTGATCAGAGTTCGCGTGAACACCATAGTCTTGGGTGAGAGGTGGTCATGAAACGAGGTGTCTGGGTAGTTGTGTTCTTTTTGGCGGCGGCGCTGGCGTCCGCTGCGAGCACGACCGAAACGGTCGCGGGCTTCGCGCGCGTGGCGTCGGGGCGCGACGGATTCGAGGTCCAGGGCGAACCGTGGCATCCGTTCGGGTGCAACTACTTCGATCCGCACGTGGGCTGGGCGCCCAAACTCTGGCAGCAGTTTGATGCGGCGAAGGTCGAGGAGCACTTCCGCGTGATGCGCGATCTGGGCGTCAATGTCGTGCGCGTTTTCCTGACAGCGCAGAGTTTTTTCCCGACGGGCGTGGAGCTCGAGCCCGAGGCCTTGCGGAAGTTCGACACGATGCTCGACATCGCGCGGCGCCACGGCATCCGCGTGCACCCGACCGGCCCGGATCATTGGGAAGGCCGGGCGGCGTGGCGCGATACGGATTTCTACGCCGATCCGGCGGCGCTGGAGGCGCAGGCGCGCTTCTGGCGCCTGTTCGCGGCGCGCTACAAGGACGAGCCGGCGCTGTTCGCATACGATCTCCTGAACGAGCCGCACATTCGCTGGAGCAGCCCCCAGATGGAGCCGCAATGGCGCGCCTGGCTGCGGCAGCGCTATGCGCGGATCGATCTGCTGCGCCAGGCGTGGGGCGAGCGGGCCGAGAACGTCGATACGTTCGAGGACGCGCCGGCGCCGCCCGATGCCGCGGCGCCCGGTTCGCGCTTGCTTCTCGATTATCAGCTCTTCCGCGAGTCGCTGGCCGACCGGTGGACGCAGATCCAGGTCGACGCGATCCGCTCGGTCGATCCCAATCATCCGATCACGGTCGGCCTGATCCAGTGGTCGGCGCCGGTGCTGTACGGCAATCCTTCGGTGTATTGCGCGTTCCGGCCGTCGCGGATCGCACCGATGCTCGATTTCCAGAGCGTGCATTTCTATCCGTTTTTCGAGGGCAGTCCGTTCGCTTCGGAGGAGTCGTTCGATCTGAACCGGGCGTACTTGGAACTGCTGCTGCGGTACGTCAAGGCGGGCGCGCCTTCGCGACCGCTGCTGGTTGGCGAGTTCGGGTGGCATGGCGGGACGGGCCGGCTGCACGACGGAAAGGCGGCGCACACGCCCGAGCAGCAGGCGCGCTGGTGCCGCGCGGCCGTGCTGCAGGGTCGCGGCGTGGCGGCCGGCTGGCTCAACTGGGCCTATGCCGATACGCCGTCGTCGCGCGACATGACGAAGTTCTCGGGCCTGGTCACCGAGACGGGCGAACGCAAGCCGTGGGGGCGGGCGTTTCAGGCGCTTGCGCGCGATCCCGCGCAATGGGCCGACGGCGTCCAGCCGCCGGCCGCGATCGTCGAGTTCGATGTCGAGCGGGCCATCACTGACTCGCAGGCGGCCCAGGCGATGCTGCGCGGGTATTGCGAGGCCTGGAAGCGCGAAAAGGGATGTCGATTGATCGTGCGCTAATTCGAGCTTGTCCGGTTATTGCGCCGCAGGCGCCTTTTTTCGATGTCCCGTACCGTCCATATAGTCCATGCAGTCCATACAGTCCATACCAAGCGGAATACGTTGGGAGGCGGGCCATGCGCAAGAGCCGAGTCATCCTGGCGCTTTTGGTAATCGCGGCGGTGCAGGCGCTGCCGCTGCCGGCGGGGACGTACAACGTGCGCGACTACGGGGCCAAGGGCGACCGCGCGGCGAATGATCGCGCGGCGATCCAGGCCGCGCTCGATGCCTGCGGCAACGGCGGCGGCGGCATCGTCGTGCTGCCGGCGGGCGATTACCTTTCGGGGCGGCTGCAATTGCACAGCGACGTGACGCTCCTGCTCGAGCCCGGCGCCACGCTTTGGGCCAGCACGGACCCGAAGGATTACGACGGCTCGCGTCACCTGCTCATGGCGCAGGACGCCGAGAACGTGGCCGTCACCGGCGACGGGCGCATTCACGGCCAGGGCACGGGCGACCTCGGGCGCGGGCGCGGCCCCAAGGAACTGCCGGCCTTCCGCACGGGCATTCTGCTGTTCGAGAACTGCCGCAATGTGCGCATCCGCGACGTGTCGATCCTCTACAGCGACGCCTGGACGCTGCATCTTCGGCGCTGCGACAACGTCGTGATCGAGGGCGTCACGATTCTCAACAATTACTGGCGCACGAACTCCGACGGGATCGACCCGAACTCGTGCCGCAACGTGCGCATCGCGAACTGCCACATCGTGGCCGGCGACGATTGCATCGTGCTCAAGGCGACCGAACCGTACCCGTGCGAGAACGTCGTGGTCACCAACTGCACGCTCGAGACGATCGCGACGGCGCTGAAGCTCGGCACGGAGTCGCGCGGCGATTTCCGCAACATCCATTTCTCCAATTGCACGATCACGAACTCGACCGTCGGCGTGGGCTTTTTCATGAAGGACGGAGCGACGATGGAAGGGGTGTCGTTCGCAAATCTGGTGATTGACACCACGACCTCCTCGCCGCACGCCGTCGCGCCGATTTTCATGGACATCGAACGGCGCAACCCCGACTCGAAGATCGGCCGCATCCGCGACGTGTCGTTCCGCGACATTTTCGTTCGCAGCGGCGCGGGGATTACGGTCCAGGGGATGCCGGAAAGCCCGATCGAGAACCTCTCGATTGCAAACCTGACGTTCCGCGTCGTCGCGCCGCAGGACTACAGCCGGCGCAGCAAGCACGTCGGCGGCCGCCGCACGACGCGCGACGAGCGCGACACGCTCTACGTGCGCCAGCCGTCGTACTGCACGGTGGCGCACGTGAAGCACCTGGCGGTCGAGAACCTGCGCGTGCTGATGGCCGATGAGGATTTCCGCAAGTACGACCGCTCGGCCTTCAGCGGCCATGCGATCGAAGATGTTCTGCTGCGCCACATCTCGCGCACGCCGGGCGGGGGGCCGGAGAACGCGCCGGTGATCGCCTTGCAGAACGCGCGGCGCGCGCTCATCACGGAATGCCAAACGGCCGGCGCGCCGTTCTTCCTGCACCTGCGCGGACCCGAGACGCGCGAGATCCGACTGGTGGGCAACGAGGGGCTCGAGGGGCTCGGCCGCGTGGCGCAAGAGAGCGATGTGCCCGAAGGCGCATTGAGCGCGACGGAGTCTCCTGGGAGGGGTGTGAGATGATCATGGACAGTATGGACTGCATGGACCGTATGGACTGTATGGACCTAAATGATCAGTCGGCTTTCATTTTTTTTGCAGGTCCCGCACGGGACATCGAGAAGTCCCAGGCGCGTGCGGCGCAACGACAAAACCGAGTTGCCTCGCTGCCGCAGGCGGTCATCAGCCTTGACATCCGCGTCGATTGGCGTTTTCCTACGGCAGGGCTGCGCATGCGGCCCTGAGCAAGCAGCGCCATCCTTCAGGGAGACTCGTGCATGGCTCTTTCGACGAACCTTGGTTACCCGCGCATCGGACCCAAGCGCGAACTCAAGAAGGCCCTCGAGGGGTTCTGGGCGGGCCAGATCAGCGAATCGGAACTGCGCGCCGCGGCCCGCACGATCCGCCAGGAGAACTGGCGGCTGCAACAGGCGGGGGGCATCGATCATATCCCGTCGAACGATTTCTCGCTGTACGACCAAGTGCTCGACACGATCGCGATGGTCGGCGCGATCCCGGCGCGCTACGGCTTCGCCGGCGAGGCGGTGGACCTCGCGACGTACTTCGCCATGGCGCGGGGTTCGCAGGATGCGCCGGCCATGGAGATGACGAAATGGTTCGATACGAACTATCACTACATCGTGCCGGAGCTGGAGCCCGAGCAGTCGTTCCGCCTGGCGTTTCCCAAACCGGTCGAGGAGTATCGCGAGGCGAAGGAACTGGGCGTGCACACGCGGCCGGTGCTCGTGGGGCCGGTGACGTTTCTCCTGCTGGGCAAGTCGAAGGCGGCGTCGTTTCAACCGCTGTCGCTGCTCGACCGGCTGCTGCCCGTCTATGAGGAGGTCCTGCGTCGGCTGGACGAGGCGGGGGCCGACTGGGTGCAGATCGACGAGCCGTGCCTGGTGCTCGATCTTCCGGCCGAGGTCCACGACGCGTTGAAGATGGCGTACGGCCGGCTGGCGACTGCCGCGCCGCGCATCCGGATTCTGCTGGCGACCTACTTCGGCGAGCTGCGCGAGAATCTGCCCGTCGCTTACGATCTGCCCGTGAGCGGTTTGCATCTGGATCTCGTGCGCGGGGCCGGGCAACTGGAGCGCGCGCTGGCGAGCTATCCCGGCCGGCTGTTTCTTTCGCTGGGCGTCGTCAGCGGCCGCAATATCTGGCGCACGGATTTCGACCGCGCGCTGGGTCAACTGGAGCGGGCGGCGGCGCGCGTGAGCAAGGACAGCCTCCTGGTGGCTCCTTCGTGCTCGCTCCTGCACTCGCCGGTCGATCTGGCGCCGGAGACCGAGCTGGACGAGGAGATCCGCGACTGGCTGGCGTTCGCGAAGCAAAAGCTCGAGGAGATCGTCACGTTGACGCGCGGCGTGAACTTCGACGCCGAGGCGATCCAGAGCGAGCTGCGCGCGGCCCGCGAGGCGATGGAGCGCCGCGGGCGGTCGCCGCGCATCCACGACCCGGCCGTCAAGCGGAAGATCGCGTCGGTGAGCGAGGAGATGAAGCGGCGCACCAGCCCGTATGCGACGCGGCGCGAGGCCCAACGGCGCCGGCTCGATCTGCCGCGCTTCCCCACGACGACGATCGGCTCGTTCCCGCAGACCAAGGAGGTGCGCGCCACGCGCGCGGCCTACCGCGGCGGCAAGCTGCCCGAGGAGGAGTACGAGGCGTTTCTCAAGCAGGAGATCGCCGAGACGATTCACTTCCAGGAGGAGACGGGGCTCGATCTCCTCGTGCACGGGGAGTTCGAGCGCAACGACATGGTCGAGTATTTCGGCGAACAGCTGCGCGGGTTCGCCTTCACGAAGAACGGCTGGGTGCAGAGCTACGGGTCGCGCTACGTCAAGCCGCCGATCATCTACGGCGACATCGCGCGGCCCGAGCCGATGACGGTCGAGTGGTCGAAGTTCGCGCAGTCGCTGACGACGCGCCCCGTCAAGGGGATGCTGACGGGACCCGTGACGATCCTCCAGTGGTCGTTCGTGCGCGACGATCAGCCGCGCGACCAGACGTGCCGGCAGATCGCGCTGGCGATCCGGGAGGAGGTGATCGACCTGGAGGCGGCCGGGATCAAGGTGATCCAGATCGACGAGCCGGCGATCCGCGAGGGTCTGCCGCTGCGGCGGTCGGACTGGCGCGCGTATCTGGACTGGGCCGTCGACTGCTTCCGGATCGCGTCCAGCGGCGTGCGCGACGAGACGCAGATCCATACGCACATGTGCTATTCGGAGTTCAATGATATCATCGAGTCGATCGCCGCGATGGACGCCGACGTGATCTCGATCGAGGCGTCGCGGTCGCGGATGGAGATCCTCGAGGCGTTCGCGCGCTTTCTGTATCCCAACGAGATCGGTCCGGGGGTGTACGACATCCACTCGCCGCGCATCCCGACGCAGGAGGAGATGGCGGAGCTGCTGCGCCGGGGGCTGCAGGTGCTCTCGCCGGACCAGTTGTGGGTCAACCCCGATTGCGGTCTGAAGACGCGGCGATGGGAGGAGGTTCGCGCGGCGCTGACGAACATGGTCGCGGCCGCGCGCGAGCTGCGCGCGCAGGCCGGTTGACCTGCACGCCCGGAGTTCAGATTCAAGGTTTGGAGTTCAGACTTCAGTCTGTCCTTTTAATCTACCTTGTTGGCTTTCCGCCCGTTTCAGAATCCGCTTAAGAAAAATTTCGAGAAGACACGCTGAAGTGTGAACTCCGAACCACACTCTGAGTGTGAACTCCAACGTAAGAAACACGTTGCAATGCGCGCGCGATCCAGTAAGGACGGAAGCGCACGAGTGATGCATTCGGACCGGGAAGGAGCCGCCATGATCGCGAGGAAACGTTGGCCGTATGTCTGCCGGCACGTGGCGCTGCTGGTGCTGGCGTGGGGACTGCTCGCGCGGGCCGTTGGGCAGGAAGCGCCGCGGGCCGATCCGTGGGAGGCGGCGATCCAGGCGTTCGAGGCGCGCGACCGCGCCGCGCCGCCGCCCCAGGACGCGCTCCTGTTCCTGGGCTCGTCAAGCATCCGCCTGTGGAAGCTCGACGAGTCGTTTCCCGACCTGCCGGTGATCAATCGCGGGTTCGGCGGGTCGGAGATCGCGGACTCCGTTCGCTTCACGCCGCGCATCGTGCTGCCGTACAAGCCGCGCCTGATCGTCTTCTATGCGGGCGACAATGACGTCGCGAAAGGCAAGACGAGCGAAACGGTGTTGGCGGATTTTCAGGCGCTCGTGCGCGTTGTGCACGAAACGCTGCCGGACACGCGGATTGCCTTCATCGCGATCAAGCCGAGCCTCAAGCGCTGGAACCTCGTCGGGACGATGCGCGAGGCGAACGCGCTCGTCCGCGCCTTCACGGAAACCGACAAGCGCCTGGCGTTCATCGATGTCGATGCGCCGATGATCGCCCCGGACGGCCGGCCGCGGCCCGAGCTCCTCCTCGAGGACGGACTGCACCTCAACGCCGAGGGCTACACGCTCTGGACGTCGCTCGTGCGGCCGCACCTGGACGCGGCGTTGGCGGCCACCAAGCCCGGCCGGCTGCGCGTGGCCACATGCCAGTTTCCGGTCTGGGGCGACGTGGCGGCCAACGGCGAGTGGGTGCGCCGGCAGATGCGCGAAGGCCGCGCGCAAGGGGCGGACGTCGTGCACTTCCCCGAGTGCGCCCTCTCGGGCTACGCCGGCGTGGACGTCAAGACGATGGAAAGGTTCGACTGGATCCGCCAGCGCGAGGAGATGGATGCGATCCTGGCGCTCGCCAAGGAGCTCGGCGTGTGGGTCGTGCTGGGCGCCGCGCATCCGCTGTCGGGCGATCACAAGCCGCACGACGCGGTGTACGTGATCAGCCCCGAGGGCCGGGTGGTCGACCGGTACGACAAGCGCTTCTGCACGGGCGGCGACCTCGAGCACTACAGCCCGGGCGATCACTTCGTCACGTTCGATGTGAACGGCGTCAAGTGCGGCGTGCTCATCTGCTACGACATTCGCTTCCCCGAACTCTACCGGCAGTACTGCAAGCAGGGCGTGCAGGTGATGTTTCACTCGTTCTACAACGCGCGCCAGAAGCCCGGCGGCATTCATCCCAAGATCATGCCGCCAACGGCGCAGGCGCGCGCCGCGACGAACTACATGTTCATCTCGATGAACAACTCCAGCGCGCCGCACAGCTGGGCCAGCGTGCTCGTGACGCCCGACGGCCTGATCGAGCGGCGCCTGCCGCTGGACGAGCCGGGCGTGATGGTCAGCCTCGTCGATACGGACCGGCGCTATTATGACGCAAGCCGCCCGTACCGCCTGGACGCAATCAACGGAAGGTGGAACAGCGGCGAGCTCGTGGACGATGCGCGGTCGAAGGACCGCCAGAGTTATTGAGCGGAGCGAAGGGCTAAAGGTCGCATCTGTTTTTATAGTAGACCTCACGCTCCGCGTGAGGCGCCTCACGCGGAGCGTGAGGTCTACCATGACCGGCAACGACAGGGTATCCTCGCTCCAGATGCAACTTTTTGGATTTCCGGGAGCAAAGGGGTGCGCGTGCGTTCGGATCTTGGCGACAAAGGAGCGGCAAGATGAAAACGGCACTGCTGGTCGGCGGCGCGCTCGCCTGTGTGATTGTGCTCGCGGGGGCGGGCGTTCAGAACGACGGCGCGCTTGTCTTCACGTGCGATTTCGAGGCGGAGGACTGGTACGCGACCTGGGGCGAGCGACAGCCGGATGCGCACGCGGTGACGGTCGGCCGCGACGACGCGCTGCGATTCGAGCCGCTGCGGGGCAAGGCGCTGCGCATCCGCGTGGACGAAGGCGGGCATTACGGCGCGAGCCTGACATACCATTTCCGCAAGCAGACCGGCGCGGAGCCCGAGGCGATCCACTTCCGCTACTACCTGCGGTTCGCCGACGACTGGGATCCCGAGCGCGGAGGCAAGCTGCCGGGCATCAGCGGCACCTACGGCCGCGCCGGCTGGGGCGGACGGCCGGTCAACGGCCGCGACGGATGGTCGGCGCGCGGGCTGTTTCTCGGCCGCAAGGACGGCCTCACGCCCATCGGCTACTACTGCTATCACGCCGACATGAAGGGCCGCTACGGCGCGAACTGGGTCTGGGAACGCGACCGGCTCGGCCATCTCGCGAACAACCGCTGGTATTGCATCGAGCAACAGGCGCGCATGAACACGCCGGGGCGCAACGACGGCGTCCTGCGCGGCTGGGTCGATGGGCGCGTCGCCTTCGAGAAGACCGACGTCCGCCTGCGCGACGTGCCCGACCTGCGGGTCGAGGCGGTCTGGCTGAACGTCTATCACGGCGGCACGTGGCCGGCGACAAGCACCGATACGCTGTATATCGACGAGGTGGCGATCGGGCGGCAGTACATCGGCCCGCTCGCCGACCGCCGACCCGAGTGACGGAGGCGTTCTGTGGTTCGATCTTTGGCGCGCGCGTTTGCGCGCATCGTATTCGTTCAGCTTCTGCTCGCGCCGGCGTTGTGCGGGCGGGCTTTCGGCGCGCAGCCCACGACATATCCCCTGAACGCCTGGACGTTCGAGCGCTACCGGCTGAAACCGCTCCCGGCGGCGCTCGAGCGCGCGAAAGGACAGCATCCGCGCATCATCCTGACGCCCGCGCGCGTGACGGAGCTGCGCCGGGCGATCCACACGACGCACCGGGCGCTCTGGGAGGAATTCCGCGCGCGGGCCGATGCGTTGGCGAGCACGCCGCCGCCGGCCTATCAGCAGGAAGATGGGCACATTGCCGGCGAGCAGCTCTATCAACGCCACGTGGGCAACGCGATCCCGACGCTGGCGATGGCGTACATCCTGAGCGGCGAGGCGCGCTATCTCGAGGCGGCGCGCGCCTGGGCGCTGGCTTCGTGCGGCTATCGCACGTGGGGCACGGGCGCCAACGACGGCATGGATCTGGCCGCGGGCCATCAGCTCTACGGCCTGGCGCTCCTTTACGACTGGTGCTTTGCCGATCTGGACGCCCAGACGAAGCGGACGATCCGCGAGACGCTCGCGCGGCGCGCGGCGCCGATGTTCGAGGCGGCGGCGCTCGGCAAGGTCTGGTGGGACAACGCCTACCTGCACAACCATCTGTTCGTCAACGCCTGCGGGCTGGCCGCGGCCGGCATGGCCCTGTATGACGAGATCG
>Ga0214473_10010736_pt1 | contig 10761 bp, 11 predicted proteins | sample RVTome_7_FD_203509 | JGI IMG/M metagenome (GOLD analysis project Ga0214473, IMG submission 203509) | Soil microbial communities from uranium-contaminated site in the Upper Colorado River Basin, Wyoming, United States - RVT98D197 | ecosystem: Environmental > Terrestrial > Soil > Contaminated >... | reverse complement strand
CAGAATATTCCTGTCCGATGAATTTTATATAATGGCAGGCCTGGATTTTCCTGAGTATAGTTCATATGGAAGGTTTTACCAGATTCAAAATGGCATCGGTAAATCAGTGGACTTTCTAAAACAAACCAATAATTGGTTTGAGAAAAGTAAAGATAGCGGTAATTATTTAAAAAAAAGAGGCAGTATCCTTGTTATAACTTCCGAATATGGAGAAGTGATACTAAAAAAATCATTGAAGCTTATAAAAGATAAGTTAAAATCTTTGGAAAAAAGATATAATGTCGCTAATGTTAAAATTCTATCTGTAAAAAATGATTTATTGGGAGGAAATGTTAAAGTAACCGGACTGCTAACTGGAAAAGATATTATTGAAAGCTTAAAGAAGGAAAATTTAGAAAAGTTTAGTAAAATATTAATCCCTGAATGTATATTTAATCCTGAAGGCAATACCCTTGATGATATAAGCAGGTTTGCAATCAAAAGTTTTGACAGGAAAATAAAAATAATAAAAGAAAATGGCTTTATATTTACAAAAGAAATAATCCAAAATTGCCAGTTATGAAGAAAAATGTTCCGAAAATAGCAATAATAGGCAAACCAAATGTAGGTAAATCTACTTTAATAAACAGGATATGCAGCAGTACAGAAGCTATTGTGCATAGCGAGCCAATGATTACAAGAGATAGAAAGTACTACGCATCTGAATGGGACGGATATGAATTTTATCTGATGGATACTGGAGGAATAGACTTAAAATCAGAAGAAAAACTATCACATCAAATTTTTAGACAAACTACTAAAGCCATAGAAGAATCAGATGGTATTATTTTTCTTGTTGACCTGAAGTTTCCAATCTCACCCATGGACGAAGAAATTGCCCTTATTTTGCGAAAAACAAATAAAAAAATAATCCTTGCTGGAAATAAATGGGATAATCAGACGGGAAATTATTACACTGAAGACTTTTTAAAACTAGGATTTGGATATCCCATAATGGTTTCTGCAATTCATGGCTTAAATATAGGAGATTTATTAGATGAAATTGTTGTTATTATTAAAGAATATAGAGAGCGATTCAGAAACAGGATTGAAACTGAACCAGATGACGAAGGAATTCCAGGCATTTGCATATTAGGCCAGCCCAATGTTGGCAAATCCACGCTTTTCAACAATATTATAAATGAAGACAGGGTTATTGTTGATGAAGTTGAAGGTACCACAAGGGATAGTATTGACAGTGTAGTAAATGTCTCTGGCAAAAAATATAGATTTGTAGATACTGCAGGGCTGAAAAAAAATAAATTAAAAGAAGAAGACCTGGAATATTACAGTAAACTTAGAACCTTAAGAACAATTGAAAAATCTGATATAAGCCTTATTTTAACAGACTCTACAAGAGAGCTGACAAATCAGGATTTAAGAATTATTGAATTATGTATTGAAAAAGGTACAAGTGTTTGTATCTTATTTAATAAAATGGATTTGATAGATAGCGAAATTCTGGAAAAACTTATTTATAGTTTTAATGATAAACTTTATTTCGCAAGATTTATTCCCTTCTTACAAATTAGTGCCAAAAATAAGGAAGGAATTAACGAGATCTTCGAAATGATAGATTTCCTGCTTGAAGAAAGAAATAAAAGAGTAACAGATAATAAATTAATGCAGCTTTTTAAAGGTCTTGAACAAGAAAAGGCCATTTATTTAAAAGAAAAAAAATTTAAGATTAAGTTTATCAAGCAAATCAGGGTTGCACCACCAGGATTTTTGGTTTTTTCAAATATGGACATCAAAAAGAAGGACCATGTTAAAAGATTTATTGAATCCAGGATCAGGGAAGAATTCGGCTTCACCGGATCCCCAATTTTTTTCAAATTTAAATTTTAATTCTTACAACTTCAAAATTAGTATTTCAATTATTGGGGCAGGAAGTTGGGGAACTACACTTGCGATAATGCTTGCACAAAAAGGTTACAATGTTAAATTATGGGCCAGAAGCGAGTCAACATTAAAAGAGATAAGAGAAAAAAGAACAAACTTTAAATATACCGGAAATATTCCTATCCCGGAAAATGTGAGCGGTGTATTTGAGGGCAGTGAGCTTTTTTTAAACTCAGAACTTGTAATTCTAGCTTTACCTTCCCATACAATAAGAGCAATAATTTCAAATTTTGGCAGAGATTTGCAAAAAAATTCTACAAAAATAAAAGCTGTTATAAATGTGGCGAAGGGTTTCGAAATTGGAACTAACTTAAGATTAACGCAAGTAATAAAGGAATGTGTCCCCGAAAGGTTATCAGATAAAATTGCAGTTCTTTCAGGACCAAATATTGCAGCAGAAATTGTAAATAAACTTCCCAGCGTATCAGTAATTTCATCAACAAATAAAAAACTGCTTAAATATCTGCAAAACGTTTTTTTTACTGATTATTTTAGAGTTTACACTAATGAGGATATGGTCGGGGTCGAGATTGCAGGTGCTGTAAAAAATATTATCGCTATTGCAGCCGGTATTTCAGATGGACTTGGTTATGGAGCAAATGCAAAAGCATCGTTAATTACCAGAGGATTATACGAACTCGGTAAAATAGGGAAATTTTTCGGAGCAAACTTTCAGACATTCTCAGGCGCTGCCGGGATGGGTGATTTAATTGCAACCTGCATAAGTAAAAATAGCAGGAATAGAAATGTAGGCGAAAGACTTGCAAAAGGTGAGAGTATAATAGATATAATTGGAAGCATGTATATGATTGCTGAAGGTATAAATACTACAAAAGCAATTTACGAAATATCAAAAACTAATAAATTGGAAGCTCCTATTACAGAAATAGTATATAAAATACTTTACAAAGGCTTAAGCCCGGCTGCTGCAGTAAATAAACTAATGACCAGGAAATTTAGGTCAGAAGTTTGACCTGAAAGTTTAAATAATAAGTTTAATGTTATAAAAATTTTAGTTCGATGTCCAAACGCATTTTAAAAAATGCTGGTTGGCTTATTAATGTTTAATGTTGCTTTACTAATAAATTCTATTATCTTAAAATAATCTTACCTGGAATCGGGATGTGGCGCAGCTTGGTTTAGCGCACCAGTATGGGGTACTGGGGGTCGGAGGTTCGAATCCTCTCATCCCGACCAATCAAAAAATAAAAAATGCTTGAAGAAAAAAAAATAAAATTTGGTACTGACGGCTGGAGGGCAATAATTGCTGATGATTTCACTTTCGATAATGTAGAGCTTGTCAGTAGGGCAATTGCTCAATATCTAAAAAATAACAGCCTGGATAAAAAAGGTGTATTCATTGGATTTGATAACAGGTTCTTGTCTGAATACTTTGCAGAGCATTCAGCCAGGATACTGGCTGAAATGGGCTTTAAAGTTTTATTATCCAATACTTCAGTACCGACACCTCTTACAGCATTTATGACATTACATAAAAATCTTGATGGTGCAATCATGATAACTGCAAGCCACAACCCGCCTAAATATAACGGGATCAAATTTATTCCTTATTACGGAGGCCCTGCCGATGATGAGATTACGAAGGAAATAGAAGATAGTTTGCGGCAATTGGCAAATAAAGATGCAAAATATCGGCAAAAAACAGATTGCCCCAACAATAATATTGAAATACTTTCTGATTTCAGCAGCTATAAGGAAAAGCTGCTTCAAATAGTAGATACGGATTTAATAATGACTTTAAAACCAAAAATTGCTTTAGACACTATGTTTGGTGCAGGAAGTAAAATAATGCCAGAGATTTTAAATGAAAGTTTAAACCTTAATGTAAAACTTTTTAATAATTATAGAGACCCTTTATTCGGCGGGAAATTGCCAGACCCATCAATAGAGAATTTAAAGATATTAAAAGATTTTGTAATAAGTAATAATTTTGATATAGGGATAGCGCTTGATGGCGATGCCGACAGGTTTGGGGTAATAGACGGTAAAGGTATTTTTATAAGCCCTAATAACACCCTTGCGCTGATTTTGTATCATCTCATAAAAACTCAGAAGTTTTCTAAAGGTGATATTGCGGTAAGAACTGTAGCGACTACTCATTTGATTGATGAAATATGCAAAAAATATAATTTAAGAGTTTTAGAAACACCGGTTGGATTTAAATATATATGTAAAGCTATGCTTGCCGGCAATGTAATAATTGGCGGTGAAGAGAGTGGTGGATTAAGTATAAAAGGGCATATTCCTGAAAAGGATGGGTTACTTGCATGTCTTTTGCTAATAGAAATACAATCGTATTTGATAAAAAATTTTGGGAAAATGTATCTTTCGGAATATATGGACAAAATTTATGAAGAATTTGGATTCTACAATAATATAAGGTTAGATTTGGAAATACCTTTAGAAAAAAAGAATAAAATTTTGGCTTATTTTTTAAATTTAAAAGGTAAAGAAATTTCAGGTGTTAAGGTATTGAGCATAATTGAAAAAGATGGCATTAAGATGGTTATGGATAATGGAAGTTGGATTCTTGTAAGACCCTCTGGAACAGAACCTTTGATTAGATGTTACATTGAATCAGAGGATAAAAATTATTTTGAATTTTTAAAAGATTTTGTAAAAACAAATATTAGTGAGCTCACTAATTAAGTTATAAATAATAATTTATGAATATAAAATTAATTTAAAACAGGTTATAATTAAAAAAGAACACTGCACATCCGGCAATTTAATATTTTTTAATTACAGGTAAAATGGAAGAAGAAAAAAATAAAAACAATAAAACTGATTCCATAAAGATACAAGAAATCGAGCTGGTCAAGGAATTATCACAGGACATCATTGAACATTTAAAAAAAATACCTAAAAATAAATCCGGTATTATAATAATAAAAGGGCCTAATATTGGAGATAAATTTTATCTGACAAAAGATAAGTTTAGTATTGGAAGAAGTTCGGATTCAGATATTTTACTGGATGACATAACTGTTTCCAGGCAGCATGCTGTTATTGAAAAGTACAACGAAGAATTCATAATGCGAGATCTTGGCAGCCTTAACGGTAGCTATATTAATGGTGAAATAATTAATGAATCGAAGCTAAATAACGGTGATAAATTACAGATAGGAAAATACATATTCATATTTTTTTCAACCATATGACTGGGGAGAATAAAAAAAAGAAAAAATGGAAAATAAAAAAAAGTCCTATCTTACAATTAGTGAGCTGGTCAGTAAATTCAGGAAATATTACCCAGATCTTACTCACAGTAAGTTAAGATTTCTGGAATCCAAAGGATTAATAATTCCTAAAAGGGCAGACAATAAGTACAGAGTTTATTCTAGAGACGACGTAAGGAAAATAAATTTTATCCTCAAACTCCAGAAAGATTACTTTATGCCATTGGAGGTAATTAAGGAGAAAATAGATTCTGTAGATTTTGGAAAAATAGAAAAAGATAAAGGAGCTTTAAAAGACTTGCAACTGAAATTAGAAGATGAAAATAAAAGTTTCAAAATAGAAAGATCAACTGTCGAGGATGTAAGGGAAAGATACAAGCTTTCACAGGAGTCTATAAATGAGCTTGCAACTGATAATATAATTTCCTGGCATGAAGAGGATGGTAAGTTTGTCATAGATGGAGTCGATATTGAGATATTAAGGATTGTAAGTGAACTTGAAAAATTTGGTATTCATGTTAAACACCTTAAGTTATTCGAGAATTCCGCAAATAGGTTTTCTATATTCATACAACAAATTATTTTTCCGCTTATTAAATCTTCAAATAAGGATTCTCATAAAAGAGCACAGAGAACTACTTATAAGTTAGAAGATTATTTCATTAAACTGCATGAATTACTTTTCAAAAAGGAAAATAAAAATTTTCTGGATAATTATAAATGAGTATCAAAAGACCACTAGCCCAGCGAACATCATCAATCTTAATCAAACTTTTTATTTTTTTAATCTTAATTCCCATTATAAGTTTTACAATTGTCCCAAAACATCTCAATGCAAGTAACGAGGTTATTGATATAACAGCAGAAGCGGCGATAATAATGGATTATGATTCAGGCAAGATTTTATGGGAAAAAAATTCAAACGAAAAATTATATCCTGCGAGCACAACAAAAATAATGACCGGGATTATTGCAATTGAAAATGTAGCTAACTTGAATGAAATAGTAAAAATCCCACGAAACGCTTCAGGTACTAATAGTTCGTTTTTTCCTTTTAAAATAGGTGACAGAATCAGCATTATGGATTTGCTTAAGGCTGCACTTATAAATTCGAACAACAATGCAACCATTGCAATTGCAGAATATATATCTGGAAGTGAAAAAGATTTTGTTAAATTAATGAATGAAAAAGCAAAGGAAATTGGTGCACGCGATACTTTCTTTCAAAATACCAATGGATTAGATGCAAAATATCCCGATCACAAGACAACTGCCATGGACCTGGCAATAATTGCAAAATATTGCATGAACAATGAGCTTTTTAGAAAAATTATCAGTATAAAAAACGATTACATCATTATAAATGATAAAAAAGTTGATATATTTAATACCAACATATTGCTTTTTTTTGATTATATTAAAGGTATCAAAACCGGTTTTACCGAAAACGCAGGACACTGTCTTGTTCTATATTCCGAAAGGCAAGGTCTTAAATTGATTACCGTGGTTTTAAAAAGTGAAGATAATAAAAGAGCAGCAGACATGCTAAAGCTCATAAACTGGGCAAATGATAATTACTCTGATACAAATATTGTTAATTGTCGTAAAATTTATAAAACAATAAAAGTAAGAAATGGTCCTAGTGAAGTTCCGCTTGATTTATATCCCCAAACAGATTTTACACAATTGCTCAATATTAATGATAAGATTGAGATAACCGAAACATTAAGCACTGATTTGGTTCTTCCTGTTGCCAAAGGACAAGAAATAGGAAAAATCAGTGTTTATATTAATAATGAAAATGTAAAGGATATTAAAATCATTTCTAAAAATTCTATAGATAAACCAATAATTACTCAAAGCATAGTTGTTGAAAAAAATCAGAATCCGAAAAAAGTGCTAATTTTCCTGTTATCATTTTACTTTTTGATTTTTATCTTTATAATAATTAAAAATTTATTTATAAGAGGGTAAAGGAGAATGATTTTGGGTAAAAAAGTTTTTAAGAAAATAAAAGTTATGGTATTGCTTGGCCTTGTTTTAGTTCTTGCTTTAACAATAGGTCTTGCAGGTTGTAAAAAGCAACAAGCTAGCCAGGAAAGTAGCGAAACAACCATACAGGAAGAAACAACAGCAGTTCAAGAAGAAACAAGTTCTGATACTGCCGGCCAAACCACTCAGGAAACAGATGGCCAAATAAGCAATATGGAAATAACCGGTAATATTAATATTTTAAGCGGATTGGAAATTTCAGATAAAGTATTGAATTCAAGACCCTTTGCAATAATGGTTGAAAACACTCCTGATGCAAGACCACAGTCCGGGCTTATAAACGCAGATGTCGTTTTTGAAGTTGTTGACGAATACGGCATTACCAGATTTGTCGCTGTGTTTTCATCATATAATTCAGACCTGGTAGGTCCGGTAAGAAGCGCAAGACCATATTATGCAGAGATTGCAAGAAGCTTTGATCCTGTTTATGTTTTCTGGGGAACGGCTCCAATTTTTTATAAGGTTATTGAAAACCTTGGACTTGATTATTTAAGTCCATTGGGTGATCAAAGCGGAAATAGTTCTATTACAGGAAATTTTATCGATCCGGGAAGAGGCGGTGGAGAAGGGAAAGATGCAATTAGAGACACTTCAAGAGATGTTGCTTTCGAACATACCGCATACGTAAGATTACCAAGAATGAAAGAGATTGCTTCTGAACAGGGTTATAAACTTGAAGGAGGGCTGTCTTCATTTCATTTTAAATTAGATGCCCCGGAATCAGACAGGGGAGATATATCAAAAATAACGCTAGATTTTTCAATCCCACAATATAAATCATTATTTGAATATGACAACAAGAATAATAATTATGTTAGATCTGTAGCAGGTTCTCCCAGTACTGACAGGGAATCAGGAGAGCAGATTGCAGTTAATAATGTAATTGTCATGGTTACAGATATCAAGAATTCCGGAGATTCATCCGGTCATATGATAGTCAGGACAACCCAGGAAGGGGAAGCTTTTTATTTCTTTGATGGAAAATTAGTTGAAGGTACGTGGAGCAGAAGCAGCGCACTTGATCCTTTTACATTCAAAGATAAAGATGGAAATGTTGTATTATTCAATAGAGGACATACCTGGGTAGGAGTTATTTCAGGTATTGACAGAGTGGATTATCAATAGTCCCTTGAAATGGAAAATTTTAAAAATACTTTAAACAGCAATTTATTAAAAAGTGAAGTTTTAGGAAAAATATTATTTTCAAGCTCAGTTATCAATGATAAAGTTTCTGAGCTTGGAAATAGAATTACTGAAGATTATTCAGGTAAAGATCTGCTTCTTGTAAGCGTTCTTCGTGGTGGAGCAATATTTGTAACAGACCTTGCAAGAAAAATAGATATTGGTCTTACCATAGACTTTATGAGCATTTCTTCATATCATGGAATTCACCAAACCTCTACTGGTGTTGTTAAAATAACCAAGGATCTGGAAGATTCAATTGAAGGCAAGGATGTAATAATTGTTGAAGATATAATAGATACAGGGCTCACTATCAGTTATTTACTCAGAAACTTAAAATCCAGGTACCCTGGCAGTATAGAAATTTGTACCCTGCTGGACAGAAATGTCAGAAGAATAGCAAATATAAATATAAAATATATAGGTTTCAGCATCGGAGAAGAGTTTGTAGTAGGGTATGGCCTTGATTATAAACAAAAATACAGGAACCTCGATTCAATTTATGAACTAAAATTAGATATGGTCAAAAAAGATATAGAGCATCTTCAAAATGAACCAGTGGATACTTAATTTTAATAAACCATCTTTTTTAATTTTGTTTTATTTAAACTACGCTAATATCAATTTATGCGCCAAAATGATATAATTTATCTTAAGCAAGACTATTATCTATGCAAAGATAAAATTGCAATAGCCTGTTCGAATACCTTTATTATTTAGAACCAATGACTTATAAAGGATAAATTGGACAAAGATTATAGATTAATTGAAATGACGCTCGAAGGTGTCCGTATTGAGTTCCCATCTCAGAGACCTATCATTCTTTTAAAAGAACACAACGGTAACAGATATCTGCCAATCTGGGTTGGTGCCTTCGAAGCTTCAGCTATTGCCCTGGAACTTTCTAACATTAAAACTCCAAGACCTATGACTCATGATCTAATAATAAGCATATTGAAAAATCTGGACGTTTCAGTAGATGCAATAGAAGTATGTGATTTAAGAGATAATACATTTTATGCATACTTAAATCTTAAATATCTTAAAAATAAAATAATAAAGGTTGATTCGAGACCTTCTGACGCAATAGCAATTGCTGTAAGAGAAAAGTGCAAAATACTAACTGCAGAGCATGTACTTAATCAGGCCGGGCTTCAAATCCAGACAATTGAAGATGAAGTAAAAAAATTTAGAAATTTTCTTGATAATGTGAGCCCTGAAGATTTTGACCAAAAATAAAAAGTTATATTAAATTTTTAGCTTTATTTGTACGATAATATTAAAAAAGAAGAACAAATTATAAATTTTTATGAAAATTAATAATACTATTCAAAAATTTAAATATAAAGAAATAAATTTTGCTCACGGGAGTGAAAAAGAATTTGCTAAAATACTAGATTTCTATAGAATTAAATGGAAATATGAGCCGGAAACTTTCCCGATTGAATGGGATAAAAGTGGCAATCCGATTGTATCTTTTGCTCCTGATTTTTATATTCCTGATTATGACCTTTTTATTGAACTTACCACATTAAATCAAAAATTAGTAACAAAAAAGAATAGAAAATTAAAAAAATTAAAAGAATTATATCCTGAAATAAACATAAAACTATTTTATAGAAAGGATTTCGACAGTATTTTATTTAAATTCATAAATAAGTAATTAAAATTTTTTTAATACTTATAATTTTAAAATATTTTTTAAAAAATCTTATAATATTTACTTTTACAATTTTTTTATGGATGAAAATAAAGCTAAGGGTAGTTTAAAAGGGGATGTAGGTACACTATTTGGCGAGTATGGCACAATGCAAGGCAAGATAGGCTTGTGGGGTGCTTTTAGGATACTATTGATTAAACCCGGTGTTCAATCTATTTTGTGCTATAGATTTTATCACAAACTTTATAAAATAAAGCTTAGATTAATTGCAGAAATATGTTGCCGTATAAATTACTTCTTTAATGGCGTAGAGATTGACCCCGGAGCAGAAATTGGATCAGGATGCAGGATCTGGCATGCATCCGGTGTTGTTATTGGAAGGGGAGTAAGGATAGGGAATAACGTTAGTATCTTTGCTAATGTCACACTGGGGGGCATTGGGCATTCAATTTTTCATCATGGAGATCCTGGTTACCCGGAAATTGGTGATAATGTTATTCTTTATACTGGTGTATCAGTTCTTGGTCCAGTTAAAATAGGCAACAATACTGTCGTTGGAGCCCATTCTCTTGTTTTAGATTCCTTACCATCAAATTGTCTTGCTGCAGGCACTCCTGCTAAGACTATCAAGCAAGCCTGACTTCTATTCAACGTAGGGGGATAAGAGCAGAACATAAATTAAACCTGGTAGTTCGAAAGATCATTAGTTGACATAATATACATTAT
>Ga0214473_10010735_pt1 | contig 10763 bp, 10 predicted proteins | sample RVTome_7_FD_203509 | JGI IMG/M metagenome (GOLD analysis project Ga0214473, IMG submission 203509) | Soil microbial communities from uranium-contaminated site in the Upper Colorado River Basin, Wyoming, United States - RVT98D197 | ecosystem: Environmental > Terrestrial > Soil > Contaminated >... | reverse complement strand
GCCACCGACTATCGTCCACGCTCCGTTACCCGTTGGTGCGTTGTTAAAATCATTAGCAAGGGTGTTGTCATCGGGACGAATCCACATGTATTTCGTCGCTCCTGTATCGTTATAGTCGAGCAGGGTTCCCCTATCCCCATCAATCGTCATTAAGACATCCTTGCCGATATCGCCGGCAACTAGGGCCACCGTTTCGGTGTAAGCCATCCTTACAATACCGGTATTTCCCGTACCATCACCCGGCAGATCTCTTTCCCAGGAAGAAGTTTCTATCGCACCGTTGCCGGCGGTACCTGGTGTGGCAATTAAATGTTCAACTGAAGTTCGGTCGATAAACCACGGATCCGTATCTCCGGCGTCGATGATCCCAATGGTGTATTCGGTTGAAGTCTGGGCCGACATTGGAACACCATCGTCCATTTGACCGAGCTCGTCGAATAGGTCTTGGAGAGCAGAGTAGAGTTCATTAGTAGTTCTGGTTCCGGTTGCGGAACCGGTCCAAGCAACCCGCTTTTGACGGTTTTCCGCGGTGTAGTAAACAGTAAAATCTCCGCCTAAAATTGTATCTGACATTTCTTGCTAATTAAAAAAGGGGCAAGGACGAAGCTTCTGGAAGAAGAATACTACAACGGGATACCCCCGTGTCAATAAGGGGTTGAACCCCTAACGTCAAACAGGGGTTGAACCCCTTGACAGTCCCGTAACGGTTGTGGTAACCATAAACTGTGTCATCCAAATACGTCGTCCGCAATTTTGCCGAAGATTCCTACTATCACGTCTTCAACCGGGGGGTTGAGAAGAGGAATATCTTTCTGGAGGAAAGCGACTACCTCAATTTCATCTACTATCTGTTCGCCTATCTGCAACCGATCGAGAAGGTCGTTGAAAAATACCCGGATACGCCCACGCGTCTCTACGGAAAGAATCTCTCCGAGGAGGTAGAACTGGTCGCCTACTGCCTGATGCCGAACCACTTCCACCTCCTGCTAAGACAAAACACCAAGGACGGGGTCTCCAAACTGCTGAAACAGCTCACCAACGCCTACACTCTCTATTTCAACCAGAAAAACGACCGGGTCGGGGGGCTGATGCAGGGCCGATTTAGAGCCGCTGGGATTGACAACGAGAGCCTGTTTATTCACCTGGTCCGGTACATCCATCTGAACCCGGTTGTCTCCGGATTAACCCAGGATTTAACTAGCTACCGGTGGTCGAGCTACAACGATTACTTGGGTCAACCGACCGATATCCCCTCTTCCAAAGGGGAAATCCTCTCCTACTTTCCTTCGGTGGGGGCATTCAAAGGGTTTCATGAGGACCAGGCGGATTACGCGAAGGGTTTGGAAAAAATCAAACACCTTTCGATCGACAGCGATTGATTAGACGAGATGATTATTTCAAGTCTTACAACACCTTAAATTTTTTACCTTCTAAGGATCGGGCTTCAAGCATCAGGTTGCCGCCTTTGAGGTGTTTCATCGATTTCTCATCGATGACCCACCCATTAGTAAGAGAATATTTCGTTTTTGATCCGGCTTCGATTGGGATCTCGTAATTCATATTCTGCGGCCGGGCGAAAATTTCCTGGAGAAAAGAGTAGAAATCATTAGTCGAATAGACTTTCCCACTTCCCTTTTGGTTATGCTGTCCTCGCCTACGCTCGGTTGCACTTTCGCTCTTGCGAATGTAGCTAATCTTTCTTTTTTGGAAATCGATTTTGAAGTCCTGTTCGATCATGCGGCGGATTTTAAGGTTCCGCCTTTGAGGTGCTTAAGCGCTTTCTCGTCAATCGTCCAGCCGTTGATTAAGGCAAAATCGTCCTTGCCGGTGGATTCGATCGGGACATCGTACTTCATGTTCTCCGGCTCATCCAATAGATCCATCAGGAAAGAGTAAAGCTCTCTTACGGAATAATCCTGCCCACCCCCCTTCGGTTTGAGAGAGATTTTTTTGTTTTTGAAGTCGATTTTGAAGTCTTTTTCAATCATCTCTAGGCGTTTGTATCCTCCTGAAGCGTAACATCCAAGGTAAAATCCCCGCTAATAGTCCCAGTTGTAGAGAATGGGATATATTTCGTAAAGCCAGTTAAAGATTTGCGCACCCGGATGTATGCCCCTCCAGATTTAGTAGTACTTTCACTAGCTTCACCATTGGAATCTGTATCCTCATTCATTAGCGGAGTGCCATCATTCAAGAAAATGGCGGTCTGGGCAAACTCAACCGGATTACTTGAAGTATCCTTAACCCTGACAAGTAGGTTTGAAGCGGTAACGAAAGCCACCGGCTGTCCTTTAAAGGTTGAGGGGTCAGCATCATTGACGTTTTGGATAGTGATATTCCGCTGGACCCGCTCATCTCCACCGCCGGTTTCATCAACAAGACTGGAGTTGTCCGTGACAGTAATTATTGTCCCCCCTCCAGTGATGGTATCGATGGTCTTGGTTTCGAAATTATTCCCAGGGTTGGTAAAACCGCTGGAAGTAATTGTCATCCCGGCAGTAAATCCGTCGCTTGAGAAGCTGCCGGAGGAACGAGTAAGTGTTCCAGCGGATGCGGCCACAGTGATGGTGACGGAACCAGTGTCAATGGCCGTAGAGGTGTTGTTGACATCATAATCGTTACCGCTAAAAGTAAGGGCATCGTAGGTATAGGGGCTGCTGGCGGCACTGGGATGCTGAATGGCTGCAGCAGTAACTACGGAATTACTAATGCCGACAAATGAGGACGACTTGATATTGATACTTTCGTTCCATAACAAAGCCCCGTCTCCCGTTGCCCCGGCGGACCGGATTGTTCTAGTACCCGCCGATTCGGCAGTTATTCCGGTTAACTCCCTTGTAAAGATTTGCGTCGCTTTGACGTTGGTGATAATTCGCGTCCGGTTGTTGCCAGAGTTTGAAAATCCGCTCGGGGTAATTGACATATCTTTAATGAAGCCATCCGTCACAAAAGAGCCGGAGGATCGGGTGTAGGCAAACTCTGTTCGCACTCGCTCGTCAGCAGTGCCGGTTTCGTTAACCATAACCAGGCCCTTCTCCACAACTATGGTGGTTGCAGTTACCGACGTAATACGTTTTCTTCCGTTATTGTTGGCATTGGTAAATCCTGAAAAGGTTACTACCATCCCTACCTCAAAACCATCGGTGAGGAAGGAACCGGAGCCGCCTGCAGTCCTGGTAAAGGTGCGGGTAGATGCGGTGACATCAATGGTGATAGATCCGGTATCAACAGCGGCAGCGGTGACGGCGATTGAAACACTTCCTGTATCAATAAACCCATGGCTGGAAAAAGTATTTTTCCGCGCTAGTGCCTGGCCCAAGTCAACTTGCCCACAAGCCACAAATGAAGATGAGATTGCTTCATGGCCGGTGGCGTTGGGGAATGTCAATCCATCCTTGGCCCTAAGAACAGTTGTTCCAAAAAACTCAACCAGATTGATGGAAGAAGAAAAATCTAGCGAATACTCCCGACCATGGACTACATTAATTCGGTCTATAACGGAACCATTAACCCCGACCTTAGCATCGCCACTTCCTACCCCTGTCCCAAATTTAACATCGGTCGTACCGGTCCCCTGCTGGCTTTTAATCTTAAGGTAATTTAGGGCGGCGGGCTGGTCGGCAAAAGTAATCAGCTCGTTCCTTGAGGAAAAAACAGTATTGGTGGAGCCGGATTCGGCACCAATCCGCAATTCGCCGTTAATTTCAAAAACCCCCGCCTTGTTTTTTGTCACGATCCCGTACACGCCGCTGGCCGGGTCAAGGTCGCTGTCAACCAACTCCTTGAGTGTAATGGGGTCACCGGTGGTTCCGCCGGTGATGGCGATTTTAGTCCCATACCGAAGCACGTCAACGTTGAGCGAGTTTCCGGTCATCTGAAGGGCCGATGAGAGGGCTGATACTCCAATCCGACGGATTGAAGTCATATTAGACGGGGGCGTGCCTGCCCCGACAAAATCAAACGGGCGGGAGGTGTCGACGACAATCAGTCGCCACCCCTCCTGGCACCACTGGATATCGCGTCCCCCGACAGCCCACTCCCCGTAGTTCGTAGTGTTGCCGGTGTTGTCGTTTGTTACTACGACCCGCACCCCTCCCTCGGCAAAGGAAGCGCAGATGGCAAAGTTTACTTTTACCCAAACGAAGATATGGGTGCCAGTAATGTTGGTCGAGCCGCCAAGATCGGCGATCATAGAGTATCGCGTGTTGGCGGCAGCGAAAGCCAAACCGACCGAGCTAGTTCCCTCGACAAAGGCGTCCGTATCCGTTGTGGGGTTCATGTTCGCCTGGTTAAGCCAACCGATTGCTGACTCCGCGGTATCAACGGTTGTTAGATCAGTTACAATAGTCGGTGCAGCCATAGTTTATTGTTTAGCCAAATGCCGTTTTTGCCAAAGTTTCAGCGCCCGGTCATATGCGACAGCCGGGAGGACTACGGCGGCATGAAACTCTTTCGTCTTGCTCTCCTCGTCGGGGCCAACATTCAGCCTCAAGAAGTCGGCGTCTATGCCGCCGGGCTCCACGCCAAACCCGTCCCGGTCAGACCCAATGCAGTAGATAACATCGTCTTCGGGATGCCCATACTCCTGGAGAAGCATCTTTGCTCGGGGATGCATAAGAACCCAGCGGAGCGACTTCAGCCACGGATGCTGACGGGCTTGTTCAAATGTTGAAAGAACCATCGGAAACCTATCAACGATCTCGTGATCAGCATTGGGATTGATGATAACCTGCCTATGCTCAAACATTGTACCGATAACCTGATCAGCAAAAGCTCGATCAATCGGTATACTTGAACCACGCTCAGTGAAATAAAGAAAATAGACAGCCATTCTATTTATAAAAATACAACAATTTTTCAGGCAGGGGAAATTAAAATCAGATTCCTTTAGTCCTTTCGCTTTCAGTATTTTAACGCTTTTGCTATTTTTAGGTAGTAAGAATTTTTGATCTTGCAATGAAACTTGCCCGTAGATCACTTTGGTTTTTCGTTTTGTGTTTATTGTTTGTTGGTTACTTAATCAACTCGGCACAAGCATCACTAGAATCCTGCACAGCATCGGTGTCACCCAACTCGGTAGCAACTTCAACTGTACGAGATTACAGATTCACTTTAAACAACACCAGTTCTAATCCAATAGTTTTTTTCAGGGTAACCACCCCTTCGTCAAATTTTAGTATCTGGAGCTATAACGCCCCAGGCTGGAGTTGGAATGTTTCTGGCTCCTCATCGGCGGTTTTTACAGGAGGAAATATTGCCCCTGGGACAACTCTAAATTTTTCCATCAAAGCTAAGACAGGCACCATCGAAGCTCCAGCAGCTAATTGGAAGGTAGAAGCTAATGATGTGCTGGATGATCAGGGGTTGGTAGGTTGCACAGGTTCCTTGAGTACCACCATCTCCGGGGTTACCGATATTAAACTCCCAGTTTTATCAGATGCCGTCGTCTCAAATGTTACTTCGACATCCGTCAAAATCAGCTGGACAACCGATGAACCGTCTACCACTAAAATTGGATATGGAACAAGCCCATATGCCGGCAGCTACCCTTTCTCCCACGAAGATGCATCTTTAAGAACATCCCATTCCATTAAAGTTACTAACTCTATAATGGCTAACACCACCTACTACTACACAATCTGCTCATCAGACGCTTCCGGAAATGAATCCTGCTCCTACGAAAACTCCTTTACAACCGCAACTGCTACCACAACCCCGCCCCCACAAACCATCATCAAAGGCATCGCGGATAAAAATGCTCCGGGAGTTTTCATCTCAACAAAGTTCTCCAGGTCTTTCGACCAGCCGCCGGAGATATTCGGACGAGCGACAGACGCTTATGGAATCGCCGCCGTGGGATATTCCACCGACGGCGGAATCAACTGGCTGCCGGTGGATGAAATCGCCGCCCCGGGAAAAAAATCTACAACCTTCAACTTTGTACCGATTTTGTTCGACGACGGCAACTATCAAATTGTGGTCCGCGCGACCGACGGTTCTGGCAATATCGGCGCCTCCAAGACTTACACATTAGTGATTGACCGCCTGCCGCCGATCGTGGGATCGGCTCTCATCTCGGTCGGCCCGCTGGTTATAACCCCCAATGAGAACAACCAGCTGGTAACCGTTTCCGGCGTTGAACACAAAGTCGCTCTCTCCGCCGCCGGCGGACCCGTTACCATCGATCTTTTGGTAGATAACCACGTTCACTCCTTCTCGCGCTCCCACGAAACCGGTCTCTGGAACGGCGCGGTAATCTTCGCCCAATCCGGATCATACGAACTGGTCGTAAAAGCAAAAGACGGCGGGGGAAATGTAACCGAACGCCGCCTGGCCAATGTGATCGTTCTCGAACCGGGCCGGGTAGCCGCCGCGGAGGAAGGCACGATCACGGTCTATTACCAGGAGCTGGCCTCCAAAGTTTGGTACCTCTGGGATTCCCGGTCCTTTGGCCAAACCAACCCCCGGAGCTTCAAAGATGGAACCTACAGTCTTTTCCTTCCCGCCGGCACCTACTATTTAAAGATTTCTGCTCCGAGATACAAAACCGTTACAAGCAGTATCTTTCGACTAGATTCCACCGCCCCGATCAATACCGATTTCACTCTTGAGAAGATTAGTCCTTTCAACATCTTTGATCTCTTCCGTTCCCAAGAGGTTAAAATTAGCGAATCGCAACCCCCCGCCGAGATAGATCCCCTTTTGGGTAAGCGGGCGCTAATTTTCTTTCTCCCCGCCATCGAAGGAACTTTCGAATCGGTCGCGTTGCGCGGACACTCTTCCGTTCTCTCCTTCGTTAACACCTGGTCCGATTCCTCGATCGAACAAATATCGATCTTGGATAAGTTTTCTCGCCCGAACCAAATCGGGACCGTGGTTGTCCAAGATAACTTATCTCGGGTCAAGATTCTGGCTAAAAGAGGGGAATACGATCTGAATTTGGCGATCGATGAGGACGGCTTGCTGGTGGACGATTTTGGTATCTTCACCCTTCCCACCCACGTTTTTATGGACCGAAAAGGCATAATCAAAAGAGTCGTCCCGGGCGTTTTGACGGAGGAAGAAATTGAAAAAAATCTCTTGGACATTCTCTGATAATTGTTAAAATAAGTCGATGCTCACCACTCAATTTTTACTCGTAAATTTCCACTTTGTCGTTTCTCTGCTTGCCGCCCTAATCACCCTCGCTATCGCCTGGCTTTACTTTGATGCTTGGACCGGCCAGAAAAGTTTTAAGCAAGCTCTCCCGTTTCTGGGGTTCCTGTTCCTCTCTCTATCCTTTGTCGTGCAGAGCGTGATTGTGGACCAGTCTCTATTTGAAACCGCTTTCGAGGGCACTGCGGCCGCTAGCGCCCTCAAAATCATCCTCCGCTTCGGGGGATATCTCACTCTGGTTGCCGGTCAACTCATTACTCCACTTCAGCAGCGGCCGACCCGAAAGTGGCGATTCCGCAGTGCGGCCTTGCTGTCCTTTCTGGGATTACCGGTACTGGAGCTGGCACCGTTCCTCCTCGCGGTATTAGCGATGGTGACCGGATTACTCTATCGGCGCCGCGCCGCCCGAGGCTTGGAGCGACACCTGAAACCGGTTTCGCTCGGGTTCTTTATCCTAGGCCTCGCGGAACTCTTGGGCGTCTCGATCGGCTTCCGTGATACCGCCAACGTTGCCCTCGCCAATCTCGTTGCCCCCTTCCGCCCGCTCTGGATCACCGAGAGGGTTATCTTGCTTATCGCGATCTACATCTTCGGGCGGTGGGTCTGGGGATATCTCTTGAAGCGTTTTGAAACCCAGCTCTTTATGATTTTCACCACCGCCACTTTGGCAATTTTTCTGATAACCACGGTTGCTTTCAGCCTGGCTTCCCTCGCCAACGTTCGCAATAGCGCTCTGGAAAGCTTGCGTTCCGACGTCGGAGTTATCGCTTACACCGTCGATAGTAAGAAGGCGGAAATTCTCGCGGATGCCCAGGTTGTTTCCCAAGACCCGCACGTCGGCGCAGCCCTTCCCAGCGCCAATCGGAGCGCCCTTGCCACCATCCTAACCAATAATCTTCTAGCTAAAGGTTTGACCACCCTCACGGTGGTGAATCGCGATGCTCAGGTGGTAATTCGGGCCGAGGATCCGGAACACTTTGGCGAATCCCTCTCGAGCGACCCGTTAATCCAATTGGCCTTGGAAAACCGCGAAACGAGCTCAGTCGACACCAAAGAAGGAACACTGGCTCCCGTCGTCACCATTCGCGCTGCCGCTCCGGTTCTTAGAAACAACCAAGTAATCGGTGCGATCTTGATTAGCAGCGATATTGACAACGCCTTTGTGGACGGCGTCAAGGAAGCCACCGGTCTGGACGCCAGCATTTATGCCGACAACGTTCGCTCGGCAACCACTTTCATTGCCCCGGACGGCAAAAGCCGTTTTACTGGAATCAAGGAAGAGAACGAGACCATCAAAGAGAGGGTTCTGGCTCAAGGGCAGACCTTTGAGGGATCGGTTGACATTTTGAGTGTCCCCTACTTCGCAGTTTTCTCTCCGCTCAAATCCTTCGACAACAACGTCGTCGGAATGCTTTTCGTCGGCCGGCCACAGACTTCGATTCTCCAAACCGCGGCCCGCTCGATCGAACTCACTTTTTCAATTTCGGCGATCCTTCTGGTTCTATCGGGGTTACCCGCCTACTTGATCTCGAAATATATTGCCGGTCAAACGGTCTGATCCAAAAAGACCAACTTGCCAAAAGAGAAATTTAGGTTGTATGCTGAGACAGATGGCTAAAATTCTGATCGTCGAAGACGATCCGTTGATTGCGCGACTCTATCAAAAAGCCTTTGCTTTCGAGGGATACGATGTCGAGGTCGCTCATGATGGTGAGGAAGGGCTAAAGAAAACTGCGGAGGATAAGCCCGTCCTCATTCTTTTGGACATTATGATGCCCAAAATGCACGGGTTTGAGGTGATGGACCGGCTCAAGGCCAACGAAGAAACCAAGAAAATTCCCGTGGTTGTCCTAACTAACTTGGCTAGCCCGCGAGATGCTGAAACTGCCCTCTCCAAAGGAGCGGTCAAATACATCGTCAAAAGCGAGTACCAACCGAAACAGATTGTGGAGATGGTGAAGGAGATTTTAGCCGGATACACCAGAGAAGAGATTCCGGCGACGGCCGGGGTAAAATAAACTCTTTCAGCCCAGCTGCGAAACAACTCGCTTGACTATTTCCGGCAACTCCAGATCGGTTTTGATCAAGTAGTCCACCGCCCCCAATTTTCGAGCTTTTTCTTGAGCCTCTTTCTCGTTAATGATGGTAAGGATAATCACCCGGATGTTCTTGGTCGTCGCATCCTTTTTCAGAGCTTCTAAGACTTCATAGCCGCTCATCCCAGGCATCAGGAGATCGAGGAGAATGGCACTCGGTTTTCCTTGCCGCGCCAGAGCCAACCCGCTTTCCCCGTCATGGGCGATCTCGACTTCCAATCCAGCCTTTTCAAAGGCACTCTGATAGAGCCCGCTCAAAAGCGGATTGTCTTCGATCAGGAGAAGGATCCTTTTTTTCTTCTTTTCCACTTTGGCAACCATTACTTTGGTAGTTTATCCTTTTTGGACTTTCCTTGAGCGAGAGGTAAGGAGAAGGTGAAGGTCGACCCTTCCCCTTTCACCGAACTGAACCTGATTTTCCCGCCCATTTTCTCGACAAGCATTCGAGTGATGAAAAGTCCCAAACCGGTTCCCAAAACATCTTGAGTTTCCTTCGCCCCAACCCGGAAGAATTTTTGGAAAATTTTCTTTTGGACTTCTTCCGGAATCCCGTACCCGGTGTCACAGACCTCCACAATCAGCGAATCCTCACCGGGTTGACGAAAGGCAGAAATACTAACGGTTCCCTTATCCCGGTTATATTTGATCGCGTTGGTAACCAAATTCATCAAAACCTCTTTGAGCTTTCCCGGGTCACAGAGGATCTGCGGAGCAACGGTAATATCAGCCGAGAGCTTAATCCCCCTCTCCCGAGCCATTGGAAGAACCTCATTGGCAACCTCGGCGAGGATTGGAGAAAAATCGTGAGGCTCGGTCTTAGTAACTAGATTTCCGGCCTCCTCGCGGGAAATTTCCAGAAGGTCGTTGATCAGCTGTTTGAGATGATCGTTGGCCTGAGACATAAAATCCAGATTCTCTCGAATGTCCCTGGGAAATTTCTCCTTTGCCTCCGAAACCAGACTGAGAAACCCGCCAATGGCTGTCGCGGGGGTGCGCAACTCGTGGGTGGCGATAAAGAAGAACTCATCTTTAAGACGGGCCACATCTCGGGCCTTCTCCAGCTCTTGTTTTTGAACCTCTCTCAAGGACCTGGTCTTCTCTCTCACCTTCTCATCCAGAGAGGTGTAGAGTTTCGCGTTCTCCAAGGCAACCCCAGACTCGTGGGAAACGGCTTCCAAAAGGCTGGTGTCACGAGTAGTGTAGGGATCACCGGAGTCTTTTTCCCCAAGACAAAGGAACGCTTCTATCTTCCCACGCACGCGGATGGGGGAGCAAATGGCAAGCCCGCTGCGTTTGAGGCTTTCGATCTGCTCCGCGGAGGGAGTTCTCTCGATCATTTCCTCCGTAAGGAGAGGTCCGTCGCTTTTTTCCATCAGTTGAATGAGAACATGATCGCGCGGAAAAGTTAAGATCTCGCGATCGGGAAGAGTTTGAGCGTAGATAGGGGCGAAAATATTCCTCTTTTCGTCCCACAAAAGGAAGGTCGCTTTTTTGGTTTTAAAAGTTTCCGCG
>Ga0214473_10010734_pt1 | contig 10763 bp, 9 predicted proteins | sample RVTome_7_FD_203509 | JGI IMG/M metagenome (GOLD analysis project Ga0214473, IMG submission 203509) | Soil microbial communities from uranium-contaminated site in the Upper Colorado River Basin, Wyoming, United States - RVT98D197 | ecosystem: Environmental > Terrestrial > Soil > Contaminated >... | reverse complement strand
GGCCGCCCCCTGCCCACGCTCCCCCCCGGGGGCGGGGTGGACGTCACCGGCGACTAGACGGGGGTGAGGTCCCCGGCCACGGGCGCCTGCATCCGTGTCCTCACGCCCGCCACCGTGCGCTCCCGGCCCAGCACCCACATGAGCTTGACGAGCGCCGCCTCGGGGGTCAGGTCGTGGCCGGGGATGAGGTTCTCGACGGCGAGGATCTGCCGGTCGATGTCATACAGGCCGAGCCGCACCCCGCCCTGCCAGCAGGCCGAGACGAGGACCACCGGCTTTCCGGACTCCCGGATGGCCTCCAGGATGCCGCCCTCCGTCGGCAAGTGCCCCAGACCGGTGCCCTCGATGACCGCGCCGTGGGCCCGGGCCAGGACGCCCGCCACCGACGCCGCCGTGCACCCGGGATGGTAGCGGATCAGGCAGACGTCCGGATCGATTTCCGGGAAAAAGCCAACACCCCCCCGGGGGCCCCGGGGGACACGGGCCCCTTGGCCATACCGGATCGTCGCACCCTCCACGAACCCCAGCGGCGGGTGGTTGGGGGTGACGAAGGCGTTCAGCGCCCCCGAGTGGATCTTCCGCACCCGGCTGCCCCGCAGGATGACGCCGCCCGTTCCGGCCTCGTCGCCGGAGAAGACGACGCACACCTCGGCCAGATCGGCCGTCGCGGCCACGCACACAGCATCCCGCACGTTGCGGGGGGCGTCGCTGTCCGCCGCCCCGCCCGGCCGCATGGACCCGGTGAGCACCACGGGGACGGGCAGGCCCGAGAGCATAAGGCTGAGGGCGGCCGCGGTGTACGCCATGGTGTCCGTGCCGTGGAAGACGACGACCCCGTCGGCCCCCTCCGCGACGGCGTCGCGCACGGCCGCGCCGACCGCCTGCCAGTCCGCGGGCCCCATGTCCACGCTGCCCTTGCGAAGCACTTCCCGGTAGGGGGCCCGCCCCGGGATCCCGAGCCCGTCCAGGATGCGATCGGGCGAGAAGGTGAGGGTGGCTCCCCCTTCCGAAGGCGCCCCGTAACTGATGGTTCCCCCCGTGTTGAGGATGTGGATGCTGCGGCCGGCGGCGCGGGCCGGAGGCTTCACGGCGCCACCTCCACCAGCACGCGCACCGGCTCGCCCCGGCGTTCCTCCAGGATCGCGAGGCCCTCCATCACCCCCTCCAGGGCAACCCGGTGGGAGACGTGCCGCGAGAGGTCGAGGATGCCGCGGGCGGCCAGGTCGATCAGGATGGGCATGTCGGCCCGGCGCGAGAGGTACGAACCCGTCACCGAGAACTCCCCGCGCATCAGTCGCGGCCCCTCCAGGGGGATGCGCCCCGCCACGTAGCCGACCACCACGACCCGCCCGCCCTTCCGGACCACGCCCACGGCCGCCTCGGCGGTCGCCTGCTGGCCGGCACATTCGATGGCGACCTCCACCCCCTCGCCTCCCGTCAGGTCCAGGATCTGCTGGACCACGTCGCCGTCCCGGGCCGAGAGAGTCTGCCAGGCCCCCTGCGACCTGGCCAGGGCCAGCTTCTCCGGCGAGCGGCCCACGGCGAGCACGCGCCCGCCTCGCAGGCGGGTGGCCATCTGCGCGGCCATCATCCCCAGCCCGCCCGTCGCCCCGAAGATCGCCACCCGGTCGCCCGGCCCGATGTCGGCCCGGCGGATGGCGTGGTACGCCGTGGCGACGCTGTCGGGCAGGAGGGCCGCATGCTCGAGCGGGAGGCCGGGTGGGATCGGATGGACGTTCTCCCCGGGCACCACCAGGAGATCCGCCAGGCCGCCGTGCCGGTCGATGCCCAGGACCTGGAGGCGCACGCACAATTCGGGCGTGCCCCCACGGCAGAAGGCGCACCGGTCGCAGGTGATGGCCAGCGAGACCAGCACGCGGTCGCCGGGGGCGACGTGGGTGACCCCGTGCCCCACCTCCGCTGCGCGCCCCGCCACCTCGTGGCCGAAGGTGAGGGGCGGGGCGTGCCGCGGGGGCATGCGCCCCCGGTACATGTTGACGTCGGTGTAGCAGAGGCCGCAGTGGGAGACCGCCACCGCCACCTCGCCGGGCCCGGGGCGGGGCGGAGGGACCTCCTCCACGCCCATGGGCCGACCCACGCCATGGAATCGCAAGGCTCGCACCGCGTGCACCCGGACTCGGCTGGCCCGCCCGCGTCGGGCCGGCTAGCCCTTGAGGGCCGGCAGGACGGACTTGGTGAACCGCTCGACCTGGCCAAACTGGTCGGGGGAGGCGAAGCGGAAGCTGAAGCTGCGGCAGCCGGCCTCCAGGATGCCCCGCAGCTTCTTGATGCAGTCGTCGGGCGTACCGAAGGGATCCCGCTCCCACATGGACTCTTCGATGGAGGTGTAGTTGGTCACGTAGTACTTGGTGGTGAACTCCAGGGCCTCCTTCCGCGCCTTCGCCCGGTCACGGTTCACGTTCATCAGCACCTGGTAGCTGGACACGATGGCGCTCGGGTCCCGCCCCGCCTCCCGGGCATACTGCTGGATCCGCCCCAGGATGGAGCGGTACTCCTCGGGCGTGGCCAGGCAGGTCTGCCACCCGTCGGCAACGCGCGCCACCCGGCGCAGAATCCGCTCCACGACCCCCGCGTTCAGGGGAAAGATCCGGGGGTTGTTCGCGATCCAGATGGGCGGGCACGGCTTGCGGATCGGCTTGACGCCGAAGACGAAGACGATGTTCTCCAGTGTGTGGAACTGCCCCTTGAAGGTGGTCTTCGGCTCGGTCCAGAGGTTCCGGAGGACCTCGATCTGCTCCTCCAAGATGGCGCCGCGCCTGTGGTACGGCACGCCCGCCACGTCGAACTCCCGGGTGAACTCGGGGCCGCCGGCCTCGGCGCTGCCGCCGCCCACGCACGCTACCAGGACCGTCCGGCCGGCGGAGAACTGATCCACGGTCGCCCACTGCAGGGCCAGCCACACCGTGTTCCGGAGCGGCGAGATCAAGGCCGACGTGGCCAGCTTGACCCGCTTCGTACGCGAGGCGATGGCCGCCAGGGCGGTCGTGGACTCGAGCCGGGGCTTGGAGAAGTAGTTGTCCCCCACGAAGACCGTATCGTAGCCGAGTTTCTCCACCTCCACCGCCAGGTCCGGCAGGCGATGCGCCGGGTAGTGCTTGGGATAGATGATGGGACAGCGGGTGTTCACGTTGATCCCGAAGTCCACCTTCGCCTTCCCCTTGGCCATGGCCGCGTCCGTTCTCGACTGGGCCGGGTCGCGCGCCCGCGGGCGGCGCGCCGGCGGGCGACCCGGTGGTCCGTGAAGACCTACTTCAGGAACTCGGTGGTGAAGAACTTCGCGACGTCGATGGGCCCGGCGGAGACCTTCTGCTCGACCAGCACCTGCTGCGTCGACTCCCACTGCTCCTTCACCATCCAGAGCGGTCCGTTTCGTTCCGTATCCGGACTGCTGAAGAGGGCCTTCGTTCCGTACGCCAGATGGCGCTCCACGATGCCGCGGTCCAGGTCCCGGAACTGCTTCAGGAGGATGTCGATGGCCTCCTTCTGGTGTTCCATGGCGTACCGCATGCCCTTCTGGGTCGCGACCAGGAACCGCCGGACCACATCCGGGCGCTCCTTGAGGGTCTTCTCGTTGGTGAACAGGCTGTGGCCGTAGGCCTTGAAGCCGTAGTCGTAGCCCAGCAGGAAGTTGGTGGAACCCGGGCCCCCCGCCTTGGACTCGATGGTGATGAACTCGTTGTCGTAGAGGACGGCCGAGGCGTCGACCTTCTTCTCCAGGATGAAGAGCGGGACCTCGCCGGGGGTGTTGATCTCGCGGACCTTGCTGCGGTCGATGTCGTTCATCCGGGCGAAGGCCAGCCAGAAGGGATAGGTGGAGGACTGCGGTTGGATGGCGAAGGTCTTGCCCTCCAGGTCTTTGGGCTTGGTGATGCCGGTCTCCTTCAGGGACACGATGCCCTGGGGGTTCTTCTGGTGGACCGACCCGATGGCCACCACCGGGATCCCGCGGCTGCGGCCGACCACACCGGTGGGGCCGTCGGCGAAGCCGAAGTCGAACTCGCCCGAGCCGACCAGCTTGATGGTGTTCCCGGAGCCGTCCCCCGTGACGATGGTGACGGTCAGGTTCTGCTCATCGTAGAACCCCTTGGCCTTGGCCGTCCAGAACAGGCTGTGGATCCCCTTGGGGAACCAGTCGAGCCGGAACCGCACGTCCACCTTCTGCGCCCCGGCCGCGGGGCCCCCCGCCAGGGCCACCGCCGCCATCAGGATGGTCCCCACCACTCCCCGGAGCACGTTCCGCACCGCCTGCATGCCGTTCATGACGCCTCCCCTCTCCCATGGCCCATCGGGCCGGGCCTCAGACGCCTACGGTCCTGGTCACATCCCGCGGTTCCTGCCAGGGTATCAGCAGCCGCTCGCACACGGCCACGAGATAGAACATGACGACGCCGATGACGGAGATGATGGTGATGGCCGCGAACATGAAGGGGGTCCGGAGCTGGGTCGAAGAGATCAGGATTGCGAAGCCCAGGCCGGCATCGGTGCCCACCCATTCGCCGATGATGGCGCCGACCACGGCCAGGGTGACGGAGATCTTCAGGCCGGCGAACAGGTAGGGAATGGCGTTGGGGACCTGGATCCACCTCAGGATCTGCCACCGGGATGCGGAGACGGACCGCATGAGGTCGATGATGTTCCGGTCCACGGAGGTGAGGCCGTAGATGGTGTTCACCGTGATGGGAAAGAAGGAGATCACGATGACCAGGATCACCTTGGGCAGCAGCCCGTACCCGAACCAGAGGACGAAGAGCGGGGCGATGGCCAGCTTGGGCACCGTGTGCAGGAACACGATGATCGGATAGAGGCTCCGCTCCAGCACCTGGGACTGGGCGATGACGATGGCCAGGGCGATCCCGATGGCGCTCCCGGCCACGAACCCCAGGAGGATCTCCCGCAGGGTGACGACCGTGTGGCCCCACAGGCTGTCGGCTGACCGGCCCAGCTCCACCAGGATGGCCGAGGGCCTGGGCAGGACGTAGGGCGCCACCCGGAGGACGGGGACGGCCACCTCCCAGGCCACGATGGTCGCCAGGACCAGCAGGAACGGCGCCAGATATCCGCCCGCCCGCCTAGAGGCTTCCGTCATAGACCGCCCCTTCGGCCAGCAGGTGCCGCAGCTGCCGGGCGCACGCAATGAACTCGGGGGATTCCACCAGCTCCAGGCTCCGCGGACGGGGCAGCCCCACCGGGATGTCGGCCACGACCTTCCCCGGCCGGGCCGACATGACGAGGACGCGATCCGACAGGAAGACCGCCTCGCCGATGCTGTGGGTGACGAAGAGCACCGTCTTGCGGGCCTGGGACCAGATCCGCAGCAGGTCCAGATTCAGCCGGTCCCGCGTGATGGCGTCCAGCGCCGCGAAGGGCTCGTCCATCAGGAGGATGTCCGGATCCAGCGTCAGGGCCCGGGCGATGGCCACCCGCTGCTTCATCCCCCCCGACAGCTCGCGGGGGTAGTGGGAGAGGAAGCCCCCCAGACCCACCATCTCCAGGAATCGTCGCGCCACCTGCTCGCGCTCCGCCGGCGCCCGCTCGCACACCTGGAGCAGCAGCTCGGTATTGCCCAGCACCGAGCGCCACGGCAGGAGCGTGGCATCCTGAAACACGAAGCCGAAGCTCCGGGCCCGGAGCGCCTCCTCGACCCGCTGGCCGCGGACCAGGATGCTGCCCCGGCTGGGCGCGAAGAGGCCCGCCACCAGCTTCAGCAACGAGCTCTTCCCGCACCCCGTCGGGCCGATGAAGGAAACGAAGGTGTTCGCCTCGACAGAGACGGAGATCCCCGCCAGCGCTTCCACGTCCGCCCGCTTCGAGGCGTACGTGAGCCAGACGTCCTCCAGCTGGATTACCGGCATCCCCGCGCCGGCCACCGGCGCCGCGCCGAACCCGCCACCCGCCACTCTCTCCTTCACGCGCTCCACGCTCTCGTCCGGCCGCACGCCGGGACCTCCGCCGCCCGCCGGCCCCCCCGCGCCGTCCCCGGGGGGCGGCGGGCGGGCCGCTGCCGGGGATTCGCTACCGCGCCGCCAACCGCCGCCGGACCGCCTCGGGGACGGGGGAGCGGCGATCCGATTTGCCCGCCCGGATGAGACGCCCGGGAAGTGGGTGGCCGACGATGAATTCCACGCGCCGCGAGACCTCCAGGAGGCGGTCCAGATCGATCCCGGTCTCCACGCCCATCTCGTGGAGGCAATGGACCAGGTCCTCCGTGCAGACGTTCCCCGTGGCGCCGGGGGCGAAGGGGCATCCACCCAGCCCCCCGATGGACGCATCGAACTGCCGCACCCCCGCCTCCATCGCCGCCAGGACGTTGGAGATGGCCATGGCGCGGGTGTCGTGGGTGTGGAGGGACCATTCCAGGTCCGGCCAGCGCGCCGCCAGCCGCTCGAAGGCGCGGAAGACCTGCGCGGGATTGGCCATGCCGGTGGTGTCCGCCAGGTTGATCCCGCGCGCGCCCAGGTCGGCCAGGCGACCCACGAGGGACTCCAGGGACGCCAGCGGCACCGGGCCCTCGAAGGGGCAGCCGAAGGCCGTCGAGATGCCGGCGATCATGGGGAGCCGGGCGCGGGCGGCCACCTCCGCCACGCCGCGCATCCGCTCCAGGGATTCGGCGATGGTCATGTTGACGTTGGCCAGGTTGTGGCTCTCGCTGGCCGAGAGGACGGTGCGTACCTCGTCCACGCCGGCCTCCACGGCCCGGGAGGCCCCCTTCTCGTTGGGGACCAGGGCGGCGTAGACCGTTCCCGGCCGCCGCGCGATGCGGGCCATGACCTCCTCGGCGTCCCGCAGGTGGGGCACCGCCTTGGGGTGGACGAACGAGGTGACCTCGATGCGGGAGACCCCGCACGCCGCCAGGAGATCGACCACCTCGATCTTCCGCTCGGTCGGGACGAAGTCCGGCTCGATCTGGAAGCCGTCTCGCGTCCCGACCTCGCAGATGGATACCCTGGTGGGCAGTCTCATGCGGGCAAGTAGACCTTGTCCAGGCGTAAAGGAATACTATTGACGAACTTGCCGGTGGCATCGTAGACGGCGTTGACGATGGCCGGAGGAACGGGGAGGAGCATGCCTTCGCCCACCCCCTTGGCGCCGAAGGGACCTTCCGGCTCTATGGTTTCGACTATCATCGGCGTGATCTTGGGAACCTCGGTGACCATGGGCACCTTATAGGTCAGGAACGATGGGTTGAGCGTTGCCCCCCGCCGATCGCGCAGCACGATTTCCGAAACAGCCTGGCCCAACCCCTGGGAGATCGAGCCTTCGATCTGCCCCTCGACCCCCTGTGGATTGATGGCGAAGCCGCAGTCAAACGCCGCGGTGATCTTTTCGACCTTTATCTTCCCGGTGCTCTCATCGACCTCGACCTCGGCAATCTGGGCGCCGAAGCTGTAGGCGGGAGACAGGTTTCCGGCGCCCGTGTTCACGTCCATCTGCACCACGTCATCTCGGTTCAGGTAATACCCTGTACCCAGCAGGGGAGGGCACTGCTTGACCGCCTTTTCCAGCGACACCAACGGCCGCTTGGTGTCTCTCAAGACGATCTGGTTGTCAACCACATCCAGCACGTCTGTGGGGATGTCGCGTTGCTCGCCGATCGCCTGCAGCAACTGCCGCTTCACTTCGGCGGCCGCCCGCAGCACGGCGTTGCCGGCCTGGATGGTCACACGGCTAGAAAAAGTCCCTCCGTCGGGAGGGGTCAGGTCGGTGTCGCCGGTCATGATGCGAATCCGGTCGAAGGTGACCCCCAGCTCCTCCGCCACGATCTGGCAGAGCATGCTGTTGGACCCCTGCCCGATGTCGGCGGAGCCGGTCGAGAGCACGACCGATCCGTCGAGGTCGATGCGCACCATCGCGGCGGACTCGATGGGGACCCGGAGACCACAGATGTAGCCGCCGCAGGCGACGGCGATGCCCTTCCCCCGGGGCAGCTTGCCCCTCTTTTCGCGGTACCCCGAGGCCGCGGCCACCGTTTCCAGGCACTCCTTGAACCCACAGCTTGTGATGCGGTAGCCGTGCGGCGTGACATCGCCGGACTCGACCGCGTTCCTCAGACGCACGTCGAGCGGGTCGAGGCCTAGGTCGCGAGCCAGCAGGTCGATCTGGAGCTCGTCGGCGTACCTCATCTGCTGGCCGCCGAAGCCACGCTGCGCGCCGCACGTGGGCTTATTCGTGTACACCAGGCACCCTCTGGTTCGGACGGCCGGCGTTCGATAGAGGCTGGTCAGATGATTGCCCATCCTGCCGAGCATATGCTTGGAATCGGAGCTGAAAGCCCCGGTATCCAGGTACACCAGGGATTCGCGGGCGGTGATCGTCCCCTCTACGGTCATCCCCGTCTTCAGATGGATGATGATGGGGTGCCTTCCCCGGGTGGCGGCAAAGACCTCCTCGCGCGTGAGGACGATCTTCACCGGCCTTCCGGTCTTCAGCGACAGAAAGGAAGCGCAGAATTCCTGGTTGACGTTTCCGTGTTTGCCCCCAAAGCCCCCGCCGACGTATGGCTTTCTTATCCCGATTGAGCTCTGGGGGATGCCGAGCGTACCGGCCAGGTACTCTCTCTGGCGCATAGGGTTCTGGGTCGAGGTCCAAACCGTCAACTTTCCCGTGCGTTCGAAGTTCGCCAGCACGGCGTGCGGCTCCGCCGCGCAGTGGTTCACCGGCTCGGTGGCGAACCTGTCCTCACGAATGTGGTCGGCCCGTGCGAACCCGGCGTCGACGTCCCCGTAGGCGTAGTCGACCCTGTGCACAATGTTGCTGCCAATCGCCTCGTGAACCAGCGGGGCGGCATCCCTCATCGCCTCCTCGATGCCCAGCACGAAAGGCAGCTCCTCGTACTCCACCTCGATCAGGTCCAACGCCTTCTCGGCGGTCAACTCATCGACGGCCGCCACGGCGGCGACTTCCTCCCCGACGAAGCGCACCTTGTCCACGGCCAGCGCGTACATGTCCGCCCCGCTCCAGGCGGTCCCTTCGAACTGGCCATAGGGTCTCTTCAGGGTGTCCTGGCCGGTGACCACCGCCCTCACTCCCGGCAGTTGCGCGGCCTTGGAGGTATTGATAGACACGATGCGAGCGTGCGGCACGGGGCTGCGCAGAATCTTGCCCCAGAGCATTCCTGGCAGGCTGTAGTCGGCGGCGAATTTGCCTTCGCCCGTGACCAGGCCCAGGCCGTCGATCTTGGGCACGGACTTGCCCACAACCCTAAACCGGCTCATTCTGCCTGCCCCCTGCCGCCACAACGGCATCCACGATTTTCACGTAACCGGTACAACGGCAGAAGTTGCCTTCCAGGGCTTCTCGGACCTCTTCCTCCGAAGGGTGGGGACGTTCAGCCAAGAGGGCCGCGGCAGTCATCAACATCCCTGGCGTACAGAACCCGCATTGAACGGCCCCGTGTTCCAGGAAGCTCTCTTGCAGGGGATGTAAGGCTCGCCCGCCGGCCAGGCCTTCCACCGTACGCACTTCCTTGCCCTGAACCTCGCCAACCAGCGTGAGACAGGCCAGCCAGGGATCCCTATCCACTAGAACTGTGCAGGCCCCACAGGTTCCCTCGTCGCAACCCTCTTTGGTTCCCGTGAGTCCCAGGTCCTCCCTCAGAACCTCCAGCAAGGTGGCATGAGGCGCCGCGAGGACTTCGTAGGGTTCCCCATTCACCGTCAGTCTGAACCCCCGCTTCATATTCGGCCATTCCCTTCCTGGCTCGCGGCCGGCCCCGCCTGGAGCAACGCTCGTGCGGCGTACTCCGCGATCATCGACCGTTTGTACCTGGCCGAAATGCCGTTCAAGGGGTAGACCCTGAGCTGTTTTCGCACCAGACGAGCCGCCTCGGTAGCTGCCTGGGCGGTTAGCGGGGTGTTCTCCAAGAAGGCTTCGGCATCGGTGGCTTCAAATGGGCTCGACGAGACGCCGGTGAGAACTATCCTCGCCTGTCGGCACGTGCGCTTATCCTCGGCAAAGGTCAAGACCGCGGCGATTCCCAGGATGGGGAAGTCGAGGGTTCCCCGCTCCCGGAGCTTGAGGTACGCACCACCCGCACCCGCTGGAAGTGGTGGGACGCGCACCTCCGTAACCAGCTCCCCGCGCCGCAACGTCAGGGGATTTACTCCATCCCCGGAGTAGAGCTCCCTCAAGGGTATGACCCGAGAATCCTCTGCCGAAGCAATCGTGACCTTCGCCTCCAGCGCCATCAACACCGGAACCGTGTCCGCCGAGAAGAGGGCGTAGCATCGCCCTTGCTTCTCGCCGGGGACCACGTGGCAAACGGGCCCGCCCAACTTGGAGCACACCTCCCTGGGCTTACGCGAAAAGGTCGGGACGTTGTAGTACCAGCAGCGGGTGTCCAGACAGATGTTCCCCCCCAGGGTGGCCTTGTTTCTGATTTGGGGGATACCAACGGATCGCGCCGCGGCGGCCAGCAGCGGGAAACGCTCTTTGACCAGGGCAGAGCGTTCGATTTCCTTCAGCGTCGTGAGGGCGCCCAGAACGATTTCCCCGCCCGGCAACTCTTGGATCAGAGCCAGATCGGCGATCCCCTTGATATCCACTACTCGGGGAGGCTGAAGCAACTTGTACTTCATGTTGACGAGGAGATCGGTCCCGCCCGAAAGTGGCAGCGAGCCCGAATCCACCAGAAGGCCACAGGCCTCCTGGAGCGACCGGGGCTCGAGGTACGAGAACTCTGGCAAACGCAAGGCAGCAAACCCCCCGTTCCCGCTCACCGTTTGGTGAACGGCGACAAGTAACAC
>Ga0214473_10010733_pt1 | contig 10763 bp, 9 predicted proteins | sample RVTome_7_FD_203509 | JGI IMG/M metagenome (GOLD analysis project Ga0214473, IMG submission 203509) | Soil microbial communities from uranium-contaminated site in the Upper Colorado River Basin, Wyoming, United States - RVT98D197 | ecosystem: Environmental > Terrestrial > Soil > Contaminated >... | reverse complement strand
GGCCGACAAAGCCGACCGCACCACCCACGTCGACTGGAAGCTGAAGGGAACCTACGACCTCATCCACCGGCTGCAGCCGCAAGCGCTCATCGGGAACAACCACCACGTGGCGCCTTTCGAGGGCGAAGGCTTCCAGATGTTCGAACGGGACCTCCCGGGCGCGAACACCTTCGGCTACAACACGACGGAAGTCGGCACTCTCCCCCTCGAGAGTTGCGACACCATCAACGGCTCATGGGGCTTCAACGCCTCGGATCGAGCTTTCAAGAGCACCAAGGAGCTCATTCATTACCTCGTCCGCGCCGCCGGCCACGACGCCAACCTGCTCCTGAACGTCGGCCCAACTCCCGAGGGAACGTTCTCACCAGAGGTGGTGAAGCGGCTCCGCGAAATCGGCGCCTGGACCCGTGAGTTCGGCGAGACGATCTACGGAACGCGCGGGGGGCCCATGAAGCCCCAGCCGTGGGGAGTCATGACCTCCAAGGACGGAGTCCTCTACGTTCACCTCCTCGCCGCGGAGGCTCCGGAGCGACTCGTTCTTCCGGGAACCGCAGGCCTCTCCATCGGCGACGCGCGCCTCTTCGGCTCGGGCAGAGAGGTCGCAATCGAGTCGTCGCCCGACGTGACCCTTCACCTTCCCCCAGACGCGCTGCAGGCCATCGACACCATCATTGTGCTCGGGTTGCGTTGACTGGCTCCGTGCTCTGGAAAGCGAGTGTACGCTTACTGCATCTTCGACGGCCGACGAGACGTCCAGGACGTGCTAAGTCGGCGGTTCCTTCGCTAACCTCCTGGAATACACGAACGAGTCTGAGTTTTCATGCCGAGCAAATCGGGACTGCGGTTGTGAGACGGACCGCATCCCGTCGACACCACCGTCGCTCTCGGGCTATATTATTTCCCCCAAGGAATTCGATGCAGCACAACTTCGACGCGCGCCGCGCCCCCCGGCACATCGCCAAAGTCCGGGTGCTCTACTTCAGCAAGGGCCAGGCCCGAGCGGTCGACGCCGAGTGCCAGAACATCTCGGCCGACGGCCTCTTCGTCAAGACCCACAAACGGGGCCCCGACGCCGGAACCCCGGTGAGCCTCCTTCTCCAGTTCGACGGGGCGGACAAAGAGCTCATGGTGCAGGGGATCGTCCGCTGGCAGGGGGCGGTCCGCTCGCTCGAGGACGGGACCGAGGGAGCGGGGATGGGGATCCAGTTCACCGAGATGGAGCCCCCGGTGCGCGACGTCCTCGAACAAACACTCGGCGAGATCGAGGGTCATTGAGCGCGCTCGTCGCCGCGCGCAAGACCTTCGAGCTCATGATCTACCTCTGGGGCCTCCCGGAGGTTTCCGACGCGGAAGCCCAGGCAAAAGCCCTCGCGGACGCTGGCTTTACCGTCGTCGACGGGGACGAAGCTTCGATCGACGTCCTCGCGAAGCACGGCTTGAAAGCCATGGTCCACGACCCGAGCCCGGAGACCGTAGCCCGCCTGAAAGGCCACCCCGCTCTATGGGGCTACCACCTCGGAGACGAGCCCTATCCGGAAGAGGCTTTCGTTTCGATCGCGGAGAGGCGGCGAGACCTCTCGGCCATCGACTCCGACGCCCACTACTTCGTCAACATGCTTTCGACCACAGGTGAGTTCCTTCGCACTTATATGAAAGTCGCCGAGCCCGAGATCCTGAGCTTCGACTTCTATCAATGGTGGTGGGGAAGCGACCGATACTTCGAGAAGCTCGAGGCGTTCCGCCACCAGGCGGTCCTCGCCCGGGTTCCCCTCGGAAGCTGCATCGAAGTGAACGCGAATCCGGGAATCGAGCGGGGGGATCGAGCCTATCTTGCCGACAACCGGGCGAAGCTTCGCCAGAGCGTCTACACCAACTTCGCCTATGGAGTGAAGGCCATCGAGTGGTTCTCGGCGGGTATCCTGTTCGAGCCGAAGACCGCCAAGCTCGCGCCCTGGGGAGAGGACGTTGCTGCTATCAACCACGAGGTCGCACATCTGGGCCGCGCTCTCGCACCCCTTCACACAATCGACGTCTATCACACCACTCCCCTTCCCCGCGGCACGAGCGAGTCCCCCAAGGAGCACTGGGTTCAGCTCATTGGCGAGGAGGACCGCGCGGGGCTGGTGTACGGGATGTTCGAGGACGACGCGGGAACGGACTACGTGATGGTGGCGAACCGCGACTACGACGACTCGCAGAGCGTCACCGTGCGTCTCCAGTCGAAGTGGCTCGGAATCGCCCCCTGGAACAAGCCGAAGAGGTATACCTACGGCGTCGAGAAGCTCGACAGGGCCTCGGGAAACTGGGAGACGGTGAGCAGCACGTCCTTCGTTGGATTCACCGTCGTCATCGGACCCGCGGATGGGGAGCTCTACCGGATCACCACGAACCTGAAGCCCTGAAGTGTTGACCGAGGCGCTCCTCCTTCCCCTCCTCCTCGCGCCGCAGACGGACTACGAGCTGATCCTCGAGATCGCTACACCCCGGTAGCGATCGAGTACATCCAGTTGGCGAAGACCGCCGCCACGACGGCCGCTCGGCCCCAGGCGGGAAGGCGGCCAGGGATTGCGGGCGGAGTGCGTCCGAAGAGCGCCATAACCCCCACGTAAACGCCTCCGCCGATGAGAAAGATCCACGCGATCGTGGGTAGGGGGTAACGGCTGAGAGCCGCGAGAACGTCGAATCGAGCGAGCGCGAGAGCGGCCCGGGCGGTTCCGCAGGTGGGACAGGGAATGCCGGTCCAGTTCTTGAAGGTGCACTCCCAGAGCGCGTCCCCCGCGAAAGACGCCCAGGGAGATGCCGCGAGGAGCACGGCCGCGACCGCACCCCAGAGAAGCGCGAGCGGTCGGCTCACGGAGAGACGCCCGCTCCCGTCATCGACGCTATGAAGGCGGCGATCATCGCGCCGAAAAACACTGCTGCGAAGATGATGCAGGTGCAGCATACGAGTATTGGAATCAGCACTCCCATGAGGGCCCGCGCCACGGTCGTTCGATGTACGAGAGAGGACCCGATGACTTCGAGGATCAGCGCCCAGATCGCGAACAAAAAACCACCGACCAGGGGCACGACGCTCGCGACCCCCGCCACTTGAGAGTACGAAACGACCTTGAGGGTTCCCTCGAACCCGCTCGGTGAGTCGGAGGTGGCGCCCACGATCATGAGACAGAGGTGGAGAATTCCGGCGGAAATGAACAGGAACACCACGAAGATGACGGGCCAGACGACGAGGGTTCCGATGACCCCCACGGCTCCCGATGGCGCGAACGCCCTTTCGAGCCCCTCCATCCCGGAGAACATGCTCCGCATGAGCCCGCCGAACATGAGCTGCCACATCTGGGATAGCAGCACACCCGCCCAGCTCAGAATCAGGCCGAAGAGGATGGGACTCGTGAGATCGGAATCGGGGCGGAGGCGCGAGAACGCGTCCGACGGATCGGTCACAAGGAGGCGGATCGTCTGGATCAGGGCTTCGACCAGGCCAAGCCGATCGCGCTCCTCCCACGGTAACCGGGCGCCTCCAGCCGGAGGGGGCCCACTGGCCATAGGGGGTGCGTAAGGTGACTGGGGGGGCGGCGGCGGAACGGGTGGTGTGCTCACCCGATGATTTTACGTTTTTTCGGGGCGCTACGTCACTGCTCCAGCGGCGAGCCGACGGCGGCGTCGGTAGCCACCGTCTCCGCCCTGCCGCAAGAATCGGCACACCTCATCTTCAAGCTCACCGGCTTGTAGCGAACGTCGAGCTTGAAGCGCAGTTTCTCGAGCTGCTTGTCCATGTCGAGCGCGATCTTGTGGCTGGCGGTGAAGACGCCCCAGGGCGTCACCGCTAGCCTTCCCACGAAGTCGCTTCCATCCGCCCGATGTCCCTCAACCCGGAGGTCGGTCCTGAGGGGCTCGATGCGCGAGAGGCCCGGATAGTACGTGAACTGGAAGATCCGCTTCGCGGGAAGGAGGCTCACCGCCTGGTCGTCCTGGTAGAGCACCGCGTCCCGCAGATGTTCGCAGAGCTCGATCTGGACCGGGAGATAGATGCTGCGAGTGAGGAGATTCTCTTTCTCCTGCCTCGCGTCCTTGGCCTCGGTCGGCGACGGCACGAAGAGGCATAGAGTGACGAGGAGCGCTGGCTTTCCTAAAAGGCGGGCGGCGGTTCGCATGGTAAGCTCCCTCTCCGGGAGCGCTGCTCCCGGCCCCAGTTCGTTGATGGCAGGTTTTTCGAGGGGCCCGCGTCTTTTATTTATGAAGCTGTTGACTCATTACTAAAGCAAGAAAAATGCCAGAGAGCAGAGTGCTGAGATGAAAGAGGATGGTGAGGAGGCCCACAGAGAGGGTGGGGTGAAATCACCGTAGCGGGACAAAGATTGCTACGTTCATAATAGGCTCTCAGGAGGAACTCATGAAGAAGTCCCTGTCTCTGCTACTTGCTCTCGTTGTCGGGATGCTGGTCGGGGCGTTGCTTCCGACCCTTCGGGCGCAGGCTCCTGCCGGAGGCGAGCGAACCGTCTGGTACTTCTATCGCGTCACCTGGGGCCATCAGGACGAGTTCGTCGAGCTCTTCAAGAAGAACCACTATCCCGTCCTGAAGGAACAGATGGGTGACCGACTGGTCGGGTTCAAAGCCTATGTTCCTCAGTTCCATGGAGATGGACGCGCGGATTGGACTTTCGCCACCGAGATCGTCTTCAAGAGCGACGCGATTTTCATGGGACCGTCCCCCGAGCAGGCGATCGTGAAAAGGCTCTTCCCCGACGCGGCTACGTTCCGGCGAGAGGAAGCCCGGCGCTTCGAGATCGTGGACGCTCATTGGGATATCCCTCTTCGCGAAGTCCCTATGGAGTAAGGCGTTGCCGCGAGAGGCGAGGGCGCGCAGCACCGCCCCGCACGAAATCGCGCATTCCTATAATAATGAGGGGAATGGCGCACTCGCCGCCTGCCTGGCGTTGGAAGGGGGTCTCTCCATCCACCGCGGGAGCGCCCGATTCCACCCGGCGGTTCGACGTTGAGTGTGTTCATCGGGGTCATCGCTGACACCCACAACTTGCTCCGCCCCCAGGCGCTGGCGGTGCTGAAGCGGAGCGAGCTCATCCTCCACGCCGGGGATGTCTGCTCCCCGGAAGTGCTCGAGGAGCTCGGACGGATCGCGCCGGTGGTCGCGGTGCGGGGCAACAACGACCGGGGCGCCTGGGCAAGGCGACTCCCCGTCTCCCGCACGGTCGAAGTAGGCGGCTTCCGCATCCACATCCTCCACGATTTGAAGGAGCTGGATGTCGACCCGAGAGCCGAGGGGTTTCACGCCGTGGTCAGCGGCCACTCCCACCGCCCCGGCACCCACAGAAGAAACGGAGTTCTTTTCTTGAACCCGGGAAGCGCCGGGCCGCGCCGGTTCAAGCTCCCGGTGGCGGTAGCGCACCTCGGCGTTGGCAAGCGCGGTCTTCGGGCTCGAATCGTCGAGGTCGGTTCTTCGGATTGATAGTGCCCCGACCGACTGGACTATGGACGGACAGAACGCGCGACGATCTCGTCGAGACCTCGCGAGAGTCTCTCGATCGCTCTTTCGAGTCTCTCCGTTTCCCGCCGCACGTCTTCTTCCGTCCCTCGGGCGAAAGCCCCCGCGAGACCCGGAAATGGCTGGCCCGCGTAGAGCGAATCGATGTTCCAACCGTATTTTCCTCCTGCCGGCCGCCGACCGCCGCACCGGAACCGGCGCTCAGCGTTCGACACTATACAGATGGGGTTGGCGCGAAAGGTAACGCTCTCCACGCGAAGCCCCTGGATACGCCTGTGTACCCGTCATTTAAGGAACGCGAACGTGCTGAATTCGTGGGCTCGCTCGCGGACACGTCTCTTGCCGAGGTCTTCCGGCGGATCGTTTCGGAAGAGCGAAGCGGAGACCTCCAGGTCACCGCTGAAGCCATCAAGACCGTCTACATCGACCGCGGATTCATCGTGTTCGCTTCGAGCAACCGGAGGAAAGACCGCCTGGGTGAAAGTATGGTCGAGGCCGGGCGAATCTCGCGGCTCGACTTAGCGGCCGCCAGCGAGCTGGTGAAAATGTCGCGTTTCAAGTTTGGACGGGCGCTCGTGAGCTCCGGAATCGTCTCGGAGGAAGAGCTCGGGCATTACGTCGCGGCGCAGGTGAACCGCATCGTGCTGTCCGTGTTCTCCGCCACGCGCGGGATGTACAGCTTCGATGAGCGACCCACGGCGATTCCCATGGACCTCAGGGTGAGCCTTTCGGTTGATCGGATCCTGATGGAGGGCATCCGGCGCATGACGAGCAGGAAACTCGTCCTCGCGGGCCTGCCCTCGCTCGACGGCGAAGTCGAAGTGGTGGACCCGCCTCCGTTCGCGCTCGACCTGAACGCGCTTCGACCGGTGGAACGAAGCGTTCTGGAGGCGGTGAACAACCGCGCGGCGGCGATACGGGCCTTGATAAAGAAAGTGGGCGGAAACGACGGCGTCGTGCTTCGGGCGCTCTACGGCCTCGTCGCTGCCGGGGTTCTGGAAGCAAAGGCCGACAGGCCGAAGGGGCCCATCAGCATTCAATTCGAGACCGGAACGTTCGTTCTGTCCGAGATTAGCCAGAAAGTTTCCGCGCCCGAATCCCCCCAGCCCGCCGGAACGCGGGCTCCCAGGATGCCCGAGCCCAGACGAGCGCCGACGCCGGCCGAAGCGCTTCGGGTCGCGGCTCCGAAGGTGCCTCCGCCGCTCGGGGAGAGCGTCTCCGTTCCCGTTCGCGAGCTTGAAACGCCCGACGCGGCGGACGGTGTCGGCGTGCCGTTGTGGTCCATCCGGGACGCACCGGAAAATGAGCCGTCGCGAGAGGGTTCCGTAGGTTTGAGCGTCCCCGAGTGGTCTGTTGCCGACAACCCTGCGGATCAGTTTCGAGACTTCTTCGAGCAACAAGGTGTCGCCCTTCTGTCGGCGAAAGAGAGCCGTGAGGCGCCGCCTCCGGACACGCACGTGGACGAGCGTCGCCTTTCCGCGTCGTACGACGTACCGTCGATCGAGGGGAACGCTCTCGCGTTGCCCGATCCCGATCTTCCCGGCGCGCGTCCCGAGGACGACGGGCCTTCCATGTTCGCGCCAATCCCGATCGAAGAGGTCGCTATCGACGAGAAGAGCGTCTCTCTCGAGCCCGAGGACGAGGTCGAGATCGTGGTCATCGTCGAGTCAGATTTCGAGGCGCCCCCTGCGGCGACCATGGAGAAAGTCCAATCCGAGCCCGGGCCGATGCGGCCGGCGGCTCTCACTCGTGCCCCTGCTCCCGTCGTTCGGACTTCGGCGTCTCCAATCGCGGACGCGCCCGTGGCCCGGGAGGCGCCCGCCCGAGCGGCGGGCAGTATGGGCACCGACAAAGAGGAGGAGAAGGCAGTGAGTCCCGCACAAGCACAATCGCGCCGCCGGGTGCAAGTCGGCGGCGAGGGCCGGTTGCTTCGCGACGTGAAGCTCCACTTCAAGCTTCGCGACTGGGAAGGCGCCGTGCCGCTTCTGGAGCAGCTCATCGAGATCTCTCCCAGCAAAGCTCTGTACCGGGGCATGCTGGGCCGCGCGTTGTCGCGACATCCCTCGAGGAGAAAAGAGGCGGAGGCGCAGTTCGTCGAGGCGCTCCGGCTTGCCCCTCGCGACCCGGAGATTCACTACTGGCTGGGCCTTTACTACAAATCCTTCGGATTGGGCTCTCGGGCCGCAAACGAGTTCAAGACCGCGTTCCGCATCGACCCCCAGCACCAGGGGGCCCGGCGGCAGCTCGGCGCGAGCGTAAAGTCGCACGACGCCCGCGGGTCCATGATGAAGAGGATCTTCGGTTGAGGCGTCACTCATGGACCTATCGCTATGGTGTGAGCCTCGGAGTCCGTTCGGGGTCGCTCTCAACTACCTCGACCTCGAGTTCCGGGTCGACGCAATGCACTCCGGAATCCACGATCGCACTCTGCAGCTCACCTACGGAGCCACCGTCTACCTCACTGGAGGCGCCACCTTTGCCTCCGGAGAGAAATGGCGCTTCACCTGGGAGGTGTTCTACTCCTGGCTTTCCGTCGGGAGGCCGCCCAGCACCACATTAGAGAACGACGGGTTCTTGAACTTCCGGTTTCTCGCCTACTACCGGATCACTGAAGCCCGCGGTGCACGTCGATTCCGAACGAAACGAGGGGCGGGGGCAAATCATGGACGGACTGACACGGCGGCGATCTCCTCGAGACCTCGCGAGAGTCTCTCGATCGCTCTTTCGAGTCTCTCCGTTTCCCGCCGCACGTCCTCTTCCGTCCCTCGGGCGAAAGCCCCCGCGAGACCCGGAAATGGCTGGCCCGCGTAGAGCGAATAGATGTTCCAACCGTAGACCACATGGCGATACCAACGTTCTTCCGGAGGCGCGCTCTCGTCGATGAGCGACTGCTCGAGCCGCATCAGCCGGTCGTTCAAGCCGTCGACGTCCGCGGGCAGCGGCCCGGAATCAAGCGCCCCTTCGATCCTCTCCCCTTTCTCCCGGACCGCGGCAGCGAGCTCCCTCAGGCGCTCGAAACGGTTTCGTCCCCCGCTCCACTCCTCCGCCTGCCGCGCGAAATCCTCGAGCTTCTTTCCGTAGTACGAGAACCGATACGGAAGAACCGGCGCGTCGGCGAGACGAATCGCCGCCGTCCCGAGGATCCTCGCGAGAAGGGCGCCTCTCCGGAAGTCGTCGTCGCCGTGGCGCATCATCCAATAGCGATTGTCGTAGTTCGAATGGTAGGCGCCGAAGGACCAACCACCGCGGAAGAGGAGCTCTAACGAGAGTGTAGGAAGCCCCACGAAATCCTGGAACGGCACGAAGTCCGCCCCGCTTCCCAGGGCCTCGAGGTCGTCCGGCGGCTCGATCCCGGGTATGTCCGCGGCCAGACCCCGAACGAAATCGCGGAGCGACGGGGTTCCTCCCGCGGCGAAGCGGTCGCCGTTGTACATGTCGCTATTGATGTAGGCGACCGCCTTCGCGCGGAGCTCGTCGAGTCGCTTCTCCGCGAACTCCGTCGAGCCGACGAGCCCATACTCCTCGGCGTCCCAGAAGCAGAGGACGATCGAGCGGTCGGGTGCTTTGCCCTCGCGCGCCATCGAGCCCAGACTGTAGGCGACTTCGAGGAGCGCGGCCGTCGCCGAGCCGGGGTCGATGCCTCCAAAAGTCCAGGCGTCGTGGTGCGTCCCGAGGACCACCCATCGATCCGGTGTCTTGCGTCCGCGGAGAGTTGCGATGACGTTCCGAATGGGCTTGAGTCCATCCTCCATGGCCACGTCGACCCGCACCCGCACTCCTCGAGGCAAGGACTCCAGAATCTTCGAGGCCTCGCGCGCGGACAGCGGAACCGCGGGAATCCGCGGAAGCGTCGGGGCCTTCGCCGGATCGAGACGAGGCGCATCGCTCGTTGCCGCGACTCCCGGCGTGAGCGCGTCTCCATGCCAGAACCAGGAGAGCTTCGCGTTTCCCCGCTGCACATGCTCGGCTCGGCGATACGGCCCTTCGGGCCAGACTGGCCCCTTCCCCGCCCCGTCGTCCTCAGGGTCGCTATAGATAAGGATGGCCGAGGCGCCCCTCTCCTCCGCCGTCGCGACCTTGACCGCGCGATGGCTCTTCCCGTAGCGGACAAGAACGACCTTCCCCCGGGCGTCGATGCCTTCGTAGTCGTCGGGTAGACCGTAGCCCGCATAGACCACGTCGCCCGTCACCCTGCCGGAACTCGAGAACGCGATCCAGGCAGGCTCGAGGTCCGGGTGAGAGCTATCGGGATCGCGCGGATCGAAAGGCTCCCACAACGAGAGCGGCTCGGCGTTTGGAGAGAGGATGTCAACGCTCACCCGCTTCGGCGCCGAAAGAAACGCCTGGTACTCCTCGACCTCAACTTCGAGACCCGCCTCGCGCAGCGTCGACTCCAGGTAGCGGGCCACGGCGTGGGCCCCTTCGGTCCCCGACCGATGCGGCCTCTCGGTCAGACGCCGGTGAAACTCGGAGATCCGCGCCCGCGAGATCCGCTCCGCGAAGGCTCCCTCGAGCGTGTGCTCGGGGGCGCGCGGAATGACGGGGAGCACGAGCCTCGAGGGGCGCGAGCGGTCGTGATAGATCGTCTGCTCCGCCACCACCGGCTGCGCATCCTCTCCGAAGACGCCACCGGTATTGAGGTTCCGGTCAAACCGCGGGAAGTCGCTGCTAGAAACCTCGAGGCGGATTCGGTGCCTTGGGAGAAACACGTTTCCGGTGGCGCCGAGATCGAGGGTGAGCGCGACTGCCTTTCCCGGAGTCAGAAGCTCCGGCCGGTCGAATCCGTTTCGATAGCGGGCCCGCAGAATGCCCTCGGTGAGCGATCTCATCGAGCCGTCGGGAGAGACGTCGAGAAGCTTTCCGGTGAAGTCCGTATCGCGGGCCGACGAGGCGATGTGAAGGACGAGCTGTATGTAGCCTGTCGCCTCGAGAGGTTCCGCGAGAGGCAGAGAGACATATGCGAGAACGTCCTTGCGCTCTTCGAGAGTCGTCGTATCCCTCGGGGAGCGGGAATAGCCTTCCCTCGTCGGCGTCAGGAGCGGGTTCCAGGGATCGTATCGATAGGAATTGGGCGACTCGTCGCCTGGAGCCTCCCGTAACAAAGCTCCTCCCTCGCGCAAGTAGAAAGAGGTTGCGACCGCGCGTGTGAGCGGCCATTCTTCTTCGTCGCGCCAGCGGTTGTCTCCCATGATGAAGAGCTTCACCGGCGCTTCCCGCAGGATCCCCGTGTCCTCACCCTTCAGGAGCTGTCGGAACCACC
>Ga0214473_10010732_pt1 | contig 10763 bp, 8 predicted proteins | sample RVTome_7_FD_203509 | JGI IMG/M metagenome (GOLD analysis project Ga0214473, IMG submission 203509) | Soil microbial communities from uranium-contaminated site in the Upper Colorado River Basin, Wyoming, United States - RVT98D197 | ecosystem: Environmental > Terrestrial > Soil > Contaminated >... | reverse complement strand
TCTTTTTTCACACAAGTCGTTCCACCTATTTATTCCGGACTTAGGCGTTAAGTATGGTTCGCCGGCTCATTGTTGCCCTTCTTAAACTAGCAATGCGCGTCTATTTTCGACGCGTCGAGGTAGGTGGCGTGGAGCACGTACCTATGAAGAAACCGGTAATCTTTGTGCTCAATCACCCCAACGCGCTCGTAGACCCGGCTGTACTGTTGTGTATGGCGCCACGACGTGTTTCCTTCCTGGCCAAGGCGCCGTTGTTTAGAATGCCATTCCTTGGCTTGTTTGTTCGTGCCATGGACTCGCTGCCCGTCTACCGACAGCAGGACCAGGGCGAGGATGTAGCCAGAAATGTTGAAACGTTTGTGGCTGCCCGCAGGCTTCTGGCCCAGGGAGGGTCCATCGGTATTTGTCCCGAAGGTGTTTCTCACAACGAACCAAGGCTACGGCCCATCAAAACTGGAGCTGCGCGCATTGCGCTCGCCGCCGTCGCCACTGGAGAAGTCAATGAGTTGCAGCTCGTTCCGGCCGGACTCTACTACACGTCAAAGAGCACTTTCCGTAGCAAGGCTTTGCTCTATTTCGGGAAAGCAATCGATGTTCCAGTCGTGACGCTGGATCAAGAGGGCAACCCAAACCGAACGGACGTGCGCGAGCTCTCCGGCAGGATTGAGTATGCGCTGCGCAACGTAATACTCGAAGCTGAGCACGATGACGCGCTGCATACAATTGCGCGCGCCGAAAGGATCTTTTCTGCTGAAGGGCCGGCAGAGTCGCAGGACAGCCTCAAGATGGAACTGCAACTGCAAAAACGTTTTCTCAAAGCTTATGCCGTATTACGTCACCAGCTCCCTGAACGACTACGCAAACTGGAAGTGAGAATAATTCGCTTTGAAGAGGAGTTGAAGCACGCTGGCGTTGATCCGCACGAACTTACAGCCCCGGGCTGGACGCTGCACACTCTGGGCCATTTGCTTTCACGAGTGCTGCTCTTTATGGTCTTGTTGCCGGGCGCAATTGTCGGGACTGTCGTTCACTATCCCGCTTACAGACTCGGTGGTCTACTGGCGACCAGGTTTTCAAGAGACTCTGAGGACGTAATCTCTACAATCAAAATCATTTCGGCAATGTTGCTTTTCCCGCTGACCTGGCTTGTTGTCGCCGTGTTCTTCTATAAGCGCTCTGGATGGCTGATTGCTCTTGCTGTTCTCGTTATCTTACCGCTAACAGGCTACTTCGCCATCCGTTTCTTTGAGGAGTTAGACAGGTTTGTCGGTAGCTTGCGAGCATTGACATTCTTTCTGACAAGAAGACGCTTCTTCGTTCGCCTGCTAGTTCAACGCAAGGCGATTCGAGACGAAATATTAGCCCTGGGAGATGAAGCCGCGCGGTTCGCTGAATGAATCGCTAATAGAGGTGAGGTCAAACCGAGAGGGAAACTGACTGGCACCTCAACTGATCCGTCTACTTCTTGCGCGCTTTACTTCCTGCCTTCTTCGAACCTTTACCAGCGGCTGCTCTTCTCTTGCCCCCGCTGGACCTGACGGTCCTGCCTTTGCGACCTTCACTTTGAATCTTTCCGGCGCGCATTAGGTTTTCATAACTGCCCCGTACCACGTTTCGGGCGACCCTCAGGGAATTCGCCAACTCACGCTCGCTGGGAAGAAAGCTGCCCACGGCCATTGCTCCGGACTCAATGAGTCCCGACAGCTGGTCCGTAATCTGTTTTGTAAGCGACTCTGGTCGCTTGCGATTGACACGTATAGTCGTTTTCACTCGACCGACCTCCTCAAGTGCTCAATATTTAGGGGAACCTCTAATTCGGGGTAAACAGAATTCTATGCGGCGATCTTTGATGTGTCAAATACGCTGATCAGTGTAGAACCCGTGGAAAGGACCATGAACCATTAGTTTGAAACAATTGACACATTCATACAAGATTTTCCATTTAATCGACGACGTTGTGCTTGCGCAGAATTTGTAACGCCAGATAGTTAAGCGCCAATCCAAATGTCATCGGTTTGCAACTGTCGACGCGTTAGCAGAGAGCGTAGAAAAATGTAGATGGCCCAACATTCGACTGCAAAAGGGGGAAACCCGAGATAGCCCAGTATCGGCATCTCAAAGATCTTGAAGCTTCCAAAATAGGGGACCGTATAAGTCCAGCGGGATAGCGCCCAATAATTCCAGAACTCCCACAGCACTCCGCAGACGCCGCCAGCTGCCAGCAGTGAAAGCAGTCGGCCGTACCTGCCATTTTCAAGATCGCCAACGATGGATGGCCAGCGCCGCAGATAGTTTATCGGGTCCAGGAAAAAGATAAATGCCAGCCAAATCACGGGCGCGAACCAGATTGAAGGCAATGTCAAAGGAAGCACGGCGCCGGTTGCTCCGAGCGTGATGATCGCATAAAGGAGCGGTCTGGGAAGAGAGAACGGCCGACTGCGTTTGGGATTGTGGAAAAACGTTGTTGCGAATAGTTGTGCGGTCAGGAAAAGAGCGGGAAGAATTGTGGCAAAGGCCCAATCGTAACCTAATCGTCGAAGGTAGGGATTAGGTACGAGATTATGGTAATGCCACCAAAGTTCCAGGTCCGACCGCCAGAAGCGCGGCGCGTTGTAGAATTCACATAACCACCAACAGCCAATTGATATGAGTATAATGAGCACCATCTCAGTTCGATTTGCAGTTATGAGCGATGAGCCGCGAAACTTAAAGACCAGGGCATCGATAAAGAGGATGTATCCCGTCCAAACGATGGGAGTGAACCAGCCACCGACAAATTGATTACCGGAAAGGAGCAGGATTTCAGCGCCTAAGATGCTGGCAAGCCCTAGGTATCCGTAGAGCGTCATAGCAGTGAAGCAGACGAATATTCAATTTCGCATGGCAAATTAGTTCTTTATAGCTCGCAGCAGCTTTGCGGGGTGGCCGTTCTTCCCGTCCGTTGGCGGTAGAGAGTCATTGAATTCTTCCCCATGCGCTGGTCTTCCAATTATCAATTGCGTCTTCCGGCAAGACCCAGGGTGGCAGCGGCATCATCAACCACTCAGACAACGCAAAGACATACGGTTCATACATCTCGCGAAATTGAAGAAGTTTAAGATCGGCTTCTGCCCCTTCTCGCAGTCTAATGCCATGATTGAGAAGAACCTTGTGTAAGGTCTCAAGTTCGGCGTTCGATAAACGCGCTGTGCAACATTGAACAGTCCTTGGGGCTTTCTCAAAAATTTGGGCAATGTCGACGACAGCGTGCCGGGCCATCGCAAATGTCAAACGAGCTTGCCAACCGGGGACCTTGTCCAGGCCGACCATTACCAAAGCACACGTGTCGAGTACCGTTGTTAAAGTGGCCAACCACGATTGGTTATCATGCTGCGAGCGGAAGTAACACAGTACGGGATACGAAAGATGACTCTCAAGAAGCTCTGCTGACCAGTACTCCCACTCGCGCAACAACCGATCCAGGTCTGTAACATCGCCATTCACAGACTGACGCCGGACCAGCTCAGCCGCACTGGAGGGTGAGCCAGCCCGCGCATCAAGCATAGAGATCGCCACTTCGCGACGAGAGAATGACTGATACAAAACCGGCAGATAACCAATAACGACTGCAAGGAGGCCAAAGCCGTTGCCGGCTTCGATGCTTACAAGCAACCGGCCTGCATTCGTCATTGGTACGATATCACCAAAGCCGAGCGTCAAAAACGAGACCGCGCTCAGATAAAGGTAGTCGTCGAATGCTGCAGCCTGCTGGGGTATGTTTAATGGAGCGCCAATTGCCCATTGCACCAGAGCGTAGCCTATGATCAATCCTGAAGCCCACAGTATTAATAACGCCAGCAAGGAAAGTGGGCCGAACAAGGCCAGGTATTTCTCTCGTTGCTTTCCATTTTTGATATGTCGCGCCAAATAGACCCATGGTCGCCATGTGCCACGGTAAAAGAGGGTCGTTAGACGTAGTCTGCGAGTGACGCGCCTCGGGAGGATTATCGTCTCGAATGCATCCCAGAGAATCACCACTAGAAGGACAATCCCAAAGATGGCGAGGAGGGGTTTCATGATCCGCCTGCGTTTTCGTTTTGAAGATTCGGCAGGATGTTACAGTTGAATTTTGATTTTGCCCAGTTGGGAGAACTGCAATGGAAGGCACACACGAACTATTTAAACGGTCGTCGCGATAAGCGAGTTCTGATAAAGATTATTGGCGAGTGACAAGTGATGTGAAACTTACCAGGATTGCCTCGCCTCTGAGAGACTAGGCGTCACCTAGCGGCTGCGCAAGCATCTGTAATTGCTCTCGGTGGCGCAGAATGAATGTTAGGAAGGACCTCGTAGGCGAAGGTTGAAACCGCGCTAATGACACCATTGCAACTGAGCGAACCAGTCTATGATGATCGATCCGTAATTGAGCCAGTTGACCTGAGTTGACCTCATCGCGTATTGCCCACGACGGCAACAAAGAGATACCCACACCGTGCGCCACCATCAGTTTTATGAAGTAAGTATCATTCGACTCCAACGCCAGCTCCGGATTGATTCCGGCAACTCTGAAGAAATCCTCTGTGGCGCGCCGAATTGAGGCGCCGCGTTCGAACAGGATCAACCTTTCGCGCTTCATCTCTTCAACGGTAGTGTTCTGTCTGCCAGCCAGGTGATGTTTGCGCGCAACCACCACCACGAGCTCGTCCTTAAATAACTCGGTAATCCTTAGAGCGGGTGAGTATACGGGCAGGGAAGCAAAACCAACATCGGCAGTTCCGTTAAGAATATCGTTTACTGTTTGATCGGTACTGACTGTGGTGCGAAACGACAACGCAACACTGGGGTGCTCCAGCATGAATGACTCAAACAGGCCGGCAAAAAGGAACACGAAAGCTTGCGTGGCGGCGGCCGCCCGGACCTCTCCGGTGAGTTCGTGCTGACGCCCGGACACCTGCTCTCGCATCGCCTGAGCTTCATCCAAGATTCGTGCTGCATGCTCAAGAGCGCCTTTTCCGGCTGAGGAGAGTTTTACTCCGCGGCGCGAGCGAATAAACAAGGGTTCTCCCAGCTCTCGTTCGAGGGCCTTGATCTGATGACTAACGGCCGATTGCGTTAAATTCAACCGCTGGGCAGCTTTCGTAAAGTTCAGCGTTTCGGCCACGGTACGAAATGTTCGCAACTGCCATAGTTCCATAGCGATGTCCTAGACATTAGTGGATTTCATAGATGGCATTATAACAATTAATTAGGCGGTAGGGCAGCTCACCTCTATACTAGGCATCGAACCCATTGATTTACGCCGCAATCGTCTTCGGACGGCCGATTGAGTCTAAAATGCGGCGATGGAGGCTTATAGGAGGAGCTAAGATGCCGATACCTTACAAGCTTGATTACGTCATCGAAAAGCTGGTGAATGACCGTGGTCGCTACGAGCAGAGACAGATCAGAGAACTGGCCGGAGTGAAATTAAGGCCGGCAGAGGCACGCGCGGCATGGAGGCAAATACTGGAACATAAGTGGTTTATTAGTGAGCGGCTCGGTCGAGACACTGGTCTGCGTGTAGCCGTAATCGACTATTTTGAGAACGTAAGCTGTCCCCCCGTAAAACTCCGCAAAGGCCAGAATCTTCTTTCTCCCCGGCTTCCGTTTATGCAGCCACTCAATATGGCGGCATGAGGGATTAGCCAGCCAAAATCTGACAGCCGATACTGTTACTGCAATGCATGCCGAGCCTTGGGCCGCCGCGCGACAACCGCTGCGAGTTGACTCGTTTGGTAGCCCCGAGGGGCACATTGTCTGTGCTTGACAGCTTATCAAGCACACAATAGATTCCTCCGCGCAGTCCATTCCCGATCCGATCAGTACGGTGGTCGCGACTCGAAAAGCTCGACAACCAGGATTGTAAAGGAGATCTGTTATGAAAAGATTAAGAAGAGAATTACTTGCGATTCTTTTGTTGCCGTTTACCTTATTGGTTACTTTTCACATCGCGAGTGCGCAGGAAGCAACAACTGTGCTATCAGGGGCAGACCTCACGCGTGTTGTGCCTCCGGGCTTTTACTTCCAGGGCTTGAGCGCTCCTACGCAGATGCGCAACTCAGCAGCCGCTCGCTTTGGAGATAACCGTTTTGTTATTGCGGGAATGGTTGACACTTCCGGCTATGCTGCGGACGTTCGCGCCAAGTATGAAGGCTTTTTGATCACCGACTCCCCCATTTCTCTGAACGGCTCTGAACTTGGTACCGGAGCTTATGGATTTGGATTTAGCGATGATGGAAAGCTCAATATTTTTGATCTTGCCGGAAAGCCGCTTTTTTCTGTGGCGACGACGAAGGACGATGCCTTGAGGCGACCCAGGCCCTTAACGATGGTGAAAGGCACCGACGGCGTTCGTTGGTACAGCGGTAAGAACTACGCAGTCATCGCGCCAAGGTAACCGCCAACCAATCACGGAATGGCTGCGCTGATATGCCGCGGTGGCGATCCACTAAATTTACACAGAACAACACCAACCGAATCTCATCGGCTCTTGCTTTGTTAGTCTTGTTTCGCGTGATTTTGTGGATCAATAACTAGCGACTCCGGCACCATGACTGCGGATCCACTTCAGATAATTAAGCAGATCCTATATCCTATCCGCATCTTCCCAGTTCAACCCATTCGCCAGTCACTATGAAGTTTCGGTCCATATCCCTCCTGATAATGTGTATTGTGTTTGCTGGCAGCGCCTTGCACGAATCAGAAAGGAATACTCAGTCTCAGGTAGATGCGCAACGGCCTTCAAAAGAGATCCTTGAAGACGCATATCGGGCCAACAATATCGGCGTGGCGTTGCTGGAGCAGTACAACGCCAAGGAAGCGGCCGTCGCTTTTCGCCGCGCCTTGACCATCAATCCCCACCTATTCATCGCGCGTCACAACTTGAGTCTGGCTCTCTATTACACAGCCGATTTGAACGGCGCGCTCACAGAAACTCAAAAAGCAGCAACAGAGAACCCGTCAGCTCCTCAACCTCGTTACCTGATCGGACTGATTGCGCGTGCTCAGAACCGTTTTGCTGACGCCATCGGCAACTTTGAAAAGGTGCGAGACCTGGATGCGGATGATGTCGGCACCAACGTAAATCTAGGACAGCTCTATGCCTTGCAGAAGCGAAATCAGGACGCAATAAGTTCGTTCCGCAAGGTTATCGCCGTTGAACCATACAACGAAACTGCGCTCTACAATCTGGGCATCCTGCTAATACGAACGGGGGCGCGCGCAGACGGGCAGCAGTTGCTGGAGCGTTTTCAGCGTTACCGTCAGAGTGGCGCTGGCACGACCATGGGCACTAATTATCTGGAGCAGGGAAAGTACGCTGAAGCACTCGTGTCCACCGGAGCCGAAGCTGAACTTGTAGACCGCACACCTCCGCAGGTTGATTTCACAGATGCTACTGAAACATTCTTCCCTTCAGTACAGCAATCGTCCAAAGACATCAATCCGCAGATTTCGCAAATTTCTCAGAACAAAGATAGTGAAGCGCGAAGATCAATTTGGGGACCTTGGGAAGAGGGCTCAAAAAATGGGTTTGCTTCGCAGTTCAGGAGTGGCGCGACGCTTTTCGACTACGATGGTGATGGGAATCTCGATCTGCTGGCACTTAGAGACGACGGAGTGGTGCTCCTGAGAAATCAGCAGGGAAAGCTTGTTAATGTTTCCGCAACAGCCGGTGCACTTGGTGACGAGCCTCAAGCAGTACCCATTCTGGCGGTTCCTGGCGACTATGATAACGATGGACGTACCGATCTGGTTGTTATTCGTTATGCAAGCATCTCTCTATATCACAATGATGGTGAGGGCAAATTTTCCAACCGCACGCGCGAGGCGGGCTTCCCCGCTTATCCATATCTCTCAATCTCTGCCGCTTTTGCTGATGTAGACCATGACGGCGACCTCGATCTGTTCGTCGCCGGGTTCGCGGATCTCCGCAAAGCAAAGTTCGAGCCACTGCCAGGGCAAGACTCTCCAATACTAAAACCGGACTATCAAGTTCACGCAGGGGACCCCCCCTTTGACTTGGCGGCGACAATGCCTTTCGCGCCGAACCTGCTGCTACGCAATAACGGAAACGGCACCTTTGCGGATATGACAGTTCAAGCTCAGGTCGCAACCTCGCCGGGACACGCCGTTGCGGTTATTCCAACCGATTTCAATAATCGTCGCGATGTTGATCTGTTTGTCGTCAATTACGGTTCTACACCTGACCTCTTCAGTAACCAGCGCGACGGAAGCTTTCGCAACGTAGCAAAGGATGTTGGTCTCGGAAGTAATGATAAATGGAGTTGTGTCGCCGCTGGAGACATTAATAAGGATGGTTTCACAGATTTCTTTCTTGGCAAGAGCATTAGCGGTGGGAAAGAACTTGCGGAGACCGGGCAGCCTGAGGCGACAAGTCTGTTTGCGATCAGCGACCGCGGGTCGAAATTCGTATTGAAATCAGCCGCCATCAATGGGGTGAATGCAGCGCAGTTTCTTGATTACGACAATGATGGGCTGGTCGATTGCCTTGTGTTAACGCAAACAGGCCCACAGCTGTTGCGGAACATAGGAAACGGTTGGATGAATGTCAGTGAAGGGATCGGTGCTGAAAAGAAATTGCCCGGAACAGTGGGTAGAACACTCGCATCTGGCGATCTTGATGGAGACGGAGATGTCGATCTGATTGTCGAGGGCACTGATGGTCAGCTTCACGCCTTGCGGAATGATGGAGGGAATCGCAATCGTTCGGCCAAAGTAAACCTCAAGGGACTAGTGAGTAATAAGGGCGGGGTGCAGTCCAAGATCGAGATGCGAGCGGGAAGTCTATGGCAGAAGTTGGAAACCTATGCTGCTAACCCTGCTCCAGCTCCCGCTGATCTCATCTTCGGGCTGGGCAGTCGCACACGGCCCGACGCGATAAGAGTGATTTGGCCCGCAGGAATTGTACAAGCAGAAACGAAGTTTGCAGAAAACCAGTCCTTACTGAGTCTTAACATAACGGAACTGGATCGCAAACCATCTTCGTGTCCTTATCTGTATACATGGAATGGCAGTCGCTTTGAATTCATTACGGATTTCCTTGGTGGCGGAGAAATGGGTTATCTCGAGGAGCCGGGCCGTTACAACAAGCCTGACCCAGTTGAGTATGTCCGCATTCCCGAGGGAAAACTGAAAGAGAACGACGGTCGGTTAGAAATACGCGTCACCAATGAGCTTGAAGAGGCGTTGTTTGTGGATCGCATTCAACTTTGGGCGATCGATCACCCAGCCGGCACTGAAGTGTACCCAAATGAAGGGATGACAGATCCACCTAAACCATTCCGGCTATTTGTTACTCAAGACGCAAAGCCGCCGCTGAGTGCAGTGGATGATCATGGGCATGATGTGCTCGACCGGGTGACGAGCCTCGACCGCCGCTACCCAGATGATTTTAGACACGAACAGATACGGGGATACGCTGAGGAACATAGCCTAACGCTTCAGTTGCCAAGCGAGGGCGCCTCAAAGACAGTTTTGTTGCTAACAGGATGGACCGATTACGCATGGTCTAGCGACAACGTCGCTGCCGGGCAGGCCGGGAAAGGCATGAAACTCCCCCTGCTTCAAGTAAAGGACCGCCGAGGCCACTGGCGCACCGTGGTGGACGATATCGGAATCCCTGTCGGCCGGCCGCAAACCGTAACTGTAGATTTGACGGGACGGTTCTTAAGTGCCAGCCGTGAGGTGCGTGTTGTCACCAACATGCGGATCTACTGGGATCAGATTCTGGTCGACACTTCAGGTGGTCAGTTCCCATTGCAGATCGCGAAATTGAATCCTGCGAATGCACAGTTGAGTTGGCGCGGTTTTTCGCGTGAGTTGAGTGAGGGCGGTAGAGAGCCCTTCGGCTATGATTACGAACAGGTGTCCTTCACCTCGCCCTGGAAAGTCATGACAGGCCGATACACCCGCGAAGGCGACGTACGCGAGTTGTTGCTTGGGACCGACGACATGTTTGTTGTTTCGCGCCCTGGCGACGAAATCAGTATCTCCTTCGATGCGTCCAGTCTTTCCACTCTTCCGGTCGGATGGAAGCGTACCTTTATTCTGTATTCCGACGGCTTTAGCAAAGAGATGGACATCAACTCAGCAAGTCCGGATCAGGTTGCGCCCTTGCCGTTTCATGGCATGAGCAAATACCCATACGCGTGGCCAGAGGTTTATCCGCTGACTGCGAAGCGGCGTGCGTACATTGAAAGATACAACACGCGGATCGTGAGGAACAGTTATCCTCAGAATACTCAGGTAGAGCGTTAGGAAGATTGCGAATTGCGGATTGTGGATTGCGGATTGCGGATTGCGAATAGCGAATTCTAGTAGTGCCCAGCACAACGATTTGACTCTAGACTCTAGACTCCAGACTCCAGACTCATTTATGGAACACATCCGTTACTCAGTAGCTGCGTGTCAGACGGATCTAACTAACCCGATTGACCGCGCCAGCATGCGCGCAAATACGGATCGTATGCTCGCAATGATCGACGCGGCGGTCGCCGGCGCGGCGCCGTTTCTTCCGGTGCGACTGGTTGTGTTTCCGGAGTTTGCTCATGCTGCCCCGATTTACGAAGGTCAACAACAATTACTGGAGAAGCTTGCGGTCAAAATTCCTAACGAACACACTGAGCGACTCGAGCTGAAGGCCCGTGAACACGGCGTCTATATTCAAAGCGGTTCCATGTTGGAGGCTGACGTCAAGTGGCCGGGCCACGTCTTCAACACCACCT
>Ga0214473_10010731_pt1 | contig 10764 bp, 9 predicted proteins | sample RVTome_7_FD_203509 | JGI IMG/M metagenome (GOLD analysis project Ga0214473, IMG submission 203509) | Soil microbial communities from uranium-contaminated site in the Upper Colorado River Basin, Wyoming, United States - RVT98D197 | ecosystem: Environmental > Terrestrial > Soil > Contaminated >... | reverse complement strand
TCATCGAGATCATCTGAATCCGAAGACGCTGTCTTGGTTTCCAAAGACCGCCACGGTTCTGTGTGCAGAACCGTCAGCGAAAACAATCGAGAAGCTGGGTTTGCGGGTGCAGGTTATGAAGCCGGGAGACTCGTGCACTTTTCGCGGCGGCAGCATCGTTGCGGTCCCCGCACACCATCCCGGAGGCAGAAATTCCTTGAAGGCCCGGGCTGACGGACGCGCCCTTGGATTCATAATCCGCACCCCCGGCGAAACACTCTACTACAGCGGCGACACGGAGTATTTCTCCGGGCTGAACGATATTGGAGAGACATACCATCCTGGCATAGCCATTCTCAATGTCAACGGGCATCTCAAGGCAGATAATGCAGTACGGGCCTTTCGGGCTCTAGGCGCTCCGCGTGTCATCGCGATACATTTTGGCGCCTACGGTGGTCCCACGGCCAAGAGGAACAGACGGCTCCACGATCAGTTGTTAGAAATGCTCGGGCCAATTTGTGTTCCGTTGGAAGTTGGCGAGAGCTACCCGCTGAGTATCCGAGTACCTGATAGAGCACCGCACTCCGTCTCACCATAGTGTGGAATTACAGCCGCTTCCGACGCGCAAGTACTGAGAGGGCCGCCAAGAGATTCGCGTTCTCCCTCTGGGATACGCAAGGCGCTCTAAATCAGCAGCAGGAAGACCCGGTACTCCGAGTCGCGTCGATGGACATCAGGAAAATCCCGGAAATAGCCGTCGCGCATATGAAGGATGTACTCGGCACCGATACCAAATGGCCGCCGCAGAGGAAATTGGGCAGTGGCGCGCACGAATTGGATTACCTGATTGCCCGCTGCGCCACTCAGCGTATGTGAGATGGCACCCAGATAGCCGACTCTCAAGAGGTTGAAACCGGACTTATTGAGACTGGCAGCGGCGCGAAACCCAAAACCGCTTCCGAAATCATAATCTCGATCGAGAATCTCAAAGTACTCCGAAACGATACCCGTCATCACATTAGCGGTTGGTTGGAGGACGGTCCGCACACTCATCGTTTCCGATGTCTTCAAGCGGCTTCGCAGGGTGAACCCAAAACTCTGTCCGCCCACTTCATATGTCTGATTGTTGACATAATCGAATATCTGCTCGATGGTGAAGACGTGCAGAGCGTTGTCGGAACGGTAAAGTTCATTTCCAAAGAGCACGCCGGCGATCTGGAATTGACCGATCGGGACTTTCTCCTGCGTGTTGAACTGCAGAAACAGATTGAACGCATCAAACGGCTGCGCATAGTCTTCGTACGGATCACCGTACTGAAAAACCACTGTGCCGAACGCCGTGGCTTGTTTGGCTTCGGGGAAACGCCCTTTACTGATTGAACGAAATCCAACCATGCCATTCGTGTGAGAGATCGTGGGATAACGATCTGGAGGGTTGGGGCCAATGCGGGACATTTCGCCCCTGAGGGCACGCGAGAATCCCCCTACCGGATCGATCAGGAAGCCGGCAAACTCCAGAAATGTTCGACGGGCGCCCGTTGCCTGATTGTCGCGGACCATCTTTGCAGTTCGGTGAAGCGCTTCGCCAATGGTCAGCCCGCCGATACTCGTCATCGCCCAGTCGTTGATTGCGGGACGGTTGTTCTCGCCGAAAAACTCCCAAATGAAACTACCGGCATAGGTAAACGAAGAGGACTCCCAGAAGTCATATCCGTTTGAACGGGCGGCATTGAAAAACGCGTTTCCGTGAAAGGGATGATCGAACATGTTCGTCCGAAACGAGTTCGGGTCCCACTCAAATCCAAGCTGGATGTTTCGATGCCATGAACGGAGAGATAGATCGGCCGTGGCATCGTCTGCCACGTGGCGGTTGAAATACCATGGCAATAGCTGCAGCGCCAGGAGCTCGGGTCCGGCGACCACGAATTGCTCCCGCTGACAGCAAAACGGTTGCGTACTTTGAGTCCGCCATCTCTCCCGGTCGTCGCGCGTGACAGACGATCGGGTCCCTTGCCCGTGAACGGACGGCGCAAAGCACGCCACGATAGTGATGACGGGCAAGAGGAGGCACCTCAGTGTCGTGCGCATTGTCATAGGCGTGATCGCTCTCTTTATCGTCCAGTAGTATTCAACTCCGATCTTTACTACCAGCGAGAATTAGAACTTGAGCACAACTCCGAAGAGCCACCCCTGTAATACTCCCCCGTCCCATGCGTAGCGGCCGGTTCCATCATTCTCGTTATCGAATTGCACTTGCAAGTGTGTGTACCTGACCGTGAGATCCACGAGGTTAATCACACGGAAACCAAGTTCACCTTCACGAGACCAGGTCAACTCGGAGCCAACGCCGAAACCGGCAATGTCTGTAGAGATTGTAGTCCAAAAACGACTGCTGAGCTCGATGAACATTCGGGTACCTACGACCGGATCAATCCAGGATTCCGTCGTGCTTACTGCATTATTCGAATTATTGATAAATTCGAGGTGTTGTTGGTGGCGCACATAACGCCCGCCTGTATACAGTTCGACCGCATGCTCCTTGGCGAAGGGGCCGATCTGCACAGCGGCTAACAGGTCCGCGGTAATCCAGGTAAAAGCGTAATTGGCCTCGGTGCTGTCCGCGGGATCACTGATAAGTGTTGTGATGGCGGTGCCTTTCCTGTGGCTGCGGAACAGGTGAACCAATCCGCGCAAGCGGCCCCTCCCAGTTTCAAAACGCAGTGCAATGTCGGGAAGCAGCACCGTGTCTGCCACTGGCAAATGGAAATCACCCAGAACCTGAATTCCATCGACGTTCGAAAACCAAAAATACGGTACGACTTTGGCATACCAGTTCGGGTTTCCGCGATCCTGCGCGCAGGCCGGGCTGCCTACAGGTACAAACAGAAAGACAAGAAGACCGGTCAGTGCGGATGATCGAATGAACAAGTGAATGGCCGCGGACTTTCTCATCTCGCACCCATCTCAATTCAGCGGCAACAAGAACCCGAACCGAGCCGCAAAGATGTTATTCCTTGCCGATTTCCCGTCGTCTGATGCAGCTTCAAATGTATTGGTCAGTCCAGGCTCGTATCGCGCTTCGAGAACAATCCGTGATCCTCCCGGAAACTCGCGCCAGACATTCACTCCAAACGGAGCACTGAATTCAAGTGTTCGCGGTTCCCCTCCGGGTGAATTCTCATCACAACCCTCTTCTTCAAATTCGAACTGGTCAGCGCTCTTGTGTTTGCAGCCGACGTTTAGGCCGATGGCCACTCCGACAAAAGGGGCGATAGACCACGGTCCACCCGAAATCGGCAGAGCCGCTCTTGCCAGTAATGGTACCTGCAAGTATGACGATTGGAAACCGTAGGCGCTGTCGGAAGCGGAGGAGAGTGTGACCGACTTACCACCTTTTTGCACCCAACCGACGCCGGTGACCAATGCCCATCGGTCGCCGAATTGGTGATCCAGCACTAACGTCGCACCGATACCCAGCTCGACCCCGTCCGTCCCCTCGATGTAACTCCCGCTCATACCGGCCGCTGTTGGACCGACCATCAGGCCGATACTCGTCTGCGCGTGGGTCGATGAGGAAGTGAGGCTTATCATCCCGGCCACCAGGTGAGCAACTGTTGAGATGCGCGTTCTGGGCATTTTCAACCGGACTCCCTTCGTTGCGCCTCTTAGCCGATTCAGCGAACGAAGATGGCACGTGGCTACCATTTCCGATATCCAGAACTTACGGGCCAGACGGCTACTTGGAAACGGCCGTGATCTTCTCGGCTATGGGTTCAGTATGCGAGTTGCCATTCCCGTTGCCATTTTCGCCGTGGAGATAGGCGTAGGGATCGTGATGAACCGCTTCGTTGGGAAGCCATTCCCAGAATGAATCGAGATCACGCTTCATGTGATCCAAATAGAAGCTCGGGAGATCCGAAGATTGCTGCTCGAAATAGGCGCGGAAGCCCATGTCGCCTTCCAATTGTGCGCGGACTTTGCTGTAATACTTGATGCGCCCGGCGCCTTCTGTTGACATGGAGCGAATCAGGTTCAATGCGCCGGGAATCGAAAGGCCGTTGGCGCGCAGACGCTTCATCATCATCGGGCGCGAGCAGGCGTATGAGGTGAGGTCGATGACGTGGTCGTAGAAGGTCTTCCATTCGTAGTTCTTTACGCGGACATTCATCGCGTGATTGTTGTTCAGGAAATGGAACGGGAACGGCAGAACACGTCCGGCGCGTTGGTATTCGAGATTCAGATGCGCCGCTTTGCCGAATGATGTGAGAAGCGAGAAGGCCGGGAATGCGCCAGGCGCCTTATCGAGAAACCGTTTGGTGAGTTCGAAGGGATCGGGTCCTTCATCGGAGTCGAGGCCAAAGACGAAGTTCGTCTGCACATAAGGGATGTACCTCATAATCATGTTCACCTGATCGGCGACACGATTGACTTTTTCCATGCCCTTGTTCGCGCCGGTCTTGGATTTGCCGCCGAGTTCATACCAGGTTTCGATGCCGGGCAGAACCGCTTTGAAACCGTTTCGCTTCATACGCTTCATGTGATCCTCTGAGAGAAGCGAAAGACTGCTTTCGGAGATGAAGTCGATCGAGTCTTCGGGGACCACCTCTTCGATGGCGTCCATACAGTCATCGAAGCGCACGCCGAAATTGGGATCGTGCCAGCCGACACGCGGTCGCTTGTATTTGGTCAGGAGGAAGCGCAGATCCTCTTTCATTCCCTCGAAGGGCAATTGCTGGAACGGAACCGCCGCGTCGATGCAGAAACTGCATGTGTATGGGCAGCCGACGCTTGAGATCATGGGGACGATCTTGATGAACGGCGCTTTCTTCAGCGTTGCATCGATGAACTTCCAGCGTTCGCGTACTCCGGGAAGCTCATTTGGCTGACGTGCCGCGGTCAGATGTTGTCCAACCGGACGGTGTTGCGAACAATCTTGCAGAATGTCGCGAATGATCGTCTTGTCGGTGAAGCCGGTTACGTAGTCAAAGTATTTCACAGCATCTTCGGGATAACAACGCGCGTGCGGACCGCCGAGAACGGTAACTGTTCCCTTGGCCTGGAACATGCGCGAGAGCGCGTAAGAGAGTTGTGCGGACTGTGTGAAGGCGGTGATAAAGAGTATGTCGAGATCGTGGGACAGCTCGGCTCTGAGATCCTCGAAGCCGGTGTAGCAGATCAGCGTGACATCGTGTCCTTCTTCTTCGCACCAGTACGCCACCGCTTGCGGCATGATGCTCGCGAAGTTGGCGTTCATCACCCGTGCCCACAGGCCGGGGTTGGGATTCTTGGCGACCAGGTCGAGGATACCGATGCGGAGTTTACGCAACTGATGCCACCATGAACTGCCCCCTTCAGACGCGAGATGCTCGAACGGCATTCGCGGTCGGAGCGTGAGTCTACCGCTTACTTGGGCCCGCCGGACCTGCCCCGCGGGAGAGTCCTGTGGCATTCAGGGTCGCCGGAAGGATGCCACGGATATTGGATGCATGGTACACCGGGCCTCTGAAGAAGACCAGAACAAATGGAAAGGGCCGGTTCGGTCGGTGGTGCGATCGTTGAAATCAACGGACAACAGACTTGACCTTAACGGAGGAGTGGCCGCATAACACATTGTACCACAATTATTTGTCGGAACTTCGAAGAAACCGCTTAACATTTTTGAGAATCTGCCGTACTTTAACAGTAAGAGAACGAAGCCACTGACTTTTCCAAGACTGACCGCACGGTTCATCTCCGACGGCACTCGCAGGAAAGATCGAATGGTTTCACAGGCCGTCGGGGCCAACGGACCGTGGACACCGATTCGTCCACAAAAGTAAAAGGAAGTGTTATGGCGCAAGGAACCGTCAAGTGGTTCAACGATGCCAAGGGTTATGGTTTCATTTCGCAGGAGGGCGGCAAGGATGTCTTTGTGCATCATGAAGCCATCCAGTCGGAAGGATTCCGCAGCTTGGCCGAAGGCGACCAGGTGCAGTTCGACGTTGTGGAGGGCCCCAAAGGTCCGCAGGCGGCGAATGTGCGCAAGGTCTAATCGCTGAACTTTGCCGACACAAGAAACCCCCGGTGGGCTCTGCCTACCGGGGGTTTTGCATTGATGTGATCAGTTTTAGTACCGGTCGCGGCCACCACCACCGCCGCCACCACGACGGTCGCCGCCTCCACCTCCGCCGCCGCGGTTGCGGTCACGATCTCTTCCGCCACCACTGCCACGGTCACCACCGCGTCCACGCGGCGGGCCGCCCCGGTGTCCACCACGATCGACGGGCGGACGCGCCTCATTCACCTCGAGCGTACGGCCCATATGCTCTGTGCCCGACAGGGCGCTGATTGCCGCGATGGCTTCACTGCGCGACGGCATTTCCACAAATCCGAATCCACGCGGCTGTCCGCTGTAACGGTCGGTGACGACCGCGGCCGATTCGACCTGTCCATAGGGAGTAAACATTTCCTTCAGGGCGACGTCGGTGACCTCATACGACAAACCTCCGACGAAAATCTTCATGCATTGCTCCTCTCAATAAGACACCGAGCGCCAATATCTGACCGGACAACCCGTCCGATCCACCGGTTACAAGAACGGTGATTTTCGGTCTTGATCCGAGCAGTTTTTTTGGTCAAAACGGGACTGTGCCTCTTGTGGTGAGCGAACAGTCCAAAGACCGTAAAGCGAATCCGCGCCAAAAGCCGCCCCTCAGGTGGCAGGGCGTCACAATGGCGGCCCCGGCAGGAGGGGCTTGTCCCGAGTCCGCCGAGGCGGAAGGGGCATTCTGTCGAGGGGATCGCGGTCACCGTTGCCAAGTTTCCGTGAACACCTCCCGATAACACGAGGATAAGGCGCGATGGGCTACACGCCCGAGGAGAAGAAGACCTCAGTGCATGTGAAGGCGAAGTCGGCTTCCGCGGGAATCCATGCGCGCAAAGATTACCTGACCCTGCAGATCGTGACCGACACCCCGCTCGAAAGCCCGCGCGTCTTCAAAGTCAACCGGGTCTCGGCCAACCGCTTCCATAACCACATTCACATCACAAGCGACAAGGACATCGACCGGGAGTTGGGGCAGTGACTGGCACGGGCGTATGCGCTTTTGTCGGGAGGGGCGGCGTTCATGATGCCCGCGGGCGCGATGAATCGCGCCCCGACGCCAATCGTCTCCCGTCCAACGGTCGCGCGGGTGATTTACCGCACAACGCCAGAACCGTGGGCACGACGTCGAATGTGCGGACTTTCGTTTGCGTGAATGGGACACTGAACGCCAACGGCACATGCATGTGCTCGCGGTGCAGGGAGCCGTGGGAACTGTGGTGCTCCGGGTCCTCGTACTGCAAACGCAAATCGTAGCCGGGTTCGCTGGAAACGATGATGTCACCTGCGCGCGGACTGGCGAAGAGCCAGAAGAGTTGGTTGACCGCGTCGGGATACGTCTGGTCGTAGGTCAGGTCGAACAGTTGATCGGGGGTGAATGATCCAACGGGATGTTCTTTCAATGGATTCTCGCCATCGACGGTCACATGATACCGCGAATCGGCTCGACGCGCACGCAGAGTCCCATTTCGCCCGGTAAAAACGATCTCGTCGTCCTCGCCGCGTGTGATCAAGAATGGGATGGGAGGATGCGACCGCAAAGTCGCAATCAATGGCCCGATACGCGCGTCGTTTTTCATCTCGTCGTCACGCCAATGACTGCCCCAATGGCCGCCGTGCTTGAAATACAGGTGCGCCATGGCGTTGCCGCTTTCGAGGACGGCGCTGTCGCAACGGCGACGATATAGTTTGGGATAATGAAATGGACAAAAGCCGTGCGCCTTAACCATGTCGACCAACGGAATGTGTGTGTGCGTCGACGACAGGCCGTGGTCGCTGACAATGGCGATGATCGTCCGATCATAGACACCCTGATCCTGCAGGGATAAAGCGATCTGCCCGATGGCGCGGTCGATGTTGATGTAGGCGGCGACGGTTTTCTCGTGGAACGGGTCGAAGAGATGCGAGTATTCGTCGATGCCGAAGAAACTGCCGATGATGCATTCGCTCCCCTTGCGGATGCGTTGGATGATCACGCGTTCGACCATGCGGTCGACCGGACCCCAGTCGTCCGTCTGATGTGCGCGGACGACCTTATAGAGTCGGCGCAGGATCAATTTGTAGAGATGTTTGTCGGGGCAGTAGTCGACCAATTCGAGGACCGAACTGGGTTTGTTGAAGTATCGATACAGCGAATCGGATTTTTCCGGATCCATGTCGCGCCCGACCATGAGACCGCGCGGGCTGTTGAGACTGCGATTCCGGAAGATGCTGCGGCGGCTGGCATCGTGCGTCCGCCGGCAGAGCCAGCGGTAGCCGGGGACATTGGCCGTGCCGGGATGTAAACCGCAGACGAAGGGGATATGCGCTGGACCGGTCGTACTGGGGAAGACGGTCAGGGCGCGGCGATAACAGCCGCGGTCCACGACATGGGTCCTAATGTTCGGCAGTTGTCCGGAGTCAAGCAGTCGCTCGAACAGGTCGGCGCGCGCGCCATCGGCGACGAGGACGAGGCAGTGGGTGTATGTCGGGGTCATGGAAGGATCGACGACTGTGTGGAGATCGCATATATACCCTGACCAGGGCCAGGAGCACAAGGGCCGAATGTCGAGGCATCGCGTCGCGTCGGTGGCTGCGGCGACTTACGAGCCAAGTGAAACGTTCCGCGCGCTGCCCGATTTCACGCCGTTTGCGGTCATCGCCGAGAAGATCCGCAGCCGGATCATGTCCGAATTGGCAGCCGCGGACCTAACAGAACAGCGACGTGAACACTTCTATTCGTGGTGAGCAAAGTCGAACCATCCCTTCGGGGCGGGAGAGGGTTTTCTGCTGGATCGTGTGAACCCCAATTGGCGCAAGCAGTATCTCGTGACAAGGTTTCAGATCGAGCCGTTGTTTCCGAGTTGGGTGCGGGAGCCGTGGGAATCGTGGGTTGGACGCGACTCTCAGATCGTACGAGCAAGTCCGTATGAATCTGGGGAGATGCGCTTCGCGCACCGCAGCCGCAGACCGTGTCCACGCATTCACGCTTCCAATCGTCGAGGCCACCCTGCCTGGGACTCCGATACACTGTCTCCAGCCAATGCCACACCCGTCCTGATGTCCTGGCCGATCGTCGGCTAAATGCCCGCGTTTATTATGCCGCTACTCGCGTTGGGGATGACCGGTGCGGGGGTCTTGTGGATACTGGATCGGTAATCCGTTCCCGGTCCCGTCGGAAAGCGACTATTTTAGGAGGACCATCTTTTTCGTTTCGACCGAATTCGCCACTCTCAGTTGATAAAAATAAACACCTGACGGGACAACTCGACCACCCGCGTCCCGTCCATCCCAGTTGAGATGGTGCGCCCCTTGTGGCTGCATCGCGTCCATCAAGGTCACCAGTTTTCGGCCGAGGATGTCGAAGACATCGACTCGAACATCCGCATCCATCCGCAGAGAATACGAGATCACGGTGGAGCTATTGAATGGATTGGGGTAGTTCTGCTCTAGCGAGAAGGAGCTGGGCACCGCGTCCTCCTCCTCATCTCCTACAGCCGTGATGCCGCCTGTAACAAACCAGTATGGCAGTTGAGCATCAAGCAGATAGCCGGTAACCGGCCCTGTCGGCTGCATCAAGCTGCTCGGATCGACTGGCATCCGGTACAGCGCGGGCAGCGCATCAGGCCCCTCTGATTGGAACACAAGCTCGCTTCCATCGGGTGCATAGTGGGGAAAACCGAAATTACATCCGTTCAGGACCAGGTCTGCAAGCTCCCCCGTAAACAAATTGCCGGCCATAACTTTACCCGCGCACAGGTTCTCGTCGAAGTAATCAAACGCGAATACCGAAGCACTCTTCGCCGCGAACGAAGGATTTCCGATGTTGACACCTTCTGGTTGGGGCGGAAAAAGTCGTGTGATTACCGCAGAACCGGCGTCCATTATGTTGACTTCCCAGTATAGCAGAGAATCAGTACCGTCTCGTGCAATCTGATTGAATGCGTCATAGATCAAGAACTGTCCGTTAGGGTCCCACTCGATCACATCCGCATACAGCGTCGTATACTGATTGACTCCATCTTGCGTGGTCGGACTGTATAGTTGAACAGACATACTGTTCGCAGGTGTCAAAAGGTCTAAGACATGGATGGCGCTGTCGATCGCCGCTTTCGTCACCGCAATCTTCGATCCATCGGGAGATATCGCAAGAGACCACCAGAGGCCGTCGAATGTGAGCTGAGTCGCCTGCCCACCGCTTGGCTCGATACCATAGATGTTGTAATCCGCCGCTATGAACAATATCGCGCTACCATCCGTCGTCACCTCGAACGGTTTGCCACTCGCTGTGTTGATCTGGATTGGAGTCAACTGGATGGCAGTAAGCGGTGACCCTTCAGGGCTCACGATCCACAAACTCTCGTCGAGCCCGTCAGCGTTTACAACCGCGATCCACTCGGTTCCGCCCGTGATCATCGGGGGATCGGTCGGCGGAAGTTGTCCTCCGCAACCTTCGATTATCCCAACTTGGTCGAATGCTGACTTCACAGCATTCACTTCCGAAGAGGAAGGGCCGTACAGATCTGTGGCAGACTGGACAGCTGCGGAACGCATGTCACAGAAATTTGACTGTTTGTTGAGGAGCTTCGCACTCAGAGTTCGATACCAGATTCGTTCGAGTTTATCCTTCCCGATCGCGGTGCCGACAAGATAGGCGGCGTGGTTAGGGATTCCGCTGTTCACGTGAACGCCGCCATGGTCTTGCTGCTCCGAGAGCAACTGAT
>Ga0214473_10010730_pt1 | contig 10764 bp, 7 predicted proteins | sample RVTome_7_FD_203509 | JGI IMG/M metagenome (GOLD analysis project Ga0214473, IMG submission 203509) | Soil microbial communities from uranium-contaminated site in the Upper Colorado River Basin, Wyoming, United States - RVT98D197 | ecosystem: Environmental > Terrestrial > Soil > Contaminated >... | reverse complement strand
GTCGTCGTTCGCAACGCCTGGGATGAAGGCTGGACGGCCACCGTCGATGGCGAGGACGCTCCGGTCCTGCACACGGACCACCTCCTGCAGGGCGTGCCGATCCCGGCGGGCTCGCACGAGATCCGTCTCGCCTACCGCGAACCCGCGATCGGGCGCGGACTGCTGGCCTCGGGGCTCGCCTGGCTCGGGCTTGTCGTCGCACTGGCCGTGACGAGCGTTCGCGGCGGCACGGCATCCGCCCGACCGGTTCGCGGGCGGCGCTAGCCCCCGGCGCGGCGACGCAGTTCGGCCTCGATCAGTTCCTCGAGGTCGCCGTCGAGCACCCGGTCCACGTCGCCGATCTCGACGCTCGTGCGGTGGTCCTTCACCATCCTGTACGGCGCGAGGACGTACGAGCGGATCTGGGAGCCGAAGTCGATACCCTTGCGCTCGCCGCGCAGGTTCTCGAGCTTCGTCTGTTGCTCCTCGCGCATCCGCTCGGCGAGCCGAGCCGTCAGGATCCGCATCGCCACGGCGCGGTTCTGCAGCTGCGAGCGCTCGTTCTGGCAGGCCGCTACGAGCCCGGTGGGCAGGTGGGTGATGCGGACCGCCGAGTCGGTGGTGTTCACCGACTGCCCGCCCGGGCCCGTCGAGCGGTACACGTCGATCCGCAGGTCCTTCGGGTCGATCTCGAACTCCGCCTCGGTCTCCTCGATCAGCGGGATCACGTCGAGGTTGGCGAACGACGTGTGCCGGCGCTTCTGCGCGTCGAACGGCGAGATGCGCACGAGCCGGTGCACGCCGCGCTCGGCCGAGAGCAGTCCGTAGGCGTTGGTGCCGTGGACGATGAACGTGGCGCTCTTGATGCCGGCCTCGTCGCCGTACTGCATGTCGTCGACCTCGACCTCGAGCTTCTCGCGCTCGGCCCACCGCAGGTACATCCGCAGGAGCATCTCGGCCCAGTCCTGCGACTCGGTCCCGCCGGCGCCGGCGTGCAGCGTGGCGACGGCGTCGTTCCCGTCGTACCCCCCGCCGAGCAGCGTGGCCAGCTCCAGCCGCTCGACGTCGCGCTCGAGGTCCTGCAGCGACCGCGCGAGGTCGGCGGTCATCTCGGGGTCGGCCTCGTCGGCGAGCAGCTCCTCCATCGCGCGGGCGTCCTCTAGGCGTCGTGCCAGGGAGTCATACCGCTCGACGTCGGCCTTCAGGCGCGCCAGGCGCGTCGTCAGCCGCTGCGCGCGGGCCTGGTCGTCCCAGAGCGAGGGATCCGCGGCCTGCTGCTCGAGCTCGGCCGCCTGCGCGCGCTTGGCGTCGACGTCAAAGGAACTCCTTCGCGGACGCGAGGCGCTTGCTGAGGTCGTCGAGGCGTTCGGTGTGCGCGCTCATCGTCCGCCCATGGTACCGAGCCGCCCTAGGCCGAGCCTGGCGCGAGCGCGATCCGGTCGAGGGCGGGTAAGCCGGCGAGCTGATCGAACGAGAACGCCACGACACGCTCCGAGACCACGTGGGCGTGCTCCGTGACCCAGTACGACACCCGGGAGACGACCTCGGTCGTCAGATACTGATCCAGCTCGGTCCAGCACTTTGTCCGTGCCACACCTCGACGCGCCAAGCACTGCTGAACGCGGTCGTCGACGCTCGGGACCGACGTCACGCCGTACCCCCACCCCCGGAGCTGGCCCGGGGTAGCGCCGAGGAGCGACGTGTTCGGACCCTCCAGCCCCGAGCGGTCGAACAGCGGCGAGAACCAACCGCCGCCCTCGGGGTAGTCCTGTCCCCAAGGGTACGCGATCCCCATCGGGATCTGCGCGCTAGGGTCGTGGATCGAGCCGCCGGGGATCGGATCCAGACCCTCGTCCCCGAAGAACTCGAACCACGGGACGGGATCCAGCTCCAGCTCGATGCCCACCTCGGCCAGGTCCTCTTGGATCGCCCTCGCCTGATCGAGCAGCACCCCTTCATCCATGACGAGCGCCCGGACGTTCCGGCACACCGCCGCATCGCACCGGCCATCGCCGGTCCGATCGTAGGCCGAGGCTCGCATCTCCGCGCGCGCCGCCTCGGGGTCGTAAGGGTACGGATCGAACGTTCGCAGGAGCCGGCCTTCGAGCGCATCGGGCGCCATGTGCGTCGCGACCTCGCCCCAGCTGAAGCCGAACGGACCGTACGGCGGTTCGGAGAGCAGCTCCACGAGCGCCGCCCGGTCGATCGCCCGCGCCACCGCGCGGCGGACGTACACGTCGTCGAACGGCGGGACGGCGACGTTCATCGTCACCGACCAGAAGACGTCGTCCTCGTGCAGGAACACTCGATCCTCCAGCTCCGGGTCGGAGCGATACCGGGCGACCTGCTCGAACGGCGAGGAGGAAGGGAAGCCGAGGTCCACGTCGGCCGCGTCGACGCCTCGCGCGATCTCATCCTCATCGAGGCCGCCCAGCGCGAACTCGATCCGATCCACGTAGGCGGCGCGGAGCCGGTCGGTCGCCGGGTCCCAGGACGGGTTCCTGACCAGCACGAGCGAGCCGGGCTCCTGGAGGGCGCCGTCCTCGTCGAGCACCGCCGGAGCGAACCCCGCCGTCGGCTCCTGCTCGTCCGGTGGCGCCGAGAGGTCGAGCCGCTCGGACCCCTCGATCATGTAGGGGCCGGAAGCGACGACGTACCTCGCGTAGTCCTCGTCGTGCCCCTCATCCGCTCCCTCGGGGATCGGCGCCGTGGCCGCGAGCGAGAAGCGGTACACGAGGTCGCCGGTCACCCGGTCGAGGCGGACGACGAGGGTCCGGTCGTCGGGCGTCTCGAGCCCCACGATCGAGTCGGCCGCGCCCGATCCGTAGTCCTCGAAGCCGCGGATGCCCTGGAAGTAGAACGGGTACCCGACGCTCGGCGAGGTGACCCTGGCCGTCCGCTCCAGGGCTCGGACCACGTCCAGGGCGGTGATCGGCGTGTCCTCGAACGGCGGCGCGTAGCGGAGCCCCGGACGCAGGTGGAACGTCCACGTCAAACCGTCGGCGGAGACCTCCGGAGGGCCGACGGCGAGGTCGGGGCGCGGTTCCCCACCGCCCTCCTCCGTCGGTCTCCCACTGTAGGAGTAGAGGGTGCGGAGCAGGCAGCAACGGAAGAGCTCCCACTCCGCGCCGCCGTATGCGCGCTGCGGATCCAGCTCGAGCAGGGCCAAGGAGTCCGGCGCCGCGACGCGGAGCGTCCCGCCGCGCGGTGTCGGGTCTTCCTGAACTCCGTCCCCTTGCCGCTCACCCGCCGAGGTGCACGCGCTCGCGACGAGCAGCGCCACGATCGTCCGAACCGCATGCGCCCGCATGGCTTCCTCCGATCCCCTTACACCGGCCGAGCCCGGACGGCCACCCACACCTCGCCGGCCTCATCGACGGCGATCCCACCCGTGATGCCGCCCATCCGGAGGCGGTCGATCGCGTTCGTCTCCGGGTCGATCCGTGCGACCGCAGTGTCCAGGTCGCTCCCGACCCAGACGCCGCTCGGGGCGATCGCGATCGCCGTCGGCCCGTCGGGGACGCCGTCGGCCGCCTGGTAGGTCCGCAGGGCTCTTCCGTCGACCGGGTCGAGGCGATGGACCCGGTCGAGCGTCTCGCTCGTTACCCAGACGCCGGAATCGTCGGCCGCGACGGAGGTGGGCGCCTCGACCTGGATCCGATCGGCGACCTCGTTCGTCTCGGGGTCGATCCGAACGACCGTGTCGCCAAGCTCGTTGACGACCCAGATCCCCTCTCCCGCCCCGCTGCCCACCGACAGCGATCGCGGAGCCTCGTCGGCGATCCCGTCGTCGTCGACCGGGATCACGGTCGGCTCGGCCGACAGGTCCTCGGGGTCGTACCGGAGCACGCGGTCGCGATCGGCGTCGGCGAGCCAGATCGAGCCGAAGGCGACCACGATCGCCTTCGTGTTGTCCGAGCGGAACGCGATCTCGACGGAGTCGTCTGTCGGGTCGACCCTCACGACCTGCGTCCCGCTCTGGCTGCCGAACCCGTTCGTGATCCAGACCGCGCCCTCGCCGGCCGCTACCCCGGTTGGGATGCCGAGGGTGGACTTCGCCGAGGTGACCTCGCCGCTCCCGAGATCGATCCGACTCACCGTCGAGTCCCCCTCGTTGACCACCCAGAGGTCGCCGTCCTCGCTGATCGCCACGCCGGTCGGATCCTCTCCCACCGGAACCGACATGGTGAAGGCCCGACCGCTCGCGTCGATGCGCGCGATCGAGTTCGCCGCCGGGAGGATCGCCCCGTCGCTGCCGCCGCGGAGGAGGAGCACCCCGGCGCCCACCGCGAGGAGGGCTGCGATCGAGATGACGGTCGCGACGAGCCCAGCCCTGCGTCGCGGCTTCCTCGCCGAACGCGGCCGCGGTCGCGTGGGCCTCTCCGCGGTCGGCGCCTCCAGTCCCAGCGCCGAGCGCAGCGCGGCCGCGACCTCGCCGGCCGTCCCCGAACGCTCGTCCGGGTCCTTCGCCATGGCCAGGTCGATGACGTCGTCCATCTCGTGCGGCAGGTCCGGGCGCTCGTCGGTCACCTTGGGCGGCGGTTCCTCGACGTGGGCCCACAGGACGCCGACCTCGAGTTCTCGAGCGTAGGGGCCGTGGCCCGTCAGGCACTCGACGATCACGCATCCGAGGGAGTACACGTCGGCTCTACCGTCGACCGGATCACCTCTGATCTGCTCGGGCGCGACGTAGTCGATCGTCCCGACCAGCTGCCCCGTGGCCGTGAGGCCGCTCACCGACACGGCACGCTTCGTCAGGCCGAAATCCGAGACGTACACGTGGTCGTCGGGGGTGAGGAGCACGTTGCCGGGCTTCACGTCGCGGTGGACGAGCCCGAGAGCGTGAGCCGCGTCGAGAGCGCTCGCGATCTGCCCGACGATCGCTGCCGTACGCACGGCGTCGAGTCGTCCCTCGGCGCGGATGACCTCTCTGAGGTCGGAGCCCTCGACGTACCGCATCGCGATGAACAGGACGCCGTCGGCCTCGTCGGCGTCGAAGATCGGGACGATGTTCGGATGGTCGATCGAGGCGGCGAGTCTGGACTCGCGCAGGAAACGGTCCCGGAACCGCTCGCTGTCGGCCAGCTCCGAAGCGAGCAGCTTGAGCGCGACCCGCCGGCCGAGCCGGACGTGCTCGGCCAGGTACACGACGCTCATGCCCCCGCGACCGATCACGCGCTCGATGTGGTAGCCGCCGAGCTCCGTCCCCACCCGGGTGTCCTCGGCCATCCCCGCAGGTTGTAGCATCCCGGCCCCCGCCCGGATAGAGCGCCCGCTCGACGAGGATCAGCCGAACAGGGCGGGGAAGGCGATCGTCACCACGGCGATCGGTACGACGAACGAGGCGCGAGGATCACCCACGCGGCGACGGTCCTGGCCTTAGTAAGTGAGTCCGCCAGGGCTCGACCATCGGAGACCGCACCGGCGACGACCCAGAGCGCCGCCGCGAGGACGACGCCGAGGGCCGCGGCGAAGGCGAGCTCGACGGGGCGGGCAGCGGCGAGATGTCCCCGAGCAGGGTGCCCGCCTCTTCCGCGGAGTACCCCAGCATCGAGGTCAGCACCAGGGCCGAGCGCTGCTGGCGGTTCAGCGGCCGCAGCATCCGCTCGAGCTCGTCGCGGCCGTCGGACTCGGCGATCTCATCGCGCACGGTCACCTCCAGCACCCGTCGGGCCGCCACGCGCGCCCGGCGGTAGCGGCTGCGGAGCACGTTCATCGCCACCCGTTACAGGTACCCGGTTGGATCGATCATCCCCCCGACCCGGTCCCAGCGCTCCAGGACGCGCACGAACGCCTCCTGGCCGATCTCCTCGGCCTCGTGCGGGTCGTGGGTGATCAGGCACAGCGCCCCGTACAGGCGGTGCTGCTCGGCCTCGAACAGGTCCTCGAACTGGGCGGGCTCCCTCGACCGCCCCGCGCGTTCGCCGTCTCGAGTCATGACCTGCTCCTTCGGAACACGGGTCGGGGGCCGCAGACCGGCCCCCGACGACCGAGGTGGGCCGTGAAGAGCTCAGCTCCCCCGGGCCACTTCGCGGACGAGGTCGACCGGCGACAGCGTCGGGTCCATGCGGAGGATCCGCAGGTACCGGTGCTGGCTGGTGACCTCGTGGAGCGTTGCGCCTTCCCAACCGAACGCGTGCGTCCGCACCACGTCGATGGGACGGAGCCCCGGCCGGTGCGCCAGGACCTCCACGACCGGCGAGTTCGCCACGAAGCTCCAGTCCACGCGCTCCTTCGAACCGGGCGCTCGTTCCTCGACCCCCGCGGTCACGGGGGGCGCGCTGCGGGACGACACCACGGCACGCACGACGAGGGCTCCCGCCGCGAGCACGACCACCAGCCCGAACGCGATCAGCGCCGGCATCGCAGTCCTGGTCCCGACCGTTCCTGTCCCTGCCTGCATCGCGCATCCCTCCCTTCCCTAGCCCGTCCATCCCTTGGGATCGACGGTAGGGACAGGTGGTCGCGTGGGAATCCGAGGGACCACTCGGCTTTGCGGGCCGTGCCTACTTAGGCCTGCGGCACGCGATCTTCGAACACGACCGCGAGCTCCGTGCGCGAGCGCACGCCGAGCTTGTGGTACGCGTGCGAGAGGTGACCCTCGATGGTGCGCACGGACAGGAACAGGGTCTCGGCGATCTCGCGGTTCGTGCGCCCGGCCGCGGCCAAGCGGGCGACCCGCTCCTCGGTCGGCGTGAGCTCCCCGGTCGGCGCGGGGCGCCCTCCGATCGCGGAGAGCTCGGCTCGGATCCTCTCGGCCCAGGGGGCCGCGCCGAGGCGCTCGAAGATCTCCAGCGCCGCCTCGAGCGCCTCTCGGGCCGGCCGCTTCTGCTTCGCGCGGCGCCGGATCGAGCCCTGGATCAGGAGGGTCCTCGCGAGCTCGAACGGGTCGGGCAGGCGCTCGTGATGCCTCACCGCGTCGTCGAGCGCTGCGAGGGCGCCGGCGAGGTTCCCGGCCGCGGCCAGGAGGAGGCCGCGACACCGGGCACCCGTCGCGAGCGCGCGCGGCCGGTCGAGCGTCCGCCCCCGTTCCTCGAGCCAGGCCACGAGAGGCTCCGCCTCCTCGAGCCGCCCGAGCCGGATCAGTGTCTCGGCGCCTACGGGAACGAACAGTGCGAGACCGGGTTCCCCCACGCCGGTCTCCATGAGCAGGTCCCACGCTCCTCCGAGGTGGCGCCACGCCTCGGAGAGGTCCCCGATCTGGATCTCCACCGACCCGACGGCCAGGCGGATGGCGAGCCGGTCGACGACGTTGCCCAAGCGCTCACACCCGTCGAGCGAGTCGAGGGCAGCCCTCCGGATCCCCCGTCCGTCTCCCCGGTTGGCGCGCACCAGGTACTCCACCCACCGTGACCATCCGATGCCGCCCGCCTCGGAGGAGGCCATCGCGTCCTGGTGCACGGCCAGATCCCAGTTGCCGGCGCGGAGCTCGAGATCGCTCAGCCATCCGTGGATGAAGATGACCGTCTGCTCGTCCCCCCGCTCGGTCGCCTCCTCGAGGAGACGGGCGAACCGATCGCGGCCCTCGTCGAGGCGGTCGAGAACGGTCGCGTGGACCGCCCGGTTGTCCTCGATGTCGATGATGGTCCCGCCGAGCACACGCTCGGCCATGTCGAGCAACTTATGCTCGTTCCCGCCACCCCGGTACCCGTCGAGGTTCGAGCTCTGGACGAGGGCGCGTGCGATGAGGAGCGGGTCGTTGAGCTTGTTCGCAAAGTCCAAGGCGGCTCGAACGTGGGGTTCGGCACCGTCGAGATCCCCGGCGTTCATCAGGATGTTCCCCAGTTCGAGGTGCACCTCGAACTGGGTCCGGCTCTCGGTCCCCTGCTGATCCAGGGCCTCGGTTAGCAGACGAGCCGCCTGTGGGAGATCGTCCTGCCAATGGATCCTCCCAAGGTGGAGCAGCACGTCGGCCCGCATGGGACCGGGCGGGCATCCCTCCAGAAGGCCGACGAGGATGCGGACGGCGGCATGCAGATCGCCCGCCATGTAGAGGTGGTCGGCCGCGCCCATCTTCCGCCGCACGAGATCGGCGGACGCGGCCGCAAGGGTGAGGTCCGCCGCGAGCTGGCAGAGCTCGGCTGCCGCGGCCGGGGCGCCGCGTTCGATCGCGTGGGCGGCCGCTTCCTCGAGCGCGGCCGCGATGTCCGCGTCGGGCCCATCGGCAGAGAGGGCCAGGTGCCGAGCTCGTTCCTCGGGATCCCGAGCGATACCCGCGAGCCGCAGATGTGCCGCTCGTCGCTCGGCGCTAGACGCTTCCTCGTGGACCGCCGATGAGAAGAGCGGGTGGACGAAGCCGATCTCGTCCCCCCAGACCTGAACGATGCCAGCGCCAGCGGCGAGCGCGAGCTCGTCCGCCACGCTGCCCGGATACGTGGCGGCGGCTACGACGAGCGGGACGGTGGGGCGTGACAGCGCCGCCGCCAGCAGCAGCACCTCCCTCGTCGAAGGCGGCAGCCCGCCGAGCCGGACGTGCAGGAGATCTCGGAGGTCTTCGGGGACCGGGAGCTGCCCTCCAGTACCAAGCTCGCTGCCCGAGCCCTTGAGCGCGCGTCCAAGCTCGAGGGCGAAAAAGGGATTGCCTCTCGAGACCTCCTGGACCCGACTGAGCGTTGGGAGCGGGAGGTCCAGGGCGATCCGCTCGCGCAGGAGCTCGCCGAGCTCGTCTCGTCCGAGTGCCGTTACCCTCACTCGCTCCAGTCGGTCCTGCCCCAGCGCCCGAAGGAGGGCCATGGGGTCGGGCACGCCCTCGCGGACCCTCGAGGCCGAGATCACGCCCACGCGCTCGCCCGCCAGACGGCGGACGGCGAACCCTAGCGCCTCCGCGCTGGCAGGGTCGAGCCACTGCTCGTCATCGACGGCGAGGAGCAACGGCGATGTCGATGCCAGCCGGCGCACGAGGCCGAGGACCGCGGCTGCGACGCTCCTGGGGTCGACGGGGGCGTCGGCCTCTTCGCGCAGAAGTGCGACGGCGAGCGCCCTGCGTTGGACCTCGGGCAGGTCGCTCAGCTCGTCGTCGACGACGTCGTCGAACAGGTCGGCGATGGCGGCATAGGACAAGCGAGCCTCCGATTCGGAGGGCCTGCACGAGAGCGTCGTGAACCCCCGCTCTTCTGCGAGCGCGAGAGCCGAACGCCAGAGCGTCGTCTTGCCGATCCCCGCCTCGCCCTCCAGGAGCAGCGCGGCCGGCGCCAGCAGGGCCGCGTCCACGAAGCTGATGACCGCCTCGAGCTCCGCCTCGCGCCCAATCAAGAGTTCCGCCGGCTCCGGAGCGACGGCGGGTCGAGGCGCGCCGACCGCTACTGACGGTGCCGGCGGTGGTGAAGCCGAGGCCGAGCGGAGGTCCGCCGCTCGCGCCGCGTCGAGCGGCCCCTGCACCGACCCGCCGTCGATAGCGACGACCCTCCGCACCTGCATCGGCTCGGTCACGCCCTTCAGGCGATGGGTGCCGGCGTCGACGACCTCGACGTCCGAGCCCGGGAGGAGCGCCGCGGCCGTCGAAGAGACCAGGATCGCGGATGGCGCCGCGAGCGGCAGGATGCGGGCCGCGACGTGGACGGACACCCCGACGGGCTTCTCGCCGTCGGACTCGAGCGCGCCGACGTGCACCGCGGTCCTGATCTCGAGCCCGAGCGCCTGCACTCGCCCGATCGCCTCGGCCGCGCACCGGATCGCGGCACCCGGGTCGTCGAACACGGCGAAGAAGCCGTCTCCGGCCGTGTCGATCTCCACGCCATGCGCGCGGCGCAGGCAGTCCCGGATCTCCTGATGGTGCTGCGCGAGGAGCGCCTTCCAGCGCCGGTCCCCCAGCTCCTCGACCACCGTCGTGGAGGACACGATGTCCGTGAACAACATCGCGGCGATGCGGCGACCGCGCGCCCTCCTCCCCACGGTCGCAGTCTCGGCGCCCCGGCCCAGCGAGGCAACCCGCGGATCCCGTGCCTTGCGCATCGCACCGAGTGCCCATACCATCGCGGAACTACCCCAACCCTCCCGGCCCGCACAGGCTCGAGGAGCGCGCGATGAGCGTGAGCGTCACGGCCAGGCTCGCGGGCGCCCTCACGCTCGCAGGGCTCGGAACCGTCGGAGCGTTCGCACCAGTCGCCCTCGCACAGGAAGACAACGCGGAGAAGGTCATCTTCACGTGGGCGGCGACCGGAGAGCCAAGCTCGCTGAACCCGATCGCTGGGTACTCGGCCACCGACTACTACTTCTGGACGGCGAGCTATCACCTGCTCGTGGACTTCGACCAGGACCTCGGCGTCGAGCCCTCCGGGGGCCCGGACGCCGGTCTCGCGACCGACATCCAGGTCAGCGACGACCGCATGGAGCTCACCTACACGATCCGGGACGACGTGGTGTGGTCGGACGGGACTCCCCTCACCGCCCTCGACGTCGCCTACACCCCTGGACCTGTATCGAGACGCGAACGCACCATTGCCCCAGAGCTACCTGACGCTGATCGACGGCGACGTCGAGGTGATCGACGACCACACGGTGCGGTGGCGGACGACCGAGCCAACGTCGTTGTACTCGGGCGAGATCCCGTACCTGTACGCCTACATCCTGCCTAAGCACATCTTCGAGGAGCTGGACAAGCCGAAGCGGTTCGAGAACGTTCCAAACGTCGCAAGCGGCCCCTTCATGATCGCCGAGTACCGGGTGGCCCACAGCGTGGCGACCTCCGCGTCGCGCTGGAAGGGGACATGCCCGGTGAGGCACTCGACGAGCACAGCGCCGAGCGAGTACACGTCCGCTCGGCTGTCGAGCGCGTCGCCACGGATC
>Ga0214473_10010729_pt1 | contig 10765 bp, 12 predicted proteins | sample RVTome_7_FD_203509 | JGI IMG/M metagenome (GOLD analysis project Ga0214473, IMG submission 203509) | Soil microbial communities from uranium-contaminated site in the Upper Colorado River Basin, Wyoming, United States - RVT98D197 | ecosystem: Environmental > Terrestrial > Soil > Contaminated >... | reverse complement strand
CGCGCCATCGGCTGGCGCGGTGAGGGCCTCGGGTGGTTCCTCCGTTCCGGGAGCCATCGCCTCGGTGCTGACCGGTAGCGGCCGTGCGCCGGCACGTCCACGACCGCGGGACGTTGGCCTGGCGCCGCCTTCGCGAATCGCCGCCAGGGCGGCGGCGGCCACCGCGGCGGGAGCCTCGCGGAACCCGAACTCGGGGACGACCTCCTTGGCCGGCATCGGCGGTGCGCTCATCACCTTGCTGGCCTTCTCGGCATCCTTGCCGCGACCGATGCCGATGATCTTCATGATGTCGATGAACTCATCGGCCACCGCGATCAGGTCCGAGCTGGTGTTGGGCCGGAAGCTGATCACCTCGCAGCGGACACCCTTGTCCTGGAGGGCGCGGATGGCCGGGGCGAAGTCGCCGTCGCCCGACACGATGACGGCGATATCCATCCGATCGGCGAGGCGGAAGAGATCGACCACGAGCTCGATGTCGAGGTTGGCCTTGACGCGGCCATCCCCGAACTTGCGGATGTCCTTGTGAACGACCTTGTAATCGTTCTTGCCCAGGAAGTCGATGAACTTGCGCTGGTTTTCGTTCTCCGGGTCGAGCCCGGAATAGGCGTAGGCGCGAATCAGGTCGCGTCCCTTGGTGGCCGCTTTCAGGAGCGCGACGTAATCGACGTCGACCTCCAGGCCGCGGGCCGAGTAGTACAGGTTGGCAACGTCAACGAAGACGGCCACGTTCTTGCTCAAGTGAGCTTCTCCTAGGTTTCCAATTCCGATGCGGTTGACGCTGCGGGGTCCCGGCCCGGCGCGCCACGGTCTGAAACGATCAGACGGTGGCGCGGCTCAGCAGCGCCCCTCGTCTCGCGAACCCGGCGCGCTTCAGCAGCGCCGGCTCGGCGGCGGCGAGAGGATCGGTGACATCCACGCGCGTACAACCCTTATTGCGCGCCGAGGTGACGAGATGCTCGAGAATCGAGGCACCCAGCCCCTTGAGCTGCGCGGCGTCTGCGGCCGGCGCGGCGCTCCCCGACCGTCCCGTTCCGGTTGCCACTCCGAGCTCATCGATGACACCGATGAACGGACCCGAGCGGACCGACGGGCGGATCGAGAGGACCCCGATGCCGATGACCTCGCGCTCCGCTTCGGCGACGACCACGGTGGCCGACGGCATGAAGAGGAGGGTGCGGAGCCGGTCGGCGTCCTGGCGCTGCTGGTCGGGATCGGCCGGGTCGCGCATCAGGATGCGGATCGCGGCGTCAACATCGGTCAGGCGGGCGCTGCGGACGTGATACTCCACGGGAGCCTCTCGGGAGCGAAACGCAGCGTGGGCTGCAGACGTACCCACGGAAGCATACCACGCCGTTCACCGAGCCCGCCGGGCCCAGGTATTTGAACTCCTGCGAGCTCTGCTGGCTAATTTCTGTGCAGCATTGACCTCTTGCGCTGCAGCGAAGTGCGCCCGTATGATGCGGCCCACTCTTTACTGAGCCGGCGTGCTCGCGCCTACCCGAGCAATTGGAGGATCACTGGATGCGGAACCTTTTGCGTTGGAGCGCCGTCTCGACGGCCATGCTCCTCGTCCTCGCCGCGTGTACGCCCGCCGGCAGCGGGTCACCGAGCGAAAGCGAAGCTGCGCCGAGCGCGTCTGTCGCTGCGGATCCGGCCGCTGCCTGCGATGCGCTGGAGAACGGCTGCTTTGAGGTCGCTGCGGGTGAGCCGCTGACGATCGCCAGCGCGCTGTCGATCACGGGGGAGACTGCCTTCCTCGGCAACGACTCGAACTTCGGCATCCAGGTCGCGCAGGAAGAGCGTGGACAGGTGCTTGGGCGCGATGTCGAGGTCATTCACGAGGATGGTGGCTGCGGCGACGCTGCCTCCGGCCAGACCGCCGCTCAGGCGATCGTGGCCAATCCGGCGATCCTGGGCGCCATCGGCACCACGTGCTCGCGCACCGCGGTCACCGCGATGCAGGTGCTTGGCCCAGCCCACATCGTCATGGTCTCCCCGTCCAACACGGCCCCGGGCCTGACCAACCCCGATCACCCCGAGTACGGTGGTGAGTACTTCTTCCGCACCGCCTACAACGACAAGGTCCAGGGCGCTGCAGTCGCCAAATACGCCTGTGAAGTCCTGGAGGTCGACACGGCCGCGACCGTGCATGACGGCAGCCCGTACGCGGAGCAGCTGCAGCAGGTCTTTGCTGACCAGTTCGCCGAGCAGTGCGACGGAACCGTCACCTCTCAGAGTGCAATGGCCGTCGGCGACACGGACTTCCATCCGCTGCTGACGACAATCGCCGCCGAAGCCCCGGACATGATCTTCATGCCGATCTTCGACCCTGAGGGCCCGCTCATGGTCAACCAGTCGCGGGACATCCCGGGGCTGGCCGACACCATCTTCTTCGGCGCCGACGGCGTGAAGGACGCGGGCTTCGTCACCGCCGCAGGCGGCGTGGCCGAAGACATCGGGATGTACTTCTCCGGTCCGGACCTCAACTTCGGCGACCGGTACCAGAACGACTTCCTGCCCGCCCTTCTCGAGCTCGAGGGGGCCGAGCAGCCGCAGGCTCCCTACCACGCGCACGGGTACGACGCTTACAACATCCTGATGGATGCGATCGTGTCCGCTCACGTGGGCGACGATGCGGACGGGACCTCGTACTTCTCGAGGGATGGAATCCGCGAGTACTTCGCGGGCCTGACCGACTACGCCGGACTCACCGGAACGCTGAGCTGCAACGGCGGCGACTGCGGCTCCGAGGAGGTCTCGATCGCTCAGCTGGTCGATGGCGTCTACACCGAGGTCTACACGACCCGGGCCCAGTAGCCTCCGTGACCATCTGAACCTAGATCCCGAGCGGGTGGGCCGGTTACCGGCCCACCCGCTCTCTTGCATCCGCTGAGTACACTCCCCAAACCTCGTCTGATTGGCAGCCCACCCAGGAGGACCCGGTTCCGGTGCGACGGCCGTCCAACCTGTCTCTGGTAGACGTCATCCTCTGGGCCCTGCGGGTGGCCATCGTGGTCGGCGTCGCGGTGGGCACCTTCGCGACCCTGTCGACCACGCGCCTGAGCGGAGACCAGTGGCGTGACCTGCTCATCTTCGGGATCTCGCAGGGCAGCGTCTACGCCCTGATCGCCTTGGGCTACACCCTGGTCTACGGCGTGCTGTTCATGATCAACTTCGCCCACGGCGACGTGTTCATGTTCGGCGGCATGACCGCCTTCTTCGTGGCCGACTATCTGAGCGACAACGGCATCCTCAACAGCAGCCCTTTCATCGCGGTACCGCTGATCCTGCTGGTCGGCGCCATCAGCTCGACGGTCGTCGCCATCCTGCTTGAGCGGATCGCGTATCGTCCGCTGCGGCGGGCACCGCGCCTCGTGCCCCTGATCACGGCCATCGGTGCGTCGCTCTTCATCGCCAACAGCGTGCGTGGGCTGTACGGCGATGGCGTCAAGGCGTACCCGCGGATCGACCTCTTCCAGGGCACGATCGATTTCTTCGGCATCCCGATCCTCAAGTCGCACGCCACGGTGATCGTCGCCGCCGTGGTCATGATGGCCGCCTTGTACTGGTTCGTGGAGAAGACGCGCACGGGGCGGGCAATGCGGGCCGTCAGCGAGGACAAGGACACGGCGGCCCTGATGGGGATCGACGTTGACCGGATCATATCCGTCACGTTCGCGATCGGTGGGGCGCTGGCCGGAGCGGCCGGCGTCCTGTACGCAATCGTGTACAACCAGGTGATCTGGTCCATGGGCTTCCTGCCCGGCATCAAGGCCTTCACCGCGGCCGTCCTCGGCGGGATCGGCAATATCTTCGGCGCCATGCTCGGCGGCGTCGCGCTTGGGATCCTGGAGTCGCTCGCTCCAACCCTCCTGCTGGCGGGGTTCGGCATCCCCTCGCCGAACCAGCTCAGGGATGTCGTGGCATTCTCTGTCCTGGTCCTGGTCCTCATCTTCCGACCGTACGGCATCTTTGGCCGACCGGAGAGCAAGTAGATGCCTCGCGCCTTCACGCTCCGGGACGCGATCTCATCGGGCCTCATCACGGGCACCGTCATGATCTACCTGGTCTCGGTTGGGATCGCGGATGCGTTCGCGGAGCGCGAGGTTGTCACCGGCTACCTGACGCTGGGCCGCCTGATGCTCGCTCTCCCGCCACTCGCGGTCGGCTACATGGTCGCTGGCCGGCCGCTGCCGAACTCGCGGCGGGTCGTGCAGGCTCTCGTCGCGGGCCTAGCCGCCGGGGCACTCTTCGCGGCGGCCTTCCTTGCGGCCGTGGCCCTCTCACCGGGGATCCGCACGGTCCTGAACCGCATCTCCAGAGCCCTCCTGGACTTCGTGGGCTTCAGCGACCTTGGCCTCGAGCCGGCGACGGGCGCCATCTTCAACCTGGCGTTGGCCACCGGTCTCGCCGTCGTGGCGGGCCTGGTCAGGATCGCTCCCGCGGGTGTCAGACGCGCGATCGTGGGCGGGGCGGCGGCGCTGCTGGTGATGAGCATGGTCGAGCCGTTCCTGCGACCTCGTCTCCTGCAGCTCGACCTGCCCGGGGTCGCCCAGTTCGTCTATGACTCGCATGGGCTGGCCACGGCCAGCGCGGCCCTGATCCTGGCCGGCGGCGCGTTCGCGGCGGTCGCCTGGCCCGGGATGCGCCGAACGGCGCGCAGCCGCCTCGCGGCGGCAGATCCCGGCACCCGGACGATGCTTCGCTGGGCCGCACTCCTGGTGGCGATCGCCTTCCTGTACACCCTCCCGTCGATCTCGGGGTCCTTCCTGACCCAGGTACTCGTGCTGGTCGGCTTCTACGTCCTGCTGGGGCTCGGCCTGAACATCGTGGTTGGCTACGCAGGGCTGCTCGACCTCGGCTACGTGGCGTTCTATGCCGTGGGCGCCTATTTCACCGCGCTCATCACGTCACCGACATCCGCGCTGGGCTGGGGCCTCAGCTTCTGGATCGCGCTCCCCGTCGTGATCCTGCTCTCAGCCATCGTGGGCCTCTTCATCGGCGCGCCGGTCCTGCGCCTGCGGGGCGACTACCTTGCCATCGTCACGCTCGGCTTCGGCGAGATCGCCCGCGTCCTGCTCGGTTCGGACGCCCTCAAGCCGTGGCTGGGCGGCCCGGGCGGCATCCTCAGCGTGCCCTTCATGCTGGGCGAGGGAACCTATTTCCTGCCGATCATCGGCGAGGTCACCGGGCCGGCGGCAACCTACTTCCCGCTGCTCGGCTTCTGCATCCTGGCCGCGTTCATCGCCTACCGGCTGAAGTACTCGCGCACCGGCCGCGCATGGAACGCCATGCGCGAGGACGAGGACGTCGCGCAGGCGACCGGCATCAGCACGGTCAACTACAAGTTGCTGGCGTTTGCGATGGGCGCCGCGGTTGGATGCGTCGGCGGAGCGATCTACGCCACACACCTGCAGGGCGTCGTCCCGGGCGGATTCGTCCTGCTCGTCTCGATCACCGTCCTCGCGGTGGTGGTGCTGGGTGGCATGGGCAGCATCCCCGGCGTCATCGTCGGCGCGTTCGCCCTGATCGGCACCCCGGAGCTGCTGCGCGAGTTCGCCGAGTACAAGCTGCTGGTCTACGGGGCAGTGCTGGTGGCGGTCATGCTGCTGCGGCCGGAGGGGCTCATTCCGGACGCCTCGCGCCGCGGCGAGCTTGAGGACGCGCGGCACGAGGAGGGCGAGCTCCATGTGGAATACGACGAGATCAGCGGGGACGCCTGACCGATGACGACCACCGACCCCCTGGCCACCCAGCACGTCAGCGACGCCGAGGCCGGCCCGCTGCTGGTGGCCCGCGACGTGACGAAGACCTTCGAAGGGCTGGTGGCGAACCGCGACATCGACTTCGAGATCCCGCGCCACTCGATCGTGTCGATCATCGGCCCGAATGGGGCAGGCAAGACGACCTTCTTCAACCAGCTCAGCGGCGTCTATCACCCTACCTCCGGGAGCATCGAATTCGAGGGGATCGACATCTCGACCCTGGCTCCGCACGTGGTTGCCAGCCTCGGGGTGGCGCGCACCTACCAGAACATCCGCCTCTTCCAGAACATGACGGTGCTCGCCAACGTGATGGTCGGTCGCCACGTCCGCATGCGCGGGCAGTGGTACCAGGCGATCGCCGGGCTCGCCGGGATCCGCGACGAGGAGAAGGTGACCAAGCGCCGCGCCTTCGACCTGATGGAGCTGGTTGGGATCCCCCGCGCCTCGGCCACCGAGCTCGCCAAGAACCTGCCGTACGGCGACCAGCGCCGCCTCGAGATCGCGCGAGCCCTGGCCAGCGACCCGAAGCTCCTCCTCCTGGACGAGCCGACCGCCGGCATGAACCCAGGCGAGACGCGCCAGATGACGGACTTCATCGCCCGCCTGCGCCGGGAGCTGCAGCTGACGATCCTGCTCATCGAGCACGACATGAAGGTCGTGATGGGGGTCAGCGAGCGAATCACGGTGCTCGACTACGGGGAGAAGATCGCGGAGGGGACGCCGGCCGAGATCCGGGCCAACCCTCGCGTCATCGAGGCGTATCTCGGAAAGCAGGCGACCGCATGACGCAGGCAGGACACGTGCTCGAGCTGGTCGACGTTCACACCTACTACGGCAACATCCACGCCCTGAAGGGGATCTCGCTGACCGTCGACCCGGGCGAGATCGTGACCCTCATCGGCTCCAACGGCGCAGGCAAGTCGACGACGCTGCGGACGATCAGCGGCATCGCCCGGGCGCGCGAGGGGAAGGTCCTCTTCAACGGCGTCGAGATCCACGCCGAGAAGCCGCACAACATCGTCGCGGCCGGGATCGCCCAGGCGCCGGAGGGGCGCCATGTCTTCGCCTACATGACCGTCTACGAGAATCTGCTGATGGGCGCCTTCAGCCGCAGCGGGCCGCTGGATGCCGACGTCGAGCGCGTCTACGACCACTTCCCGCGCCTGAAGGAGCGCCGATCGCAGAAGGCCGGGACCCTGTCGGGCGGGGAGCAGCAGATGCTCGCCATCGGGCGTGCGCTCATGGCAACGCCGAGCCTGCTCCTCCTCGACGAGCCGTCGATGGGCCTCTCCCCGATCCTCACCGAGCAGATCTTCAAGATCATCACCGACATCAACGCGCAGGGCACGACGGTGCTGCTGGTCGAGCAGAACGCCCAGATGGCCTTCAACGTGGCCACTCGAGGCTACGTGCTCCAGACCGGTCAGATCATCCTCGCCGACACCGCTGCCAACCTGGCGGCCAACGTCCAGGTGCGACAGGCCTACCTGGGCGAGATCTAGCCAGAGCCGATGTCCGCCGACCCGCCTCCGCCTCGCCGCTCCCCGGGCGACTACCGCCCCGACCTGCGACCGATGCTGATCCTGGGCGGCCTGCTGGTGGCGGTCATCGTGGGCTGGATCCTGGTCAGCCCACTGTTGCTGCCGGGCGCCCGCTAGACCGGGCGTCGAGCCCCGAACCCGCGACCCGCCCCGTACAGGACGAGGCCGATCCCGAAGGCAGCGGCGGCGAGCCCGGGCGAGCGCTGGGGCAGCGGGAGGAACCCCACCGACCAGAGCTCCCAGATCCGATAGGCGAGGGCCCCCGCCGCGATCAGCCCGAGGGCCAGGTAGACCCATGGCCCGTCGAGCGCGAAGCCCCAACGGCCGCGCATGTAGCCGATGTCCAGGAGCACCAGGGTCGCCAGCGCGGCACCGTAGACGACGATCCCCGGGCCTTCGAGGCCGATCCCGGCGCTGGCGGGGATCGGCACACCCTCGACCGTCTCCCCGCCCGCCTGCCACCAGGTCAGGAATCCCGCGGCCACCATCAGCAGGCTGCCGAGCAGGATCGGGACGCGGTAGCGGGCACCCGGGGCACCGTCAGGCACGGGCCGCTACTCCGGCGTGGCCGCGCCGTAGACGGATGGCCGCAGGACGCCGATGTACGGCAGGTTCCGATAGCGCTCGCCGTAGTCGAGGCCATAGCCGATCACGAAGCGGTCCGGGATCGTGAAGCCGCGATAGTCGATCTCGATCGGGGCCAGGCGCCGCGCCGGCTTGTCGAGCAGGCAGCAGATGCGGATCGAGGCGGGCTGCTTGTCGTGCAGGTAGCGGAGCAGGTAGTTGAGGGTCAGCCCTGTGTCGATGATGTCCTCGACGACGATCACTTCGCGCCCCTCGATCGAGGTCGACAGGTCCTTCAGGATGCGCACCTGGCCGCTCGACTCGGTGGCGGCCCCGTAGCTGCTGACCTCCATCAGGTCGATCGAGAGGGGGATCGGCATCGCGCGCACCAGGTCCGCGAGGAAGATGATCGAGCCCTTCAGGACGCTCACGAGGACCGGATCGCGGCCCTCGTAATCGCCCGCCAGCTGAGCTCCGAGCTCCGCCACACGGGCCTGGACCTCCTCGCCGCTGAGCAGGATCTCCTCGACGTCGGCGTGCATCATTCGCCGTTCAGGGGACCGTTGCCGTTCATGGCAGCTACGTCGGCCAGGAAGTCGAGGCGCCCGTACTTGACCATCAGCGCTCGGAAGTCACGTGCGTAGAAGAGCTTCACGCGGATCTCGGGATAGAGCTGGCGCAGCCAGCGCAGCTTGCGATTCTTCTTCCGCACCAGCGCCTGCTTGAGGGTCGTCAGCTCCAGGTAGATGTCGATCTCCGGCAGGTAGAAGTCGGGCGCGAACGACTCGACGACCGCGCCGTCGGCGTTCCAGGAGATGGGAAAGAGGTCGGGTTCGTACCGCCATGCCACACCGTAGAAGTCCAGGATCCGAGCCAGTTCTGCCTCGCTCTGGTGAGCGAAGCGCGGCGAGCTGCTGGTCAGCGTCGCCGCCACTGGTCCCCGATCGTACGTGCCCGCCGGGCCCCTGGCGTCATCGAAGGCGAGTATAGCCCCGCGAGTTATCCACAGGTCGGGTCCGATCGCGAAGGTTCGTGGATAACCCGGGTTGCCGGCCTCATCGCGGGCTGGTACGTTGTCCGTCCTGCTTCCCCGGCGGCCGAGTACGGTAACCGGGCACGCGCGGGGCCGATGCGAGAGCCGGCCGACCAGCCGCACGTGACCGGGAAGACCGAAACGCCACCGGAGAGGCATTTTCCTTTGCCCAGCATCGATGACGCGACGGCGGCCGACGCGCGACGAGCGCTCGAGGGGCTGCTCGCGGACCTCCCGGCGATAGCCTGCCGCCTTCCCCCGGGCTTCCTCGACGCCGCGGAGCGCTTCGTGGGATTGCTGCTGGCCGCCAACCGCCGCCGCAACCTGACCCGCGTCACGTCGCCCGCTGACGTGGCGCGCCTCCACCTGCTGGACTCCCTCGCCGCTCTGCCGCAGATCGATCAGATGGCGCCGCGCGAGGCGATCGACCTCGGCTCGGGGGGAGGGCTTCCCGCCATCCCGCTGGCGCTGGCGCGGCCCGAGGTGCGCTGGACCCTGGTCGACTCGGTCGGCAAGAAGGCCGCCATCCTCGCCGAATTCGCGGGCGCCCTGGGCCTGTCGAACGTCACCGTGCTCGCCGAGCGGGCGGAGGCGATCGGGCGCAGCCCGGTGCACCGGGAGCGATATGGGCTCGTCACCGCCCGGGCCTGCGCAGCGCTGCCGGTCCTGGCCGAGCTCGCGTTGCCGCTGCTGACGATCGGGGGCGCGCTCTTGGCGTGGAAGGGCCCGCTCGGCGAGGCCGACGACGAGGTCCGAGGCGGACGTGCGGCGATCGGCCAGCTCGGCGGGGGCGAGCTCACGATCGTCGATCCCGGGGTGCCGGCGCTCGGCGGACATCGGTTCGTGATCGTGCGCAAGGAGCGCATCACGGACGCTCGCTTCCCCCGCCGGCCCGGGGAGCCTGCCCGCCGGCCACTCGGCTGAGCCTCGGTATACTCCGAGCCCCATGCGCCTCGCGGTCCTGTCGGACATCCACGCCAATCTCGCCGCCCTCGACGCCGTCTGCGACGCGCTGCAGCCGGTCGACGAGCTATGGGTGCTGGGCGACATCGTCGGCTACGGACCGCAGCCCAACGAGGTGATCCGCCGTCTCCAGGAGCTTGGTGCCCGGTCCGTCACCGGCAATCACGACGGCGCGGCGATCGGCACGGTCGACGCGTCCTGGTTCAATCCCGATGCCCTGGCGGCGATCGAATGGACCACGTCTGTCCTCGACGAGAACGCACGGGCGTATCTCGCGGCGCTCCCCGAAGTGCGCCGCGACGGCGAGCTGACGGCGGTCCATGGCTCGCCGCGCGAACCGATCTGGGAGTACATCACCGACGCATCCATCGCCGCGGCCAACCTCGGCGCGTTCGAGACGCGACACTGCCTCTACGGGCACACGCACCTGCCGGTCATCTATCGGGCCGATGGGGTCCACATGACCGTGGTGCCGGCCACCCCTTCGTCGCCGATCGTCCTCGACGCGCGTCGTGCCCTGATCAACCCCGGCAGCGTCGGGCAGCCGCGCGACGGGAACCCCGACGCGTCGTACCTGCTCCTCGACACCGGGGCGGGGATCGCCGAGTTCCATCGGGTTCGCTACAACATCGCGCTGACGCAGCGCCTGATGCGCGAGGTGAGCCTTCCCCGATGGCTGATCGAGCGGCTGGCAATCGGTCGCTGAGGGTGTCGGCGCGCCGTAGGATATCGGTCGCATGATCTTCGGCCGACGCGAGAAGCGTCCCGCCCTGCTCAGCTTCGATCGCATCCTGGTGCCGCTCGCCGGCACGGAGGCCGACGACGCGGCGCTGCGCCTCACCGCGATCCTGCTCGCCGGCACCGCCGGCCAGGCCTTCCTGCTCCACGTGATCGAGATC
>Ga0214473_10010728_pt1 | contig 10765 bp, 10 predicted proteins | sample RVTome_7_FD_203509 | JGI IMG/M metagenome (GOLD analysis project Ga0214473, IMG submission 203509) | Soil microbial communities from uranium-contaminated site in the Upper Colorado River Basin, Wyoming, United States - RVT98D197 | ecosystem: Environmental > Terrestrial > Soil > Contaminated >... | reverse complement strand
CTTTATTTATTAACGAGCTCTAAGCGGCGCGACAAACCGGCTCTCCCGCCGGAACGTGGCGGGTGACGGCGTGACTCATCACAGCGCCGGAGTAGACGGAGCATTGATACACACGTTCGCCTATGGAAGTGTCGCCCAGTGGGGTGGCTGGGAAAGGGCGGGGCGGCACGGAGGCGTCTTGGAGGACGGGGGAAACTCATGGCGGACAAGTCGAACGGCAGAACCCCCCACGGTCCAGCAGCGAATGATCCGGAAGTCGACTTCCCCATTCGGGAGACGGTTGAGGATTCTGCGGGCAGAGGACGGGCCTTCGTGATCACCTACCGCTCCTGCGGGATCGGCTACACCGTCACGGCGTCGGAGGAGGGCAAGGAAGGGCTTGGCTACGAATTCTCGGCCTACAGCCAGACGAGCCCCTACAATGGACTGTGGGACCTTCGTCGAAAGATGTACCGCTCGCTGGCGACCCGGCATATCACCCTGTCAGAAGGGCGCTGCCAACCTCTGCACGACATCGTGCGAGGCCGCATCACGGTGGATGGGCGGGGCGATCTCGCGCTCGTGGTCGACGGTATCCCCCTGACGCTCGACGACCTCAGGAAGATCCTCGAGATGCACGAAGGGTGGCAGTTTCGCCTGCACATCGCTTCTGACGCGGAAGACCTGTCCGGTTAATCACGCCTGCGGAACTCGACAGGTTCAGGGGACGCCGTGCGCGGAACGCCGGGTCTCTCCTACCACCCCTGTTTTCCCTCTGTGCTTCGTCCGGCTCTCTGGCCAGGTGGTGCCCGCCGAACCTCCCGGCCGGGCCGGCGCAGGCTCCTCGTGGCGCTGGCATCCGCCACAAGGGTGTGATAGAAGAGACGCGTCGATGCCCTGGATTTGATGTGACCCGTACCGTATCCAGCGCAAGGGCGCAGGCTTACCGGACGACGGTTCCCGGGATGGAGGGTGGTCGATGCTGGACGGCGTGGTGGGCTGGCCCCGGGAGTTCGCCGAGCGATATCGGGCGCGGGGATACTGGGCCGACGTCCCCATCGGCGATGCCTTCGACCGGGCGGTCGTGGCCCACGCCGACAGGGAAGCGGTGGTGGACGGTGGCCGGCGGCTCAGCTACCGCGACCTGGGAAAGCTCGTGGACCGCCTCGCCCTCCATCTGGCGCGGCGCGGGATCTGCGGCGGCCGGCGCGCCGTCTTCCAGCTTCCCAACATCTGGGAGTTCCTCGTCGCCTATTTCGCCTGCCTGAAGGTCGGCGCCATCCCCGTCTGCTGCCTGCCCGCCCACCGCCACGCCGAGATCGAGTACCTGGCCCGGCTCACCGAGGCCGCCGCCTGGTTCATCCCGTCCGAATTCCGCACGTTCGACTACGTGGTCATGGCGGAAGAGATGCGGGGTCGCCTGCCCGACCTGCGCGAGATCTTCGTGGCCGGCGACCGCGCCGGCGTGGGGATGACCCCCCTCACCGGCCTGCTGGACGATCCCATCGAGGCGCATGCGCCGGCGGGGGCGCTGGCCGCCCTGTGGCCGAACCCGGCGGCCCCGGCCGTCTTCCTCCTGTCCGGCGGGACCACGGGCCTGCCCAAGGTGATCCCACGTACGCATGACGACTACCTCTACAACGCCTCCGCCTTTGCCGCCGCCACCGGCTTCACCCGGGAGAGCGTCCTCCTGGTCTCCCTTCCCATCGCGCACAATTTCGCCCTGGCGTGTCCCGGCGCCCAGGGCGCCCTCCTGCTGGGCGCCAAGGTGGTGCTGGCACCGGCGCCGGATCCCGACGTGGTGTTCCCGGTGATCCGGCGCGAGCGGGTCACCTGGATCCCCGCCGTGCCGGCCACGGTGATCACGTGGCTCAATCACCCGGGATTCCGGCGGGGCGACCTGCCGTCGGTCCGGACCATCTGCGTCGGCGGGGCCCGGCTGAACCCCGAGCCGGCCCGCCGGGTGCTGGCGGAGTTCGGGCCGGTCGTCGCCCAGGTCTTTGGCATGGCCGAGGGTCTCCTGTGCTGCACTCGGCCAGATGATCCCGAAGAGGTTTGCGTGGAGACCCAGGGCCGCCCCATCTGCCCGGACGACGAGATCCGGATCGTGGACGAGGAGGGGCGCGACGTCGCCCCAGGCGGGGTGGGCGAGCTGCTCTGCCGCGGCCCCTACACGATCCGCGGGTACTACCGGGCGCCGGAGCACAACCAGGTGGCCTTCACGCCGGACGGATTCTACCGGACGGGGGACATGGTCCGGCTCCATCCCAGCGGCAACCTGGTGGTGGACGGCCGGAAGAAGGACCTGATCAACCGCGGTGGGGAGAAGATCAACGCCGAGGAGGTGGAGAACCTAATCCTCGCCCATCCGGCCGTCTACAATGCGGCGGTGGTGGCCATGCCCGACCCGGTGCTGGGCGAGCGGACCTGCGCCTGCGTCATCCTGCGCTCCGGGGCGACGCTGAGCCTGGGGGAGCTGGTCGGGTTCCTGGAGGAGCAACGGATTGCCCGGTTCAAGCTGCCCGAGCGGCTGGAGGTGATGGAGCGGTTTCCGGCCACCGCCGTCGGCAAGATCTCGAAGGCGGAACTGCGGAAGGACATTGCGCGCAAACTGGTCGCCGAGGGGTTGGGGCAGGCCGCGAGCGCGCCCCTCGTGGCACGCGGTTCGTAGGCCGAGCGGTGAGCCCGGTCAGCCGCCGGGCGCCGGCGATGGGGAGTGTAGTGCCGGCGGGACGCCGGGCCCGCACGGCATGGCCACGGAGAAAGCCCATGCCGACCTTCCCACGGAGGAATCTGTGATGGCCGTGAGCGGGCACCAAGTGATCCGGACCATGTGCCCCATGGATTGTTATCCGACCTTGTGCGGGATGCTTGCCGAGGTCGAGGACGGGCGCTTGCTCGGGATTCGCGGCGACGAACAGAATCCGGACAGCCAAGGATATCTCTGCGTCCGCGGGCACGCCGCGCGCGAGGTGATCGGGAATCCGAAGCGGTTGCTGCGGCCGCTGATCCGCCAGGGGCGGGGGACGAGCGCGTGGCGCGAGGTGGGCTGGGACGAGGCGCTGGATCTCATGGCGGCCCGCATGGGGGCCGCCGGCCGCGAGGCGGTAGGGCTGTGGTCCGGCCATGGCATCTTGACCAACAACTACGGCACGCGCATCGGCCCCCAACTCCTGCACCGCTTCGCCAATCTCTACGGATGCCAGTCGTGGAACGGGACCATGATCTGCTGGGGGCTCGGGGGCTTCGGGCTCGGGCTCACAGGCGTCCTGGAGACGAACACCAAGGAGGACATGGGCGAGCACTCGCGGCTCATCGTGCTCTGGGGAGCCAACCTGCCCGGCCAGCCGAACACCGTTCGGTACCTGCAGGCGGCTAGGCGGCGGGGCGCTTACCTGGTCACGGTGGATGTCCGCGATACCGAGGCGGCCGCGGAGTCCGACGAGGTGCTACGGATCCGCCCGGCGACCGATGCCGCGCTGGCCCTGGCCATGATGCAGGTGATCATCGCGGAGAGGCTATGCGACCGCGACTTTGTGGCCCGGCACACCCTCGGATTCGAGGCGCTGGCGGCCCATGTGGACGCGTGCACGCCTGCGTGGGCGGAGGGGATCACCGGCATCGCACGGGAGCGCATCGCGGCGCTGGCGCGGCGCTACGCCACCACCCGGCCGGCCATGATCCTGGTGGGCGGGAGCTCCATGCACAAGCGGGTCAACGGGTGGCAGGGGGCGCGGGCCATCGCCTGCCTCCCCGCCCTTACCGGGAACCTGGGAGTACCGGGCGGCGGGCTGGGACCCCGCCATGGGAGTGTGAGCCACGGCCAGGGGGTGGCGAGCATCGCCGCGCCGGAGCGCCGCCCAGGGGGGAACTATATCCCCAACCAGATGGCCCGCGTCATCGAGGCCCTGCTCGAAAGGCGCCTGCGCGTGCTCCTCGTGTTCGGGAGCAACATGCTGTCGTCGTTCGCCGATAGCGGGCGGCTCGGCGAGGGGCTTGGTCGCACCGACCTCCTCGTGAGTTATGACCTTTTCCTGAACGACACGGCGCGGCACTGCGCCGATATCGTCCTGCCGGCCACCTGCTGGCTCGAGGAGCTCGGCTGCAAGCTCACCAACACGCATGCGTACCTGGCGGAGCCCGCCCTCGATCCTCCGGGCGAGACACGCCCTCTGGCGTGGATCCTGAGGGAGCTGGCCCGGCGGCTCGGCCTCGAGGGGTTCTACCCGTGGGAGGCGGACGAGGGCCCGATCGATGCCATCCTGGACCATCCCTCCACCGGCCGCGCCACCGTGGCGGCACTCCGGGCCGAAGGGGGGATCCGGGCCCTCCGGGTGTCGCACGTGGCCTACCCGGATCTCCGTTTTCATACGCCCTCAGGCAAGGTCGAGTTCTACTCCGAGCGGGCACGGGCCCTGGGGCTGCCGGCTCTCCCGGTCTACGAGGAGACCCCGGCATCCGTCTACCCGCTCATCCTCCGCCCGGGGCGGACGCTGACCCAGTTCAACGGGTTTTACGATCACGGCCTGGCCCTGCCGACGCTGGCGCGGCTCGACCCCGAGCCCCGGCTCTGGATCTCGCCCGCGGATGCGGCCGCGCGCGGGATCGGAGAGGGGGCCCCCATCCGCCTCTACAACGAACGTGGTGAGTTTCGGGCGCGCGCCCGCGTGACCCCCCGGGTGTCGCCGGGCACCATTTGGATGCGAGAGGGTTGGGAAGGGCTGAACCACCTGACCTCGGGTGGGGCCTGCCTTCCTGACGAAGCCGTTGATGTCTTCGGCTTTGCTGCCGGACAGTCCACCTTCGATTCGATGGTCGAGGTTGCCGCCGAGTGAGGGGGCCCTTTGGGGCATGCACACCTCACCCGATAGCGGTGGATTCTGGCTCTCCGAGCCCCAGGAGTTCCGGAAGGATCTCCTGTGCGGTCGCGACAAGGTTCCGGGTATCAGGTTCTGCAATCGAGAGAGGGTGGCGATGGCGCGCGATTACACGCCCAAGCGGGTAAAGGCGGGGGCGGGCCGGCCGGTGGCCATGCGGTGCAAGGCATGCGCGGGGCGGTTCGAGGTGGCGCATCCCGCGGCCACGGCCACGTGCCCGGATTGCGGGGAAGGGTGGAAGATCCGGTGGTTCACGCCGGATTCGGGCATGATCATCGCGCCGTTGAACTGGACGGATTACCAGGTGCGGTCCCGCGGCTCGGCCGCCGGGGGGAGGGGGAACGCATGAACAAGATGGCGGTCATCGATCTGACCGCGCGCACGGTAGAGGTGGGCGGGGTCCCGGAAGACCTGCGCCGCCGGTTCCTGGGGGGGCGCGGGATCAACACGCACCTGCTGTTCCACATGGTGGACGAGTGGACCGACCCGCTGGGGCCGGAGAATGTTCTCCTGCTGGGGGCGGGCCTGCTCACGGGCCTGCCGTGGGTGGGGGGGACGCGGTGCAACTTCACCGCGAAGTCGCCAGAGACCGGGCACCTGGGGGATTCGGCGGCCGGGGGCCACTTCGCCGCCGAGCTGCGCTTCGCCGGCTTCGACCACCTGGTGATGAAGGGGCGGGCGGAGCGGCCCGTTTATCTCTGGATCCACGATGGCCGGATCGAGTTCCGCAATGCGGCCCACCTGGAGCCCCTCAATTCGGTGGAGACCCAGAACGCCATCAAGGCCGAGCTGGGCGACGTCAAGATCCAGGTGGCGGCCATCGGGCCGGCCGGGCGGCGGCTGGTGCGCTGGGCGTGCGTCATGCACGGCGTGGGCGACGCCTGGGGGCGCACGGGAATGGGCGCCGTGATGGGCTCCAAGAACCTCTGGGCCGTCGCCGTGCGGGGTAACGGAGCCATCCCGGTGGCCGACCCGGCGCGCATGATGGAGGTCACGCAGGCCCACTACGCCCAGATCACCGGGACCAAGGGCTTCCTGGCTACGTCCAACTACGGCACGCTGATCCGCCTGAACAACACCCGCACGCAGGGCTACGAGGGCGGCTTCAACCACCAGCAGAACATGACGGAGCTCTCCGCGGAGCTGGATTCGGACGTCTTCCTGGACAAGTACGAGTCGGCGAAGGCCTCGTGCTTCAACTGCCCCACCCACTGCCGCCACCAGCACGAGGTGGTCCTGCGGGACGGGACGAGGAAGCGGGGGGGCGGTCCGGAGTACTACGGCGTGGGCGGGTGGGGGAGCCAGTGCGGCTGTTCGGACTGGCGCACCATCCTGGAGGCCTGGGACTACTGCAACGAGATGGGGCTGGACACGGGCTCGGCCACGGCCTACACGGCCTGGCTCATGGAGCTGTACGAGAAGGGGATCATCACCGAGGCCGACACCGGCGGGCTGGCGCTGAAGTGGGGCGACCACGACGCCATCATGGGCGTGCTGCGGCAGACGGTGGAGGGACGGGGCATCGGGGCGCTGATCGCGGGCGGATGGATGGCCGCCGCCCGCGACATCGGCCGGGGGGCCCACCGCTACTTCGATCACGTGAAGGGCCTCTCCATCGAGTGCGACGACGTGCGGGGCCACCGCGCCCAGGTGCTGGGACTGGCCACCGCCAGCCGCGGGGCCGATCATCTGCGCAGCCGGTTCACCCTGGAGGAGTTCTCGCTGCCCGAGAAGGTGACGGAGAAGCTGGTGGGCGTGCCGATCCCGGCCGACGCCTTGTCGTACGAGAACAAGGAGCACGCCTGCATCTGGACCGAGAACATCTGCGCCGTGGCGGACGCGCTGGGGATGTGCAAGTTCCTGACGAAGTGGCTCTCCGTCGGCCTCCTGGGCGTGGGGGAGTTTCGAGACGCCATCGAGGCCGCCACGGGCACGGCCTTCAGCGTGGAGGAGCTGGTGCGGGTTGGGGACCGGGTCACCAACATGGAGCGTCTCTTCCTGGTCCGCGAGGGGATGTCCCGCAAGGACGACGCGCCGCCCGAGAAATTCTACCGGCCGTGGACCCACGGCCCACGGGCGGGGACGCGGGTGGAGCCCGAGGCCTACGAGGCGCTGCTGGACCGCTACTACGCCGTGCGCGGCTGGGACCGCAAGGGGATCCCCGGGGGCGAGACCCTGCGGGCGCTGGGCCTGGAGAAGGAGGGGGCCTTCCTGGCCGACCGGCGCGAGGTGCGTTTCGTGTGGAACGACGCGGGGAAGGAGGGCGCCGTCCATGCTGCGGCTCAGGGTTGACCGGAACAAGTGCACCAACTGTCGGTTCTGCGAATCGGCCTGCGCCTTCACCCACGTGGGGCAGACCGTCCTGAAGGACTCCCGCATCGAGGTAGTGCAGCAGGCGGTCGAGGACCAGTCCTACGCCATCGGCGTTTGCCACCAGTGTTCGCTCTGCCCGCCGCTGGATGTCTGTCCCACCGGGGCCCTGACCAGGGATCCTCGCACCGGCATCATCCATCTGGACCGCGCCCTGTGCCCGCCCGGATGCCGGCTGTGCGTCCCGGCGTGCCCGCTGGCCGCCATCCTGGACGGGACGGCCGGCCTGATCCTCTGCGACTTCTGCGGCGGGGAGCCGGAGTGCGTGAAGGTGTGCTATACCGAGGCCCTCTTCGTGCGGGAGTATACCCTCACGCCGCGCGGCCTGGGCAAGCACGCTGCGACGCGGGGACACCGCGTCGCGGTGACGCGCGGAAACGGCCATCAGGCCGAGGAGCCCTCAGCTGTCATGGCTTCTGAGACTCCCGATGTTCCGACGTCGTAGCGAGGACGTGTGATGGTTCGCCTGAAGCTCATGCCCCCGCTGACCCGGATCCTGGGGTCGAAGGAGATCCTCGTGGAGGTGGACCGGGCGCCCCTGAAGGCCATCCTGGAACGGGTGGCGGCCCGGGACGGGAAGTTCCGGGCCGCGATGCTGGACGCGGAGGGCAACCTCTCGGGAGAGTACTCCTGCCTGGTGAACGGCCGGCGCTACAATGCCGGCGACCTGGACGGCGTCGAGGTGGGCGAGGCCGACGAGATCGTGCTCCTCATGCCCATCGCCGGCGGCAAGGATGCCGCCATGCCCATCGAGGTGCTGGTCACCACGCACGTCACGGGGCTGGACCGCGAGCGGGAGGAGGGCTGGCCGCTGCCGCTTCCCGGGGCGGCGATCCGCCTCCGCGACCTGATCCGGGCCAAGGTGACTCGGGAGATCGAGGAGTACGTCGCCGGGCGCCGGGGGATCGTGGGCAAGGAATACCAGATGCTCGACGAGCTGGCGGCCTTCCAGGTGGCGGCCCGGAGCGGCCGGCCGATGGACGTGCAGCTCGATGAACAGGTACGGAAGGCGTGGAAGGCGTTCGAGGACGGGGACTACATCGTCACGGTGGGAACGCGCGAAGTGCACGACCTGGACCAGGAGGTGCGGCTGGCGCCGGGCGCCAGGGTGCAGTTCCTGCGCCTCTTGCCGCTGGCAGGCGGTGTAGGTTTGGAGACCGCCGCCGGAGATGAACTCCGGCCCTACACCAAACCACGGCGCCGGATGTAGGGACCGGCTTCATGCCGGTCCGAGCCAGTCGCCGGACTCGGGGCCCGAGATGGATCGGCCCGCATTGGCGACGGAAATGCCGACAGGGGGTGCGAGGATGAACGAGCGGGAGAAGTTGTTGGACGAGGTGTTCGAGGCGGCGGTTGTGAACGACATGAACTACTTCGGGTGAACGCAGGCCGTGCTTGCGGCTCTGCAGGCAAAGCTCGGGGTGGGGGATGCGGCGGTATTCAAGGCGGGCAGCGGCCTGGCGGGCGGCGTGGCTGTGCAGGGGGAGACCTGCGGCGCCCTCACCGGCGCTATCATGGCCATCGGCTGCGTGGTGGGGCGCGAGCGGCTGGAGGACGTGGCCCAGTATCAGCGGGCCAAAGAGCCGGCCAAGCTGATGTACCACCGGTTCCGCGAACGCGTGGGCCACAGCATCTGCGCCGAGATCCACAAGATCAAGTACGGCCGCACGTACCACCTGGCCGACCCGGCCGAGGCCAAGGCCTTCCACGAGAACGGCGGCCACTCCTGCACCGGCTGTCCCGAGGTGTGCGGCATCGCCGCCCGGGCCTGCGCCGAGATCATCCTGGACCTGAAAGGCTGCTGAAAAAGGCCCATCTGCGGCGTTGGCGCGCTCGGACATCTCATCCCGCTGCCGACGCAGCGGCAGCGGTGGCGCTGCGGCGTGCCCGGCGTACGCCTCACTCGGCCCTTCGCGCGCCGCCTTGCATCTGGACCTTTTTGAGCAGCCTTCACAGAACGAGTATTCCAGCAACCAGCCGGAGGGGCCTTACGGGCCTTCGTCCCCGTCAGCCCTCATGCCTCCATCCTCGTCCCTCTGGCAGGTGCCGCGCCGGTTGTGCTATCCTCCCTGCGTTGGGTGCACATCGGGGGGGCAGCATGAAGGCGGCGCCCGCGGCCACCGATCTCAAGCTCGAGAAGGACCTGCGGGTCCTGGTGCGCTTCATCTCTCTCTACTGCGACCACCGGCATGACGCGGCCGCCAAGGAGGCCTTCGCGCTTCCCGGCTTCGACGGACAGGCGCTGGGCAAGCGGCCCGTCGTCCTCTGCCATCCCTGCCGGAAGCTGCTGGCCCATGCCCTGGTGAAACGCTCCCGCTGCCCGCTGGACCCCAAGCCGGCCTGCAAGCACTGCCCCGTGCACTGCTACCATCCCACCTACCGCCAGAACATCCGCGAGGTCATGCGCTACTCGGGCCGCCGCCTGGTGCTCAGCGGCCGCCTGGACCTGCTGTACCACCTTCTCTTCTGACCTTCACGGTCCCCGTTGCGGACGCGGCAACGATGGGCCATGTCATGGGGGCGGCGTCAGCCCCCGGAGGAACGACCATGATGACGTACCCGTTCGACGTCAAGAAGCTCGAAGCGCTCATGGAAGAGGCCAAGCTCGACCTGGTCCTGGCCTGCAGCCGCCACAACATCAAGTACCTCACCGGCGGCCGCTACCATCACTTCTTCGGTCGCTCCTCCCGCCAGGGGGCCAGCCAGTACCTGGCGATGGTGGGCGTGCCGCGGGGCCGGTTCCAGGATGGCTTCTATGTGGGGCGGCGCGAGGAGCAGCGGGAGCTGGCCGAGAGCCCTCTTTGGATCGGCCAGACGTACCTCGGCGTCTGGGAGACCCTCAGCGCCGCGCGCCTTGCCGTAGAGGCCGTCACGAAGCTGGGCCTCACCAGCGCCACCATCGGCGTGGAGATGCCCTTCCTGCCGGCCGACGCGTACGTGGCCATCCAGCAGGGCCTCCCGCATGCGCGCCTGGTGGACGTCACCCAATTGCTGGGCGAGTTGCGGGCCATCAAGGCGCCCGAAGAGATCGCCATCATGCGGGATGCCCACGAGCGGGTGGCCGAGGCCATCCACGCCACCTTCAAGCGGGGGCGCGACGGGCTGACCACCGAGGCCCTGTGGGATACCATCCGCGTCGAGGTCGAGGAGCGCGGCCTGCACTTCATCTACTGCTTCACCACCGCCGGGCCGAACGTGCTGCGCGCCCCGTCGAAGCAGCAGTGGCGGCGCGGCCACGTCCTGGAGCTGGACTGCGGCGGCGAGCTGCGCGACTACATCTCCGACATCGCGCGCATGGGCTGCATGGGGAAACCCTCCGCCCTGGCGAACGACATGCTGGGCGAGATCCTGCGGATCCAGGAACGCGCCCGCGCCCTGGTCAAGCCCGGCGTCCCGTGCGCCGAGGTCTACCTGGAGGGCGAGCGCGCCTTCAAGGAATCGAAGTTCGCGGGCGGCGCCGGCCGGTTCGAGGCCCACGGCCTCGGGGTCGTCTCCCACGAGCCCCCCCGCATCCGCCCCGACAACCCCCGCCCGCTGGA
>Ga0214473_10010727_pt1 | contig 10767 bp, 8 predicted proteins | sample RVTome_7_FD_203509 | JGI IMG/M metagenome (GOLD analysis project Ga0214473, IMG submission 203509) | Soil microbial communities from uranium-contaminated site in the Upper Colorado River Basin, Wyoming, United States - RVT98D197 | ecosystem: Environmental > Terrestrial > Soil > Contaminated >... | reverse complement strand
ACATCGTCTCTCTCCCCCCGGGGACTCTCAGCGTTCCCGGATCCCGTGGCGCGGCTCCCTGCTGGTATAGTCCGCGCGGGGCCGGATCCTCAAGCGGCCCCTGCGCGGGGACGATCCGGGGAGGGGGATGGACCCGGCTCGCGCATGCGCCGGGAGGCCAGGAGTAGGGGGTGACGGTGGAGCCCCGCCGGCCGCGCGTCGTCGTGGTGGACGACAGCCGCATGGACCGCGAGCGCGCGGCAGACGCGCTGGGCTCGGGCCCGGAGCTGCGCGTCGAGCTCTGCGGCAGCGCCGAGGAGGCCCTGGAGGCGCTGCGCCGGGAGCCCGCCGACCTGGTGCTCTCGGACCTGACCATGCCCGGGATCTCCGGCCTCGACCTCCTGGAGCGCATCCGCCGCGAGCACCCGGGGACGGACTTCGTGGTCCTGACGGGCCACGCCTCGGTGGACAGCGCGGTGCGCGCCCTGCGCATGGGAGCCACCGACTACCTGCGCAAGCCCATCCAGCCCGAGGAGCTGGTGCTGGTGGTGCAGCGCCTGCTGGCCGGGCGGGCCCTGGTGGAGGAGAACACGCGGCTGCGCGACGTGCTGCGCACCGTGGAGGCCTGCCGCGCCCTGGCCCCGTGCCTGGAGCCCGGTGAGGTCTACGCGGTGGCGCTGGACCTCCTGCTCAAGGGCCTCGCGCGGCGCCGCGGAATCGCGCTCTTCCACCGCTCCGCCTTCGCGCTCTCCGACGCCCTGGTGATGCGGGGCTTCGACGAGGCGGAGGAGAACCGCCTGCACAACCTGCTGGTGGACGAGAAGCGCGTGGATCTCGAGGGCATCCACGAGACGGCGGTGACCCCGCGGAGCCCGGTGCAGTCCGCGCTGCGCCAGGCGGGCGTCGAGGTGGAGCGGCTCCTGGCGGTTCCGGTGCGGGGCGATGAAAACGAAGCGGGGGTGCTGTGGGTCCTCGAGGACGGGCGCCCCTTCGAGGAGAGCGAGCTGGAGCGCACGCGGATCGTGGCCGGCCACGCCGCCATCTCGCTCCGCAACGCCGAGCAGTATCACCGGGCCAAGGAGCGCGCCTTCATCGACGACGTGACGGAGCTCTACAACGTGCGCTACCTGCTGCTGGCCGCGGACCACGAGATCCGACGGGCCGAGCGCTACGGGACGGAGCTCTCGATGCTCTTCCTGGACCTGGACCGCTTCAAGCTGGTCAACGACCGCTACGGCCACCTGGTGGGCTCGCGGGCCCTGCGCCAGCTCGGCGGGGTGCTGGCCGGCTGCGTGCGCCAGGTGGATACGCTCGCGCGCTACGGCGGCGACGAGTTCACGATCCTGCTGGTCGACACCGGACACGCCGACGCCGCGTACGTGGCCGAGCGGATCCGCGCCACCGTGGCGGACACCTGGTTCGAGGGCGGCCGCGGGGAGTCCATGCGCCTCACGCTGAGCATCGGGGTGGCCACCTATCCGCTGCACGGGCGCACCCGCGAGGCCCTGCTGGACCTCTCCGACAAGGCGATGTACCGGGCCAAGTCCGTCGGCCGCAACCGCGTGTGCAGCGCCTCGGAGCTCGGGTCCTAGCAAGCGCGCCCGCAGGGCGCGCGCGCAGCGCCGAGCGGCCGCCGGGCCGCCGGGCGCAGCCCGGCGCAGGCGCCGGATGGCGCGTTTGACAGCGTCGCCGGCCGTTTGCTATCCAGCCCGCTGATTTTTCAGGGGTTTTCTGCTTGTCGGCACCCGTCCGATCCGACTCCGTGCAGCTCGACGGGCTGGGGGACCTGCGCCGCAGCCACCCGTGCGACTCCCTGCGCCCCGAGCACGTCGGCCGCGAGGTGGTGGTGGCCGGCTGGATCCACACCCGCCGCGACCACGGCGGCGTCATCTTCGTCGACCTGCGCGACGCAAGCGGCCTGGTGCAGGTGGTCTTCCGTCCCGACGTGGATCCCGCCAGCCACGCCCGGGCCCACCATCTGCGCTCCGAGTTCGTGGTCCTGGTGCGGGGGGTGGTGGAACAGCGCGCGCCCGACACGGTGAACCCGGGCCTGCCCACCGGCGAGGTGGAGGTGTCGGTGCGCGAGCTGCGGCTCCTCAACACCGCCACGCCGCCGCCCTTTCCGATCGAGGGCGAGACCGACGCCGAGGAGGCCGTGCGGCTGCGCCACCGCATCCACGACCTCCGGCGTCCGCCCCTCCAGCGCGCGCTGCGGCTGCGCGACCGCCTGACCCGCTCGGTGCGCGGCACCCTGGGGGGGCTGGGCTTCGTCGACATCGAGACGCCGGTGCTGGCCAAGGCCACGCCCGAGGGCGCCCGGGACTTCCTGGTGCCGAGCCGCATGCACCCCGGCCAGTTCTACGCGCTTCCCCAGTCGCCCCAGCTCCTCAAGCAGCTCCTCGTGATCGGCGGCTTCGAGCGCTACTACCAGATCGCCCACTGCTTCCGCGACGAGGACCTGCGCGCCGACCGGCAGTTCGAGTTCACGCAGATCGACCTGGAGATGGCCTTCGTCGGCGTGGACGACGTGCTCCAGGTGCTCGAGGAGCTGACGGTCCGGGCCTGGGCCGACGTGCTGGGCGTGCAGCTCCCCCGCCCCTTCCGGCGGCTGGCCTACCGCGAGGCCATGGACCGCTACGGCATCGACCGCCCGGACACCCGCATCCAGCTCGAGCTGGTGGAGCTGACCGACGTCTTCGCCGGGAGCGGCTTCCGCGCCTTCCGCTCGGCGGTCGACGACGGCGGCATCGTGAAGTGCCTTCCCATACACGGCGCCGATGCGCTCTCCCGAGGTGACGTGGACCGCCTCGAGGCCTTCGCGCGCAAGGAGCTCGGCGCGCGCGGCCTGGCCTGGGTGCGCGTCAGCGCCGACGGCACGTGGCAGTCGCCCATCGTGAAGTTCTTCTCGGAGGACGAGCACGCGAGGATCGCGGAGCGCACCGGGGCCCGGCCCGGCTCGCTGCTCCTCTTCCAGGCCGACCAGCCGCACCGGGCCAACCACGTGCTGGCGCGCCTGCGCACGGACCTGGGCCACCGCCTGGGCCGCCTGGAGGACCGGCCCTGGGACGTGCTTTTCGTGGTGGACTTTCCGCTCTTCGAGACCGGAGACGACGACCGCCTCACCTACCTGCACATGCCGTTCGTTGCGCCCGTGGAGGAGGACCTCTCCCTGCTGGAGGGCGCTCCCGAGCGGGTGCGGGGGACCCACTACGATCTCGTGGCCAACGGTGTGGAGCTCGGGTCCGGCAGCCTCCGCAACCACCGCAGCGACGTGCAGCGACGCATCCTCGAGATCCTGGGCTACTCGAAGGCGGAGATGGAGCAGCGCTTCGGCTTCCTGCTCAACGCCCTCGACGCCGGGGCGCCCCCCCACGGCGGCTTCGCCTTCGGGTACGATCGCCTGGTGCTCCTCATGGCCGGCGGCGAGAGCCTGCGCGACGTGATCGCTTTTCCCAAGACCCAGCGGGGCCAGGACCTGCTGCTCGAGGCGCCGGGCGAGGTGGACGAGGAGCAGCTCGCCGAGCTGGGGCTGCGCAGGCGACCGGGGCGCGGGGCGTGAGGCGACTCCTCCGGCTCGCCGCGGCGCTGTCCGCCGCCGCGGCGCTGGATGCGTCCGCCACCGCCGCAGGGGACAGCCGGGTGCACGTGGTGCTTCCCGGCGAGAGCCTGTGGACCATCGCCGCCGAGCTGATCGGCGACGCCTCCCTGTGGCCGGCGCTCTACCGCGCCAACCGCGACCAGATCGTGGACCCGCACCTCCTGCACCCGGGCCAGCGCCTGGCCATCCCCGAGATCGACGCCGCCTCCCGCCAGGAGGTGAGGCGCGAAGCCCGCGCACTGCTCGCGAAGTGAACGCCAGCCGCTCCGTCCAGGTCCTCGTCATCGGCGGCGGGATCAACGGCGCGGGCGTGGCGCGCGACCTGGCGCTGCGGGGGGTGCGCGCGGCGCTGGTGGAGAAGAACGAGCTCGGCTCCGGAACCACCTGGGCGTCGTCGGGAATGATCCACGGCGGGCTGCGCTACCTGCGCACCGATCCCGAGGTCACCTACCACTCCTGCCTCGACTCCGGCGCGATCCAGCGCATCGCGCCCCACCTGATCTTCCGGATCCCCTTCCTGATGCCGGTCTTTCCCGAGGATCCCATCGGACCCGAGCTGGTGGCAATCGGCCTCGAGATGTACGACCGCTACCAGCCCCTCAAGCGCGGCAAGCCCCACGTCCGCCTCACGCGGGAGCAGGCGCTCCGCCTCGAGCCCGCCCTCTCGCCGGACATCGACTGCGCCTTCACCCTGGACGAGTGGGGCGTGGACGCCGCGCGCCTGGTGTCCCTGAACGCGCTGGACGCGGCCGAGCACGGCGCGCAGGTGCACACCCACACGGAGGTGGTGGCGCTGCTGCGCGAGGGCGGGAGCGGCCGCGTGCGGGGCGCCCGGCTGCGTGACCTGCTCTCGGGCGACGTCTTCGAGGTGGAGGCGGAGCTCACGCTCAACGCCGCCGGCCCCTGGGCGCCGCGCATCGCGGCCATGGCCGGGGCGGAGGTGCGCCTGCGGCCGGGCAAGGGCATCCACCTGGTCTTCGAGCGGCGCGTCTCGGACATCGCGATCTACGCCCGCGGCATCGACGGGCGCGACATGTTCACGTTCCCCCACGAGCAGAACAGCATGGCGGGGACCACCGACGACGACTTCTACGGCGACCTGGACCGCCTTGCGGTGAGCGAGGACGAGGTGCGTTACGTGCTCCAGGCCATGGAGCGCTCGATCCCCTCGATCCGTTCCCACCGCATCCTCCACACCATCGCCGGCGTACGCCCCACGCTCTGGGGCTTCGGCCGCTACGAGGACGAGCTGTCGCGCGACTACGTCATCCTCGACCACGGGCGCCGCGACGGAGCGCCAGGCCTTTTCACCCTGGTGGGGGGCAAGCTGGCCGCCTACCGCCTGATGGCCGAGGACGCGGCGGACCGGCTGTGCGCGCTGCTGGGCGTGCGCGAGCCCTGTCGCACGGCGAGCGCGCCCCTGCCCGGCGGCGACGACGAGCCGGACGTGGCCGGGCTGGCCCGGCGCTTCCGCATCGGCTGGCCCGCCGCGCTGCGGGTGGCGTTCCGCCACGGGTCGCGGGCGCCCGGGGTCCTGGCGGCGCGCCCCCGGCCGCGGGTGGTGTGCGCCTGCGAGCCCGTCCTGGACGCCGAGCTCGAGCACGTGGCGCGCCGCGAAGGCGTAGCCACCCTGGGCGATTGCAGCCTGCGCGTGCGCCTGGGCGTCGGGGCGTGTCAGGGCGCCGCCTGCGCGGGGGCGGCCGCCGAGGTGCTGGCCGAGGCCCTGGGCTGGAGCGCGGAGCGCACGGCGGCGGAGGTGGCCGCGTTTGCCGCGGAGCGCTGGCGCGCGGTGGCTCCCGCCCTGGGCGGCTCCCAGCTCGCGGCCATGGAGATCCACCGGGCGGTCCACCGGGGGGCGCGCCCGTGGAGCGCGCCCGCGCCCGGGACGGCGAGCCGGCCGTGAAGGCGGTGGTGGTCGGAGGCGGCCTGGCCGGAGCGGCGGCGGCCTGGGCCCTGGCCCAGCGGCGCCTGGAGGTGGTGCTGGTGCGCCGCGGCCCGGGGGCCACCGCCCTCTGCTGGGGAACCCTCGACGTGGCCGGGGCCTCCCCGGATCCCACGGGCCTGCCGTGGCGCGATCCGGTGCGCGGCGAGCCCCTCACCGGGGGCGAGCGCCTGGCCTTCCTCCTGCGCTCGCGCCCGGGCCATCCCTACGGCGTCCTCTTCCCCGGGCGCGATGCCGCCCGGGCGGCGCGCGCGGTGAAGGACGCCACCGCCGCCCTCGACGGCTGGCTGCGGCCCTGCGGCCTCGGCGTGGAGGGCAGTTTGGACGAGACGCGGCTGCTGGCCAACGTGCGCGGCGCCGTGCGCGTCTGCGACTTCGCGTTCTCCGACGCGGCGGGCGGCGACGTGGCCCGCGCCGAGACGCTGGTGCTGATCGACCTGCCGGCCCTGCCCGGCTACGACGCGCGGGCGGCGGCGCGCGCCCTGGGCGCCGAGCTCGCGGCCCTGGGGGTGCCGGGCCGCTCCCTCCGCGTGGAGCGGCCCGCCTGGCCCGAGCGGATGCTCGACGCCGCAGCGTGCGGTCCGGCTCGCCTGGCCGCGCTGCTCGACGAGGACGAGGCCGCGGCGGAGCTGGCCCGGGCGCTGGCCGCGCCGGGCGGCGAGGGGCGCACCCTGCTCTTCCCGCCGGTCCTGGGACTCGCGCGCGGCGAGCGGCTGCGGCGCGCGCTCGGGGCGGCGAGCGGCGCGACGGTGGCGGAGCTGCTGGGCGCTCCGCCTTGGAGCCCGGCCGGATTGCGGCTCGACCGCGCGCTCCTCGAGGCGCTCGGGCGCTCGGGCGTGGAGGTGCGCACGGGGCGGGCCGCGCAGATCCTGCGCCGGGACGGGCGCGCCACCGGGGTGGAGGTGGAGGCGCCGGAAGGCAGGGCGTCCCTGCCCGCCCGCTGCGTGGTCCTCGCCACGGGCCGCTTCACGGGGGGCGGGCTCGGCGAGCGCGACGACCGGGTGTGCGAGGCGCTCCTGGATCTGCCGGTCTTCGACGAGTGGGGCCGGCGCCTCGACCGCGACCCGGCGCGGCGCAGCCTGCGCCGGCCCTACGCCGATCCCCAGCCGCTCTTCGCGGGCGGCGTGCGCACCGACGGCCGCCTGCGCCCGCTGGACGCGGCGGGGCGTCCTGCGCTGGCCAACCTGGTGGCGGCCGGCGAGCTCATCGGGGGGTTCGACCCCGCCCTCCAGCACACGGGCCTGGGCTTCGCGCTGCTCTCGGGGCTGCGCGCGGGCGAGGAGGCGGCCCACCTGGCGCGGGAGGTGGAGCGATGAGGGGCTACCGGGGCTTCCTGCGCGAGCTCGCGCACACCGGATCGCTGCGCGCCCTGGCGCTCCAGGTGCGCACGGGCGCGCGCCACTGGCTGCGGCAGATGCTCGGGCGGCGGGGAGCGGGCGATCCCGAGACCCTCTTCCTCCGCAACTACGCCGCCGACGGGCTGCGGCCGCCTCCGCCGGGCCGCGCGGCGCTCCGGCTGGCGGCCCAGGCGTGCCTGGTCTGCGGCCTGTGCTCCGCGGAGTGTGCGCGCGCGGGAGGGCGGCCGCTCCTGGATCCCCGCGACGCGGTCCTCGCCGGCGCGCGCCTCGAGATCGACGTGGTGCGCCTGGGCCTCGCCGACGCGGCCCACCCGTGCGGCGCCTGCCGCGCCTGCGAGGCCGTCTGCCCCGTCGCCATCCCGATCGCCCGCGTCCAGGACTCCCTCGCCCGCCTCTCCGCGCCGCACCCCGCCTAGGCGGGGTGCGCCCTTCGCTCGCCCTGCGCCGGGCTGCGCCCGGCGCTCCACCTGTCGGGCGGCGATGCTTCGCCTCGCCGCGGCTGCGCGGTCGCCTGCGGCGGCCTTGCTAGCGTCTCCCCGGCGAATCAGGTATCCACCCGGCGCCATGGCCAGCGCGGTGCAGGGAGCCAAGATCACCCAGGATTCCCAGGGCCGCCTGAAGGTCCCCGAGCGGCCCATCATCCCGTTCATCGAGGGCGACGGCACCGGGCCCGACATCTGGGCCTCGGCGGTGCGCGTCTTCGACGCCGCCGTCGAGAAGGCCTACGGCGGGCGGCGCCGGATCGCGTGGCTGGAGGTGCTGGCGGGCCAAAAGGCCTACGACCGCACCGGGGAGTGGCTGCCCGACGCCACCCTCGACGCCTTCCGCGAGTACCTGGTGGGGATCAAGGGCCCCCTCACCACGCCCGTGGGCGGCGGCATCCGCAGCCTCAACGTGGCCCTGCGCCAGATCCTCGACCTCTACGTCTGCCTGCGCCCGGTGCGCTGGTATCCCGGCGTCCCGAGCCCGGTGCGCAATCCCCAGGACGTGGACATGGTGATCTTCCGCGAGAACTCGGAGGACATCTACGCCGGCATCGAGTGGAAGGCCGAGTCGCCGGAGGCGCGCAAGGTGATCCGCTTCCTCCAGGAGGAGATGGGGGTCACCAAGATCCGCTTCCCCGAGACCTCCGGGATCGGCATCAAGCCGGTGTCGCGGGAGGGCACCGAGCGCCTGGTGCGCGCCGCCCTGGACTACACCGTCGCGCACCGCCGCAAGAGCGTGACCCTGGTGCACAAGGGCAACATCATGAAGTTCACCGAAGGGGCCTTCCGCGACTGGGGCTACGAGCTCGTGCGCCGCGAGTACCGGGGGAAGGCCGTGGGCTGGGACGACTGCGACGGCAAGCCGCCGGAAGGGCAGGTGCTGGTCAAGGACGCCATCGCCGACATCACCCTCCAGCAGGTCCTGACGCGGCCCCGGGAGTTCGACGTGATCGCCACCCTGAACCTGAACGGCGACTACATCTCCGACGCCCTGGCGGCCCAGGTGGGCGGCATCGGGATCGCGCCCGGCGCCAACATCAACTACCAGACCGGCCACGGCATCTTCGAGGCCACCCACGGCACGGCCCCCAAGTACGCCGGCCAGGACAAGGTGAATCCCAGCTCGGTGATCCTCTCGGGCGTGATGATGATGAACCACCTGGGCTGGACGGAGGCCGCGGAGCGCATCGAGAAGGGCGTCTCCGCCGCCATCGCCGCCAAGACCGTCACCTACGACTTCCACCGCCTGATGGACGGCGCCAGGCTCCTCTCGTGCTCGGCGTTCGGGAGCGCGATCATCGACAACATGGATTGACGAGGGAGGTCCCCCCATGTCCCGACCCAAGATCGCCTTGATCGGAGGCGGCAACATCGGCGGCGTCCTGGCCGAGCAGATCGCCTACCGGGAGCTCGGCGACCCCGTGCTCTTCGACGTCATCGAGGGTCTTCCCCAGGGCAAGGCCCTGGATCTGGCGGAGGGCGCGCCCCTGGTGGGCGCCGACGCCGCCCTCTCCGGCACCAACGACTACGCCGAAATCGCGGGCGCGAAGCTCGTGATCATCACCGCGGGCCTGGCACGCAAGCCCGGCATGTCGCGCGACGATCTCCTCAAGACGAACCTCTCCATCATGAAGCAGGTGGCCGAGGGCGTGAAGCGGCACGCCCCGGACGCCTTCGCCATCGTGGTCTCCAACCCGCTCGACGCCATGGTCTACACGTTCAAGGAGATCTCGGGCTTCCCCAAGAACCGCGTGGTGGGCATGGCGGGCGTGCTCGACTCGGCGCGCCTGCGGGCCTTCGTGGCCTGGGAGCTGGGCGTCTCCGTCGAGGACGTGACGGCGCTGGTCCTGGGCGGCCACGGCGACACCATGGTGCCGCTCACCCGCTACTGCACGGTGGCGGGGATCCCGGTGACGAGCCTCATCCCGGCGGACCGCCTGGCGGCCATCGTCGAGCGCACCAAGGGCGCTGGCGGAGAGGTGGTGGCGCTGCTCAAGACCGGCTCCGCCTTCGTCTCGCCCGCCCTCTCGGCCATCGAGATGGCCGAGGCGATCCTCAAGGACAAGAAGCGCGTGCTGGCCTGCGCCTGCCTCCTGGAGGGGGAGTACGGCGTAGACGGCCTCTACGTGGGCGTCCCGTGCGTGCTGGGCGCCGGCGGCGTGGAGCGGATCCTCGAGGTGGAGATGGACGCGGCGGAGCGCAAGCTCTTCGACGCCTCCGTGGAGCACGTGCGCGCCCTGGTGAAGCAGATCGAGCTGTAGCGGGGGCGCATGAACGTCCACGAGTACCAGGCCAAGGAGCTGCTGCGGCGCTACGGCGTGGCCGTCCCGCCGGGCCAGCTGGCCACCACGCCGGCGGAGGCCGAGGCGGCGGCGCGCGCCCTGGGCTCCGAGGTGCTGGTGGTGAAGGCCCAGGTCCACGCCGGGGGGCGCGGCAAGGGCGGCGGGATCAAGCTGGCGCGCTCGCCGGGCGAGACCAAGCAGGCCGCGAGCGAGATCCTGGGCATGACCCTCGTGACCCACCAGACCGGTCCCCAGGGCAAGCTGGTGCGCTCGGTCTACGTGGAGGCCGGCTCCCGCATCGCGCGGGAGCTCTACCTGGCGATCGTCCTGGACCGGGCCCGCGAGAAGCTCGCGGTGATCGCGTCCAGCGAGGGCGGGGTCGAGATCGAGGAGGTGGCGGCCCGGGCGCCCGAGAAGATCCTGAGCGAGTTCGTCGATCCCAACGTGGGCCTCGGGAGCTACCAGATCCGCAAGCTGGGCTTCGGCCTCGGCCTCGACGGGGAGCAGGTCCGGAAGCTGGAGACCCTTCTCGGGGGACTCTACCGCCTGTACGTCGAGAAGGACGCGTCGCTGGCGGAGATCAACCCGCTGGTGGTGACCGAGGAGGGCGACCTCCTGGCCCTCGACTGCAAGCTCAACTTCGACGACAGCGCCCTCTACCGGCACCCGGACGTCCGGGCGCTGTACGACCCCGACGAGGAGGACGCCCGCGAGCGGGCGGCCAAGGAGATCGACCTCGCCTACGTGGGCCTCGGCGGGGACATCGGCTGCATGGTGAACGGCGCGGGGCTGGCCATGGCCACCCTCGACATGATCACCGCCTGCGGCGGCAGTCCCGCCAACTTCCTGGACTGCGGGGGCGGCGTCGACAAGGACAAGGTCACGGCCGCCTTCAAGCTGATCCTCCAGGACGAGAGCGTGAAGGCGATCCTCGTCAACATCTTCGGCGGGATCGTGCGCTGCGACCTCATCGCCGAGGGCGTGGTGGCGGGCGCCGAGGAGGTGGGCCTCTCGGTGCCCCTGGTGGTGCGGCTCCAGGGCACCAACGCCGAGGAGGGCCGGCGCATCCTGGCCGCCTCGGACCTCTCGATCATCGCCGCCGAGACCTTGCGCGAGGCGGGCG
>Ga0214473_10010726_pt1 | contig 10767 bp, 9 predicted proteins | sample RVTome_7_FD_203509 | JGI IMG/M metagenome (GOLD analysis project Ga0214473, IMG submission 203509) | Soil microbial communities from uranium-contaminated site in the Upper Colorado River Basin, Wyoming, United States - RVT98D197 | ecosystem: Environmental > Terrestrial > Soil > Contaminated >... | reverse complement strand
CCGAGGAGATGTACTGGCATTCGTTCGTCAAAACCCGTATCCCCATCTACTTCGAGCACTTCCTCACGTTCAAGGAGACGCTCGAGGGCATCAAGAAGGAGACCGGTCTATTCCCGGATCTGGATCTGGAGGACTACCAGCCGTTTCCAGATTGGCGCCCCTGTCCGTCTCACACCGAAGAACGGCCCGAGTTTGACCTCACGGCCATCTACTTCCGCGTGCCGTTCCAGTCCTTCACCATGACCGGCAACAACGCCTGGCTCGATGAGGTGTCGACCATCGACACCTACGCGAACGGCATCAACATTAACGCAGCTACGGCAGACAAGAAGGGGATCAAGGACGGAGACTGGATCGAACTCGAGTCTGCCGCCAACGGTAACAAAGTGCGGGGGCGGGCCCGGCTCACCCAGGGCGTGCACCCCGCGGTGATCGCCATGTCCGGCCACGGAGGACACTGGGCGAAGGGGCTGCCGCTTGCGAGCAGGCCGGGGAAGGGCGTCAACTTCAACCGCCTTCTCAAGCAGGACTTCGAACACATGGACACCCTCTCCATGAACCTCGACCTCTGTGTGAAGGTCAAGGCGACAAAGGTGGCGGGTCCTTAAAGGAACGGCTTGCCGCGCCGGCCTCGTGGAAAGGAGATACGGGTTCTCATGCGTTATGGAATGGTATTGGATCTCAGACGGTGCATCAGCTGCTATGCGTGCCAGGTGGCATGTAAGTCGGAAAACGCCACGCCTCCCGGCGTGCTCTACGCCTGGGCGTACAGGGTGGAGCAGGGCGAGTACCCAAACGCCCGCCAGGTGTACATACCCATGCTGTGCAATCACTGCGACGAACCCAGTTGCGTGGGCGTCTGTCCCACCGGGGCCACCTACAAGCGCCCGGAAGACGGGATCGTACTGATCGACTCAGACAAGTGCGTCGGCTGCCGGGCCTGCATGACGGCCTGCCCCTACCATGCCCGCTACTACCTGGACCAGATCCGGAACTACTACCCTGGGCAAGGTCTCACCCCCTATGAAGAGGCGGGGTACGAGCGGCACAACGCCGGCACGGTGGAGAAGTGCAACTTCTGCGTCGAACGTTTGGAGCGGGGGGAAGAGCCGGCCTGCGTGGCCAACTGTCCCGCGGTGGCCCGCATATTCGGTGACCTTGACGATCCCGACAGCGAGGTGAGCATGCTGGTGCGCACGGATGCCGGGTACCAGCTGCTTCCGGAATTGGGCAACGATCCTTCGGTCTACTATCTGCCCGCCGAGAGGCCGGTCAAGGAGTCGCGATGAACCGTCCGACGCTCACTCTCTACTCGGATCTCGAAGCCGTATACCGGCCGGAGCGGGTCTGGGCCGAAGGGAGGGCCATAGCCCTGGTGCTGGCACACTTCTTGTCCGGCGCGGGTGCAGGGGCATGGCTTCTTGGACTGGTGCTCGACCTTCGGCTCGCTCTGGTCCTCGGGCTTGTCGCCGTGGTCTTGGGCGGGATCGTGCACCTTGGTTTCTTGGGGCACCCGGAGCGGGCCTGGAAGATGATGATGCGTCCCCAGAGCTCCTGGATCAGTCGGGGTCTGTGGTCGATGATTGTGTTCGTTCCCACGGCGGCCCTCTATGTCGCCGGAGCCTACGGAGCCTGGGGCACGAGCTCGGCCTTCGCCATCGTGATGCTGGTGCTCTCCTTGTTGGGGATGGCGGGCATCTTCCTTTACAAGGGCTTTGTGTACGCCGTGTCTCGCGCCGTGCCCCTTTGGAACTCCCCGCTGCTGCCCGTCTCGTACATCGCCATCGGAGTCCGCGGAGGTGCGGCTCTGGCTTTCGTCGGTCTGGCCTTCGCTTTCCCCGACTCGGGGAGCCACTCCGCACAGACCTGGTGGCTGGCAGCGACTGCGGCCACGATCTTCCTGTTCCTCCTCGAGTTGGCCATGGGCCGCAGCGACTCGACCATCTCTCGCTCCCTTGCGGTGCTCAACCATGGCTCGCTCGCCTGGGTCTTCTTCATCGGAGTGGTGTTGCTGGGGGTCGTCATCCCGTCCGCTTTGGTGATCGCGAGTTATCCGGCAGCGATAGGCGTCGCCGGCCTTCTGGTGGCGGGCATAACGTCGCTGGTGGGAGATCTGGCCTATAAGTACTGCATGAACACGGCCGGCACGTACGTGCCCCTCGTGCCGGCCCGAGCCAGGTAGCGGTCCGCCGGTCGCGGTAAGGAGTCTATTGTGGAGCTGATCCTGGAGGCGAAGAAGACGGCTCTGGTGGTCATCGACCTCCAGCGGGGGATCCTCGCCCTGCCCGCCGCCCCCTACTCTGCCGCCGAAGTGCTCGAGCGCGCGGCCGCGCTGTGCCGCGCCGCCCGGAAGTTTGGGAGCACGGTGGTTCTGGTGAGAGTCACGCCCTCAGCAGACCGGGGCGACGCGCTGCAGCCTCTTGCCGACCTACCCGCGTTGTCCGCCCATCAGCTGCCCGCCGACTGGGCAGAGCTGGCTCCCGAGTTGGGCATGCAGCCGGGAGACGTCTTCATCACCAAGCGCCAGTGGGGGGCGTTCTACGGCACCGAGCTCGACCTGCAACTCCGGCGGCGTGGGGTGGACACGATCATCCTGTGCGGCGTCTCGGCCAACATCGGGGTCGAGTCCACGGCTCGCGACGCCTATGAACGAGCGTACAACCTGATCGTGGTGGAGGACGCCGCCGCCGCCCGCACCGCCGAGGAGCACGCGTTCGTCATGAGGACCGTGTTTCCGCGCATCGCGCGGGTCCGCAAAACGGCCGAGGTTCTGGCGGCGCTGGAGACTTGACCGGCGTCGCCCCGGCCGGCGTCGCCCCCCGGGCGCGCCGCTTGAATAGAGACGGCACAGCCGGGCGTTGCCGGCCACCGCGGAAAGACGGGAGGAGATCAGTGCAAACCATAGGTTTTCTTGGGATGGGCGTCATGGGCTCGCGGATGTGTGCCCGGTTGGTGGCCGCCGGACATGAGGTGACGGTCTGGAACCGCACGCCGGAGAAGACCCGGTCGCTGGCAGAGAAGGGCGCCGCCGTGGCGGCTACGCCGGCCGAGGCGGCGGCGGGCAAAGACGTCGTTCTTAGCAACCTCACTGATGGCCCGGCCCTCAAGAGCGTCATCCTGGGACCGGAGGGCGTGCTCGAAGCTGCTCCTCTTCCCGGGCTGTTCGTCGACTTCGCCACCATCGCGCCATCAGAATCCGCGGAGATCGCGGCTGCGCTTGAGCCGCAAGGTGTCGGCTTCCTCAGGGCGCCGGTCAGTGGCACCATGACGGTGGCCGAAGCGGGCATGCTCACCATCATCGCCTCGGGCGACCGGCGGGTGTTCGACGCGGCCGACCCTATCCTGGCCGTTCTGGGCCCCACCCGCTACTACGTGGGCGCCGGGGAGAACTCCCGCTATCTGAAGCTCATCCACCAGATGATGATCGCCGCCACGATGCAGGTGTGGGCCGAGGGACTTGTGATGGGCGAGAAAGCCGGGCTCGACTGGGAAGTCATGCTGGAGGTACTCCGCGATAGCGCGGTTGGCTCAGGTGTGGTGAAAGGCAAGATTCCCTCACTCGCGATCAGGGACTATGATCACCCTGCCATGAGCCTGCACAACATCGTGAAAGACGTCGACCTTGCGCTCATGGCGGCGGAGGGAGTGGGGGTCGAGTTGCCGGCGACAAAATGGGTGCGCCAGCTCTACGATCGGAGCCTCGAGGCCGGGTTTGAGTGGAAGGACTACTCGGCGGTCGTTCTGGAACTGGAGAAGCGCGCTGGGCTGCAGCCTCTGGAGATGGCGACGTGACCGCCGCGGGCGGGGATGGAGGTTTGAGCGACATGGGTAACGTGGAGAGGCTGACCAACTGCACGACCGGCGGCCCCGTCTTCGTGGATGTGAAAGACGGCAGGATCCTGCGCATCACGCCCATCGATCTCGACGAGACCGACGCTTCCTCGTGGAAGATCGACGCGCGCGGCCGGACGTTCTCGCCGGCGCGCCGGACGACAATGTCGCCGTGGACGGCGGCGCACAAGTCCACCATCTACTCTCCCAAGCGCATCCTCACCCCGCTCAAGCGGGTAGACTTCGACCCGAAGGGTGACAGGAATTGTCAGAACCGGGGCGTATCCGGCTACGAGCCGATCGGCTGGGACGAAGCCCTGGACCTGGTGGCGGACGAGATGATCCGGGTGAAGCGGGAGCTGGGTCCGGGGGGCATCCTGAGCACGACCGGCTCGCACCACATGTGGGGGAACGTCGGCTATCGCTTCAGCGCCTACTACAGGTTCATGGATTTGGTGGGCATGACCTACGCTGAGCACAATCCCGACAGTTGGGAAGGCTGGCACTGGGGCGCCATGCACATGTGGGGCTTCAGCCACCGTCTCGGCATCCCCGAGCAGTACGATCTGCTCGAAGACGCGCTGAAGAACACGGAGATGGTCGTGTTCTGGTCGGCCGACCCGGAGACGACCACGGGCTGCTACGCGGCCTTCGAGAGCACCGCCCGTCGCTTCTGGCTCAAGGAGCTGGGGGTCAAGATGGTGTTCATCGATCCCTACTTCAATCACACCGCCGGACTCTTCTCCGACAAGTGGTTCGCCCCCCGTCTTGGCACCGATGTGGCCTTCGCTCTGGCCATCGCACACACGTGGCTCACCGAAGGCACCTACGACAAGGAATACATCGCCGGCCGCACCACTGGGTTCGACGAGTGGAAGGCCTACGTTCTGGGAGCGTCCGACGGCCTGCCGAAGACCCCTGAGTGGGCCGAGAGCGAGTCACGCATCCCGGCGCGGGACATACGGGCTCTGGCCCGCGAGTGGGCGGCCAAGAAGACGATGCTGGCCGCCGGCGGTTTCGGCGGCATGGGCGGCGCCTGCCGCTCGGCCTCGGGAAACGAGTGGGCGCGTGCCATGGTGGCGCTCGCCGCCATGCAGGGACTGGGCAAGCCTGGCAGCAACATATGGGGCACTACCTTGGGCGCGCCGGTCGATGCGTCCTTCATGTTCCCCGGCTATTCCGAGGGCGGGATTTCCTGCAACCTGGAGAACACGGCGGCCGGCTTCCGCTGGGCCTACCGCATGTTCCCTCGCGGCGGGGCGACCAGCAACGTTCATCATTCCCTCGAGGGACAGACGGTCCCCCGCCTGCGCATCCCCGAAGCCATGCTCCACGAGTCTCTCGAGTGGCGGGGCAAGGGCTTCTGCGGGGGGTCCATCCCTTCCCAGTTCAGGAAACACGAATACCCCGCCCCGGGCTATCCCCATGTGGGCATGTACTACCGCTACGGGGGCTCCTTCTTCGGCACCATGACCGCGACCAACCGCTATGTGAAGGCATACCGGACGGACACGGTCCCGTTCGTGGTAAACCAGTCGATCTGGATGGAGGGGGAAGCCAAGTTCGCCGACGTCATCTTGCCCGCCTGCACCAACTTCGAGCGCTTTGACATCAGCGAGGTCGGCTACGCGGCCGGATACTGTTGCGACGGCTTCACCCAGCTCAACCACCGCATGATCATCCTGCAGAAGAAGTGCATCGAGCCGCTCGGGGAGTCGAAGTCCGACTATGAGATCTTCGCCGGGCTTTCGAAGCGTCTGGGCGTCTACGGCTTCTTCTCGATGGGCGGCAAGACCGAACTCGACTGGGTCAAGCAGATGTTCCACGCCAGCGATCTTCCCGAGCGCCTCACCTGGGAGGAGTTCGAGAAGAAGGGCTACTACGTCGTGCCCGTCCCCAAAGACCACGAACCCACACCGGCACTGCGCTGGTTCGCCGAGGGGCGTATGAAGGACACGCCGGACTGGGGTCCCCGGCCCTCGGACGTGGTCCAGGGATCCGGGCTCCAGACGGTCTCGGGCAAGATCGAGTTTGTGGCCTCCAGCCTCAAGTGGTTTGAGGAGAGCGGTGCGGTCGATCCAGAGCGGCCGGCGCTGGGGCCGCAGCACATCGAGTCCTGGGAAGGTCACCACACGACGGCGCTCCTAGCCGACTACCCCCTGCAGTTGGTCTCTCCCCACCCGCGCTTCAGCTTCCACACCATGGGGGACGCCAAGGACTCGTGGAGCAACGACATAAAGGATCACAGGATTCTGAAAGAAGACGGTCACTACTACTGGATAATTCGGCTGAACCCCGGGGATGCCCAGGCTCGGGGCATCGCCCGCGGCGACCTGGTGAGGGCGTTCAACGACCGGGGTTCGGTCATCCTCGCTGCTCAGATCACCGAGCGGCTGGCTCCGGGTACCGTCCATTCGTATGAGTCCTGTGGCGACTACGAGCCCATCGGTGTGCCAGGTGAGTCACCCGACCGGGCCGGGTGCGTGAACATCCTCACGCCGAACCGGTTCATGACCCCGACGTCGGTCGCCATGGCCAACAACTCCTGTCTGATCCAAGTGGAGAAATGGCCGAGCTCCGCCACGATCTCGGTTGCGCGGTGAGCCGATGAAGATCATCGACACGCCTGTCGGCTTGCAAGACCTGGTCCTTATGGCGCAAGAGGGGTTCGGGGACCTCGTCAAGGCCGTAGTCGATATCGAGCGCGCCGTCATGGCCGTCGACGGGGAGCTCCACTCCGACGAGGAAGCGCTCCTTCTCGAACACGGTTCAGAGCAGCGTCACCTGTGGGGGATCAACATCTACCCTGACATGGCGGGCCCGGGGCGGATCGAGTTCGATTCCATGATCAACATCCGCCCGTCGCAGGGCAACCGTTCACGCGGCGTCGACGATCCCGAGGTGCGCGACATGGTCATTCGCATCGTGGAGACCCTGGTCTTGTCGTGAGCACCTGGCATTCGCAGTTGGCGGCCGGCCGGTGGCGCACCATGTCGCTCGTCGAGCAGTTGGCGAACGTGGGCAGCGAGGTGGAACGGGCGCTCAGTTGGGCCTCCAAAGGCAACCCCGAGCACAGCGGGCTGGCGCTCGAGCGGGGGTTGGAGCTCCTGGATCTGACTATCGCCGACCCCAGGTATCGACATCGGCTGAAGGAGCTGACCCGCCTGCGGGAGGCCCTTCTGGACTATTTCCTTGGCGACAACCAGTTCGGATCGACCGAGAGCAGTTGGAGAAGCTATTTCCACGCGTATGGCTTCGCGGCCGCTATCAGGAGGGAAGCAACGTGGTGACGCGCTGCGCCTGGGTGGGTGAGGACCCGCTGTATGTGGCCTACCATGACGAGGAGTGGGGCGTGCCGGTCCACGATGATCGGCTGCTGTTCGAGTTCTTGGTGCTGGAGGGGGCGCAAGCCGGGCTGAGCTGGCTGACCATCCTGCGTAAGAGGGAAGGCTACCGGAGGGCGTTCGCGGACTTTGACCCTGCGCGTGTAGCGGCCTTTGGACCTGGGGACGTCGAGCGCCTGTTGAGCGATCCGGGCATCGTGCGCAACCGGCTCAAGGTGGAGTCGGCGGTGGCGAATGCACGTGCGTTCCTCATGGTGCAGGAGGAGTTCGGCAGTTTCGATTCGTATGTTTGGCGATTCGTCGGTGGTGAAACCATCCACAATGAGTGGCGGAAGCTGGCGGAGATCCCCGCGAAGACGGTGGAGGCCGAGCGTCTCAGCGCAGACCTCAAGCGGCGGGGCTTCCGTTTCGTCGGGCCTACCATCATGTACGCGCACTTGCAGGCGACCGGGATGGTGAACGACCACACCGTCGACTGCTTCCGCTGGGCGGAGCTGAAGAGCGAAGGCTGACCGGCCCGCGGGGCTGCATACCCGCCGGCACCCGCACGCCCGAAGGAGGACCGCTGTGAGCATCGCATCCCCGCGTGATGGACAGGCTCCGCTCGAACAAGGCGCGCCAATCGAGGCTCAGGCGCCGATCGGGGGGCGACAGCCGCTCGATTCCGTCGAGTTGGACCGGATGAACGCCTACTGGCGGGCTGCAAACTACCTGTCCGTCGGTCAGATCTACCTCAAGGCCAACCCGCTGCTGCGCCGCCCGCTTCGCCTTGATGACATCAAGAGCCGGCTACTGGGTCACTGGGGCACCTGCCCGGGCCTGAACTTCATCTATGTGCACCTCAACCGGGTGATCAAGGCCCGCGACTTGGACATCATCTACGTCTGCGGCCCGGGCCACGGGGGCCCGGCCATGGTGGCGAACGTTTACCTGGAAGGGACCTATAGCGAGCACCACACGCACATTCCCCAGAACGAAACGGGATTGCGGCGGCTCTTCAAGCAGTTCTCGTTCCCGGGGGGCATCCCCAGCCACGTGGCCGCGGAGACACCCGGCTCGATCAACGAGGGTGGGGAGCTGGGCTATTCGCTTTCCCATGCCTATGGGGCCGTGTTCGATAATCCCGACCTCCTCGCGTGCTGCGTGATCGGCGACGGGGAGGCGGAGACCGGGGCGTTGGCCGCCTCCTGGCAATCGAACAAGTTCCTCAATCCGGCCACCGACGGGGCCGTGCTTCCGATCCTCCATCTCAACGGCTACAAGATCGCCAACCCCACTATCTTCGCCCGGATCGGCCGGGAGGACTTGGCCGAGTACCTGCGGGGCTGCGGCCACACACCGTATTTCGTCGAGGGGGACGACCCGGCCCGTATGCACCAGTTGATGGCGGCTACCCTCGACCACGCGCTCGACGAGATGAAGGAGTTCCAGCGTCTCGCCCGGGTAGAAGGTGTCACGAGCCGTCCTGCCTGGCCGATGATCGTGCTGGTGACGCCCAAGGGCTGGACCGGGCCGAAGACCGTGGACGGACTGCCGATGGAAGGGACGTTCCGATCGCACCAGGTCCCCTTCTCGGACATGACCGAGGAACACATCCGGCTCCTCGAGGAATGGATGCGGAGCTACAAACCCGAGGAGCTATTCGATGAGGCGGGCGCTCTTCGCCCCGAGCTTGCGGAGCTGGCACCCAGGGGCGCCCGGCGCATGGGCGACAATCCCCACGCCAACGGAGGTCTCCTTCTGCGGGATATCGAGCTACCTGATTTCCGCGATTTCGCCCTTGACGTGGCCGCGCCGGGGAGCGTGGTCGGCGAATCCACCAAAGTTATGGCCGGGTTCCTGGCGGGAGCAATGCGTCTGAATCTCGACTCCAAGAACTTCCGGGTCTTCGGTCCTGACGAAACCAGATCCAACCGGCTCGACGCGATCCTCGAGGTCACCCCCCGGGCCTGGAATGCCGCCATCATCCCTGGGGACGATCGCCTCTCCCCCACCGGCCGGGTCATGGAGATCTTGAGCGAGCAGACCATCCAGGGGTGGCTGGAGGGGTATCTTCTCACCGGGCGCCACGGTTTCTTCTCCTGCTACGAGGCCTTCATTCACATTGTGGCCTCGATGTTCAACCAGCACGCGAAGTGGCTGGACGTGAGCCGGGAGATTCCCTGGCGGCGTTCGATCGCCTCGCTCAACTACTTGCTCACCTCCCACGTCTGGCGCCAGGATCACAACGGTTTCTCTCATCAGGACCCCGGCTTCATCGACCACGTGTTGACGAAAAAGGCCGCCGTGGTGCGGGTCTATCTTCCTCCCGATGCCAACTGCCTGCTGTACATCACCGACAAGTGCATGCGCAGCCGGGATCTGGTAAATGTGATCGTCGCGGGAAAACAGCCGGAGCCCCAGTGGCTGGACATGCCCTCGGCCATCCGGCACTGCACGGCCGGCGTGGGGATGTGGCAGTGGGCCGGCAACGACCAGGGCGGGGACCCTGATGTTGTCATGGCCTGCGCAGGCGACGTTCCCACCATGGAGACACTGGCGGCCGTCGATTTCTTGCGCAAGCACCTGCCCGACCTCAAGGTCAGGGTGGTGAATGTGGTGGATCTCATGACCCTGCAGCCCCGGGAGGAACATCCCAACGGCCTCAGCGACGAGGAGTTCGACAGCCTATTCACCGTCGACAGGCCCATCATCTTTGCCTATCATGGCTACCCCTGGCTGATCCACCGGCTCACGTACCGGCGGACCAATCACCGCAATCTCCATGTGCGCGGCTACAAGGAGGAAGGCAGCACCACCACCCCGTTCGATATGACCGTGCGGAACGAACTCGATCGGTTCAGCCTGGCGCGGGACGTCATCGATCGGGTGCAGGGCCTCGGTCAGGGCGCCGACTACCTGCGGCAGCTGGTGCGCGACATCCATGTGGACCACGGGGAGTACATCCGAGAGCATGGCGACGACATGCCTCTCGTGACGGATTGGACGTGGGGTTCGTACGCCCGGGGAGCCTAACTACGGAGTCAAGGCCCTGCTACTCAGCGGTCCACCCTCCGTCGATCACCAACGTCTGCCCTGTCATGTAGCTTGAGGAGTCAGAAGCCAGGAAGATCAGGGGCCCGATCAGCTCGTCCACTTCCCCCAAGCGCCGCATCGGCGTCTTGCCGATGATGTGGTTGTAGACCTTCTCGCTCCCCACGATGGCGGCTTCGTTCATGGCAGTCTTCACGTAGCCCGGGCACAGGCAATTAACCTGGATGTTGTACTTTGCCCATTCCAGCGCCAGCGCTCGTGTCATCTGCACCACTCCGCCCTTGGCGGCGCAGTATGGGAGGAGCTGTTTCTCTCCCACCAAGCCGAGGATGGAGGCGATGTTAATTATCTTCCCCGCCCGTTGAGCAATCATGTGCCCGCCGAAGACGGTGCAACAGAAGAAAACCCCCTTGAGGTCGACGTCGATCACCCGGTCCCAGTCCTCCTCGGTGAGATCCTCGGCGGGTTTGGTGGCAGCGTTTCCCGCGTTGTTCACCAGGATATCGATTCTGCCGAACTCGCCCAGCACAGCCGTGGCCAGATCTTGGACGCTTTGGCG
>Ga0214473_10010725_pt1 | contig 10768 bp, 5 predicted proteins | sample RVTome_7_FD_203509 | JGI IMG/M metagenome (GOLD analysis project Ga0214473, IMG submission 203509) | Soil microbial communities from uranium-contaminated site in the Upper Colorado River Basin, Wyoming, United States - RVT98D197 | ecosystem: Environmental > Terrestrial > Soil > Contaminated >... | reverse complement strand
GACGTTCCCCGAAGACAGCCGCCTCGATCGTCAGTTGGTCGGAAAGCGATTGAAGATCGACCCAATCATTCAAGAAAACCAGCACCGAGATTTGCTCGCCGGACGAGGCATTATCGAGGATTTCCAGCAGCCCCTGATCGATTTCTCCCGCAGCCGCCACCCCGACGCAGGCCACGACGAATGCGGCCAGCCAGATAAAATGGCAATTCTTTCGCATATTTGATTCTCCCACCTGTAGAGTTTGACTTTTCTCAAATAGCATTATTGCAATGGACTTTTATTCCATTTTCACCCCCATCTGTTATTATTGAATATTACCCGACGGTCAGAAGATTGCCACTTCATACTAATCGGGGATCGGCCCGATGTCAATTATTTTCTGGTTATTCATTTTCCCTGATTGGAAGCCGCCGACGAATATGGGGATGCCGGACGACGCCGCCCTTATGAAGGCATGAATATTCTTGATGCCGTTTTCTGCGGGCATACGCATATTGCCGAGGCAGTGCGCATGCCCGACAGCGGCCCGATGTACTATAACAGCGGCTGCTGGACCGGCAACGATGCCCCGACATTCGTCACGATTTCCCTCGATGGCTCAGTCACCATGCAAAAGTATGGCGGCTGATAGAAGGTAATAATGTAATAATCTCCACCGGGCAGAACAGAACTAAAAACATTCAGAATTCAGTTCACGCTTTGAATCAAAAGAAGGGCCCCAACATCACTCCCCCTCGAATTTTAATTGTCAAATTTCGGTTCAAGACCGGCTCTCGGAGCGCCAACGAGAATGAACATGAAATACTCATAATCTAAACTTCTGAAACACTCTTCTTTCCGAACATCGAATATAACGCCGGAAGGACTAACAGCGTAAGCGCGGTGGATGATATAATCCCGCCAATCACCACGGTCGCCAGCGGCCTCTGGACCTCGGCTCCCATTCCCTGCGACAGGGCCATCGGCACAAATCCCAGCGATGCCACGAGGGCGGTCATGAGCACCGGCCGCAAGCGAACGAGCCCGCTTTCCTTAATGGCAGAGTCCAATTCGATGCCGTCGGCGCGGAATCTCTTTATCGTCGAAACCAGCACCAGCCCGTTCAAGACCGCGATACCAGAAAGAGCGATAAATCCAACAGCCGCCGATATCGAAAACGGCATGCCTCTTATGGCCAGAGCGACCACTCCACCCAAAGCTGCCAGCGGCACACCGCTGAACATCAGGATCGCATCCCGGAAAGATCGATAGGTCCAGTAAAGCAGGCCAAATATTAGAATGAGAGCCAATGGCACGACGATCGCCAACCTGAGCCTTGCTCTTTGTAGATTTTCAAATTGCCCGCCGAAACGGACAAAATATCCCGCGGGAAGAGTCGCTCCAGCGGCGATCCTGCCTTTTAATTCGTTCACAAATGAACCGACATCGCGGCCCCGGACATTGCACTGGATGATTATCCGACGTTTGCCCCATTCGCGAGTTATGGTTGACGGGCCCTCTAAAATTCTGGGATTGGTCACCCTGTCCAACGTTAAGATTTCGCCGGAATTAGCCCTTATCGGGATCCGTTCGATATCCTCGCGCACTCCGCGATATGACGGATCAAGCAGAACGGCCAGATCGAACCGCCGTTGGCCCTCGAATACCTCGCCGCATTCAATGCCGCCGAAACTTTCCACGTAGTGCAGCACATCGTGGGCGGTTAGATCGAATCGAGCCAGACGCCGGCGGTCGATTGCAATCTCGAAACTCGGCTGGCCCGTGATCTGCTCAACCGTAACATCGGCGCTCCCCCAGACACTTTTGACGATGGAGGCTATCTCTTCGGCTTCTTGTGTAAGCGAATCCAAATCGTCGCCAAAAAGTTTGATACCGACATCGGCCCTGATTCCGGCCACCATCTCGTTTATCCGCATCTCGATCGGCTGAATGAAGATGCGGTTCATGCCGGGTAAGTCGGACAATTCCTCATTCATGCTTTCGACAAGTTCCTTTTGGTTGGAGGCTTTTTTCCACTGCTTACGCGGGGTCAATGTGATGAAAACATCCGAAACCTCAAGTCCCATTGGGTCTGTGGCCAGTTCGGCAGTACCGGTGCGTGTCCAAACATGCTCTACCTCGTCGGGGAATCGCTCCTTTAAAATTCGTTCCACCCGAGTGCCGTGATCGACGGATTGTTCGAGCGACACGCCGGCGAGCCGAACGAGGTTGATTACAATGGTGCCCTCGCTTAACCTGGGTATGAACTCCGAACCCAACCCGGCAAAAAGAAAGCCGCCCAGGATCACGGCTATGACGGAAGAGATTAGAACGATTCTTTTCTTACCGATTGCAAAATTCAATACCGGAGCGTAGGTTTTTCGCGCCATCTTGACGAATTTTGGTTCAACATCTTTAATTCGCCCGCTCATGAATGTTGCTATCATGGCGGGGATCACCGTAAACGAAAGGAGCAGCGATCCGGTCAATACAAAAACGACTGTCAACGCCATCGGCCGGAACAGCTTTCCCTCGACCCCCTGAAGCGTCAGTATGGGCAGGTAGACGAGTATGATGATCAATTCACCGAACAGAGTTGGCTTTCGGACTTCGAGGATGGAATCGCGGATAATTTCAAGGCGCGGTCTTTTCTCATCCGGATAGGACAATCGCCGGACAGCGTTTTCGACCTGGATGACGGCGTTATCGACCGCCAGGCCAAAATCGATGGCTCCCAGGCTCATAAGGCTTCCAGCGATCCCGACCCTTGTCATCAGGTCCAGCGCAAACATCATGGAAAGTGGTATGGCCGAGGCCACAATCAGGCCGGCCCTCAGGTTGCCCAGAAATACAAAAAGAACTGCGACAACCAGTATCGCGCCCAGTATGAGATTGTGTTCCACGGTGCGCAGGATGTTTTTTACAAGGTCGTCTCTCGAATATACCTTTCTTACCTCGACATTAGCGGGCAGTGAGGATTTTATCGCATCGAGTTGACGGCTCAGCTTTTCTGTCACTTCGCGCGAGTTTTCGCCGGTGAGCATGAAGGCCAGCCCGAGTATGGCCTCGCCGTTGCCATCGTATGTTGTGGCGCCGCGCCGAAGCTCATGCCCTATGACAACCTCGCCGATATCTTCGATATGTATCGGGGTTCCGCCGCGGGTTTCAATGACGATCGATGCAATCTCTTCTTTTTTGCTGACAAAACCTAATCCCCGCACTATAGTTTGCTCTCCGCCGCGAACGATCTGGCCGCCGGGCACATTGCCGATATTTTCCCGGAGCGCGGTCACGACGTCCGAAAGCCCGATATCGAATTGAACAAGGCGGTTGGGGTCGACCAGCACATGATATTGTTTTTCGAATCCGCCCCAGCTGTTGACCTCGGCCACGCCTGGCACTGACTGAAGCTGCGGCTTGATTATCCAATCCTGTATTGAGCGTAGCTCTGTCGGGTCGTCGGATTTGCCAATAACGATATAATGAAATATCTCGCCGAGACCGGTCGATATCGGCCCGAGTTGCGGCCTTTCCACCCCATCCGGAAGATCGACCGAAACGAGGCGCTCCGTGGCCTGCTGCCGGGCCCGGTAAATATCGGTGCCGTCCTCGAATATCAGGGTCACCTGCATAAGGCCGTATTTTGAAATGGACCGAAGCTCCGTGAGGCCGGAAAGCCCGGAAAGCGTCCTTTCAATCGGAAATGTCACTTGACGCTCGAGCTCCTCGGGCGCCCATCCGGGGGCCGATACGTTTATTTGCACGAGCACGGGCGTGGTATCCGGAAACGCGTCAAATGGCAGGCGCCACAAGGCGAGAAGGCCTGTCGCGACCAGCAGTAGCGCCAAGACCAGGATCAGGATGCGCCGTTCGATGGCAAAATCGATTAGTTTCGTCAGCATGCTATTCTCAGGCCTCAGCATCCAGGCCGCAGCAGCCGGCCCCGATGCTGCTTTTTTTCAATTCAGTCTTCAAGAGATAACTACCATTGACTACTATCCACTCGCCGCCGTTGAGCCCGTCGATCACCCGATAATGGCTGCCGTCGCCTTTGGTGAGCCTGACCTTCCTGGGGCGAAAAACATCCGATGCTTCCCTCACGAACACGACGTTGCAGCAACCCTCCCATTGTACGGCGTCTTTTGGCACAAGCACAGCCTCGGTATCATCATCGATCAGAATTGTCAGGCGGCCGAATTCGCCTGCGCGGATCCCGGTTTCTGTGGGGTTTACACTGACCCTCACGATGCCGGCACGGGTCGCCTCGTCGAGATATTGCGCGACCCAAATAATTTTTCCCGATGTCTTATTCAGCGAGGAGCCATCGGAACTGAATTCGATCGCCTGTCCGGCTTTGATGCGCCAGATATCGCGCTCGCCGACTTTAGCCTCGATCCACAGCGAATGCGGATCGGAGATTACCGCCAGGGAAATTCCCGGCTCGATCAATTCCCCCAGCGGCGCTTCCCTTTTGACCAGCACGCCGTCGACTGGCGCCCTAATCAATGTCACGGGGGATACCGAGCGCCCGCTATTAATACTATCGAGGTCGGCCTCGGATAACCCCGCGGATATGAGCAGCCCCCGGGTGCTTTCGTATTTTGCTTTAATCGTATTAAGGGATGCTTCGGCATCGATCCATTCGGCCTCGCTGATCAATTGCCGCTCTTTAAGGGCCGCTTTACGCGAATAGTTTTTTTGAATGGCTGCTAATTCCGCCGCATATTCGATGAGCCTTGCATTCAGATCCGCAATCTCGGGCGAGCTGACCTGGGCTATCGGCTGGCCTTTACTTATTTTTTCACCAGGTTCGACCATCCACCTTATCACGCTGAGCGCCACGGTGCTTGCCACCGTCACGGTCTTAGTAGCATTGAGCTTTACTTCTGCAGGCGCATCTATCACATTGGGCATCGGAGATTCCACGGTAGGCTCGAATGTAAGGCCGGCTCTTTCCGCGGTCTCCACGGACGCAAACTTGATTATCGATTCGCTGGTGGAGCAGTCGACCTTGTTTTCGGGAAAGTATATCGAGACATCGTCCAACACCGGCCTCTCTTTTTGAAGGGCCAATTCCTGCGGGAAAACTATTTCGGGGTTGCACAAGCGGCAGTGCGACTCAGGCAACCCGTGTTCACCGCACCAATCGTTTCTGGCTTTGAAATCGCCGACAAGTTCGGGATGGCACAACGTGCACTCGGATTCCGGGACGCGATGTTCGAAGCACCAGTCGAGTTGACTTTCCGAAGAAGGAGACTCGGTTTGACCGGCTGAGTTGTCGCGCCCCGCGAGAGGACCGACGTTAAGCCCGTCTGAAAGAACAGCATTTTTTCCGGATATAGCGGTCCGGCCTTGATACATAGTTCCCAATGCAAACGCCGCTGTCAGCGAGATGGGAAATATGATTATTAAGATTACCTTTTTAAAATACACGATTGAATCCTCCGTTCCGGCCGCATTTCAATGGCTGCGGCAACAATTTTCCGACTTCCTCACGCCAAATGGCGCGGGCTGCGCGAATGAATTATTTATTTTTTAGCTGGATTGAAGGCGCAATCTGCGCCGGTATTTAAGAGGATTGCCGTTCGGGTGGACGATAGAATTCGAAAGGAAGATCGTCCGGCTTGTGAGAAAAGTAATATGGCTTGGCCCGTTCGGAAGGGTCGAGGCCATTCACGGCGAAATACTTATCAGTCCCCGCAACCGAGACGCCGCACGAGCATAGGCAGGTGAGCGTGTCGCACGCCATGGAATCCTCACAGCAATCGTCGTGGCAGGATATGCATGGGAAGAGATAGAGCGAGATCGCTATGACGATTATAGAACCGATTAAATTGAAGGGGGCTTTTCTCGCGACGTTTACCATAATTATTTTCGATAACAAAATAGGAAGTATTATCATTTTGTCAATAAATAAATATTCGCATCCAATGCGAGCAGAGAGCAGCGATGCCCATATGTTATTGTATGATCTTGGCATATAACGTCTTATAATTCGCGGGCCGACGAGACTCGAACTCAATTTCGGTCGTGAGAAATCAGCAACTTACGTGATTCAACGCTTATATGTGTTTGATTAAATTAAATGTCGAGTCTTTACTCCCCGGGCCGGATTCGAACCAGCGACCCAGTGGTTAACAGCCACTTGCTCTACCAGCTGAGCTACCGGGGAATATCTCTTGCACTCGCCTCTCGTCCCCGACCCAGTGGTTAATCCCGGTGAGACCGGGACTCTACCAGCTGAGCTACCGGGGAATATCTCTTGCATTCGCCTCTCTTCCCCGACCCAGTCGTTAATCCCGCCAAAGCCGGGACTCTGCCAGCTGAGCTACCGGGGAATGCTGAAGCTCTTCAAGGCCCCTAAAATATGTTATTCGACTTTAAAGTCAAGTCACTTTATATTATATACTTGGTTAATGCGCATAACCGTTTGCATTGACAATTATCTCGGCATCTAACAAAAGGGGCTTATCTTTATGAGTGATTACTCCATAAATCTCAACATCAGCCATCGGCACCTTGAACTGATCGATATTCCGGCCATCGTTGCCGAATGTACCGAGAAGTGGTTCAACCAGACCCTGACCAGGGTCAACGACAGCGTGGTCCGTATCGGCATTGTGGAGGGAGAATTCCATTGGCACAAGCATGACAACGACGACGAGTTCTTTTTCGTGCTCGATGGCAGACTGCATATCGATCTCGAGGGCCGCACAATCGAGCTGGGGCCTCACCAGGGAGTTACGATTTCCAAGGGCGTAATGCACAGGCCCAGGGCCCCGCAGAAAACTGTCATGCTCATGGTGGAGACGAGCGCTATCACCCCTACCGGTGATTAATCATCAGATGAAAATTCCAGCTATCCAAGCCAGTCCGGTTGAGGGATTTGGCCTGCACCAGCGCTTTCTTGTCGATGAGTATTCCTCTGAACTTGCGGCACCCGGCAGGAGCGGACCGCAAATAGTGAGCGAATGCCTTGAAAGTGAACGTGCCGTGAAATCACTGGCTCGAATTCTCTTTTCAAACTATATACAATTATGCGTGAAAGGAGCATGCCGGTCCGACAATTCCGGTACCGGGCCAAATTGAAAACCTATGCCAATTCTTGATATCGAAATTGTCCTTCGACCCAACGAATCGCTTCCACCTAAACTGGCCGAGATAATCGCGGAAGGCGTTGCCGCAATCTTTCAATCTCCTCCCGGGGGAACCTGGGTCAAATTGCGAACCATCCCCGCCGATTATTACGCCGAGAATGGCGCCGGACAGGATGATCCGCCATTCCCCGTTTTTGCGAAAATATTGAAAGCCGATACGCTACAAAGCGATATGATGCAAGCGGAGATCACCCTTTTAACAGATTGTCTGGCGTCGGCCTGCAACCGCCCCAAAGAAAACGTGCATATTATTTATTTGCGGCTCGCCAAAGGCCGCATATCCTTCGGGGGCAACCTCCTGAAATAGATTCGCCCAATTTTTGAGGGAAGCAATTTATGATCGGATTTCAACATCATGAGAAATACGCTTTGGCCCTGTTGTTCATTTTTCTTGTCGTTTGGACAATGCTCGCCATCGGCCCTTACGACCGCAAAGATTGGGCATTGGAGAATGCGCTGGCGATTATCGCCACAATCGCCCTCGTGCTCACTGCCCGACGGTTTCCCATGTCGCGCATTTCATATTCCCTGATTTTCATCTTTATGTGTCTTCACCAGGTGGGGGCGCATTATACTTATGCGGAGGTCCCATACGAGCGATTTATTCAATCGGCGCTCGGCTTTTCGCTCAATGACCTGTTTGGCTGGCAACGAAATAATTTCGATCGCATAGTTCATTTTCTTTACGGACTCCTGTTGGCCTATCCGATCCGCGAGATCTTCCACAGAGTGGCGCGCGTGAAGGGATTCTGGGGCTATTTCCTGCCGCTCGATGTTACCATGTCAAGCTCCATGCTGTTCGAACTCATCGAATGGGGCGCTGCCGCAGCGGTCGGGGGAGACCTGGGCCAGGCTTACCTCGGAACTCAAGGCGATATCTGGGATGCGCATAAAGACATGGCCCTGGCTTCCACGGGAGCATTGATTTCTATGTGCATTACGGCGGCAATCAATATTTATATCCAGAGGGATTTCGCTCAGGAATGGGTGGAGAGCATCCGGGTAAAAGACAAACGCCCTCTTGGAGAAGATGAGATAAAGCGCCTTCTCGATGACAAAAACGGCCGCTGAAATAAAAATATTCTAAAAGCCTCGGATATCGGACGATTAATCGGCCCCGGAAATTACGGCCCGATCGGCAGGCAGTCGGAACATCCCAGAGGCGCGGGCCCCAACCCCTTTAAATAGCTGACCCCATACGTTACATCGATGCCGTTGAACTGGCAATTGCCGTTGGCGTCCGCCGCGGAAAATATGATTCCGTGCGGAGGGCAATCGCAGATATCAACGGGTGCTTCTCCCAACCCTTTCAGATAGCTTACGCTATAAGTAACATCTATGCCATTGAAGACTTCATTCCCGTTGGCATCGCCCGGCGTATATTCGCATCCAGCCGTTTCGGTGATAAATATCAGGAAACTTTGATCGTCCGTAATTTGTGGATTCGACGAATCGGTGCATCTGACTGTGAAATTGAACGCTCCGAACTCGGTCGGCTCGCCGGCTATCATGCCCGTTGACGCCGATAGTGAGAGTCCTTGTGGAAGTTGGCCGGAGACGATCGTAAAATTATATGGCAAAATTCCGCCGCGGGCCTCGACCTGCTCATTATAAGCGCTATCCTGACGGCCATCAGGCAAGCCCGTTGTCACTATGTTCATTCGATATGATTCCAACTGAACCTCGCGCAATATCCAATAATTCTTGTCGAAATCCATCGTGCCGGGATTGCCAATGACAACGAACCTGTAATCGCCCACCCGCGAATCGTTCCAGACGGTGATGACCGTATCTATGCCGTTTATGCGCGGATATACTCTGATCGGCATCGTGAATACATTCGGCGCCGGCGAACCCTGTATTTGGGAGATATGAAGGAATACTTCATACTCACCATTGCCGATGCTCTCATCCAGCCATGAGTAACGGTATATCGGCCGGTTCATGCCCCAAACCCACTGGTCGAAAAACCATGACAGGCTGTCGCCATAATACCCTTCCATGATATGCTGAAACTCCCTGGTCTGGATAGTACCATAGATGTGGTCGGGATGATTGGCGTAACCTCTCATGCCCTCGAAGAAGGCGCTGTCTCCCATGACGCCCCGCAATATGTGCAGCGCCCAACTGCCCTTGTTATATACCGTATTGCCGTCGAATAGCTGATCGGGATCATATATCGGGCCGCTGGGATCATATACGCCATTGCTGTTCCGCATATAATTAATGTAACCGGTGGGGCCCTGGAAATGCTCGTAATAGAGCGCCTCGCAATATGAAGCGAACCCCTCGTTCATCCAGATATCGGGCCAGGTGTCGCAGGTTATCTTGTCCCCAAACCACATATGCGCCAGCTCGTGGACCGCTATCCAGTCATAAGAGTGAAAACCGTTGATCAGAATTTCCCCGTAGCTGGTGTTGCACTGGTGTTCCATGGCGCCGCCCCAGGGAAAGATCGAATGGCCATACTTTTCCTCTAAGAAGGGATATTCCCCAAATAGCCCGGCATATATAGCAATGGCCCCCGGGACGATGCTCAAATCCTCCTCCGCCTGCGAAAAATGCTCCGGATAGACGTAGCTCGTGACCGGCATGGAGTCCCCGGCAAGGGAGATATACCAGTCTGTGAAACTCTGGTAATTGGAGGCTGCCAGGCTGATCAGATAGGTGGTGATAGGATAGGAGATATGCCAGTGGAATGTCCTGGTGCCGTCTCCGTTGTCGATGTCCGAGATAAGCTCGCCGTTGGAGGTGGCGGTCAGGCTGGAGGTCACGGTATAGCGCACGTCGGCCGAATCGGCTTTGTCGTGAGGAGTGTCCTTGCATGGCCACCATTCCCTGGCCCCCTCGGGCTCCGAAAGGGTGGAGATGATCGGTTGGCCATTGTGGGTATCCCATGTGAAACTGCCCAAACCCCCGCCAGGCGGGTGCCCATGATAGAAAGCCTCGGTAGTAATGAGTTCGCTGGTATTGTAAGCACGATCGAGCGTAATGCGAAGCAAACCTGAGGGCCGCGTAAAAGCCGCCGGGAGGCCCGCTATTTTAACTGAATCGACGACCATGGAAGAATGTAGATTATAATCGATCGACGAGATTCCGTCCACGGTCGCCTCCGATGTCATGATAACTTGCCCCTCGATTGTCTCTCCGGCGATATCCGTCAGGTCAATCCGCAAGTCCCAATATTTTACATCGAAATCGGTTTGGTCCAATGCCAGATGCGGATCCTGCCTTTCCTGAAGGTTTTTGTAATACTCGGCCTTCATTTGCCATTCGTTCTTTCTGAAATCTTCTCGTGTCAATTGCTGGGCAAAAACCGATGACCATAACATCGAAGTCAGAATCATGATAAGGTGCAACTTCACTTTCATTTTACAAGCCTCCTGAGCGCCAATTAAGAAGAATTACCGCGAATCAATTGCAATATATAAAAATTCCGGCCTTTTACAACTCCAATGTTAGGCTCTTTTTGCGACTTCAATTCGCCTCCTGGACCACCCGCAAACGGTCCGGCGCCAAAATTCACCCTTAAATTCGTGGAAACATTTTCCTTTTTGCTTGTATAAGGGATTCAGAGGGGTTAAGTTGAGTGCGGTGATCCCGATACGTCGAGGAGTTCGGTGCTGAATAAT
>Ga0214473_10010724_pt1 | contig 10768 bp, 3 predicted proteins | sample RVTome_7_FD_203509 | JGI IMG/M metagenome (GOLD analysis project Ga0214473, IMG submission 203509) | Soil microbial communities from uranium-contaminated site in the Upper Colorado River Basin, Wyoming, United States - RVT98D197 | ecosystem: Environmental > Terrestrial > Soil > Contaminated >... | reverse complement strand
TCCGAAAACACACCCGTACATTCAGCGGCAGGAGCCCTTCCCAGTGACGTTTCCATGAACACCGCCATCTGCCAGCGGTTGATCGTGCTATCGGGACAGAACCTGAGAGGATTCGTGGAACACCCGCCTGTAATCCCTGCGTTGTAGAGGGCCATAACAAAATCGTAAGCCCAGTAACCAGCCGTAACGTCCTCAAAAAGCGGGACGGGGTCGAGCTCAAACATCGCCGTGCAGGTCTTGTTGCCATCCATCGTAACCACCCCGTCCGAACAGTCCGGGGCCCCGCTCCAGCCCGCAAATAAAGCTCCGGCGTCAGGAGTTGCGGTGAGAGTGACTATGGTGTTTCCATCATAATCTTGACTGCAATCTCCACCGCATTCTATCCCGGCAGGATTGCTGGTCACTGTGCCTGAGCCTGTCTTGTTGAGAGTGAGCCCGTAAGTGATCAAGGGAAAGGCGGCCGTCACGGATTTGCTTGCATCCATGGGTACCGTGCAGGGATTCGTGCTTCCCAAACAGGCGCCTGCCCAGCCGCTAAAAACTGAGCCTGCCGCCGGCGATGCCGTCAGCTCGACGAGAGCGCCTGACGTGAATTCATTGTCGCACATACTCCCACAGTCTATTCCGCCTGGACTGCTCGACACACTGCCGGCGCCTGTTTTCATCACTGTCAGTCTTTCTCTGGCGACCCGGTCGAACCTGAACACCCCGCCTCCCTGGGTAGCGGCATAGAGCGCGTTGTCGTTTATTGCGAGACCTTTCACCGCCCGGATCGTCAATCCGGACATCTTCCAGTCAGGAAAAGGCGCCCAGGTGTTTCCCTTATCCGGGGACCGATAGATACCGGAATAGAGATCGCCCGCAAAAATGATATCCGGATTGGCGGAATCCATAACCAGAGAAGAGATATAAGGATTGGCGGAATTGAAGCCGCTGTTGTGAGGACCTGTCCATGATGTCCCGCCGTTGGCACTGATCCAGATTCCCCCGAAAACCTCTCCCGCAAGGATATACCCCGGCTGCTGCAGATCGATTGCCAGCGCCTCGATTTGCCTGCTTCCAAGGCTATCCATACGGGTCCAGCTTGCAGCTCCATCGCCGCTTTGATAGACGCCATTGGTTGTCGCCGCATAGACTTTGTTCGCATCATTCGGATCGGTAATCAATCTTCTCACATTATTTCCGTCCAGAATGGAGGCCATCGGGAAAAAGGTCATTCCTCCATCCTGGGATTTGTAGATCACCGTTCCGATGGGTGACGAAGAGAGAAAGGCGCCTCTGTCCTTTGATAAGCCCGCATAAACCAGATTCGGGTTGGAAGGAGCGAACACAAGGCCTCGAAAACCCTGGCGCTTGTTTGGATCGCTTGCCTGTGTATTCGGGTGTCTGAGCACTTCGGCGAAATGATTTCCGCCGTCACTGCTGTAAAAGATAACCCCTTGATGCTCATCAGAGACTAAAATGACGCTTGAGTTTGCCGGTCTGGTGGTAATGGAATCCCATTCCGCGTACGTTGCTTCGCCGTTCGCAATGCCAACCCAGTCTCCTCCATAATTGAAGCTTGTAAAAGGGCCGCTCCTCCCGATTGCATAGACCCGCGATGGGTTGCCGGCAAGAACATGGACATCGTGGATGTCGGCGCCGGAATATCCCTTGCTCCACATTTGCCACGTTGCTGCTCCGTCCACCGAGCGAAAAACACCGCCGCCATAGTTGTTGGCATACAGGGCAGAAGGATTGTCAGGATCAACGGTAACATCAATCGGGATCCCGGCCCGGATGCCCGAAGGCCCCCATTCCGTACCTGAAGGCTGAGAGAATCTGGTCCACGTCGTTCCCCCGTTCTGGCTCCTGTAGAAGGCTGAACCGCTCCCGGCATAAAGGGTATCAGGGAGAGAGGGGCTGAAATTGACCGTGGTCATGATGTCATTCGTGATGACCTTGGTCCATGAAGCGCCTCCGTTCGTCGTCTTAAATAGCCCGCTGACGAGATTGCCGGTATAGCCTCCGGAACAGGCATTATTGCCCGTGGCTGCGAAAAGAATTTGCGAATTGGTCGGATGCATGCGCAAACTCCCCACGTAAAGGTCGGTGAGGCCGTCATTTACGGGATCCCAGGTTTGTCCTCCGTCCATGCTCTTTAAGACGCCTACGCCTCCGGATAGTCCCTGGGCGCAGTCCGAGTTATACGCCTCTCTGTCGAAAATGCCTGCGGACAGATAGAGAAGATTAAGATTGCCCGGATCAATGATCAGGTAGCGGGCAAGATCGTCCCCCTGCCAGATGAGACTCCATGTCTCCCCGCCATTCGTTGTCTTATAGACCCGGCCCTTTACACGATTGAATTCCCACCCATGGACGGTGGTCGGTATCTCCGCCTGGGCATAGACGATATTGGAGTTTCCCTGCTGGATCGTGAAGCCCCGAAAAACCATGCCGATATCTCCGCTCAGCGCCATTCCAGCGGTTTTCGGGACCCAGGAAGCTCCTCCGTCCGTGCTCTTAAAAACCCCGAAAGAGGCGCCCTCTCCGTTTGTTCCTGCCCAGAGGATAGCAGGGTTATTGGGATCGATGGTGAGGCTGAAGATGTTGACAGCGTCTCCGGTGGCGCCGCCTTTGACAGTGATGCCGGTGTTAGTTTGATACCAGGTCTGTCCGCTGTTATCGCTCCTGGCCACGCCCGCGAAATTGTCGGTAACATACATGATACTCTTGGTTGCCGGATGGATCCGGACGTCGTATCCAAGCCCTCCGAGAGGTCCTCCGGTATTTACCCACGGAGTCTGAGAAAGAGGTTCATCGGTCGTTACGAATACGTCGTCAAAGTGGACGTGCGAATTATCGAGCACTTCAAAGGAAATCGATCCGTTGAGCAGGGGACTGCTGTCGGTATAGTCTATCTTAAGGCTGCCATCGACATAAACCTTGATATTTCCCGAGTCACCGATGATTTCGACGGCATACCACTGATTGCTGTTATATGTTTCAGCAACACTTGTCAATTCAGTCCATGCGGGGCAGGGAAAGGTTTTTGACAGGTACAACCCTCCCGAATTAAGGCCGACATAATACCGGTCGCAGCCCTGACTGCGGTAGTTGAGGTGAACACCTGAGCCGGCATCCATCAACTTGACCCTGGTCCTAAAACTGTAGTTCGACCAGTAAAGACTTCCCGCTCTCGCGAAAGAGTGTCCCGATCCGCTCAAAACAGGATTCCCGCTGTCGTCTTCAACCTGCCACCCTGGCTCTACTTGCCACCGGTTGGCGTTGCCGCTGCCGAAGTCGTCCTGGAAAAGAAAAGTCTGGCCGAGGCTGTAGGAGCCGGATAGAAAGAGAAAAAAGAATGCCAAAGACAGAACCCCCGTCATAACTACTGCTCTCCCGGTCCGATCCATCATTGATCCCTCCCGATTATAAAGCTCTTCTGACCAATTTCCATTTCATTCATGTCGAATCCCTTGGCGTCCATCCATTTTTTGTAGGCCTTGCGATAAATCAATCTGGAGCTGACATGAATCGATCCGCGCAAGTCCTGGGGGACACGGTATTGATACCTTGAGATATCGGAACCGTTCGCCGGAATCCTGTTGTCGGATTCTATGAGTGTGGGCCGCCAGTGAGGCGCGGGATATTCCGGCTGAAAGTGTCTCTGAGACCGGCCGTCAGGATACGGGATGGAATCCCTCAGGACTTTTGCAAACCCTTTTCCCGGCAGGCCGGCATAGTTGCCCGCTTCCACGGCCCCAACCCCTCCCCACACCGGCACTCTTTCACCGCTTATCAGAGACAAGTGATGCCCCTCTTCATCGGTCACATCCACGAGAAGGATGATGTTGCGCATGGGATTACCGGTGGGATAATGATGCCCTGCCTTCACATTCTTAACTATTACAGCCACATCCAGGATATCGCCTTCTCTTTCGGCCTGGACAGTGAGGTCAATCGCTTCGGTCATAAAGGCCCTGTCGCTTACGCCGGTAAAGAAGTGTGAAGGGATAGTCTCCGGGCGGCGAAGCACGCCTCCCTCTTTTTCAAGCGCAAAGCGGGTTGATGTGCCGTCGGGCGTCATATGGCAGGTCTGACAGTCGATCTTCTTTGCGGAATACTCGCTGTCAGCCCATTCCTGAAATTCGGAATAGATCAGCGCGTCCCAGAATTTGCCGTGGTGACAGGGGGCGCAGTAGCGGCTTTCTTTGTATAACGGATGGTAACCGTCGTCGCCGGGAAAGACATCGTCATAGGAGCCATAGAAAACCTGGCGGCCTTCCGGCGGTCTATTGAATTGGAGGGATAAGGTTCCCGGATATCCACCGCTTCTGTCGATCCGTGCGCCGCTGATCTTGTGGCAGAGATCGCAAAAGACTCCTTCCTTCGCAACCCCGCGGGCTTCATGAGGATCCGAATCAAAAGGTTTTTTCAGTGCCAAGGCAGGGACGTGACAGGTTGAACAGTTTCCGGAAGCGTTAGGAAAGTCCACCTTATAACCCGGCCCGGCGCCTTTCCTTCCCCGGTGGTCCGTTCCGCTGAAAAAGGCCAGAAATACGGGATTTGTCGCGGAAGTTGCGTGAGTGCTCTTTCTCCACTCCTCTGTAATGACCGGATGACAATCCTGGCACACTTTGGCCTCCGGTTTGCCGTCCATGGATGGGGATCTTTGCTCTCGTACGGAGGGAAGCCATTCGTAGTTCTTATGATCTCCCGGAGGGATGGAATTCAAGACGATGCGGTACTCAGTGCCTTCTTTTAATACAGGTTGTCCGCCATTGTAAAAACCCTCTTTCCATGCCGTGACATATCTTGTGCCGGTCATCGGCTCTTCCGTGATGATTTCAAAGCGCCCCTTTTGATCCGTAAGGGCGGAGATACGTGTCCCCTGGAGGCGAACAACCGCCTTATCGACCGGTTGTCCCTTGGCATCAACGACCTCACCCGAAAACTGCATCGCAAGGGCGGCGACTTTCGAAAAAAACAATTCGAGTGACGAGATGCAGAAAAGACTTAAGAGCAGAATCGGAAAAAATTGCCTATCCGGTGGAAAGAGACCTGACTCCCTGTGATTCCTCCTCCCAATTCCCCGAGACATCTTTTCCATCAGTTTTTCCTAAAGAAACTCATACAGATAGTTCCAGTTTCAATAGAAGTTCGATGCTTATGCTCCTGTGCCTTAGCAGATGCGTAGGTGGTGGATGCTAATTTTGTGCCAATTCTCCAACCAAGGGTATTTTCCCTTCAGCCCACGGTTTCTGAGGCCCTCCGCCGTACCGGCGCCCGCTGCAGGGGTCAATCTTTTGCCGGGTGTCATTCCTTTGTAAAAGGTATAGGGTGATGTTTCTCAGTTCACGGTCACGGGTTCAGGGGGGATTGAATCATAAAAAAAGGTACCTCCTGATGAGGGTGATCAGGAGGTACCTGCAAGGTGTCTATGGGGTCTAATCTGAAATGCTTTAATTACGGAGTTAATGGCGCCGGGGCTGCAACGAGAAACACGGCCATCTGGGCCCGGGTTACGGGATCGTTGGGACAGAAATTTCCACCGCCGCAGCCTCCGGTGATTCCTTCATTTGCAAGCCGCTCTATAAATCCGCAGAAGGGGTGACCGACAGGCACGTCGGCAAACTGGCTCGTGCAGCCGCCCGCTGAATTCCCAAGGGCTGCCTCAATAAACACCGCCATCTGGCCTCGAGTGACAGGGGCATCGGGACAGAAATTGGCGAGTGAGCAGCCTGCTGTAATTCCATCGGCTGCAAGGTTTTCTACAAAACCGCAGAAAGGATGGCCTGAAGGGACATCCGCGAAGCGTCCAGTGCATTGAGCGGGTGTATTCCCAAGAGAAGATACGAGAAACACCGCCATTTCTCCACGGGTGATGCTGTCTTCAGGACAAAACAAAGGAGGATTGACGGAACAGCCCCCTGTAATTCCCGAATTATGGAGAGCCATAATGTGACTAAGAGCCCAGTATGCTGCAGGAACGTCCATGAAGGCGCTCCCGGGCGGAAGAGGCTGTAATGCCTGGCCGGATTCGGGATTTAGCATCAAAGAGGTCCCGTCAACCGCCTCGAAATCCGCTCCGGTGATCGTCCTCAGATCGCTCACCAATGCATCATTGTTCCACCTCGGGTCCGGCGCTCCGGAGAGATACCACGCGGAGCCGTTGTCTGCCAGAATCATCCCGTACCTCTTCAATGCGCGAAGGATCACCTGTACTTCAGGGGAGAAACTCGTGATATCTACACTCGCCTTCAGGCGGAAGCGCTGCCCCATGGGCGGATAGTTGGAGGCCGTCAGGCTCGACGCATCATGGCGGGCTGGCCAGACGAAGGCCCTTCGTGTTTGCGGTGCAGTGAAGCGTAGAGCATGCCGGATTTCGCCGGAAGCCACTTCGTCATAACGGACCAATCCGGGCAGGATGGGCAACCCCGCAGCATCAGCAGATGTCCACCCGCTCGGTCTTAACCCATTAGATCGGAGATCAAAGACGGCGCCCGATCCTGTGGCCCAGCTTCCGTCCTGTTGAGGATAGGCTGAAAAGATCTCGTAGAGGATGCAGTTCTCCTGATCGACAACAAGGACGTGGCGGTCACCCGTGGACTGACTGCCGCCTTCGATGGCGGCATCAGGAGGAATCGGATACGGACCCGGATCGCTTTCATCGGAATAGTCGAAGGTAATAGGTACCCTGGTCTGGGTCGCTGGAACGACATTGAAAGGGATCCCGATGGGACCGCCATCCCACAATCCTGAGCCAAAATCGGGATGAACCGTTCTGGTAGCGCCAATGGTTGAAGTGTAAGCCGACGAGCTCGGATCGACGGGCAAATGATCGATCGGCGTGTTCCAAACGCTGTCAGCGGGAAAGAGAGGACATCCGGCTATCGTCGGCCCGGTTTGTCCTGCTACTGGCCCTGCGATCAAACTCCAGTGCGGCATTGTCACTGTCAAAAGGATAACAAGACATCTCACCAAAGGAGACAGGTTTGTTTTCATTCTTTCCCTCCGGATGTGCTCCTGTCTTTCATGCAAGTGCAGTACCAAGGAGAGAAGAAGGGAAGCGATCTGGCTGATCAGGATAATCGCTTTAAGATTAGAGGGTTACTTCACTGAAAGGGTGAGAGAAGAAAGCCTTCAAGGAAGAATGGGAACAAAAAGGGCAATGCTTCTTTCCGTTTTGTGTCGCTTCTTTGTTTCACGCCGGGTCCATCATCCCTGAATCATAAAAATAGGTACCCCCTGATTCGTGACGATCCGGAGGTACCTATGGGGTGATGATCTGAGATGAAATAGTTTGGTTATGGATCTAACGGCGAAGGCGCCGCCACCAGAAACACGGCCATTTCACCACGGGTTACGGGGTTGTTCGGGCAGAAATTTCCGCTCCCACAGCCTCCTGTTATTCCGTCATCTGCAAGACGCTCAATGAACCTGCAGAAAGGGCTTGCCGAAGTAACGTCGGTAAACTGTCGTGCACATGAGGAATTGGGCGGATTCCCAAGGGCCGCTTCAATGAACACAGCCATTTGACCACGGGAAACAGCGTCATTGGGGCAGAAATTGGCAGCTGAACACCCCCCTGTAATTCCATCATCAGCAAGCCTTTCAATAAACCCACAGAAAGGATGGCCTATGGGAACATCATCGAAACGCCCTGTGCACCCTGCGGGTGTACTCCCAAGAGATGTTACGAGAAACACCGCCATTTGACCGCGGGTAATGCTATCTTCCGGGCAATATTGCGGAGGGGGTCCGGCTGCACACCCACCCGTGATTCCGGCTGTAGCCAATTGCTCAATGAAAGTCCGGGCAAGATGCGTTGACGGAACATCCAGAAACATGCGGGATGCCGTGACGTTCGTTGAAGAGAGGTCCTCCGAATAACCCATTTCATCCTGCCGTTTCACAATTCCAAGATAGGGAACGAACCAGGTAAATTGAGTCATGCTCTCAGACGCGCCGTCAGCCGAGATATTTATGGTATGCCGAAATACATAAGCCTGATAGACCCCAAACGGAAGCGTGACAGACTCGTGAGAAAGCACAGTAACGTCCAGGGATAGAGTGAAAGGGAAACTCTGACCTCCGCCACTTGCTGTCCCGTTCGATGTGGTGATCCAATGGTCGCCAACGATGATTGGGTTTATTGCCCAAAGAACCCCACTGTGAAGCCGCATTGTCACCTGTCCCACAGTGGCATCCCATCCGACCTCCTGCCATTCCCTCATCTCTGTCGAGGTCGCTGAATACCAGGATGAATACTGGTCCGTCCCATCAGTACTCGTCGTAACAAAGGTCAGATAGCCAGGAATAGTAGTAGAATCTGTTCTCGCAATTGCATCTTGCCTGGTGTAGTCGAACCCAGCATAACTCCATGAGTTCCCCACCTGCATGGCCCAGAATTCAGCCCCCGATTGTGCATGGGCACTTGCCCCAATCACCAGACAAGCCATAATGGCAATGAGCAACTTCCCGGAAAGACTCTGCATTGTCTCCATAGGTAGCTCCCCCCTTTAGGACAGTTGGTTGACGCGAATTTCATGCTTTCTTTATCAGGATTTCGTGTATTTGTCAATCGACAAATTTCTGAGCTTTTTGAAAAAGCGCACAAATCTCTGATCACACGCCTGCCCGCGGTAGGCAGGGATTACAGCCGATTACACAGATTGGACCCGGGTTGACAATACCGTAACAAACCAGATCAGGGATCCAATGGCGAAGGCGCTGCCACCAAAAACACCGCCATCTGTGCGCGCGTCACAGGATCGTTCGGACAGAAATTGCCGCCTCCGCAGCCTCCTGTAATCCCATCTTCCGCCAGTCGTTCAATGAATCCGCAGAAAGGATGATCCAAAGGGACGTCGGCAAACTGCCCAGTACAAGGATTGGCTGGATTCCCGAGGGCTGCTTCAATAAAGACAGCCATTTGGCCGCGAGTGATGGGGTCGTTTGAACAGAAACTACTGCCTCCGCAGCCCCCTGTGATTCCATCGGCTGCAAGTTTTTCGATAAAACCACAGAAGGGATGACCCATGAGGACATCAGCAAATAGCCCTGTGCATTCATTGGCCGTCCTCCCGATAGACGCCACGAGGAATACCGCCATCTGGCCTCGGGTGATGCTGTCATCGGGGCAGAACCGGGCTTCATTCTGAGGTGTTAAAGAATCGTCTGATTGACAGCCGGATGTTATCCCTGCATCAGCAATCGCCTCAATATGTGCAAAGAATGGGTGTGTCGTTGACACATCTGCAAACGAAGTGATTTGGACAGAAAGAGGCTCTGACCAGCTTGAGACTGTCGATGGATTTATCGTGCTTCGGGCTCGAACCCTGACCATATACGTTCCGACCGCCATCCACGACTTGATAGCACTCGTTGCCCCTGCGGGAAGCCAACCCGAATTCGTTCCGTCCCCCCAATCAAAAAGATACTCAACTTCACGATTCAGATTAGATAAGGCACCTTCCGTCTGGTAGGTATAGCTTACTCCAGCAGTCCCATTGATTTCTCCGTTGGGAAGGAAGGGGGTTGTGATGACCTCAGAAAGAACATTAACGGAAAACGGCCCTGACCAGTTTGAAACCATGGAAGTATCAATGGCACATCGGGCTCGAGCCCGAAGCATATACGTACCGGACACCATCCACGTCTTGGAAGCATTCTCAGTCCCTGTAGGAAGCCAACCCGAATTTGTTCCGTCTCCCCAGTCAAAGAGATACTGAACCGGGTGACCCATAGTGGATGAAGCCCCACCTGTCCAATAAGTGTAGATTAGTCCAGCAATTGCAAGAGCCTGCGCAGTGGGAGCGACTGGTGTGGTGATAATTTCGGGACCAAGAATATTGACTGTAAGCGGTTCCGACCAGTCTGAGACCACGGAGGAATCTACAATGCTTCTGGCCTGAACTCTAACCCTATATGTCCCACCCCCCATCCATGATTTGGAAGCATTGGTTATTCCGATATCCAAAAATCCACTATCCGTTCCATCCCCCCAATCGAAAAGATACCGAACGGGGTAACCCATATTAGACGATGCGCCACTCGCTGAATAAGTGTATTCTACTCCGACTGTTCCATTGGTCTCCCCACTGGGGACAGATGGAGTAGCGATGACCTCCGAACCCAGTATATTGACTGAAAGGGATGCTGACCAGTCTGAGACAATTGAAGGATTTGTTCCGCTCCGGGCCCGAGTCCTGACCATATACGTCCCAGCCGTCGCCCATGCCTTGGATGTCCAGTTTGTCCCCACCGGCAGCCAGCCGCTGTTCGTACCATCCCCCCAGTCAAAAAGATACTCTACCGGATCGCCCAAATAAGAGGAGGCACCATTCGTCGCGTAGTTGTAAGTATATCCAGGAAGACCAATCGACAGACCGGTGAGTACGGATGGCGCGGTGACGGCTTCAATAATGACGGAAAGCGGTTCGGTCCAGTTTGAGACTACCAGGGGATGGTCAGCGCATCTCGCCTGAACCCACACCATATAAGTACCACCCGTCACCCATGACTTGGGAGCACTGGCTGTCCCAACCGGAAGCCAGCCGGTGTCCGTCCCATCCCCCCAGCTAAAAAGATACTGGACCGGGTGACCCAGATCGGATGATGCGCTACCTGTGAAATAGGTGTAGTTAATTCCGGCTGCACCGCTCGTTTGCCCGCTGGGAGCTGTCGGCATGGTGATGATTTCAGGATTCAGAATCGTGATCGAAAGCGCCGACGCCCAGCTTGAAACGATTTCGGGATGTGCGGCGCATCGCGCTCTTATTTT
>Ga0214473_10010722_pt1 | contig 10769 bp, 13 predicted proteins | sample RVTome_7_FD_203509 | JGI IMG/M metagenome (GOLD analysis project Ga0214473, IMG submission 203509) | Soil microbial communities from uranium-contaminated site in the Upper Colorado River Basin, Wyoming, United States - RVT98D197 | ecosystem: Environmental > Terrestrial > Soil > Contaminated >... | reverse complement strand
TCAAATACAACGACCTGGTAGTCTTTGCTTTCGATGAACTGAGCAAACCTGTCGAATGCAGCCATCTCTTCAGTGCAGGGGGAATTGAGTTCCTCCTCCATCGCGGCAAGCATGTCATCCGAGTAATTTCCTTTAGCCTCGTTTAGCACCCTTTCCTTATAATGCTTGAATGCCTCCTCCTGATCTATCATCACCGCATCAAAATTTTCGGAGATCTTTGTAGGCTCGCTCCCCACTTCTTTATCAAGAACTTGTCCGATGTGACCGGCCGGATCCGTGGTTACAAGAAGTGTCTTAAAGCCTTTTTGAGAGGCATAAAGTCCAGCGATGCAGGAGAGGGTAGTCTTACCCACGCCCCCTTTGCCCGTGAAGAATATCCTCTTCGTTCCATTATCAGGGAGCCATAGGCGGTTGATGTCGGGCCTTTCTATGACGAAATTTGGTTCATAAGCGATTTTCCTTTTCAAACTGAAAGTGTTCTGTTTCCCGTTAAAAAGGTAAGATGCTACATCCCTGAGCGCATCGGTCCCTTTCACCTCCCCGTCTCTCAGAAACATGTAGCGCTTGGAGGCATTGATGATTTCGTCTGTCTGCCTGATGATCTTTTGCTGCGACTCATACTTCTTTTTGAAAAACTCGATGTCGCAAACCTCCTTGGGCAATATTCCGTTTACGATAATTCTGGCTGACCTTATCCCTATCCCCAGAAGCTCATTCATCGCCCGGACTGTCTCATAGAGGGAAAGCTCCTCAGGCCTCATGACAAAGACAAAGGTTGTCCTTTCGGGATCCCTCAACAGTGAGGTTGCCCTGTCGTACTTATTCTTTGATTCCTGGATTGCCTGAACAGGGCCAAGGCACGTCTGTCCGCTTCCTTTGGCAGACTCTTCAATGTGCTTGGACCAATCGACCGGCAGCTCAAGAAGTCTGATGGTATGGCCTGTAGGGGCTGTATCAAAAATGATGACGTCATATTCATCAGTTCCCATAAAATCCACAAACCTGTCGAAAGAGGCTATCTCTGTGGTACAAGGTGAATTAAACTGTTCCTCAAGGGAGGCAATCACATCGCCGGGCATCATCTCCCTGAAAGGGCCTATGATCCTTTCTTTATATTCCCCTGTAGCCGCGTCAGGCTCTATCTCCATGGCATAAAGATTCTTTACGCCATTGATCGGTGTGATCTTGTGGCCTATTTCTTGTTCAAAGACATCTCCGAGATTAGAGGCAGGATCTGTGGTGACGATCAATACCCTTTTACCTTCCTTAGCATAGTGAATGGCGGTTGCGGAAGCCATCGTGGTCTTGCCCACGCCGCCTTTTCCTGAAAAAAACATATATTTTGTCATCGTTGTACGCTCCTTGATATTATCCGCAGCACGACGAAGGGAGACCTGTGATTACAAAACCCGTCTTCCCCGGGGAATCCGAATAGTCGAGTGACGCATTGGAAAGTTGGTTGAATGCCCCTGATTCCACAAATATTTTGAGGCCATCCTTCTCGATTAATGTGTCTCCATGCTCTCCCTTCTCCGAGGCATCCATCCCATAGGAAGGACAGCATCCACCTCCGGAGGAAAAGATTCTGATGCCAAAATCCTTTACATCTCCATCCAAGAGTATCTTCTTAAATTGTTCTACTGCTGAATCGGTTATCTCCAATATTTTTTTATACCTCCTCGTTTGTAATTATCTGACGTGTAGAGTCATTGGTTTGCCCTTTTTCAAAGGCTCAATGCCAAGCGCCTTACACAGATCCTCGTAAGGCGGATATCCGCCTGTTTTAAAGACCTCACCGTTCACAATCGTGACAGGAAGTATCTTCTTGCCCTTCCCATGCAGCATGTCAGCCACTTTCTTGTTCGCCAGAAATACCTTCGGCTGCTGTGAAAGGTTGTACCGTTCAACTTCGATACCCTGCTTTTTCAGGGCAAGTACCGCATCATTCATTGCTACGAGCTCAGGGTCAATCGTTGGCCCGCAAAGCCCCGTAGAACAACACATCGGTGGATCATAGATTTCAACTTTCATTTCGATCCTCTCCTTTCTCTTGAATCCTTCGCCTTATGAAAAACAACTGGATTGAATACCTAATGGAGTCTTTCGGTTTCCAAACGCCAGTTCCTGACAGTAAGTCCCGTCAGAACAAAGAAGAATCTCCAGGGCTTTATAGACTTCTTCGTATCGCTTGCCCAGTTGGGCTCTCAGGCACATCTGTCTCTCTTTATAAGTCAGATGGTTCTCCCGAAAGCCAAGGTTTTCCCGCTCAAACATCGCCTCGGTCTGTAACTGGACTTCAAAGATCTGATGGTTACGCTGAATGACGAGTTTGTAAGCTTCAAATCCGCTCTTTTTCTTTTTCGGCCCCAGGTAATCCTTTGCTTCCAGAAACTCACGGGGAGGCAACTCTTTGAACCATCGAATTACCTTTTCCAGTGATTTTAGATCCTCAGTGACAATCTTCATCCCATAGACATCTTTGACGATCTGGCTGTACCGATTGACGATTTTATCCCGTCTGAACATCTTATCAATATCGAGGAGGATATCCGCCACCTTGTAGGCGAGGTTTGACGGCGTTTTGATTCGGGTAGAAATCAGACGAATCCCAAAGGGATTTTCCTTTTCCACGACTCCTTCAATAAAGGAAGCAACGCTGAGTGTCTTTTCGTCACACCAGCATAAGGGTGCGTGGAGGAAGGAGCGATGTGAATCTCCTTCCTCCGTTAGATCTCTGAAACTTCCTGGAAGTCTCGTCTGGGATTTTTGAATTCCCCCATGCTCTTTACGAATGCACCTTCCCCAGACCTCCGAAAAGAGAGAAACCCTGCACCCTAACATCCCGTCGGCCAGATCCTGGGCAAAAGTGTAAAGCCCCCTCTCGCCGCCCTCAATGGCGGAACAAAAGACTTCCCTCACATGACAGACATCTTCTTTTTCAAGTTGAAACTCCTCATTGCGATGTAAACTGTTTCTCATCGCTTCTAAAATCCGGGTGAGCTTTGGATCCTGGACCACTTTTTCTAAGGGCGATCTAAATAAGGGTCTTGCCATAGGGTACTCACCTCCGAAGATAGTCTTTTTGAGTGTCAAATACCGATATATTTCTCAAACCGTTCAAGCTGCGTTTCCAGGGCCTGTACTTCTTTATAGACCGTTCTTGCCTCTTTGGCCAAATCCGTATTTTTGGCGAGTTCGACGATACGGCGAGAGAAACCTCCAATGGCAGTGAGTCGGTTTCGAAAGGTGTGGGCAGTTTCCAGAACCATTAGCTCTTTTCTTTTGTAGGATTCAATCAGTTGTCTGGTTAACTCAGCTTTACCGATGGCCGCTCCGATCAACTCTCCCACTACCTTCAGATATTCAAAATCTTCGTCTGAGATAGGGACTCCCTCTTTACGACAATCGACAATTAAGACTCCCACTCTTCTTTCCTCCTGGGTTATTGTATCCACATACCAGAGGGGGATAACGGCTTTAATCTTAATTCCTTTTTTTAGGGTGTGGCGATAACCCTTCACCTGGCCCGGGTCGGTCAAATTAATGGAAATCCCCTTTTCGACGACCTCCCAGACAATGCTATCCTTGCAAATCGGAACCTGCTCCATCGGGCAGTCGTATTTGCCAACCCAGCAATGGAGTTTGAGGTCAGCCTTCTCTTTTAGGACACAACGGGCTCGTTTCCCTAACCCTCGACGGATATGGTCCAGGCAAGTCTTGATCAAATAGTCTCGGATCATACACCAACTCACCAGACGGGAAATTTCCAGAAGATCTTCGTAACGCTTAACTGGATTCTCTTCTTCTCTGGATCTAATGGAGTGTATCTTTGCCATGGTTAAAACCTATGCCAAAAATTTCAAGGACGTCTGTAGGTATATCATCCACAATAGTGCCACTGCCTTATTATACCTGCCTGTCCCTGCCCGTCCGGCAGGCGGCGGCAGACAGGTATGCTGGGGATGGTATAAATAGAAAGCATCAGCTCCTTCATTGAGGCCGGGGTCAAAGCCCCGCCCTTTCTAACAGGCCTCATATTATATTTTTATATCTGCATAAACAGTTATTATGAATAAAAAGTTTTATGGCCTCGTCTTCCATAATTTTCCTTGAATATTGTAATCCTATCCCACTATCTTCAAGCAATTTGATGTACCAAAAGGGTTCTCTGCAAAATCACAACAACTCGGGTCATTCCGCTACTCCCCGTCAACCAGAAATCGATATCCGTATTGGCCTGGATTGAGGTTCAGTGAAATCTTCCACATCCCATTCTTGTCACGCCTCAAAGGGTGTGAAGAGAGATCCCATTGGTTAAAATCTCCGGATAAAAACACCCTTTGTGCAGAGGGAGCTAACAAACTGAACTCGGTTTTCTTTGTCTTCTGTTTCTTATTTGACATTTTAGCCATACTCTACCACCTCCTCTCTTTAAAAATAGCTCGCTACTTTCGACCCAATCCTCTCAGGCGACCGGCGCCTTTCGGGTTAACATCATCTTGCTCCCATCCCCCCTTCCTTCAAGGTTCGCAAGCGACATGACAGACCCCAGTCGGAGTCTCAACAGCGTAAGGGAAATACTTCCGCTTCAGCCATAAGGCCACATTCACGAGACTGATTAAAACAGGAACTTCCACAAGGGGACCAATGACTGCTGCGAAGGCTTGGCCTGAATTGATTCCAAACACCGCAACGGCCACGGCAATGGCCAGTTCGAAATTGTTCGATGCCGCCGTAAAGCTCAAAGTGGTGGATTGTTCATACGTCGCCCCGACTTTCATCGAGAGATAAAAAGAGACAAAGAACATGGCCACGAAATAGATACACAGTGGAATCGCCACGCGGACCACGTCGAGCGGTAACCGAACAATGTATTCCCCTTTGAGCGAGAACATGACCAGGATGGTAAAAAGAAGGGCAATCAGCGTGATGGGGCTTATTTTTGGGACGAATTTCGTTTCGTACCACTCGCGTCCCAGCGTTTTTAGGCCGATCAGCCTGGAAAGAACACCTGCGATAAAGGGAATCCCGAGGTAAATGAAAACACTCTCCGCAATCTGGCCGATGGTGATATTGACAACGACCCCTTTCAAACCGAGCATCGGAGGAAGGACCGTGATAAAGATGTAAGCGTAAATCGAGAAGAAAAGGACTTGGAAGATAGAATTGAAGGCCACCAGTCCAGCGCAGTACTCTCTATCTCCTGAAGCCAGGTCATTCCACACGATGACCATGGCAATGCAGCGGGCCAGACCGATCATGATGAGACCCACCATGTAGTCGGGATACCCCCCTAAGAGGAGGGCGGCCAGAATGAACATGAGGATTGGACCAATGACCCAGTTCTGAATGAGAGAAAGACCAAGGACTTTATAATTTCGAAAGACTCCGCCCAGTTCCTCATACCTCACTTTAGCCAACGGTGGATACATCATCAGAATCAGTCCAATGGCAATGGGAATATTGGTTGTCCCAACCTGGAATTTATCCCAGAAGTTGACCACTCCGGGGAAAACATATCCCCAGCCCACTCCGACGAACATCGCAAGGAAGATCCACAATGTCAGAAACCGATCTAAAAAAGAGAGTCTTCTAATCACCTGTTCTCCAGCCATTTCCTATATCCTCCTTTTCTATTTAGTGTCTGTCCATAAACGGCGGTCTTTACAAAAGGGCGTCTTTCCGGCGAAAGCCGGAATCCAGTGTTACCGAGGGCCTCTGGATGCCGGATCAAGTCCGGCATGACGGAAAAGTACATTTATAAACAGACACTATTTACACTCCTGTTAGGAAAGCGGAGCATGCTTCATTCTCGCCATGGGAGCCTTTGACCAACGAGCGGCCTTGAATTTCATCATGGCTTTGCAGCCTCCCTGCTTTTTCAATTCTAAGAGTTTCTCCCTGTCCATGCGAAGCTGCGGAAGATGAGACAATTGTCCTTTCAGAAAATTGATCTGACCCCTGTGGACCTCGTCTGCCGGTTCCTTCAGCCGGTAGTGCATCCATACCCCTGCTCGTTTGCTATTCGTCAGGCCGGAGTTCTTCAAGTAGGCCAGGTGTCTTGATACCTTGGACTGGGGTTCGTCCAGGACGAACATCAGGTCGCAAACGCAGAGCTCACCTTGCGTGAGTAGCATCATGATTCTAAGCCTCGTCTCGTCTGAAAGGGCCTTAAAAAATTGAACTAACTGTTCCATGTGTCTAACTCCTTTATGTTTAAATCCGCATATGCGGATATATACATGGAACATTTTTATTTGTCAAGCGAAAAATTCAGCCCTCTCTTCCCGTTTTCAATTTCTCTAATCGGACCGGTAGACTACCGATCAATCAGACCCCTCAGGCCCCTCCAAAACCGACCGTCACGTTGTCTCCCTCGACAATGACGGGAACTTGTTTTTTTCCGCCTGAATAATTCAACATCTCTTTGAGCTTTGTATTGTCTGAGCTCACGTCGAAGAAGACCGCCTTATTCCCGTAGGCTTCCCGAGCCTTACTGGTATAGGGTCAGCTCACCGTGCCGAAAATCATCACTTTTGCAGACATTTCATTACCTCCTATTTTGTCGTTCATGCTGACTTCTTATTGGCCAAGTCACTCAGCAACATTGAATAACTCCTCGCCGAAACAGGTACCCACTGCAAGTGGGAAAAGGGCTACCTAAGCCACGCAGGAAAAGAGACGGAAGAGGCACAGAACCAATCGCCCTTCCTCGTCCACATGGGCACTAATTCTGGTTTCAGCTTCATAACAGCTCACCGCGAAACCGGTTTCATAGGTTGATCCCTTGATGATTCGATCAACTTCTCAATCTCCGGATCAGACGCCATTCCGGGATGCAAAAGCGTCAGGACATTTTCATACCCTTCGATGTTCTTTCGTAGCAAAGTTGTTGGGAAAACGTCAATATGATCCCAGGATCCCTTTCTCAGCCTTAAATTCAATCTGCCGATGTGAATTCCAAAGGGGTCTGTCTGAACGACCAAGGATCCGAAGACTTCTTTCGGAAATGAAGAAGAACGGTCCTGCCCTCCAATGATGATTGAGATTCTTGGAAAGATATCTACAAGAGATTCTATTTCAAAAGGGGTTAGATGAGCGAGAGCGACGAGGTAATCACAACGAGTCGTCAGATAACCCATCACGGTCATTGCCGTTCGAAACGGGTCTTTGATGGCATAACCTTTCAGTTCTTTATGCATATGGATGGGTAATTCGGGAGGGAAAAGCCCGACGATTCCCACTCTTAAACCACCAATGTTTTTAATCAAATAAGGTTTAAAAACAGTTTTTTCCGTTCCGCGGTATACAAGATTTGCTGAGATAAAAGGAATATTTGAGCGCCTTTCGAGATACCGGAGATATTTGATGCCCAACCCTAAATCGAGGTCCCCAATATTGATAGCGTCATATCCCATCCTCTCATAAGCTTCTAAAATAACCTCTGCTCTTTTTCTGGCTTTCGTCTTTTCTTGTCTATCATTAAAATAGGAATTCACCAACGCATCTCCACCGTCGAGAACCAGGAGGTTCTTGGCTTCTTCCCTCGCTTTTTTAATATAGTGAGATCTCCTGGCCAGACCTCCCGCATCACTTGTTCGCCCTCGCCAAATGGGCTCAATTTCCCCCAATGTATTTGAAGAATAGACCAAGGTTAAAGAAGTTTCATTACCAAAACATAGGGAGGGTCCGAGAAATAAAGAGAGAAGGAATAATTTGATGATGAAGGATCGGCCAATTTCCATTTGCATTTTTCTCAAGGAATCCTTTTAAATCACCTTCGATCTCCATCCGACAACAACACTTAATCAATAGGGAATTGGCCGTTTGAGCTGGTCTCTTGATGAATTGATCAAACGTTCGACTTCAGGATCAGACTCCATTCCGGGGTGCATAAGGATTAGGAAATTTTCGTATGTATTCTTTCCCGATGGATCAGGTAACCTTTTCTTCTGCTCGATCAATGCTTGTTCCAGTTCTTTCAGGTTTTTCATTTCTTTTGCAAATTGGGGATCCTCCATCCTCTTCCGGACCTTCTCGATGTTTTGTTGAAGCAGGGTGTTCGGCAAGACATCCCTAAACTCCGAAGCGCCTTTTACCAGGTTTAAATTCAATTTCCCAATATGGGAACCAAAGGCATCGGTCTGAACATAGAGAGAGTGTTTGAAATGTTTTGGAAACATGAAATAACGGTCGTTCCCTCCAACGATGATCGATATGCGTGGGACTTCTTTAGCAAGGGATTCAATCTCAGGTGGGGTTAAGTGGGCAAGAGCTATGATATGGTCACAGGAGGCCATGAAGCGAGTGATTGTTTCCTTGGCCGTTTTAATCGGATTTTCAATCGAATAGTTTTTTAATTCCTTTTGAAGATGAGGGGAAATTTCAGTGGTGATCAGACCGAGGATTCCGATGTTGACACCTTCTCCTTCTTTCATCACGTATGGTTTAAAAACGGGTTTCCCTGTCTTTTTCTCTTTGAGGTTCGCCGAAAGGAACGGAATGTTGACGTCTCCCTGAAGTTTTTTTAGATATTCAACTCCCAATCCAATATCGGTATCCCCTATGTTCAGGGCATCGTATCCTATTTTTTCATACAGTCGCAGGACAACCTCCGCCCTTCTTCGGGCTTTTTCTCTTTCACTTGGTCTTTCAAAGTAACTCATTACCAACGCATCTCCGCCATCGAGAATAAGAAGATGTTTTGCCTCCTCTTTGACCGTTTTGATATACTGACTTCTTCTCGCCAGGCCTCCGTTATCTCCGGTTTCAGGACAGGTGCCGCAAGGTTCCACTTCCCCCAAGGTATTTGAACTATAAATCAGTGTCACAGTAGCTTCTTTCCCTTGGCTTGGGGAAAAGCCAATGAGTGAGATAAGAATAAACAAAAGATTGCTCAGAACAATTTTCCTTCCCATCTTTCTCATTTCGATTCCTCCCCACTCTTTGAATCTCAATTTTGGTTATTCATTTTAAGTAATTCCCATACCAGCTCGCCGAGGATTCTTTTCAATTCCTGAGAGATTTCTTTCTCCGATAAAGAGCGTTCTTTCTTGTCTTCCATTTTCAAATTCATTTTCCAAACACCTGAGCTTCTAATGATTCTATAACTCGCAAACCAATTCTCTTGTATTCCTCAAAAATGAGGCGACGAATTTCATCCACCGGAAGAATTTTCAGCGCCATCTTTGCAACCAACTCCCATCGTTTGTATACAATAGACTGGAGGATTTTCTTCGCTTCCAGAAGAGAAGGAGGGTTTATACTTACTATCTCAGGAGCTTCACCAAGAGCTGAATCGCAAGCGCCCACATTAAAAGGCCGAGCCCGGCCCTGATCATTTTAGTCTTGACCTTCATGCTGACTCTCGCTCCGAGATTTCCGCCGATGAGAACGGCAACGCCAGTTATTAAAATCAATGGAATATCGAGACGGTGAGATGCCGCGTGGCCTATTATTCCAGCAAGTGCAGAAAAAGATATAATCAAATGCGACGCCCCCGCTGCAAACTTCGTCGGGTACTTGCAGACATAGACCATGAAAGGAACGATGAGTATACCGCCGCCAACCCCGAGTAGGCCGGAGATGACTCCCACGGCAAAGCCGAAAAACGCAATGAGCGCATACATGGCAGTGGAAAAGCCTTTTGGGGGCTTTTCCTCACCCTTCCCCTTTTCCCAATAGGCATAGACCATCCTCGCTCCCACACCAACCAGGAAAAAAACGAACAACCATAATAAAATTGTGGTATTAACAAATTTGGCAAGCGCTCCTCCCATAAAGGCGCCAACAGAGATACCTGGTGCGAATATCAGGGACGTTTTGAAGTCAATCATCTTGTTACGGTAGAAAATATAACCCGCAGATACCGATGTTATCAGGTTCAACACCAGAGATGTGGAAGTGGAAAGCAATACCGCATAACCAAGCAGAATGAGCAGAGGGGAGTATACCGACCCTCCCCCCTGGCCAAACATGGAGAATATAAAAGCTATCACAAAGACAAAAATGACAGCCAACAGAAGCGTAATATTTATATCCATCCTGCATCCCCCTTAGGCATCCGGCCTTGATTTCGTGAAACTGGAGCATGGGACACAAACGGGTTTACCATCTTTCGTCCGTAAATAACGTTCAAACACATATTCGCCGCAGATGCTGCATTTGTCTTTATTGAATGAGCCCTTAACCGGTGAAAATTTGAAATCAGGTTTAGGTTCAACTTTAAACATGAAGTCGTCTCTCTGTTCATAAACCCAATTGATAACCTCCTCTACTACCTTCTGGGGAATCTGGGATGGTTCAACTCCCTTTTTGCGATACACAAAGAACTCAAACTTACCCATCTCGTCCATGAAATCAGGTTTGAGAGAGTAGCGTACAGCACCTTTCTTAGGATGATAGAAAATCGCAGCCAGCTTGCCGTAAAAGGTCTTTTCTACCAATACCTTGCCATAGGTTGCTCCGGTTGCTGCCTGTATGCCATCTACCATGCAAGTTTGCGGATGTCCTTCCCCGATCTCAGGAAACACAAAGAAGCCGTGATCCTTCTCTCGCTCTGCTTTAAGGTATTCCATTGCCAGATTGCCCATTCTGTAGCCGATCGGCATAAAGGGACAGTGATGACCGTGGAACTCAAAAGCCCATTCTGGTGGAATCTTCTTTGTAGTCATATCTCTTTACCTCCTTTTTTATTAATCGTCTTTTTGCCTACGTTTGACTTCTAACGAAATGTCACCTCCTTCCGCTCATTCTTTCTTTAGAATCCA
>Ga0214473_10010721_pt1 | contig 10769 bp, 10 predicted proteins | sample RVTome_7_FD_203509 | JGI IMG/M metagenome (GOLD analysis project Ga0214473, IMG submission 203509) | Soil microbial communities from uranium-contaminated site in the Upper Colorado River Basin, Wyoming, United States - RVT98D197 | ecosystem: Environmental > Terrestrial > Soil > Contaminated >... | reverse complement strand
TCAGGGTCTGCTTGTACGCGTCAATGGCGGGCTGATACTCCTGCATGCGGTAAAGTGTGTTTCCAAGATTGTAATACGCGTTTGGTTTCAACGTCGGATCGACATGGGTGAGCGCGTTCTGCAATTCGGTCACCGCGGTATCGAAGGCGCCTTTCTGGTGATAGGCGGAGCCGAGGTTGTAGACAACGCCGGGCTCTCCGGGGCGTTCGACGAGCGCGGTCCGATACTCCGTGATGGCACTGTCGATGCGGCCATTCTCAAGGAGTTTGTTGCCGGTGTTGTTGCGCTTGGCGAACTGGTCGGCGTGGGCCGAGACAGTTAGCGCCAAGAACAGTAATGCAAATGTGTTAAAGTGTCGTTTCATATAAGCTTAGTTACGTCGGCTCCGCCGCCGCCAAGGGGCTTAAAGCCCCTTCCCCGAAGTGGCTCCTCCGTCGCGTCGGGCGCGGCTGGGCAATGCCATCTCCAGGGCCAATAACAGGAATGCCGGAAAAAGGAAGTAATGGAATCGCTGTTCGAACTCGGTGAACAGACGACCCTCCAGTTCTTTCTTCTCCAGCGTGGACAGTTCGTCAAACAGAGCGTCGAGCTCCATCTGCGATGAGCCGGCGCGGAAATAACGTCCTTCGGTGGCCAGCGCGACTTTCTGCAAAGTCACTTCATCGAGTTTGGAGAGGACGACCTGGCCTTTTTCGTCCTTTTTGAATCCGATCTGATTGCCGCGCTCATCGAAATCGGGAATCGGTTCGCCCTGTGGGGTACCGATGCCGACGGTGTAGATGCGTATCCCCTGCTTGGCGGCCTCTTGGGCGGCGGCGAGAGGATCGCCCTCGTGGCCTTCGCCGTCGGTGACGAGGATCAAGATTTTGAACTGCCGTTCGTTCTGCTCGTACATGCCGGTTGCGGTCTCGATGGCATCGGCTACCATCGTACCGGGGCGGCCGCCGGAGTTGATGCCGGTGGCGTCAAGGAGTAGGCGCGCTGCGGAGGCGTCGAGCGTGAGCGGGCATTGCACGAAGGCGTCGCCGGCAAACACCACGAGGCCGATGCGGTCACCGGCAAGACGGTCGAGGATGGCGGATATCTCGCGCTTGGCGCGTTCGAGACGATTCGGTTTCACATCGGCAGCCAGCATCGAGCGCGAGACATCCAGGGCGACAACGATGTCCAAGCCGCGGCGCTGCAACATCACCGCGCGTGCTCCCCACTGGGGACCAGCCAAACCGACGATGAGCAAGACGACCGCGAGAATGAACAGGACGGGCTTCCAGCGCATGAACGTCGTGGACACGTCACCGGCCAATTGCTGCCAGAGATTGGGTTCGGCGAAGCGGGCGGCGAGCCGGGCGCGTTGGCGCACGCTCCAGACGAGAAATCCCAAAAGAAGCGGGATCACGACCAGCGCCCAGAGCCATTGTGATGAACCGAATCGCATCATTGTCTCTTACGGAATCGTACGGAACCAGGTTCCCGACAGGACGGCGCTCAGAATTGTCGCGCCCAGCGCAAAGGCGGCGAACCAGCCGAACAAGTCGCGGTACTGCACGTACTCTTTCACCTTCACTTTGGTCTTTTCGAGTGTGCTGATCTCGTTGTAAATGCGTTCGAGCATCTGCTCCGATTGGGCACGGTAGTACCGACCGCCAGTCATGTCGGCGATTTCCTGCAACACTTCTTCATCGATCTCATTCGGCAGACTGATGTAGCGTTTGCCGAAGACAGGATCTTCGACCGGATACATGGCGTTGCCGGGTTTACCGGCGCCGATGGTGTAAACCTTGACACCGAGCGTCTTGGCGACCTGCGCGGCGGTCAGTGGCTCGATCTGGCCACGGTTGTTGACGCCATCAGTCAACAGGACGACAATCTTGCTCTTCGCGTTGGACTCGCGCAGACGGTTGAGCGCATTGGCGAGCCCGGTGCCGATGGCGGTGCCATCTTCGATCATGCCGAAGTCGACTTTGTCGAGGAGCGAAACCATGACATCGTAATCGAGCGTCAGCGGGCACTGCGTGAATGACTCCCCGGAGAAGACAACCAATCCAATGCGGTCGTTGGTGCGTCCTTTGATGAAGTCGCGGATCACCTGCTTGGCGACATACAGACGGTTGTGCGGCTGAAAGTCCTCCGCTTTCATCGAGCCGGAGACATCGAGGGCCAGCACAATGTCGATGCCTTCGGAGGTGATTTCACGCGAGGCGGTGCCCGATTGCGGACGGGCGATGGCGAAAACGAGCGCGGCCAGCGCGAGCAGGCGCGCGGCCTTGGGCAGCCAGCGTAAGCGCATGCGCCATGACGGCTTCGGGTCACCCAAGAGCGTGAGACTGGAGAATGCCACGGCGCGTTCGCGGCGACGGCTGCGCATCTCCCACCAGATCAGCCCGGCCACCAGCAGGAGGCCGAGCAGAAACCAGGGTTGCGCAAAGCGGAGGATCATCATGAGGCCACCTTCTCCTCTTCGTTGACCTTGGTCTCTTCTGAGACAATTCTCAGCGGAATGGTGTCGTTGACAAATACCCGGACCCACTCCCAGTCTACTTCGGGACGTCCCTCTGTCGCCGGATGCTTGGCGTAGCGGACACGGTCGGCCAGCCGTAGGAATTCTTCGGCGCGTCGGCGATGCTCACCATTGAAGGGCGCCTGCGGCAATTGCCGCACGATCTCAGTTGTAGTCTGATCGATTGACTGCCAGCCGTAGCGTCCATCCCAGTAACGGCGGAGGATTTCGGACAGACGGAAATACCAGAGACGTCCACCGTCGGATTCCGGTCGGACTTTCTGACGCAGACTCGAAAGCTCACGCAGCGCGATTTCCCAAGCGGGAGGTGGGGGCGCAGCGATGAATGGAAGCGCGGCGCGTCGGCGGCGGCGGTACCAGATGTATGCGGCGACTGCGATCAATGCGAGTGCGGCGACGACCCACCAGTGCCAGGCGGATTCGGGCGCGACATAAGGGCCCTTCAGTCCGGCTATGTCGGTCGTGTCGGCGTCAGGGCGGGCCAAGACGCTTTCGATCATGATTGCCAGCGAATCGGACTGCCATGCGAGCGTATCGGAGCCGATGATGGTCTTGCCGGAGAGAGCGGGGATCCAGAATCCGCCGGGCTCGAAGACGGCGAGCGTAAGCCGACGTTTGAGGGCAAAGCCCTCATCGCCTTCACGCCAACGGTCGACGTAGGAAGTGTCATGCAGGATGTCAAACTTGCCAAGCGTACGCGAGAGGACCTGTGGGATTTGCTTCCATTCCGGGCGATGATCGACCGTGACGGTCAACTTGATCGGGTCACCGACGGTGGCCGTTTGACGATCGGCCGAAACGACCACTCGCGGGGGTATAGCCGCAAACGCATACGTACCCGATAGAATCGAGAGTACGCAAGCCAGACCGACCCAAGATGTGCGACGACTGCGTTGTGTCATAGCCGGGATACTGTCGATCGTACGACCCCTCAGTTATGCCTTCGGAGCGTCGTCGGGCTTTTTCTCGTCGGTATCGCTCATTCCCTTCTTGAACTCGTTGAAGCTGCGTCCGAGTCCGCGCGCGATTTCGGGAATCTTCTTCGCGCCGAACAGGAGGATGAGGACGAGAATGATGAGTAACCATTCTGTCGCGCCGATTCCGAACATGGGGTCGTCCCTTCCTTAAGAGGTGGGCTAAGCCCACCGTACGCGTTTCCCCTGCATAGGCCGCTTCGCGGCCACAAGGGGCTCGAAGCCCCTTGTCTGACAGACATCATCTCCGGAGGCGTTCGCGTTTGCGAAAGAAACGGATGAGACCATCCGCCACGGGCCGTCCGGTTGACAGTTTGACACTATCGAGACTGATCGAGTCGAAGAAGCGTTTGCGGCGCTGCTCGGTGATAACCACGGAGCGTTCAAATGATCGCTTTGCCGCGGGGTCGGATGTGTCGACCACGCGCCTCTCCCCTGTCTCGAAGTCCTCCAGTTCAAGCAGGCCGACATCGACCCATTCGTGTTCACGCGGGTCTTCGACCTGCACGGCGATAAGGTCGTGACGACGGTGCGCCACCGCCAGTTGATGTTCGTACCCTTTGTCGAAGAAATCGGAGATCAGAAACGCCACCGACTTACGGCGTGTGACGCGCGAAAAGAAATCAAGCGCCGCGCGGATGTTGGTGCCGCGTCCCTTGGGCTCGAAATAAAGAATCTCACGGATGATGCGCAGGACATGTGAGCGTCCCTTCTTCGGCGGGATAAAAAGCTCGACGTCGTCGGTGAAGACGATCATGCCGACCTTGTCGTTGTTCTTGATCGCCGAGAAGGCGAGTACGGCGGCGGTCTCAGCAGCGACCTGATTCTTGGCGCGTGAGACTGTGCCGAAGTGTCCGGAAGCGGACAGATCAACAAGCAACATCACAAGAAGTTCGCGTTCTTCGCGGAACTTCTTGATGAAGGGTGCGCCGGCGCGAGCGGTGACGTTCCAGTCGATCAGACGGATGTCATCGCCGGGCAGGTATTCGCGGACCTCCTCGAATTCCATCCCCTGACCCTTGAAGACAGAATGGTATTCGCCACCGAAGAGATCATTCACCAAACGGTTGGTGTGGATTTCGATGCGGCGGATCTGGGCGATGAGTTCTTTTGGGAGCATGGTTATGGGTTTCTCAATTCAAGTCTTGGGAGGGCGAGGCTACTGCCGAGCCTGCTCTTTTTCACCACGATCCAAAATCATGCAAGACGCCTTGATACGGCCAATCGTCAGAGTTCGACACCAAGTTGTGTCGAACTGGGTTGTTTCGCACGTACTCCCACTTCGAGACGAATTGCTCATACGATATCATTCGCGTGTCCCAATGACCCGATTGCCATTGGTGAGGCGGGTTCTTGTGAGTAACCGAAAAGCGTGCCTTCCAGAATTGACACCACGTCTCGAGCGACCACTTCCCGCCATTCCATCCTGCAAACAGGTGAATGTGGTCTGGCATGATAACGTAGCGGCCGACGAGCCACCCTTGCGCATCGCTCCAGACCTGCAACAGCAGATCATGAATCAATGGGTCAGCGAGCCACGTCATTCGGTCCTTCGTGCATACCGTCAGGAAGACAATCGCTTGATGATCCGAAGACTGGGTCACACCATGCGCAGGGCGCTTGCGGGGATCGTGCCAACCCTTCTGACGAAGAGCGGGCTCGGCAGTAGCCTCGCCCTCCCGATTATTGTTCGTCTTGGAATCCGTCATAAGAGCAGGCTCGGCGTAGCCTCGCCCTCCCTTTCGAGCTTCGAGTTGACTACGGCACCTCGACGTGATCGAAGATCTTCTGGACGACCGCGGTGGAGGTGATGTTTTCGGCTTCGGCTTCGTAGGTCACGATGATGCGATGGCGCAGGACATCGGGACCGATGGATTTGATGTCTTCCGGTGTGACATAGCCGCGGCCCTGAATGAAGGCATGCGCGCGCGCGGCAAGATTGAGGTAGATCGAGGCGCGCGGTGAAGCGCCATAGGCGATCAGGCCGGTCAGATCGAGGCCATAGGAATCGGGACGACGCGAGGCGTGGACGATGTCCACAATGTAATCCTTCACCTTGTCATCGATGTAGATCGAGCGGACGACCGAGCGTACCTTGAGGATTTCGGCAGGGTCGACGACGGGTTCAATCGTCACTTCGTGCTCGGCGGTCATGCGGTCCATTATCATGCGTTCTTCGGCCTTGTCTGGGTAGCCGACGATGATTTTAAGCATGAAGCGGTCAACCTGCGCCTCGGGAAGTGGATAAGTGCCTTCCTGCTCGATGGGGTTTTGTGTCGCGAGCACCAGGAATGGCGACGGCAACGGGTGCGTGGCGTCGGAGATCGTCACCTGGCGCTCCTGCATCGCTTCGAGTAGTGCGCTCTGCACCTTCGCCGGGGCGCGGTTGATTTCGTCGGCAAGGACGATGTTCGCGAAGATCGGGCCTTTGCGCGTCGTGAATTCGCCGGAGGTCGGGTTATACACCATTGTGCCGATCAAGTCGGCGGGCAAGAGATCGGGTGTGAACTGCAGACGCGCAAACTTGGCGCGGATGGCGCGCGCGAGCGTCTTGACGGACAGGGTCTTGGCCAAGCCCGGAACGCCCTCGAGGAGAATGTGGCCGTCGGCGAGCAGGCCGATCAGCAGGCGTTCGACAAGGTAGTGCTGGCCGACGACAATCTGCCCGATGGAATCTTTGAGTTTTCGGCAGAATGCGCCTGATGCTTCGACGTTGCATTGGATTTGATCGATGTCGGGGTGCATTGGTGCCTTGTTCCTCTCAAAAGTTGAACTCTCAAGTACGGTCCCGTCTGCCCGAAGTTGCCTCGGGTGAAGTATCTGTTACCCAGGCGGCGTCAAGGCGTTCCAAGGTCCGCAGGGTCAATTCCTCTATCTCGGCCAGCGAACGATATTCTGTCCGGGCGCCGGAGAAGCGGGCGGTTGTGCAACGCTGCAGAATCGTCTCCAGATCAGCGCGCGTTTCCGTCTCGGGCACGTAGTGTGATACCAGCGTCGCCATTTCGGAGGCAGTTGCCGATCCCAGGGGACGTCCCGTGCGGCGGCTAAGATACCCAGAGAGGACGCGTTCGACATCGACAAAGAATCGGCTGGCCCGATCCTCGCGGCAGTTGGCGTGAACCTCTTCCATCATCGCGATCGCCTCTTCAAGCGGAGTAAGCGCCGGGCGAGGAGCATTCTGCCGGCGACGACGTAGGGCGCGTACGACCGTGAACGCGAGAGTCGCGAGCCCGAACACGAGGGCAATCGTCATCGGATGCGGCAACCACCAAGGGCGCACTTTGGGCGGCAAGATCGTGACGGAGAGCGAAGGGCCCAGAACCCGGTTCGTGGCCAGTGGCGGGCCCTCCGGCGGAGATCCGCCGAGGATAACAACGGGCGTGATCGTTGAGGTTGTTTCGGAACGAGCGTGAAGTTCGAAGTGCCAGGTTTTGACGCGTCCGGCTAAATCAACACGCTCCGATTCGGCGGTCTGGGCTCCGGCTTCCCATTCGGGGCCGAGTTGCAAGGCGGCGTGAGAGGGAACCGGTTCGGACGGAGAGTCGGGCCGGGCTGCACGCACGGTCACCAGAAGACGGTCACCGACATGCACGCTTGATTTGTCGGATTCGGCAGTCACGTTGACGGCAGCGAACGAGCGAACGTAGAGCAAAACAAACGTGAATGTCAGCGCGAGCGTCTTCGACATGATGTTTCAATGAACGGCGTACCGGCAATGGCGTCAATAGGTTATACTGGAGGCGAACTGGCGTCAACTCGGAGACCAAGATCGGGGGAACTCTCTCCCGACGATAGCGTTGTCAGGGTTGTAGAAAGAACTCGGAACCAGCTAAAGCGATTGCACGGAAATGAACCGGCCGCAGGATACGCCTACGAAAATCACCGAGCGGTCAAGACGACATCACATCTCTCAAGGAGGCAGTACGATGAAGCTCTTTCGATCGGCCATTGCGGCCGCCCTCACCCTGACCGTGATGGCCGTCGCCACGCACGCGCAGGAACACCCTGAGCACCCCACGAAAACCGAAGCAAAGAAGGAAACCGTCACCGTCACGATGCTCTCAAAAGCCATCAAAGACTATGTGGCGTCCGATTCCAAACTGAAGGGCGGTTCCTTTCTCGTATACGATCCCGTCGACAAGAAGATCCTCCAGTTGACCCTGTCCAAGGTCCATGAGGAAAAACTGTCCACCTTGGGCGACGGCGTCTATTTCGCCTGCGCCGATTTCCAGACTCCCGATGGAAAAACCTACGACCTCGACATCTTCATGAAGGGTGATGACAAGCGGTTGGAAACAACCGAAGTCACCGTTCATAAGATGGACGGCCAGCCGCGTTACAACTGGAGCGAGAAGGACGGGGTCTGGAGCAAGGTCGAAGCGACGACCAAGAAGCCCTAAGAATATCTAACAGAATGACCGTCGTTACCGAGGACCACCGTGGCCAGCCGTCCGCTTGTGGTGAGTCTTATCGAACCACGGCTGGCCACGATTCTGCGCCGGGCGTGGTTCGACTGCGCTCACCACAAGAGGGCGGCCCAGCGTCCACACTGGGGATCCTGATTTCGTCTGTGATTGACCGGACCGACAAGACTGTCGGCGCTGCTGAGGGTTTCTCGACATGTCCCATGGCCGTTGATCTTCCATCGCTTGCATATGAACAACACATGGAGCGTTTCTCGAGGTCGCAGTACGATCATCGCTCTTCTCTGGGTTGGGGCGGCATGTCGGCCCTTAGCCGCCTCGACGGTGGACAGTACTTCCAGAGAGTGGGAATTCAGTTACCGGGCCACCATCCGCAACATTCCCGATGGGGCGCGCTCCGTGCGAATCTGGGTTCCTCTGCCCCGAGACGGCGACGGACAGTTGATCTCCGACCTGAATATCGCGGCGCCGATCCCATATCGTCGCATCACCGACAGCGAGTACGGAAACGTCGCCCTCTTGCTCGAGGCGGATCAGCATCTACCGGACAGCGTGCCGCTGACGATTACCTTCCGTGTCCGGAGGGCCGAACTTGGCGCGACACTGCCGGTCGATACGGGAGTCGCGTTCGCCAGAATTAGGCGCCGTCTGCTTGAGCCGGATGCTCTCATCCCCATCGACGGTGAGATCGCCGAGTTGGCGCTGCGCATAGTCAAGGGAGAGACGACGGACCGTGACAAAGCAAAGGCCATCTATGACTACATCCTCGGCGCCATGCGATATGACAAGTCCGGCACGGGATGGGGCCGTGGTGACGCCGAATTCGCCTGCGATGAGCGCCGTGGGAACTGCACCGACATCCATTCCCTTCTCATTGGTATGGCGCGTGCGACTGGCATTCCTGCCCGCTTTGTCATGGGGTTCCCGGTACCGCGAGGTGAGGACGAAGGTTCTATCGAGGGGTACCATTGCTGGGCGGATCTGTATCTGGAGGGAATCGGCTGGGTGCCGATCGACGCCTCGGAGGCGATCAAGCATCGAGACATGGCTGGGTATTACTTTGGGAAGCTGGATCCCAACCGCGTCGCCTTCACGGTCGGTCGCGATATCAAACTGGGGGAGGACGGTGATGCGCCACGCGTCAACTACTTCATCTATCCCATCGTTCAGGTGGACGGCCGGGAGCACACCGACGTAGTTCGCCAGATCACCTTTCGAGCGCTACACCGGGAAGCCGACGCCGGCTCGACGAACTGACAATCGCGATGAAAGAGGCCCGTTGAAAAAATCCTCACAGCACCGAAGATCGCGGTTTCCTGACCTGAGCCGGCAAGACCGGAGACAATGGCCGGAATGCGCAAAGAACACTTGGTCGGCCTGATAGGGACGGTGTTTCTTGGGTTGCTGGTCTGGCTTGTCTCATTCATCGGGCGAGAAGGCCGCCACCAGGGCGCTGCAATCCTGAATTTGCCACGGCAGGGGTCTGTGACCGAATCACAACATCAACAGAATCGTCTCGCTGGCGAGAAAAGCCCGTACCTCTTGCAGCATGCTCGCAACCCTGTGGATTGGTATCCATGGGGTGAGGAGGCCTTCGAGAAGGCACGACGCGAGGACAAGCCGGTGTTTCTTTCGATCGGATACTCCACGTGTCACTGGTGCCATGTCATGGAGAAGGAGTCATTCGAGGACACGGTGGTAGCGGGACTCATGAACGACGCCTTTGTCTCGATCAAAGTGGATCGGGAGGAGCGGCCGGATATCGACAACATCTACATGAGCGCCTGCCAGATGATGACAGGCAGTGGCGGATGGCCGCTGACGATCATTATGACCCCGGACAAGAGACCCTTCTTCGCGGCAACCTACATCCCGAAAGACAATCGGTATGGGCGTGCGGGAATGATCGATTTGATCCCGCGGATCATGGATGTATGGAAGAATCGGCGCGAGGAGGCATTAAACTCGGCGGAGCAGGTGACCGCCTCGCTTCGTCAGGCAGAGGCCGCCGATTCCGGCAACGCGCCGGATCTCTCGACTCTGCATGCCGCGAAGTACAACCTGCAGAGCCGATTCGATTCCAAGAATGGCGGATTCGGGAGCGCTCCTAAATTCCCTACTCCGCACAATCTGACCCTGCTGTTACGGCACTGGAAGCGGACCGGTGACGCGTCTTCTCTGGATATGGTTGAGGCAACGCTGACGGCGATGCGGCGTGGCGGGATCTACGATCATGTCGGATTCGGTTTTCACAGATACTCGACCGACGCCGAATGGCTGGTGCCGCATTTTGAGAAGATGCTCTACGATCAAGCACTTCTCGTGATGGCTTATACCGAGACCTACCAAGCGACCAAGAAAGAGGAGTACGCAAAGACCGCCCGTGAGGTCCTGACCTATGTCCTGCGTGACATGACATCGCCGGAAGGCGCCTTCTGGTCCGCCGAAGACGCCGACAGCGAAGGTGAGGAAGGAAAATTCTATGTCTGGTCTGTCGCGGACGTGCGCTCCTCCCTCGACGCGGACGATGCGGAGTTGTTCATTCGAACATTCAATCTGAAGCCATCCGGGAATTTCCTCGATCAGAGTTCGCGCCAGTCAACCGGGACGAATATCCCGCACGTGAGCAGACCGCTGGGTGAGATTGCCGCCGAGACGGGTATCTCTCTTGAGCAACTGCACAATCGGTTGGAAGCGATTCGCCAGACTCTGTATGCCGCGCGCGAGCGCAGGATTCACCCTCACAAAGACGACAAGGTCCTCACCGACTGGAACGGCCTGATGATCGCCGCGATGTCCAAAGCGGCTCAGGCCCTCGACGAGCCGGATCTGGCCCGCGCCGCCCGCCGGGCG
>Ga0214473_10010720_pt1 | contig 10769 bp, 11 predicted proteins | sample RVTome_7_FD_203509 | JGI IMG/M metagenome (GOLD analysis project Ga0214473, IMG submission 203509) | Soil microbial communities from uranium-contaminated site in the Upper Colorado River Basin, Wyoming, United States - RVT98D197 | ecosystem: Environmental > Terrestrial > Soil > Contaminated >... | reverse complement strand
TCATCCTGCCGATTATGGGGATAATTCCCTTACAGCTTCTGGCCTATCATATTGCCGTGCTGAGGGGCTGCGACGTCGATCAACCGAGAAATCTGGCGAAAAGCGTAACGGTAGAATAAAGAAAAAAAGAAAAATCAAAAAAGGAGGTAGATGCAGGAAACAATAATGGGAGGTAAAGGATGCCCTCTAATATCAGACAGAGGATGCTTAAGGACAGGGAGAAACTCGTGGAAATGTATCATCGGAGAAAATTGTCGTTGACGGATATAGCCAAAATTTATGGATGCAGCAGGCAATATGCCCATCTGGTATTCATAACTCTGGGTATATCCAGACGGAAGCGACGGGAAGCGCTTAGAATTTCTCCCAAGAAGCGGAAGAGCAAATTCAATTTCGGACCTCATCACGACAGTTTTATCATCGGCAACTACAGGGATATGACCGACGGCGAGATGGGTCGCTATTTGAATAAGCCCGCCACCGCGGTAACCTACAGGAGATTGATCGTGCTGGGTAAGAAGAAAATCGAAAGGAGGGATTTTTCAGATAAGGAAAACACATTCATATTGAAAAATTACAGAAGCCTGACTGATCAGGTGATCGCGAAGGTTCTCGACAGGTCTTTGATCTCGGTTACTCACCATCGCAGTAAAGTTCTCAACCGGCCCAAGAAGCGAAACAGGGCCGGGACTTTCGAGAAAAATCATGCAAGCGACGGCGATATTGGCGGGCTAAGCGATGCCATATCTCTATCGGCGCTCGATCAACCCTCCGGGTTGTCGTTCGCCGAAGGCATCGGCCTTGCCGGCTTGACGGAGCCCGGCGATCAAGAGCCAAGAGAACTTTCGGCACCGGAAGAGCTGTCAGGCCTGAATTAAATCCTTCCCCCCCGGGATTTTAATTTTTCTCACCTTTTTTGTCGATGAATTTATTATACTTTGACTCATGATTATAGAGCGATTTCGATTCAGCGAAAGGGTCAGGAATTTCTCAGATTTTGAATATGAGAATATTGGTCATAACGCAATACTACCTGCCTGAACCCGGCGCGACCGCAAACCGTCTATCGGCATTTGTTGACGCGATGGTGAAGCGGGGGCATCAGGTTACAGTAATATGCGAATTTCCAAACCACCCGACGGGCGTGTTGTCGAGGAAAGACAGATGGCGTCTTTATAGGGTTGAGAAAAGCGGCGGTTGCAGAATAATAAGAACATTTGTCCTGGCATTTCCACGGAAGAATTTTATCATGAGGATGTTATTTTATTTGTCTTTTGCTTTTTCCTCTTTAGTCGCAGGAATTCTCATTGGCAAGAACGACATTGTTTTTGCTTCATCTCCCCCTCCATTCTGTGCATACGGGGCCATGATTATCGCGTATTTGAAGCGTTCGAAATTCGTCTTGGATATAAGGGATCTTCTGACCGAAGCGGCCCAGGATATGGGGACGGTCAAAAGCAATATGCTTATCAGGCTGGGCGAAAATCTGGATCGCCGATGTTATAAGAACGCTTCTTTGATAATTACAGCCACTCAGGGATTTAAAACTCAGATCGATATAATGGGGGGCAAGGGCAAGTCGCATGTTATATATAACGGTTCTGACGAAGCAATGCTATCCTGGGATGGAGACAAGGAAGAAATCCGACGTTCGCTCGGTTGGGATGGCAAATTTATTATCGGTTTTATGGGCTTGATCGGCTTACCGCAAAATCCAACGGAATTATTGCCGGAAATAGCCTGTCTGCGAGATGAAGGATTATTGTTCGTGTTTGTCGGCGACGGCCCCGGAAAAGGACGTTTAATAAAGGGAATCGCAGATCTGGGGATACGCAACGTACGCCTTATCGGTCATGTGACCAGGGACGAAGCTATTTCTCTAACACACGCCGCCGACGTCATGTTGATTATTCTAAGGGAGCTGGAATTTTCCCGCAGCACGATTCCGTCAAAGTTCTTCGATTCGATGGCCGCCGGTAAGCCGATCATTTCGAATGTCGACGGCGAATTAAGAGGATTAATGGAAAAACATAAGACCGGCATATACTTTTCTTATGGAACGGAGAATTCCTTTGCCAAAGCAGTGATGACATTATATAATGACAGGGATTTGAGAAAAACCTTGGGCGATAATGGGCGGTCGTTGGTAAAAGAGAGATTCCTGAGAAAAAACCTCGCCTTGGAAGCCATGGCGGCGATTGAAAGTTTATTTAAGTCCTTAACGTGAAAAATGATTCCCGTCCGATATCGATATCCTTTTGTTAATTGGAGGTAAGAAAGATGAGCGAGCAACGTAACCCTGGGGCCATAGACTATTTCCATAGGCGAATTCAGGATTTCGATGACATTTATGCCGAGGATAAATCGGGGGTATTGGCTTTTCTGAATAAGACTGTCCGGGCATCGGTGCTAATACGATTCAACCTGGCATTCGATTTACTCGGCGATTTGAAAGGAAAATCTATTCTCGATATAGGCTGCGGGTCGGGCCGCTATATGTTTGAATCCCTGAAGAGAGAGGCCACTTTTGCAACGGGCCTGGACGCGGCCGTCGGCGCTCTCGATCTGGCAAGAAATGTCGCCCGAGAATTTAACGTCTCCGAGCGGGTTGAGTTTATCAATACTGATTTTATGGACTATAAAACCGAAAGTAAGTTCGACGTTATATTCGCCGTGGGCTATTTCGATTATATTTTCGACCCCTTGACCCATCTCAAAAAGATGATAGATCTTTCCGACGGTATTGTTTACGCGTCCTTTCCCAAGTTATGGTCCATCCTATCAGCGATCCGCAAAATCAGGTTATGGCTGAATGGTTGTCCTGTAAGGTATTATACCAAAAGAAAAATCGTGAAATTGGTGAAGGAGACAGGCTGCGATAATTTCGAGATTAAAACGATTTTCAGAGACAATATCCTGATTATCAGAAAATAGACTTGGTACGAGGTCTTTTTTTATATCCTGTGGTCTGGAAAACAGACGATCTGATTCGAAGTTTTTTGATAAGACAGACCAAATATTTCGTATATTAATAGACGGATAGAATAAACTGTCCTTGCCGAGAACCGGTTTATTCAACCGCTGTTTTGTTTATCGGGACGGAATTTTATCGAGGGATAGCCAGGAAATGACAAGCCCAAGAGAAGACAAGATCAAGAGGATCGGAAGATATTACCTATTCTACGGGGCTAACGAATATATGCTCAAACAGAAATTATCGTCGCTTATTAAAACCGTCATTCCCCCGGGCGGGGAGGCGTTCGATCTCGATAGATTCAACGGCAAACGATGCGAAATGGCCGATCTGTTAAACAGCGTTTGCACGCCCCCGGCCGTCAGCCCGTTGCGGGTCGCTATTCTGGAGAATGTGGAAAAGCTTCCGGCCAGAGCGCTGGGGATGCTTTGCCACGCTCTCCCCAAGATACCCGAGTATTCCGTGCTGGCTATGACCGCGGAGAAAGCGGATAGGCGGCTCAAATTGTTTAAAATGCTCCTGTCCGGAGATAAGGTAGCTTACGAATTTAACGAATTTTCCCATTCCGAGGCGGCTAATTTGGCGACCAAATTCGCGGCTGACAGGGGCAAGAGGATAGACCCCCATCTGGTCGAGGCCCTGGTCGGGATATACGGGACCGAACCTTATCGACTGGAAAACGAAATCGAGAAATTAGCCTTATTAAGCGGGGAAAAGGGGGAAATCGAGAAAAAAGATCTGGCTTTCGCGTCGGGTTACTCGCGGGTTGAAACCGCTTATGATTTGCCGGAGTTGGCTTTTGACGGCAAGATAAAGGAAGCCTTGGAGTTATGTGGTAGGGCGATAACTTCCGGCATCAGCGAAATACAGATACTTTATATCTTAAAAAATCATCTGGAAAGGCTTAATTCCGCCTGTAACTTGCGTGATTTTCAGGAGTTAATCGCGACATACAGGATACCGTATAAGGCCGCCGCCAGGATATTCGCCCAATCGCGGAAAGTAAAGCCGGCGGCTATTCTCAGTTGTCTGAGCTATATATTCAGAGCGGAATACGCCTTAAAATCCGCGCGATTCCCGGCAAGATCGGTAATCGAGCTATTGGTTGTGGCGATTTATCGGGCAGCCAGCGGGAATAAAGGGCGGGAATAGCTGTATTACTTTTAGGGGAAAGACCGCAAAATGGAATCAGGAGCGATAGAAGACCAGGTTTTGGTGGAGAAGGTTCTCGCGGGTGACAATCGGGCTTTCGAGAAGCTTGTCGACAAGTACAAAAGGAGAATCTACTATCTTGCCTACAGAATGACCAGGGATCACGATAGCGCCGACGAACTGGCGCAGGAGAGTTTTGTCAAAGCGTACCAGGCCATGTCAGGTTTTAAGAAAGGGCATAGTTTCTACACCTGGATCTACCGGATATGCGTGAATTTGACCATCAATTTTCTCAAACGGGAGAGCCAGACTGTTTCGGTCGATTCTGTGGAAGGCGCTGAACGTCTTTTCGGTAAAAGCGATCAATCCGACCAGCTGGAACGCTTGATAGCGTCGGAGCAAGCGGCTATCGTCAAAAGGACGCTAAATACTTTGCCGCCGGACCAGAAGGCCGTTTTCCTATTGAAAACGTACGACGATCTGTCTTACGAGAGGATGGCGGAGATAATGAATTGTTCTATCGGCACGGTGATGTCCCGCCTGTTTCGGGCGCGGCATAAATTGAAAAAAGCGCTCGAGGCGGCTGACGCGCGAAGGGATAGGCGTGATGAGCGGATGTAAGCGAAAAAAAAGGCTGCAGATTTATCTCGATGGGTGGATGGACGAACGGGATTCGGAACAATTCGAGAATCATTTGAGGCGGTGCGACGAATGTCAGACCGAACTGTTCGAGCTCGAGGAGATATCGTCGTCGGCTCTGGAGATTGTCGATCACGCTCCCGAGCGAGATTACTGGGAGAGTTTTTTCACCAGGGCTCATAATCGGATTAATTCTCGGGGCGTGACCCCTTACGTGGAACGGGAAAGCCAAGCTTCCGGCCTCAAGCTGACGTCGTACACGGTCGGTATCATGGCTATCGCGGCGGTGCTTATTTTGACATTCAGCTATCTGTCGCGCGGCCCGCGGCATTCTGATTCCGAGGCTCAGGTTTCCGGGGAGAAGGAGAGCCGATCGGTTGCGGCCTCGGGGGCTATTGTCTCCGAGCAGGAATTGATTACGAAAATCGCGGTTATCCCGGAGGCGCCGCCCTCCGCCGCGGAATTCGATAAAATCGATTTGCGCGCCGAAAAACCTGCCGACGTCGATATTGACTACAGCGACACCATATCGGCAATTTCGGATAAGGATTATCAGTCGGCGTTTCGCGGTTCAATCAGGCTAAAGCCCGGAGAGTTATGGCTCAGCGAGGACGAGAATTTTGTCAGCAGGCTATTGGCGGAATACGACGGTCTAGCCGATGACAGTTTCAGTGTTAATCCGAATGTGGTTGCCGAAGGGATAATCTCGGGCTACGCTTCCGGGGGAAACGGCCGGAACGGGCTATTATTTACCGGGCGCGGGCTGGGGACCAATGACGCCATTAATCCCGGATGGGGATATCTGGGGCTTCCCGGCGATACCACCAGAAGCGACGAGTTTCATAGATACCTGATCGAGTTGGATATAATGCGGGCCAAATAGCCCGTTTTCACAGAAGAAATATTTCAATTGACCAACATATATTGACTATCTATACTAATCGTTCGGTTCTTTGACGAAGGAAGGATTTTGTAAGCAGGGATGTTTTTAATTTTCATTTTATTTTTCTTGCTGGTTGCTTACGGCTACTGGGAATACCGCAGTCATCAATTTCATATCAGCCAGCTTCCGGTTAGAATTCATATTAACGGCACCCGCGGGAAATCGTCGGTAACCAGACTTATCGCCGGGGGTCTTAGAGGAGCCGGTTACAGCGTTTTCGCCAAGACTACCGGAACCAAGGCCAGAATGATTTTTGTTGACGGTAGCGAGGCTACGGTCCTGCGAGTGGGGAAGCCGAATATTATCGAGCAAACCCGCATCGTTGCAACGGCCGCAGGCCAGAAGCCGGGTTTTTTTGTCACGGAGTGTATGGCAGTTCAGCCGCATCTGCAAAGCCTTCTGGAGAAGAAGTTAATCAAGTCTCAAATAGGTGTCATTACCAATGTGAGAGCGGATCATCTTGATGCCATGGGGCCCGACCTGGAAAATGTGGCTGTTGCTCTCTCTGGGACGATTCCGCGGAAAGGTCACCTTTTTACGACGGAAGAGACGTATCTTGATCTTTTGAAGCAAAGGGCGGCCGAGGAGGGCGCGGTAGTGCACGAGGTCAGCGGGGACGATATCAGCGATTCCGAGATGCGAGGATTTTCCTACATTGAACATAAAGATAATGTCGCCACGGCATTGGCGGTATGTCAGCATCTCGGGGCCGATCGTACGCAGGCATTAAGAGGGATGCATGAAACCAACCCTGATCCGGGAGTTGTCCGACGCTATCGGATCAGGACCCATGACAAAATAATCGAATTTGTCAGTGCGTTCGCCGCCAACGATCCGGACAGCACGTTGAGGATCTGGGAGCTGCTGCGGATTCATCACGAACCCGACAAGACGTTGATAGTGTTGGTCAACTCGAGGAAAGACCGCATACAGCGAGCGGAGCAGATCGGCGAGTATATCGCGTCGCATTTTGACGCGGATTTTTATGTTGTTACCGGCGAGTATACCAAGCCCCTGGTCGCCAAAGCCATCGCCTGCGGTATGCCCCATAACAAGATCGAGGATCTCGGGGGGCGGTCGCTGGAGGCCATATTCAACAGTGTCGTCAGCCTTTCGGGGGAGAAAGCTCTTGTATTCGGAATGGGGAATATCGTAGGTTTCGGCGAGGAGATTATAGGATTTTTCAAGAAAAGGGGAGAGGAAATTGTCTGAGATTTTGATGATGCAGTCGGTTGGTCTCGGCCTGGTGGTCAGCCTGGCATTTTCCGAGATACTCGGCCTGGCGGCGGGCGGAATGGTAGTTCCTGGTTATATGGCTCTGATGATTCACGATCCCGCCAGGATTACAGGCACGATATTGGTTAGCCTGATAACGTATTATACAATCAGAATTCTTTCCGATTTCATGTTTATTTACGGCCGCAGGCGTACCGTGATTATAATCATTGTCGGGTTTATATTCGGATGGATCTCCAGGGAATTTCTGGTATTCGGTCTCCCGGGCGGGGAGACGCTGGAATTTCAGGCGATCGGTTATATCATTCCGGGGCTAATCGCGAATTGGATGGAAAGGCAGGGTGTAATACAGACTCTGTCCACGATGGTGGTGGCCGCCGTCTTCGTAAGACTGCTCTTGATAATCTTTACGGGCGGGAAAGTAATAGCATGAAGCCTCGCTTGGGAAATCCTTCGATTCGCCTCCTGATCCTGCTGGCTGCGTTTTCGATATTGATTTTCTATCTGGCCGAAGACACCCGGAGCCAGAAGCAGGCCCCTTACTGGGGCTTAAAGAACCGGGCCGCCAATTTAAATCGTCGAGCCCTGGAGGTCATCCGCGGCACGGTCGACAAGATGGGCATTACTATAGACTACGAGAACGATCCCAACGGTTCCGGGATCATCGGCGACCAATACACTCTTATCACCACCGATCGGGGCGAATTGAGAAGCAAGCTGATCGGGACAAATCCGAATTTCGCCGCCATTATTGTCGACATGTTCAAGGAATGCGGGCTTAAGAAAGGGGATTTGATCGCCGTCGGTCTCACGGGTTCATTCCCCGGCGTCAATATCGCGTTTTACAGCGCCTGCGAGGTTATGGGAGTTGAACCGGTGGTAATAACGTCCCTGGGAGCGTCAACATGGGGCGCCAACCACCCGGACTTCACCTGGCTGGATATGGAGCGGGCATTATACGAAGCCGGCCTGATTTCCACCCGGTCCGTGGCCGCGTCGCTGGGAGGCGGCACCGACAACGGCCGGGGCCTATCGGTCAGAGGCCGCGAGCTCTTGATCGAGGCTATAAAGCGAAACAATTCCGAATTAATTTTCAGCGGCGACCCGGATAATATGCTGAAGGCCGGCGGTTCTCTGAAAAGCAACATAGACAGGCGTATGGAAATATATGAAGAAAAAAGCAAAGGACGTCAATTCGCCGCCTATGTCAATATCGGGGGGGGATTGGCCTCTCTCGGGTCCTCGCAGAACGGAAAACTGATACCGTCGGGGGTTAATCTCGATCTATTTCGCAGAAATTTCCCCGCCCGCGGCGTGGTTAATATGATCGCCGAACGGAAAATTCCGGTGATTCATCTTTTGCGACTGCCGGAGATCGCCGAGGATTACGGACTGCCGCTTGACGTCATACCGCAGCCGATTGTCGGCGAGGGACCTTTATTTTTCCGCGACGAGTATTCGATCTCGTCGACCATCATTTACGCGGCCGTTCTGATGATATTTGTGGCGGCGGCCATCAGGATAGATCTCAAGTATTATGTAAAAAAACACGCAAAAATACTATTTCCCCCCAGGAGGGACGATGACCCGGAACTTTAAAATGAAAAGAATCGATGTCTTTTTCCTGGCAATCTTGTTTGTTTTCAACAGCCAGGGGATTTTCGCGAAATCAAAAACGAAATATAGAGCTTTTTCGCCGACGGACGCCGGCAAAAGCGTCATGCTGAAATCCGATTCCAATAAGTACAAGTATTTCGAACTGGAAAGCGGGAAAAGCATAGGTTTTGACGTTTCGGGACCGGCGCAGGTGAAAATTCGAACGCGGGCATATTTACCCGAAAATCTTTTGGCCGGGGAATATGAAGTTACCGTTTGGGAAGGGAGTAAGGTCAAAACCGGGCGAAAAGCGAAAACGGCCGTCTCGAAAATATCTATTGACGGTTCCAAAGATCGGGTCGGTGTAGCCAGAGACATTCTTCTGAAGGTCCCCCGGGGGGAGCACAGTTATACCTTGAGTATGGAATCGGGAAATATCAGCAAGTTTTACGTGCGTTTCTATCAAAACCTGCAAAAGAAGAAAAAGACGGCCTACGAGGCATTTCAGCCGTATGAGTTCGCCCGCAGAGAAAAATTGAAATCGGGGAAATCATCGTTTTCTTATTATTTTGTCGATGATAAAGGGGGCGCGAAGCTAAAGGTAATCGGTCCGACAAAGATTAAAATTTATTGCCGGGCGAATTTCGATGCTACGCTCAAGGAGAAATCCAAGTTCAGCCTCGGAGTTATGGAGAACGGAAAATCGGTCGAAATATTTGCGGCCGTGGCCGACAAATCCTCAAAAGGCGCGTACATCGAGGTTCGGGACGTGATACCGTCGACTTTGCATACTTTCATATTGGAGGTGCCCGACGGCGAGCACGTCTACGAGTTCAGGAAAGTAAATTCTCTGTCCGCTAACCTTGCCGTGAGATTCGGAATTTTACGAAGCAGCCTGGGGAAATAGGATATGACCGCAGCGCGCAGTTACAGATGGTATTTTGCGGTCATGATGGCGGCCCTCGTGGCCGTTTCTCTATCATGGTCGCCGGCCGAGGCAAAAAAGAAAAAAAAGAAGAAATCGGTATCGCAAAAGGTTCTGTTCGTCAATACAGATTTCGGGATTACCTATGATGATAATATCATCAGGTATTCCGACGCCGACCTGGATCTCTACGATGTCAGCCCCGATACGGGCGTATTCTCCATCGATTCGAAAAACGACTGGATCATCACGCCGAAGATCGAATCGAGGGTGAAAGGGAAGTTCATCGACGGCAGAACGGCCTGGCTCGGTTTGTATTTCAATTATTACCACTACGTTCAAAACGATGTAAGACGGTTTGTAAAAATAGGGGCATTCGGAAGGCATTATTATCGCCGGGGAGGATATTTCGAGATCGATTATTACTATATTCCCGATTATTACTACCGTAACCAGACTTACCTGAATTCGTTTGTCGAGGCAAGCTTCTCCAAGCATTCGTTGACTCTGGCCACAGGAGCCGATATTGCTTCCTCCATAAAAGCGGAGATATCTTACAGATATCAAAGCAAAGCGTTCAATGCGGAGGTCAGCGAACGCGACCTGAAGGTGAACGGATTCAAGCTGGACGGGGTCTGGAAAATGTCGAATAGTCTGAAATTCTGGGCCACCTACGGATTAGAAAGCGCCTCCGCCGCGGGGGCGGATAACCCTGATCTGACGGTAAAAGACGTATCATACGACGCCTGGGATATTACCCTGGGATCGCGATACTACACCCGATTGCTGGGGAAGGTAAGCCCGGAATTCAGCCTGTCGGCGCAGATTCGAGAAATAAAATACCAGACCTCCAAATATGTGGATAATTATCGGTTCGGGCGGAAAGACCACAACCGGAAATATACGGCCGGGGCGACCTGGCATTTGCCGCAAAAAGTGCAATTTGATATGGAATATACATATCTGCAAAAACAGACGGATCTTCTCACGCCCGCCCTGGAAGGCGCCCTGGAATATACGGCCAATTCCATAACGTTTAGTTTGAAACGAAACTTCTAAAAGCGCCTTGACCTGGCCGGGTCTGGCGAATATAATACCGAAAGGAGAGTTGTTGGTCGTTTATGACTGTTTTTTTGGCTCTTATGATGATTTTTTCCAGGCCGCCGGATAACCCGGAGTTTGAAAAGCAACGTCTGCGGATGGTCGAACAGCAGATCGAAGCCCGTGGCGTTAAAGATGCCGCTGTCCTCAAGGCCATGCGCGTGGTTCCCCGCGAGAGATTCATTCCGCCTGACCAGAGGCTG
>Ga0214473_10010719_pt1 | contig 10770 bp, 2 predicted proteins | sample RVTome_7_FD_203509 | JGI IMG/M metagenome (GOLD analysis project Ga0214473, IMG submission 203509) | Soil microbial communities from uranium-contaminated site in the Upper Colorado River Basin, Wyoming, United States - RVT98D197 | ecosystem: Environmental > Terrestrial > Soil > Contaminated >... | reverse complement strand
GCTTGGGAGCAGGTCGCTCCGCCCCCAACTCCCACCCTCCAGCCGGAGGGTCCGGGGCGCTGGCTCGTACTCTCCGACGGCGGACTGGGCGAGGCTCTCGGGCGGGCGCTACGGGGGCGCGGCGGCTCCGCGGTCCTCGTGACGGCCGGCGTTTCCGGCGAGCGGCGGGCCCCTGACGCGTTCTCGATCGATCCACGCCGCGCGGAGGACTACCGCTGGCTGCTGCGGGAGGTGTTGGATTCCGGCCCCCTGCGCGGTGTGGTCCACCTCTGGTCGCTCCCTGAAGGGGAACAGGGTCACGACCCCGGGTCGCTAGCAGCCCGGACGGAACGGTCCTGCGGCAGCGCGCTGCTCGTACTGCAGGCCCTGGCACAGCTCGAAGAGCCGCCGGGGCTGTGGCTGGTGACGCGGGGGGCGCAGGCCACGACCGAGCAGGCGCGCGTGTCGGTCGCGCAGACGCCGCTTCTCGGGCTCGGCGCAGTGGCCAGCCTGGAGCATCCGGCGCTGCGCTGCGTGCGCGTGGACCTCGAGGCAGGCAGTGACGACGATGGCCCGCTCCTGATCGCCGAGCTGCTGGGAGAGCCTGGAGAGGACCAGGTCGCGTTCCGGGGCGGGCGGCGCCACGCGGCCCGGCTGGCCCGGGTGTCGGTCCCTCAGGTCGCGGCCCAGGTTCGTTCCGACGGCGCCTATCTCGTGACCGGCGCATTTGGAGCCCTGGGCCTCCAGGTCGCGAACTGGCTGGTCGAACGCGGCGCGCGCCAACTGGCGCTCGTCAGCCGCAAGGGACCGGTCGGCGATGCGATCGAACGGGTGCGAGCCCTCGAGTCCCAGGGGGCCCGAGTTCTGGTTCTGCGCGGGGATGTCGCCGAGAAAGCCGATGCGCAGCGAGTCCTCGATGAGGTCAGGAGTGCCCTGGCACCGCTGAGAGGCGTCTTCCACGCGGCGGGCCTTCTCGACGACGGAGTGTTGCAGCGCCTGGACTGGGATCGTCTCTGGGGAGTGATGCGACCCAAAGTCGTCGGGGCCTGGAACTTGCACGAGCTGACGCAGCAGGATCCGCTGGACCACTTCGTCTTGTTCTCATCGGCCGCGTCGGTGCTGGGCTCGCCCGGACAGGGGAACTATGCAGCCGCCAACGCATTCCTGGACGGGCTGGCACACGAGCGCCGTTCGCTCTCGCTGCCGGCAACGAGCATCAACTGGGGTGCTTGGAGCGTGGCGGGGATGGCCGCCCGTCTCGGCGAGACCGACCGCGCGCGGCGAACCCAGCGAGGCATAGGCGAGATCCCGCCGCCGGCGGGGGTGCGGATCCTCGATCGACTGCTGGCCGCCGGCCGGGTTCAGACCGTGGTGGTCCCCTTCGACTGGCCCGTGCTGTTGGGCGGCCTGGCGCCGGGGGCGTCGCCGCCCTTGCTGCGTCGGTTCGCCGAGGAGGTTCGCGGCCGCTCGCCGAAGCGCTCGCCGGAAGCGTCCGAACTGCGCGATGCTCTTGCGGCGCTGCCGCCCGCGGAGCGCTCCGAAGCCTTGCTCGCGCTCGTCCGCGACGCGGTCGTCGATGTGCTGCGCCTCGATGCCTCGCGGCCGCTGAACCCTCAGCAGGGCCTCACCGAGCTCGGCATGGATTCCCTGATGGCGGTCGAGCTGCGGGGCCGGCTCGAGGGCAGCCTCGGACGATCGCTGCCTTCCACGCTGGCCTACGAGCATCCGAGCCTGGAGGCCCTGGCGTCGTTCCTCGATCGCCAGCTCTTCCGCAAGGCGACCGAGGCGGCAGCGTCCGCCAAGCCCGTGGCCGGACTGTTGGAGCCAGCACGCGAGGACCTCGAGGGCCTGTCCGAGAGCGAGATGGCTGCGCTGCTCGCCGAGCGGTTGGGCGACATGGAAGGCGTGCCGTGAGCCAGCCTGCGCAGCCGACCGACTATCGCGCGCTCTTCAAGCGCGCGCTTGAGACGCTCGAGGATCTCAAGCGCCGCCTGGCCGCCAGCGAACGCGCTCGGACCGAGCCGATCGCCGTGATCGGCATGAGCTGTCGGCTCCCCGGACAGGCGGACGACCCCGAGGCCTTCTGGCGCCTGCTGCGGGAGGGGCGGGATGCGGTGAGCGGGGTGCCGCGCGACCGCTGGGATGCCGATGCGTACTACGATCCCGACCCCGACGCGCCCGGAAAGATGTACACCCGTGAAGGGGCGTTCCTCGGACCCGTGGATCGCTTCGACGCGGCGTTCTTCGGCATCGCGCCGCGTGAGGCGATGAGCCTGGATCCCCAGCAACGGCTGCTGCTCGAAGTGGCCTGGGAGGCGCTTGAGGACGCCGGCAAAGCGCCCGATCGTCTCGGGGCCAGTCGCACGGGCGTGTTCGTCGGCATCAGCGGCAGCGACTATGCCCAGCGAACCACCGACGCGCGGCGCGTGGACCCCTATACCGGCACGGGGTCGGCGCCCAGCGTCGCTGCGGGCCGGCTCTCGTACCTGCTCGGGCTGCAGGGGCCCAGCCTGGCGGTGGACACGGCATGCTCATCTTCGCTGGTGGCGGTGCACCTGGCGGTCCAGAGCCTGCGCGCCCGACACTGCTCGCTCGCGCTCGCCGGCGGTGTCAACCTGATGCTGTCGCCGGGGGCCAGCATCTACTTGTCGAAGCTGAGGGCCCTCGCCCCCGACGGGCGCTGCCGGACGTTTGCCCGCGGAGCGAGCGGCTATTCCCGCGGCGAAGGCTGCGGAGTCGTCGTGCTGAAGCGCCTGTCGGAGGCGCTGGCTGAGGGGGAGCGCATCCTGGCCGTGATTCGCGGAGCCGCTGTCAACCACGATGGCCGCAGCGGTGGACTCACCGTGCCCAACGGGGCGGCCCAGCAGGCGGTGATTCGCGACGCCTTGGCGGACGCGGGCGTCGAGCCTGCGGATGTTGCGTATGTCGAGGCCCACGGAACCGGCACGCCCCTGGGCGACCCGATCGAGGTGCGGGCGCTGGCGGAGGTGCTGTGCCCGGGGCGCGACAAGAGCCGGCCGCTGCTCGTGGGTTCCGCGAAGACCAACGTGGCCCACCTGGAGGCGGCCGCGGGGATCGCCGGGCTGATCAAGGCCGTGCTGTGCCTGGTCAAGGGAGAGATCCCGCCACACCTGCACTTCGAGGACCCCAGCCCGCACATCGAGTGGGACCAGCTTGCGCTGGAAGTCCCGACGGCGCTCAGGAGCTGGCCGCCGTGGGCCAGGCGTGTCGTCGGCGTCAGTTCGTTCGGATTCAGCGGCACCAACGCCCATGTGGTGCTGGAGGCGGCTCCGCTCCGCGAGGTCCCCGAGACGCCCCTGGAACGACCACTGCACGCGCTGACGCTCTCGGCTCGGAGCGAGTCGGCGTTGCGGGCGCTGGCCGGGCGCTACGTCGAACGCCTCGGCGCCCTCGATCCGGCGGAGAGCTTCGCCGATGCCTGCCATACCGCCGGCGTTGGGCGCGCCAGTCTGCCGCATCGCTGCGTGGTGGTTGCCGCGACCGGGCGCGAGGCGGCCGAGCGGCTCGCGCGCTTTCGGAACGGGGGGGCTGCGCCGTCCGCTTTCAGCGGCGAGTTGGCGCTCGGCGAACGGGTCAAGGTCGCCTATCTCTTCACGGGACAGGGATCGCAGTACGCGGGCATGGGCCGAGGTCTCTTCGAGACGCAGCCTCTCTTCCGCCAGTCGCTGCTCCGGTGCGACGAGATCCTGCGACCGCACTTGCCGCGGTCACTGCTGTCGGTGCTCTATCCAGCCCCGGGAGAGCCCGCCCCCATCGACGAGACGCTCTACACGCAGCCGGCGCTGTTCGCGGTGGAGTGGGCCCTGGCTGAAGTCCTCCAGTCGTGGGGCGTCCGCCCCGCCGCCGTGCTCGGCCACAGCGTCGGCGAATACGTAGCCGCCTGCGTGGCCGGCGTCTTCAGCGTCGAAGACGGGCTGAAGCTGGTCGCCGAGCGAGCCCGCTTGATGCAGGCGCTGCCTGAGGGTGGCGCGATGGCCGCGGTCTTTGCTTCCGAAGCGCAGGTGGCGGCCGTTCTCGGATCCGAGGCCGGCCGCCTGTCCATCGCCGCCGTCAACGGGCCTGAGGACGTGGTGGTCTCGGGCGACGGTGAGGCGCTGCGCGCGTTCTGCGAGCGATTGACCCGGGACGCGATCCGCAGCCGGCGCCTCTCGGTGTCCCACGCTTTCCACTCGCCCCTGGTCGAGCCCATCCTCGGCCCGCTTCACGGAGTCGCATCGGCAGTCCGGCACGCGACGCCCTCTGTCGGGTTGATCACCAACCTGACGGGCAAGCCGGCGCAAGCAGGCGAACTGGGCGCCGAGTACTGGGTGAAGCACGCGCGAGGGACCGTGCGTTTCGCGGAGTCCGTGCAGGCGCTCGTGCGGAGCGGCTACGACGTCTTCGTCGAGCTGGGACCGAGCCCGACGCTCTCCGGACTGGGCCGGCGCTGCGTCCCTGAGCACCCGGGCCTCTGGGTGGCGACGCTGCGCAAGGGCAAGGACGATTGGGACTCGATGCTGCCGGGGCTGGCACAGCTTTGGGTGCGCGGCGTCGACGTGGACTGGGCGGGCTTCGATCGTGGTTACGGGCGGCGCAAGCTGCCGCTGCCCAGCTACCCTTTCGAGCGCGAACGCTACTGGCTCGAGCAATCACCGCCCGCGGCGCCTGCGGGCCGCGCGATCCACCCCCTGCTCCAGCGCCGCGTGCGCGCGGCCCAGCCGCTCTACGAGTCCGCACTGTCGTCGAACGGGACGGCCTACCTCAGGGAGCACACCGTTCTCGGAAAGACCGTCTTCCCGCTCGGCGGCTTCCTCGAGATGGCGCTCGCAGCAGGGGCCAGGGGCGCTGGCGCCCAGCTCGAGGACGTGACGCTCGAGGAACCGCTGGTGCTGGGCGAGGAGGAACGACTGGTACAGATCAGCATTGCGCGTGACGGCGCGGTCAGCTGTTTCAGCTCGCATCCTGAGGACGGCGCGGACGAGTGGCGTCCACACTTCGCTGGTCGCCTGCGCGCTTGGAACGCCCACGGCGAACCCGGTGATGGATTGGCCGCGGCGAAGGCCCGCTGCCGTGAAGCCCTCGCCCCAGAGACGCTCTACGCCGACCTGCAGGAGCGAGGTGTCGCTTACGGGGAGGCACTCCGGGCCGTTGAAGCCGTCTGGCGCGGAGACGGCGAGGCGCTGGCCCGCGTCGCCCTTCCCGAGGCGCTCGTCGGCCAGGCCGCCGGGTATCGCGCCCACCCTGTGTTGATCGAGGCGGGCTTGCAGATCCTCGAGGCCGTCCGTACCGACGCGCCCGGCGGAGGGGGGTCGGCGCTCGTGGCCCAGCGCGCGAAGCGCTTTGCCCTGGCCGCGAGCCTCCCCACGCGGCTGTGGGCAAGCGCGCAGGTCCGGTCGCTCGGCGATCTCGGGACCCCGCTCGACGCCGACCTGCGGTTCTTCGACGACAGCGGCGCATGCGTCGGCGAGATCGAGCAGGTCCAGCTGCGCCGCACGACCTGGGATGCGCTCGAGCGCGCCACGCCGGCGGCTTGGCGGCGCTGGCTCTACGAGCTGCGCTGGCAGGAGCAGCCGCTTCCGGAACCGGCGGCGTCAGCGAGTGTCGGGGGAGTCTGGGTGCTGTTCGCCGACGCAACCGGATTGGCTGCGCGGTTGCGCGAGCGCCTCGAGGCGCGGGGCGAGGCGTGCATCACGGCGCTACCCGGCCCGGGCTACCGGTCGCTGGGAGAGGGCCGTTACGAGCTCGACCCGACGCGCCCGGACGACTTTCGGAGGCTGCTTGCGGACCTCTCGACGGCCGGAGGTCGCTTGCGGGGAGCCGTCCACCTCGCCGCCCTCGGTGCGGAAGCCGCAGCGGACCCGCTTCGGCCCGCCCGCGCTGCATGCCTGGGTGCTGCATTGCACCTGGCCCAAGCGCTGCTGCAGCCTGGGAACTCCGCCGGGATGCGACTCTGCCTGGTCACGCGCGGCGCGCAGGCTGTCGCCGGCTCGGACGTGCCCGCTCCTGCCGCCGCGGCGCTCTGGGGCCTCGGCCATACGATCCCGAGCGAGCACCCGGAGCTCGACTGCCGCTGTGTCGACCTCGATCCGGGCGACGCGGGCCTCGACGCTCTCGAACGGGAGCTCGATGCCGGCGACGGCGAAGACGCCGTGGCCTACCGGGGGGGCAGGCGCTACGTGGCGCGTCTGCTGCGCGCGGTCGGGTCGTTCATCGCAGCCAAGCCAGCCACGGTCCGTTCCGACGCGACGTACCTGGTCACCGGCGGCCTCGGTGCCCTCGGCCTGAGGCTGGCGGAATGGCTGACGAGCGAGGGAGCCCGGCACCTCGCCTTGGTCGGCCGGCGCGCGCCAGGCGCAGCCGCCCGGGCCGCGATCGACAGGCTGCAGGCGGCCGGCGCCGAAGTGCGTGTCTGCGCAGCGGACGTCAGCGACGCCACGAGCGTTCAGCGCCTGTTCGCGGAGCTCCACGCGTCCTGGCCGCCGCTGCGCGGCATGGTGCACGCCGCCGGCGTGCTCGACGACGGCGCCGTGCTCCAGCAGTCCTGGGAGCGTTTCGAGCGCGTGCTGGCGGCGAAGGTGGACGGCGCCTGGAACCTTCACGTCGCTTCGCAGGGCCTCGATCTCGACTGGTTCGTATTGTTCTCGTCGGCGGCATCCCTGTTCGGCGCCGCCGGCCAGTCGAACTACGCGGCGGCGAACGCCGTGCTCGACGCCCTAGCCGGGCAGCGGCGGGCGCGAGGTCTACCGGGCCTCTCGGTCAACTGGGGTCCCTGGGCCGAAGTGGGCATGGCGACGCTGCGCCCGGGCGACGAGGCGCGCCGGGCTGAGGTCGGCATCGGCGCCGTCGCTCCGGCCCAGGGCCTGAAGGCGCTCGCGCAGCTGCTGCGTGCCGACGGCCCCCAGTTCGCGGTGCTCTCCATGGACTGGGCGCGCCTGGCTCGTGGCACACCCAGGCTGCCGCGATTGGTCGAGCAGCTCGCGAGCGCACCGGAGGCGCCGGAAGCCGGCGCGGCGGAGGCCGGACGAGCGGCCTTGGACCGGCTCGCCCCGGAGGCTCGCGAGGAGTGGCTCAGAGTCCGGCTGCGCGAGCACGCAGGGCGGGTGCTGCAGCTTCCGGCTTCGCGCCTCGACTTCCGCGATCCGCTCACCCGCAGCGGGCTCGACTCGTTGATGGCCGTCGAGCTGCGGAACCGGACCGCCGCCGATCTCGGCGTCGCGCCGGCGCTGTCGAGCCTGTTGGGCGGCGCAAGTCTCGCCGAGCTGGCGGCAGCGCTCCACGAGCAGCTCGAACGCGGCGCTGCGCTCGGCGACGCGGAAGTGGAGCGGCGCCCGGTCGAGCCGATCCGCCGCGTCTCACGCGAAGCGCACCGGATCCGGCAGCCGCCGCCAAGAGCGGACGGGGCCGCCGCGACCGAGGCCGGCGAGCCTGTCCTGAAATCTCCGACGAGCTCATGAGCGACGACACGTTCGCCTTCGCGCTGTCCTTCTCGCAGCAGCGTCTCTGGTTCCTCGAGCAGCTGCAGCCCGGGACCGCCGCCTACAACCTGTCGGGCGCAGTGCGCCTCGTCGGCCAGCTCGACGTCGACGCTCTGCGGAAGACGCTGTCAGCCCTGGTCGCGCGGCACGAGGTGCTGCGCACCACCTTCGCGACCGTCGACGGAGCGCCGGTGCAGCTCGTGGCCGCCCAGAGCTCCGTGGCGCTGCCCCTCGAGGATTTCTCGCGCGAGGCGCAGGCGGATCGCGATCGGGCGCTCGACGCGGTCCTGGCGGACGAGGCGCAGCGGCTCTTCGACCTCGAACGTGGCCCCCTGTTCCGGGCGCGGCTCTATCGGCTGGGTGAGCAGGACCACGTGCTGCAGGTGAGCCTGCACCACATCATTGCCGATGGCTGGTCGCTCGGAGTCCTGGTCCGGGATCTGGGGCTGCTGTATGCCGGCTACGCGTCGGGGCAGGAACCGTCGCTGCCGGAGCTGCCGATCCAGTACGCGGACTACGCCGCCTGGCAGCGCGAGCAATTGCAGAGCCAGACGCTGCAGGAGTCAGTCGGCTACTGGCGAGGAAAGCTGGCGGGGCTGGCGACGCTGGAGCTCCCCACGGACCATCCCCGCCCGGCGGCGCCGACCTTCGAGGGAGCGCTCCACACGTTCCTCGTGCCGGCGTCCCTCGCCAGCAGGCTCATCGAGCTGGGGCGGGAGGAAGGGGCCACGTTGTTCATGACCCTGCTGGCCAGCTTCAGCGTGCTGCTCTCGCGGTATAGCGGCCAGCTGGACGTGGTCGTGGGCTCCCCGATCGCCGGCCGCGGTCGGGCGGAGCTCGAACCGCTGATCGGCTTTTTCGTGAACAACCTCGTGCTGCGGACCGATCTGACGGGCGCGCCCAGCTTTCGCGCGCTCTTGCGGCGCGTGCGCCGCACGGCGCTCGAGGCCTACACCCATCAGGACGTTCCGTTCGAACGGCTGGTGGAGGAGCTGCACCCGCAGCGGGACCCGGGGCGCAACCCGTTGTTCCAGGTGATGCTGGGCCTCCAGAACACACCGTATCAGGAGCTGGTGTTGCCCCGGCTGAGCCTCAGCCCGCTGGAAGTAGCGCGCCGTGCGGCCGCCTTCGACCTGACACTCCAGGTCCTGGAGACGAAGGCAGGGCTGCGCTGCAGCCTCGAATACGCGACCGACCTGTTCGAGGCGGAGACCATCGAACGGATGGCCGGTCACCTGGTGCAGCTGCTCTCGGCCGCGGTGCAGGACCCGGAGCTCGGGGTGGCGGAACTGCCCCTGCTGACTCCGGCGGAGCTGTCGCGCGTCGCGGAGTGGAACGCGACGGAGTCGGGCTATCCCAAGGCGCGCCTGCACGAGCTGATCTGGGAGCAGGCCGGGCGCGAGCCGGAGCGGGTGGCCGTCGAGTGCCAGGGACGCACGCTCCGCTACCGGGAGTTGCTCGGCCGGGCGGACTCCCTGGCGACGCGGCTGCGAGGCCTGGGTGTCGGGCCCGGCGTGCTGGTCGGCATCTACATGGAGAGGTCTGCGGAGCTCCTGGTGGCCGTGCTCGCGGTGCTGAGAGCCGGAGGAGCGTACGTGCCGCTCGATCCGTCCTATCCGCTCGATCGACTCGAGTACATGGTGCAGGACTCCGGGCTCCAGGTGCTGTTGAGCCAGCGCGAGCTCTCCGCGGGCGCGCCGAAGGGCGTCGCGACGCTCGTGGAAGTGGACGCGGAGTCGTGCTCCGGAGGCGGGGCCGAGGCGCTCGAGGGGGGCGGCGACGCTGAAGACCTGGCCTATGTGATCTACACCTCGGGTTCGACCGGCAAGCCGAAGGGCGTGGCGGTCACGCATCGCGCGCTGGTGAACCTGCTGGCCTCGATGCGCCGCGAGCCCGGCCTGGCTCGCGAGGACGTGCTGCTTTCGGTCACGACGCTGTCGTTCGACATCGCGGGGCTCGAGCTCTACCTGCCGCTCCTGGTCGGGGCGCGCGTGCTGCTGGCGACGCGGGAGGAGGCCTCGGATGGGGCTCGCCTGCGGGACCTGCTGGCGGGCAGCGGCGCGACGGCGATGCAGGCCACGCCGGCGACGTGGCGATTGCTGCTGGAGTCGGGATGGAAGGGAGACGGGCGCCTCAAGATCCTATGCGGCGGCGAGGCCTTGAGCCGGGAGCTGGCGGAGGCGCTGCTGAGCCGGGGGTCCGAGGTCTGGAACGTCTACGGGCCGACCGAAACCACGATCTGGTCGTCGGTCTGGCGCGTGGAGCCGCAGCGGCCCGTGACGATCGGCCGGCCCATCGCGAACACCCGGATGTACGTGCTGGATGCGGGCCGGCGCCTGCAGCCGGTGGGGATCCCCGGGGAGCTGTACATCGGTGGTGACGGCCTGGCCCGCGGCTACTGGCAGAGGCCCGAGCTGACGGCGGAGCGTTTCGTGCCGGACCCGTTCAGGCCCGGGGGCAGGCTCTATCGAACGGGCGATCTGGCGCGCTGGCTGCCAGATGGCTGTCTCGACTGCCTGGGGCGGCTCGACCATCAAGTGAAGGTGCGCGGATTCCGCATCGAGCTCGGCGAGATCGAGGCCGCGCTGCAGTCGAGTCCGGGGGTCGAGGCGGCCGTGGTGCTCGCGCCGTCGGGGCTAGGCGTCGAGCGCCAGCTCGTGGCCTATCTCGCCCACGGGGCCGCCGCGCAGCCCAACGTGACCGAGCTGCGGGCCCACTTGAAGCGAACGCTTCCCGTCTACATGGTCCCCTCGTCGTTCGTGTTCGTCGACAAGCTGCCGCTGACGCCCAACGGTAAGCTCGATCGCCAGGCGCTCGCCGGGATGGACGCCGGCGGCGGCCGGCAACGCGAGGCCTTCGTCGCGCCGCGGACGCCGATGGAGATCTTCATCGCGGACGTTTGGAAGCAGGTGCTGGGCGTGGAGCGCGTCGGGCTACGCGACAACTTCTTCGACCTGGGCGGTCACTCGCTGCTCGCGATGCGGACGCTGGCGCCGATCGAGAAGCGCGTCGGGCGCCGCATCAACCCAGGGGAGATCGTCTTTCAAACTTTGGAGCAGCTGGCGGCGTCCTGCGAGGCGGCGGCGGGCGGCGAGGCGGCGGCGACCTCCGAGGGGGCGAGGGGGAAGGGCCTGGGCTCGCGCCTGATCGGGGCGCTCCGCAGCGCCGTCCCGAGCGCGCGCGCCGAAACCGAGCCGGAGCGCTGAGCGCGGCCGGAAGCCGCCGGCGCGCTACTTGGGCGCCGCGGGCTGGGGTCGCTGCAGTCCAACTGCCCAGCCCGCCACCAATTCGACCAGCCGGCGCTGGTTCGCGACCA
>Ga0214473_10010718_pt1 | contig 10770 bp, 6 predicted proteins | sample RVTome_7_FD_203509 | JGI IMG/M metagenome (GOLD analysis project Ga0214473, IMG submission 203509) | Soil microbial communities from uranium-contaminated site in the Upper Colorado River Basin, Wyoming, United States - RVT98D197 | ecosystem: Environmental > Terrestrial > Soil > Contaminated >... | reverse complement strand
AATGCTGAAAGGAGCATACCATAGTTATATGGCTATGTCAAGCTTTTTTTGCCTTTTTCATAATTTTTTCACACCTTCTCCCCCTTGAAGGGGGAGGAATCAAGCCAAGCGCGTAACGATTACCCTCCCCTTCAGGTCGGTACGACTCGTTACCGAGGGGAGGGATAGGGTGGGGGTGGAATTGTTTAGGTGTCTGAGTCGAATTAAAATCCCTTGGTCTTTCTCTCCCGTTCTTTGAGTTCTTTCCGCTTTATTTTGCCATCCGGCGTCTTGGGTAATTCTTCTAAGAATTCTATCTCCCTTGGGTATTCATGTTTGCTCAGACTCGATTTCACGAACTCCTTAATCTGCTCTTTGAGCCCTTCGGAAGGAGCTTGACTCGTTTTGATGAATGCTTTTACCACCTCGCCCCGCTCCTTATCAGGACTCCCCACCACTGCTGCTTCAATAACTGCAGGGTGTTTCTTGAGAACCTCTTCAATTTCTATGGGACCGATCGTATAGCCCTGGGATATGATGACATCGTCGGCTCTGCATTTATACCAGAGATATCCGTCTTCGTCTTGAGACACAATGTCTCCAACTCGGGTCCATCCATGATCCTTCCATAATGCCAGTTGCCCCTCCCTTCCCGGAGGTAATTCATTTCCCTCCTCATCAAGAATACCTATCTTGTGCCCGCCAATCGCCGGCTTCCCAAGGCTCCCCGGCTTTACCTTCCAATCAACAAATCCTGCATAATCGGAAGAAATCGGACCCACTTCCGTCGTCCCATACATGCAATGGGGTGTGATTCCCAGCTTGTCTTGAAAAAACCGGATGACTTCCATCGGCATGGCTTCTCCAGTATAAGTCATCCTTTTAATCTTCAGTCTATAATGATCAATCTTCCCAGAGTTCATGATCAAACGATAGTGGGAGGAAATAGCCGATATGTTCGTAATCTCAAATTCTTCAAGAGCTTCAAGAAGAATTTCCGCATTAAATTTCCCCGAATAGGCGCCAATGGCCCGGCCAAAAATTAACGGGCTCATGGTTCCAAACCAAATCCCATGACCCCAGGCGGGTGAGGAAGGGCAAAAGAAATTGTCGTTTGGCTGAAGCCCGACCTGGAACTTCATCTGTGGGGCTGATACAGTCAAGGCCCCATGAGGGTACATGACTGGCTTGGGCGCGCCGGTCGTACCGCTGGAGAATTGCATCATTGCGAGTGTGTCTGCCGAAGTATCCGGTTCATAAGTCTCTTTTTCGCTCCCGATCTCTTGACGGAGCTGTCCTACCTCAATCAGTTGCAAAGAGTGGGCAAACCTCTTGTCAATTAAGCTCACCCTATTTTTAGTCGTTACGATCGCTTTTGCTTTGGAATTCTCGATGCGGAAAGAAATGGCTTCAGGACCAAAAAGCGGGGAACAGGGCACAACCACCGACCCCCTTTTAAGGGCGCCAAACAGACTCACATAATATTCCACGGTGGGAGGGAGCAGTAAAACAATACGATCCTCTTTGCGAATGCTAAGCCTCTCAAGAAGATTCGCAAATTGAGAAACAAGCCTATCAAATTCTCTAAAAGTGTAGACTTCTTTATGCCGGTCATCGAATATTATCCGGATCCCTACCTCTTCCGATGCGTGCCGGCTGACACATTCATGAGCAATGTTAAATTTTTGTCTGTTCCCATCAAAGACCTCCCACCTTTCACTCCATTTAAAATTGTTTTTAGCTTCCTCATAGGTCCGGTATTCCAGTCGCATAATAATAACTCCCTAACCCGCCAAGCCAGAACCAAACGGGGATAATGACCACCCCTCACCCCATCCCTCTCCCCTGAGGGGAGAGGGGAAGGGGAGGGTTACGAAATGGGTATGAGATTTTTTTTCATGATTCGAAGTGCTCTCCTGGGTTCGGTATGACCTAACAGCCCCATCGCATAAAGTGCATACTTCTGATCCAAATAGAGTTTTGCCTCTTTCGGCCTGAGCACATGGGGTGAATTGCTCTGAAACAGGATTTTCTGCAGGATACTTACCGGATCCCTGGCAAAAACCAATGGGCCTCCTGTCCCGATGACACAATTCACCCCAGAGAGGTCTTTCCCCTCAAGAACCATGACTTCGCCAAAAGGTCCTGCCATCATCTTGGTTTTCCCACAATGCCGTTCTCCGGCGATATCGACTGCAACAGTCGCTAAAAGGTGATCAAACTTAAACTCAAGGTCATTTTCCGGAAGCTTCGAGAGGGTGGCAAACTTCGGTTTGATGTCATCAAATAAGTCTTCATTTTCTCCCCTTAACATTCTTGCATATTCAAGGAGCGTATCCATGTTGTGTCTCACCCCGAGATCTCCTTCAACCGTTCTTTTTGCATAAGGTTCAGGCAAACCTTTACTCATGGCTCCGGAGTGGGTTGGATATCCTTTGGCAATCGAATAAACATCTGTCGTGGCCCCACCGACATCAATTACGAGAAGCTCTCCAAGCCCTTCTTCCCCATCGATTCCATCTGCAAGGAGCTGGGCAGCCTTCAATACTGCGGCGGGAGTTGGCATGATCACCTCATGGATGATCTGTTTTGCTCTATCTATTCCTTTGGCCCTGGTGATATGGGAGATAAAGATCTGACGAATCACCTCCCTGCAGGAATCGACATTCAGGGTTCCTATGTCGGGCATCACATTCTGAGCAAGAGTGATCAACCTGCCTGAAGGGTTGAAGGCGGCCCTGATTTCATCCTGGGCATTCTTATTCCCGGCAACGACGATGGGCGCACGGCAAGAAGATTGGGCCAGCCTCTCTGCATTATGGAGGATCACTTTTTTATTCCCTCCGTCTGTTCCACCGGCCAGCAGGATAATATCAGGTGAAATGTCCTCAATTTCAGCGATATCCAGAAGAGTAAGTTCGTATGAAAAACACCGAACGACTTTGGCCCCTGCCCCCAATGCCGCCCGATTTCCTGCTTCACAGGACATGGAAGGAACTAACCCGATTGAAATCATCCTGAGACCTCCCGCAGCGCTGCTGCAGGCCAACAGGGCCTCTTTCGGGAGATCTTTGAAACCGATCTCTTCCCGGGCTTGAGCCAGGACTTGTTTGAGCCCGATGGTAATATCCTTGCCAACGGTTGACGGAGCCTGATAACGTTGGATCATCTCTTCCTGATCCAGGTCAACCACAACCAACTTCGTAAAGGTGCTTCCAAAATCGATGAGTAATCTAAGGTCCCTTCCAGCCAAGTCTCTCTACCCTTTCGTTTCCTAATAATGCGCCACTCTCGCTTGCATTTGCTGAGATCCGGCAGGGATGGCGGAGAAAATCTTATAGCGGCAACCTTAGCTTGCTCGATAACTACAAAAATAGCTTTGATATTCTGAGGACTATATTATGATGATGGAAGTAACCTTTGCCTCAGAAATATAAACAAACCGCCTGATGAGATTTTCGGAGTCATCCTTGCTGGATCGTTGATTCGCCCAAAACTTCAGTGAGTATTATAATTCTTATGCCTTTCCTCTTGCACGCAAATCTGCTCTCAAATCATCAATTGCCTTATCTAAGTCTATCTCCGGAGGGTAAACCCGATCAAATCCAAGGGCCCTAAACCGTTTTTCGGCATCACTCCAATCATGCCTCCCAACCATTAAGTATCCTCCGAGATAAAGGATCACATCTTCAAGACCCGCTTCCACACAGGCCTCCTTAAATCCGACCAGGTCAATCTCAGCCATTCCATAAAGAGAACTCATCAAAATGGCATCAGCGTCTGTTTCTCTGGCTGCGTGAATAAATTCCTCTGGGGGAGTCAACCCACCGAGTTCCACAACCTTAAATCCGCTATCCTTCAAAACACGAGAGAGTAACCTCGTTCCAATCGAGTGAGAATCCTCTCCCACAGTTCCAGTGATGACTGTTGGAACCTTTTCCATGATTTCACCCCTTTCTGTTCATGTCCCTCAAACTTGTCTGAATTATAATTAATGCCCTATGCACGGAGGGCGCCCACGAACCACGAAAATCCCCCCTCGCCCCCCTTTTTCTAAGGGGGGTAATGATCTCTCCTCCCTTTGGCAAAGGGAGGTTGGGAGGGATTTTAAGATGCGATTTTCTAATTAGACCAATCGTGCTTTGCTAAATGACCAGAATTCTTCTACGACGGTATGGTAATCCAACTTCTTGCCCTGGACTTTTTCCCGTTCGATGATCTTTTCCTGGTTATATTCCTTTGCTTCTTTGGGTAATGGTAAATTTCCGTAATCCAGATAGCGGCATGCTCCTCTAATATCTCGAACACCCAAGACTTTCCCCTGGGTGTTCTTATTTGAAGATAATGGAGTATCCATGAAACCCAAATCAAATGCCTTTTGAAGACCCACTATAATATCCCCTTCTCCTACTTCCAGGACTTTGTCCAAAAGGGCCCTTATCTCCATCTCGGTAATTCTCTCTTCGATCATGATCTCTTCCAATTGAAAGTTCAATTTTTGCTGTCTTACGATATTAAAAATCCAATTGGCTGATCTGTAGCTAACCGCGTGCGCCTCTTTGACCGGGATGCCTGCTCCCTCGTCAATGGTTCTTAGATAAACTCCCTCTGCCTCTGCCATCGCAGCCACCATGGCGCTGTAATTCATAAAGCCGAAGGACCAACCCATATCCTGAGGGTAAGGGAAAATGGGGACCTGGGCTACAAAGAGCGCCGGAGTAAATGTTTCCTTGTATCCAAACCGGTCCAGATACTCCCGGACTAATTTCCTGGTTAACCTGGCCCATGCAATATCTTGCCCCACATGCCCTAACATATTTGACCACGGAATGATGCTCTTCACCCCCTGCCGGGCGGCAATAAGAGCCACAGCTATTACCCCAGCGATCGATACGCTTAGGGGAAAAACACCGTTGGGAAGCATCCCATCAATGTCAAGGGTGATCATAACGCCTCGTTCAGCGTAATAACCCATGAGCCTGAATATGTACTGGCTGTTTCTGACGATCTGTTCCAGCGTACTATTTTTTTCATAGCATCCAAAGTTAATCATGGGGTCCTGCAACCCTGCGGTCATGCCAGCGGCAAAAGCGATCTCTCCCATGAGTCGTGTGTCCAAATTGGTCATTCTCTGATTCAATGCCGCTTCTGTGTTTTCCACGACTTTCCTCGTGTTCTTGACACCGTGAACAACCGTCGGAAATCCATTCAGCTTTGGCTTCCCCGATTTAATACTGTCTTCGAGCCCCTGCTTGGCCTTATTAAATTTTAATAGACGGCAATAGCTATCAGGGGTAACAGGGATAAGGGGTAACCCGGATTCACAAAGGGTCTTGTTCAATTCAATCTCTTGTTCCAGGATGGGAGTCCCCGCGCGGGGAAAGACCACCGTTCTCCCTTCTTGATGAATTTTATCAGCCACTTTCATAAAGTTCTTATGGTCCGGAAGTTTTTTATGATACTCAATGGCTTCCTCCAGGTCCACTTCCTTCCCTGTAGGCCACATTGAAAGAACCGTCTGCCTTTCTTTTAGAAACTCTCCCTCGTCGATTCTCGCGTCCTGGACTTTGTTAACCATTTTTTTGCCTCCCCCAAAAAATCTCAAATCGAATTGGACTTAAACCATAAACCCGGTTTGGGTACTTTTTCTATTCCTTATCTTCCACATAGATGCCGAAAAACTTCAACTTTTCAAGGGCCGTGACCGAATGTTCCAATCGGGCATTGAAAACACTGCTGTCCCCCGCTTCCAAGAAATAGGATTGGCCATCCAGCCTCAATTCGCTCTTTCCTTCAATATTATAATTGTATTCAATGCCCCGGTTGGTGTGAGGGTCTATCTTTTTGCCTTTCTTCAGTTCTCCATAAGTCACTACCATATTGTCGGCGATCATATTTCGAGGACCGATCAATTTGATCTTCAGCATGTGACTTGAAATAGACCGCTGGTTCTTGCGTTGGATGCGAACAAAAGGCTTGTCTTTTTGCTCGAAAAAGGAAAAAATAGGCTTGTGAACGACATTCGCGATTTCCGAGAGGAGAATGACGGAAGGACTGCTCTTCCCTGTCTCAATCCTATGGAGGGTGATGGCGCTGATCCCTATTTTTTTGGCTAACTGTTCCAGGGTTAACCCATTCTTTTTCCGTTCCACCCTGATCTTGGTCCCAATTTCCACTAATTTCATTTGGAAACATATATCAGCCCTCGTTTGAGATGTCAAGAGTTTTTATCAAATTTGATAATATATTAAAAAAAATTATAAGTCGCCTTTTTCCTCTTTATTACTCAAAACAAGTCAACCCTTGATTAAAGTAAAGCTTAGACCCCGTGCCCCCCATCTACATTTCGGACACCTGTCAGCGAATTCAAGCATTAGCAACATCAAATAAAAAGGGGGAAGGCCGGGTCTTTTGGTATGGCTACTGCGTTTCGGGGGTGAAACGGGATTGCGTGAACCACATGGTGCCGTATCAATACCGAAACTTCTGTGATAGCATCATCTTACTGTAGCACTGATCGCATCCCAGTCTTTTCCTTTGGGCATGACGAATAAGCATTGTCCGCCGCTTTTAAGTGCCCACAATTCACCGAGGCGACGTTTTTCTTTGGAATCGTCGTTGCTCCATCGGTCGGCCCCTTTGTACTCAACTACCAAATACCGACCATCCTTTAATTTAGAGACAAAATCGGGATAAAATTTGTCAGTTGCAGTCTGCAACCAAAAGGAGAATCTTTCCTGCCGTTCCAGATTCCGTACCCAAAACTCGACTTCCTCCATCTGGTCAATAAATTGAGCACAGAAGAATTCTTCACCCTTGTCGTCAAGCTCCCCCACCTTTGGATAGTAGTGTTTTCTAAAACTGTCGGAAGCTGGACACGGGTAGCGCAACGGATATTGATCGGGATGAAAAGCGAAGCATTTTTCTGGAGAAACAACGATCTCCGTGGTGCCTTCGCCGAACAAGAATTCTTGGTAGGCTTGTTCCTTGGCTTGTTTCCGATAGGTCCTGATCTTCTCTTCTGCAATCTTTCGCAACTCAAATTTCTTCCGGACGAGTTGTCCAAGAGACATTCCCTTACTATCCAACAAATCGCCTACCATTGAAGTTAAAAAGATTTCCTTTTCCTGTGAGGAGATGTCAATGAACAGCAAGTTCCGGTCAAGCCAATGTAAAAGTCGTGTATCCGTCCAATTCCCTATTACTTCGATGAGCTGCAACTGACGATTCAAATCAGGAATGAATTTGCTTTTAACCCTGCCGTCAGTGCCCACGTCAATTTCGCCATACTGGCCGATTTCACCTTTCAAGGTGTTAAACTCCTGAGATGTAAACTTTGGATCATAGCTGCTTAAATCCCAACCTTTCTCCAGCAAATGATCTTCTTCAAAAAGTTGCAGCTGTTCTCCTCGTTTAATGCATAAGACAGGAATATGAAACGGTCTCCGACTCTCTGAAGGACTCTTGAAAATCTCCATTACTTCAGCATTGTATCGTCGAACCTCTCTAACCCAGGATTCCTTTACATCGTGCGCCACCAGGAGGTCCTTGACCTCCGTTTCCTCATCTCCATAGAGGACATTTTTCAGAGTTATTGTCCTATTTCCCTGATCAATATCTATTTTATCTCTCAGTTTCTTCGATAGTTGCTGTGGGTTCGGTACTTCAGATAGGGTGATTACCTTGGGAGGCGGCATTCTTTGCCGATATTGGAAGCCAAGGCCTGGTTGAGTGGGCTCAGCTGGCTTTATAAAGTCTTGAGCCTCCTGGCGGTTAAAGCCATTTTCGACGAGGGCATCAACAAGGTTCTGAGCCGCGTCCGCAAAATTCGAAGAAGAAACAAATGCATAAGCTTTGTTAAGATCCTCCACATTCCTTGGCTTACAGTACGGGAGGCGGAGGATGCGCCCAAGTATCTGCTCCACGGCGCCTGACGAACGTTGCTCAGCCACGGAACAAAGCACGTAAGCAAATGGGCAATCCCATCCTTCGCGCAGGGCTTGCACAGTAATCACATAACGGATTTCGCATTTCTCATCCCATAGATCTACATCTTCGAGGTCTTTATCCTCACCGGTCACCCGGGCGATTTGGTTCTTAGGAATGTGATGATCCTCAATAAGGCTTTTCTCGATAACACCCACGGTCAATGTTTCTTTCCCTTGCCGCCGAGGTTGTGCTTGTATCAGCATGATCGGGCGTATATAATCCCTCGTCTTTTGCAACTCGATGTCCGCTTTTTTCTCAAGATCAGACCGATGGGCAATTGCATCACTTAGAAGCCCCTGCCAGTTGGTCTGGGTCTCCAGGCGAATCGGAAGTTTGATCATGTTCTCCGCTTTCAATTCGGCTGCAGAAGCACTGTGTAAGACGTTGCTCGGGTTCTTTGAACTGTCTGGTGTGGCAGTGAATTCGATGATGGCGGATGGCCGGAATCTCGCTAACGTATCAAAAGACAGTTCAGTCCGTGCATTATGGGCTTCATCGACAATTACCAGTGGGCGATAGATACGCATAACATTTGCCAGAGAGTAAGCTAAAAGGCCGTCCTTATCCTGGTCAAGCTTCTCGATAATCTCGTTGGGAACGTCTTGAAAGTGGTGCTGCAATGCACCGGCAGCCTCATATACTTTGCGACCGTCTTGATCCTCCACCCGAAAAGCCTGCAATGTGGCGATAATAATCACCGTTGAATCGAGCAACACAGCTTGTTGTAAATAAAGGGCCTCCGCTAAGCTCAGCACTGTCACCCGGCCCAGTGTACCCTCCAAAGCCTGCCGATAAGCATGGTCCCGGTCCTTCAGTGCGTTCATTGTTTGATCTTTAATTGCGTTGGAGGGAACGAGCCACAGGACCAGTGAATTCTCCCTTTTGAGATATTCTTTGTTTGTTAAGGCTACCGAATGACAAGCCATTAAAGTTTTTCCGCCGCCGGTAGGCAACCGCAAACAAACGTAAGGGATATCAGCCAATTCGGATGGTTCTTTGATGGCTCGATAAGGAAGCCCTTGCCCCCAAAGTTCTTCCGTAACTTTGTAAAAAGCAAGTGATGAATCTTTTAGGTCATCGCATGCCCTAAGATACATCCGTAAAGACTCCAACGCCTTTTCCTGGTAAGCTTTCAGTTGCAGCATTAACGAACCTTTATTTCGTATGGGATTTGTCTAAAGATGATGTTCTCCCTTTTGAGCCGTGATGGACTGAGTCTGCAGGCGATCCCGTAAATCATCTTCGTCCCTTCACACTCAGGCAATTCTTCAAGAACCCTTTGTGTCAGGACATTACCTCCGTTCAGCCGCTTGTCTTTCAAAACACCATTGTATAGCAGAAAGACTGCCTTCCCTTTATGGATACCAATCAATGGACCGTCTCCTTTTGCCTGTTTGGGAAGCGGCTCACCGGTCTCGGTGAAAAACACATGCCTTGCAAGGTCAGAAAACGTAACGTCGGCATTAATTCTCCCATGTTCATCAAAACAAGCAGTCCCAAGTCTGCAATACCGGAATCCACTGCCCAAGCCTTCGACCATTTTTCCATTGGGCTTCTCATACCCGTTACAGACCCGCCTTAAGCGTTCGGCTGTCACATTGCTGCAAATCTTAGGATCCATTTCGACAAGGACAAAGCGTCGGTTATTATCGTCCGCCTTGTTCAGTAAAAGAACAGCGTGCCCGGTAGTGCCTGTCCCAGCGAACGAATCCAAAATAATGTCCTCAGTTCGGGTGGAGGCACGAATCAGTGATCGCACCAAAGAAAGGGGCTTGGGATAAGCGAACATTTTTGTTCCGAGGATTTCTTGGAGTAGCTTCCCACCTTCTTGATTCATGCCCGATGTAAGAATCGAGACATCGTATTCCGCTTGTTGGTTCTCAATTTCTCTTTCATTTATATTTGCAGATTCTATCCAGCTTGAGACGGGTTTAGGTTTAGCACTATTCGGATCGAAATAGGTCTTGTATCGTGGGCGTTGCATGTTGCCATCACTGTTATCCGGCCAGATTATCAAATCTGACTCGATGATTTTTTTCATGGTGTCTGGGAAAAATCTCCAAACTCGTTCGGGATTTGGCTGATAAACTCTGCCGGTTTTTGGGTTTGTAAGAGGATAGAATTGCCCCGGCCTCACATCTTTACCCATACCAACTGTTAAGTCGGTACTTGCATAATACCCACGGTCATCTTTATAAGGGTATCCCTCAACACCTTTCTGCAGGCCGTACAAAGAAACCTGCTTTGAATCACGGGCAAACACCAAAATATATTCATGGTCGATGGAGAGAGGGGTTCCACGCATTGCGGATGAACTCCGCCGCTTCCAGACAAGCGTTCCGAGGCAGTTGGTTAAGCCAAATATTTCATCCATCAGAAGGCGCAAATATCCCACCTCGTTTTCGTCAATACTTACAAATATAACGCCATCTCTCCTGAGAAACTGATGGAGCAGTGCGAGACGTGGATACATCATGCACAGCCACTTATCGTGCCGTGAAAGGTCCTCTGACTCCTTTCCAACGGTCTGTCCGAGCCACTTGCGGATCTCCGGACTATTAACATTATCGTTGTATATCCAGTTTTCGTCACCGGTATTGTACGGTGGGTCAATGTAGATGCACTTAATTTGTCCGGCATAGTAAGGGAGCAGGGCTTTGAGGGCAACAAGGTTATCTCCTTCGACAAGGAGATTGCCACTCCCGGGTTCTCCGACAGAAAGATCTGGGACCTCTTTCAATAGATGAAAGGGCACCTCGTTATGATGATTCACGACCGCCTTTTTCCCAATCCAGTCTAATG
>Ga0214473_10010717_pt1 | contig 10770 bp, 7 predicted proteins | sample RVTome_7_FD_203509 | JGI IMG/M metagenome (GOLD analysis project Ga0214473, IMG submission 203509) | Soil microbial communities from uranium-contaminated site in the Upper Colorado River Basin, Wyoming, United States - RVT98D197 | ecosystem: Environmental > Terrestrial > Soil > Contaminated >... | reverse complement strand
CATGGGAATCGTCAATCTCGTCTTCGGCCGGGTCGTCGACGTCATCCTTCTGCCTTTCCGGGGAACGTCCCCCTGGTTCGGGATGGCGGCCGTGTCCCTTCTGACGGCCCTGCTGATGCTCGAGGTTTACAAGCTCACTTCGAATCAGGCGGCGATCCGCGCGGCCAAGGACAGGATCAAGGCCCACCTCCTCGAGCTCCGGCTGTTCAAGGACAGCATGCCTATTACGCTCCGGGCCCAGGCGGCCATCCTCAAGGCCAACCTGAGCTACCTTGCCGCGAACCTCAAGCCCCTGCTGGTCATGATCGTTCCCCTCGTCCTCATCCTGGCCCAGCTCAGCCTCTGGTTCGACCGGGCGCCCCTCGAACCGGGCGAAGAGACGCTGGTCAAGGTCGGCCTCGAAGAGAACGCAGACCCGGTATCGCTCCCGATGGAACTCGAGACTTCTTCCGGACTGGAGATAACCTCCCCGGCCGTCCGCATCCCCGACGAGCACGAGGTCGCCTGGCGGCTCAAGGCGACCGCCGCGGGCCCCGGCCGTCTGACCCTGCAGGTCGGAGGCCTGACCCTGGTGAAAACGGTGTCCGTCGGAGGGAAGCCCCTGACCAAGGTTTCTCCGCTGGCCTCCCGCGGGTCGCTCTGGAAACAGGCCCTCTACCCCGGGGAACGGGCCCTCGCAGCCGGGACCCCGGTTCGTTCCATAGAGATCCTCTATCCGGCGAAAAGCCTGAGCGTCTTCGGCCTGCGCGTCCATTGGCTCGTCGCCTATCTCATCCTGTCCATCGCCTTCGGTTTCGCCTTCAAGGGCGTCCTCAAGGTCGAGATCTGATCCCCGGGACATGAAAGGGTTCTCATGAACATCGACGTCTTCAAAATGGAACGCATGCAGTCCCTCTGGGAAAACGTCGTCGACTACAACCTGTCCGAAAGCGGCGTCCATCCCCTGAACCTCAAGGAGCTCCTGACCCCCGCCGAGCTCGACTCCCTGGCCGAAGTCGAGATCGGCTATACCCAGACAAACGGCACGGCCGGCCTGCGCGAACAAATCGCCCGTCTCTACTCGGGAGTCGGGATCGAGCAGATCCTGGTCACGGCTCGTCGGAGGCCAATTTCCTGCTCATGTGGAGTCTCATCGAGCCCGGGGACGAAGTTCTCTTCGAACTCCCGAACTACATGCAGATGGGAGGGCTTCTCCGCGCGTTCGGGGCCAGGGTCAAGCCATTTTATCTCCGCGAGAGCTTCAGCTGGCAGCCCGACCTCGACGCCATGAAAAAGCTGGTCACCACGAAGACCAAGCTCATCGTCCTGACCAATCCCAACAACCCGACCGGATCCGTCCTCGACCCGGAGGTCATGAAGGGGATCGTCGACCTCGCGGCGGGCGTCGGAGCTTGGATCCTCGCCGACGAGGTCTACCAAGGGGCCGAACTCTCCGGCGTCCAGACGCCGAGCTTCTGGGGGGCCTGGGAGAAGACGCTCGTCGTCAACGGGCTGTCCAAGGCCTACGGCCTGCCGGGCCTGAGGATCGGCTGGATCGTCGGCCCGGAGGAGGTCGTCAAAAAGACATGGCCCTATCACGATTACACGACGATCTCCCCCTCCGCCCTGAGCGACCGGCTGGCCACGCTCACCTTGGCCCCGGCGACCCGGGAGCGCGTCCTCCAGAGGACGCGGGGCATCCTCAATGCCAACTTCCCCGTCCTCGAGACGTGGCTCAAGGACCACGAGGGACTGTTCAGCTTCCGGCCGCCCAAGGCCGGGGCCATCTGTTTCGCCCGATACGACCTGAAGGTCAACTCGACCGAACTCGTCGAGCGGCTGATCAGGGAAAAAAGCGTCCTCCTCGTCCCCGGCGACCACTTCGAGATGGATGGCTACCTCCGCTTCGGCTACGGCCCCGAGAAAGGTTATCTCCTGCGGGCCCTGGGGCGGGTCGAAGAAATACTTAAAAAAATCCGCTAAACGTGGTAGAATCTTGAATCCATTCCCCCGGGGAATGAGTTATAAGCCATAGGACCAAAGGAGGCCACTATGAACAGAGTCCGAACAATCGCCCCCCTCGTCATTCTTTTCATCCTGGTCGTCGCCGGCGTCTCTTACGCCCAGCAGGCGTCCAAGATCGCCATCATCAACTCCCAGAAGGCGTTCGAAACCTCCGTGGAAGGCAGGAAAGTCTTGGGCCAGATGCAGGACCGCGAGAACAAGATCAAGGCGGACCTCCAGAAGCTCGACGACTCCATCCGTCTGCTCGACAACAAACTGAGCACGGGCCGGCTGACCATGACCAACGAAGCCATTTTAGGCATCCAGGCCGACATCGACAAGAAGACGACGGAACGGAAGAGGTACGAGGAGGACGCCGCGCGCGAGGCCTCGCAGTTCGCCCAAAACCTCGCTCAGAAGATCCGCGTGGAGATGGTCGCGGTCATCGAAGCCCTGGCCAAGGAGCGGGGCCTCGAGCTCGTCCTCGACGCGCAACAGAGCGGTGTCGTCACCTTCAGCCCGACGGTCGATATCACCGACGAAGTCATCCGCCGCTACGACCAGAGCAAGGCGGCCACCCCTCCCGTCAAGAAGTAACCCCCCAGACTCGGAACGAATCCCGGAGAGAAAGGGATGGGCCCTTTCTCTCCGGTTTATTTTACTTCAACTTCAGCGTCACTTCCCCCTTGCCGTACCCTTCGGGCCCCGATGGGAACTCGACGGTGAGGGTGCGGCCATCGAACTTGGCCGCCATAGGCTGATCATGCCGCTTACCGTTGATGTCTTCAAATGAGAAGGTCACCGAATCGACCCGCTCGCCGTTGAGAACCTCGAGCGCATAGGTTTCCCCCCACAGCCCTTCGAGGCTCAGCTGGAGGTCGTGGCCGCTAAGGGTCGAGCGGACAAGACGCAACCCCCGGCTGAGGTCCCCCGTTATCGTCGGCACGTCGGGAGGGATGACCTCCGGGGCCGGAACGAACTTCAGCTCGACCGTGTCGTCGCCTGAAAGGGCGAATTCGGCACGTGGCCGGACCGCCTGGGCGGACGGCCGCTCGTCGGCGGCGCAAACGAGGGGAGCGCCGTTGCGGGTCGCGGCCAGGACCTTGGTCCCGAGCCCGAAGGCCGGCTCGAAGACAAAATGGAAACCCGCCGCCTTCTCCGACTTGATCCGAAGCGTGACGCGGTCTTTCGCCCGAGTGTATTCCAACGAAAAACGCGCCTCCCCGACTTTCCCATTCGTGATGGAGACCGACGTCCAGTCGGCCGGAAAGCCCGGCCGGAAGGAGATCTTTCCGTTCAAAGCGTCGCCATCGAGGCCGAGGAGGCCGCGGACGAGCGGCAGAACGACGCCAGTGCTGGAGAAACCCTGATGCGCGACCCCCTCCTGAGGCCAGGAGTTCTGGGCACCCGAGAACAGCTCCATGATCGTTCCCAGGGCGTTGTCGGTGGTGTGCCGGGCGTTAGCCATGAGGACCTGGTAGCCCTGGGGAAGATAATCATAGTCGAATAGGGCTGCGGCCACCCAGCCGGACAGGAAGGGCCAGCAGGCGCCGTAGTTGTAGTTCAGGGGTTCGTATAGGGGACTCTGACTGGAGAGCATCCTGACGCCCCAGTCGGTCGTCAGGTCGGCCCGGTTCATCCGGGCGAGGGTCCGGCGGCCGCGCTCGAAATCGCCCAGGCCCCAAGCCAGACCGACGGCGCTCCACGGCGTCAGTTCCGCGACCAGGCGCCCGTCCTTGTTGAAGGCGTAGGAATATTGTCCGTTCGCCTCGTCCCAGAATTTTTCGTTCCAAGCCCGGGCGGAGAGGCCGGCGAGATCGCCGGCCTTCTTGGCGGCGGCCTTGTCCCCCACCGCCGCGGCCAGGGCCTTCATGGCCATGTTCGCCCGGACGCAGACGGAGCCGAGATAGATGTCGGTCTGGATGCCGGTCAGCGATCCGAATTCGAGGGCGCCGAGCCCCGCCTTGCCATTGTCCATGAGCCCGTCGCCGTCGCCGTCCGTCGCCAGCGACCATTCGTAGGCTTTGAGGAGCGAAGGCCAGCTCGCCTTCAGAAACGCGAGGTCGCCCGTCGCCCGGATATAGTCTTCCATGGCGACGATGTAATATGGCGACGTGTCGCCGTGGATGTAGCCGTAGGGATAATCCTCCCACCAGCGGAGATAGCCGGCGGCTTGGGACAGTTCGTGGGCCATCTTGCCGTCCTTGCGCTGCCATTTTTGGGTGAAAGCGAGCCCGTCGCGCGAAGCGGTGGTATTTCCGAAGCTGTTGAAAGATAACGAATTAAGATAAGCGTCGGTGCCGAAAAACCAGCCGAACCCGGGCCGGCCACCTGTTCCGGAAGACCCCAGCCCGGCAACGAGCCCCCGGCCCAGGTCGGGGTTGTCGACGATAAGGCCGTCCAGGGCGACCTTGGCCCACTCGAAGGCCAAGTCGAGCCGGCGCACGGGTGTCCGGATGCCGAGCGTCGAGCGCTTCAACCCCTCAAAATAATCGACCGCCCGCCGATACCTTTTTTCCGGGTCGGCGGCCATGTCCTGATAGACCTTCTTGACATCGTCCCGAACACCCTTGCCTCCGGCGACGACGACAGGGATGAAGCGGCCGACGACGGTTTTGGGATCGGCGATCTCGATCTTGAACTGGTTTGGGACGTCGGAGAGCATATGGGCGGGCGTGTAGGAAATGCCCCTGGCCGCGGGCGAACCTAGGTAGCCGTGGTTTTTCCGGGTCGGTTCCGAGATGAGATAAGCTTTGAGGCCGTCATCCCAGTAGGCGTATTGGCCGCCGAGCCCGGCCGGCCACATCGGCTGGAGGACGGGGATGAAGCTGCAGACGACGGACAGCGGCTCCGTGGAATCGACGTCGAGGAGGATGACTGCGCCGGGCTCTTCGACCGGCGCGATGAAGTGGGCTTTCACGGTGAAGGATTGATACGTGTAGGTCAGGGTGGTCACGGCCGGCTGGACGGAGACGAAGCGGACGATGTCCCGGCCCTGGATGGGGACGGTGCTCGTTCCCAATAAAAAGGAGAGCTCGAAACTGCGAATGAGTTTGAGGGGGTAGGCCCAGGCCTCGAATGCGCCGCTCTCATAGCCGAGCAGGGCGAATTTCCTCCCGACCTTGTCGAACGGCGTCTGGGGCTGGGCGGCCCGGCGAAGCTCGATCGGGCTCGGCTCGATCTTGAATCCAGGGACCGACCCCTCAGCGGGTTTGATTTCTTGAGAGACGGCCGGCGCTGCAACGGAAAGGCCTTCGGCAAAAAAGGCGATGAATATAGCCGCGGCTATAAGAACCCACGTTCGCGCAGTGATCTTCATGTTGCCCTCCGCGCGGGAAAATCGACCCCGGGGCTGGTCTGGCTCTATCTTAACCCAAGCCCGCGCGGAATCACAAAGGCTTTCATGTGGACCGCGCCGCCGCGATCATGGCCTTGAGGTTTTCGGAAGGGGTTTCGGCCGGAATGGCGCATCCGGCGTTGAGGATGAATCGGGATGTCCCGGCGAAGACTTCGAGGAGCTCCCGCGTCTTTTGCTCAACCAGCGCGGCCGTTCCCAGGGCGAGGACTCCGCTCGGGTCGATATTGCCGATGAAGGTCGTCTTGCCGTCGAGCCGTTCGCGGGCCAGCCGCATGTCCGTCTTGTAATCGAGCTCCAGGCCGTCGGCGCCCATCGTGGCCATGTCGCCGAGGATGAGGTCGGTCCTGCCGCAGATGTGGAGGATATACGGCCGGCCGAGGCGATGCGATTCCGCCGCGATTTTTGTCTCAAACGGCTGGGCGAACGTCCTGTACATCCGGGGCGAAATCATGTCGGGCCCGGCCGGGCTGTCGCCGTTGGACAATATGTCCGCGCCGGCTTGGGTCATGAGCCCCAGGAACTGCTTTGTGACCCCCGTCGCATACTCCAAGAGCTCGAGGACAAGCTCCTCGGGGCCTTCGACGAGGTCTGTCATCCAGCCGGCCAGGCCGCGGATGAGGCCGGCCAGGGAAAAGGGGCACTGGTCGCAGTTGCCGCGGACGGCGATCTCGCCCTTGAACGTATCCTTGAGAATCGCCACAGCTTCGATGGCCGCCCGGACCTCGAAATAGTCCTCCACCCGGACTGGCTTGAGCTTGGGGACGTCGGCGAGGCTGCCGAGGAGACCCTGATGGGCCCTGGCCGGCATATCGTCCGGGAAATCGACGGGCACACCGACGGACCCGGCGAGCATGACCGTGTCGACGTCGACGACAACGCCGTCATAGCCGTACGTTTCGACGGCCTGGATGAACGACCGGGCGATGGCCTTGCCGCTGCGGCGGAATTCAGCCATCGACACGCCGGCCTCTCGCGCCGCCATCAGGAAATTATGGAGCATGACCGGGACGTGGTCTGTCGGCTCTCCCCGAAGGGCGGCGATGATCCGCTCCCTGCCGTTCACAACTCTTTCCCCTACCGCCCGGCCTCTCCGAAGGACAGCCGGATACGAACGACCTCGGGACGGCTGCCGGTCCTCACGGGAGGGCCCCATGTCCCGACGCCGCTCGTCACGTAATACTGGGTATCCCCCTTCCGGAGATAGCCCCAGTTGAGCTCCCAGACCATCCGGTTGACGATGTCGAGCGGAAATATTTGTCCGGCGTGGGTATGGCCCGAAAGCTGGAGGTCGACGCCGGCCCGACTCGCTTCGTCGAGGTGGGCCGGCTGGTGGTCGAGGAGGATGATGGGCAGCCGGTCGTCGAAGCCGTGTTTGGCCAGGATCTCCCGGATGGGGAATCGTGGCTCCCGTGGCCTGAGGGAGCTCGGGTCCCTTCTGCCGACAAGGACCAAGGCGCCGGCCACGCTGATGGCCTCGTCTTCGAGGACCTTGATGCCGCAGGCGCGCAGAAAGGCCAGGTTTCTCTCGAGCCCGCTATAGAATTCATGGTTTCCGTAGACGGCGAAAACGCCCAGGGGCGCCCGGAGCTGCTTCATGATCTCGCTGAATTCCGCCTCGTCCTTCGCCGTGACCGTTTCGTCGACGATGTCGCCGGGCAGGAAAATGACGTCCGCGCCGAGGGCGTTGATCCTCTCGACGACTTTTTCGAGCCTCGGCCGTCGGACGAGCGTCCCCAGGTGAAGGTCCGAGGCCACGACAATGGTCAAGCGCTCCCTCCCCCCGGCCATTTTGGGGATGTCCAAATTGAGTTCGACGGTCCGGGGCCGGACGGCGTTATACGCTCCCCACGCGATCGTCAGAGCGGTAGCGCCGGCCGCGACAAGGAACAGGACGAGACTCGTCTGCCCGGGGCGCGCGGAGACCGGTTTCGGAATGAAACGAACGAAGTGATTGACGAAGCGGACGATGTCGACCAGGACGACGGCGAGGAAGCCGTAGAGCATCACGACCATGTGGAAGGAACCAACCATGATGAAGGGCGACGAGAGGGAATTCCTGCCGAGGGCCATGAGGACCCGGCCGAGGGGATAGGCCAGGGTCATGGCGATGAACGCGGCCATGAAAATAGCTTTCGCCATGGGGTATCCTCCGAGCGCCTGCGCGCCGCGGCGGACGACGTAGAAATTGACAAGTCCGTAGATGGCTATGGCCACGGCGAGAAAAACGAACATTTTCCGGCTCCTCACTCCCGTTCTATCCCGTTGTAGGTCACGACCTCCTCGAAAGTCTTTCGCGGCGATTCGCGGGTGGGCCTCTTTTCGGCGTAGCCGACGGCCATCATGGCCACGACCTTGAATTTCCGGGGAATCTCCAGGACTTTGCGCACCCGGCGGTAATTGAACCAGCCCATCCAGCATGTCGCCAGGCCGAACTCTTCGGCCTGCAAGACGATGTGCTCGCCGGCGATGCCCATGTCGATGAAATGGTAGGAAATGTTCTGAAGACGGCCGCCGAGGTGATGGGTGACGAACCCGCGTTTGGCCAGCAGGACGATGAGGACCGGGGCCCGGGCGGCGAACTTCGACCGGGAGTAGATGCCGGAGAAGGCCGCGGCCGCGAGCCGGTCCTTGAGCTCGGGGTCGTCGATGACGACGAAGTGCCAGGGCTGGGCGTTGTTGGCCGACGGCGCCAGCCGGGCCGCCTCGAGGCAGGACCTGATTTTTTCCGGGTCCACCGGCGTCGGAAGAAAGCGGCGGATGCTCCGCCGGCCGCGCAGGATTTTCTGGAAGGCCGTAACCTCTGCGGCAGCTCGTTCTTCGATCATGTTATTCACCTGATGAGATGGAGCTCCGTCTGGCGCTTGTCCAGGAAATAGATCCCGGCCTTGGTGAAAGCCGCGTCCTGTTCGAGGGCGGCCTGAACCTCCTGGTTGTCCCATTCGGGGACGGCCGCGCGGACGTTGAGCTCGATCGAATAGACGGTATCGAAAAAAAGCGGATAGTCGCCGGCCCCCGGCACTCCCCCCTGCTGATCCCACAGGCCGATCGTCGGGCCGGCCGCGTGCCCGTGGACGCCCAGGGGGTGGGTGTAGATACTCGGTTTCAAACCCTCGTCCTTGGCCCGCTTGAGCGCCGCGGCGAGGACCTGGTTTCCGGTGAGGCCTTCCTTCATTTCTCCCAAAAGAATGTCCTGAAGGCGGTTGCCCTGGGCCAGGGCGTCTTTCAATCCCTGGGGGGCATCGGTTTCGCCGACCTGCAGGACATAGGCGTGCTGCTGGGTATCCGTGTTGAGCCGAAGGTAATTGATACCGAAATCGCAATGCAGCAGGTCTCCCCGGTGGATGACCGGACTGTCCTTATAGGGGCTCGACTTGGGGCGTTGGATCGAGATGGAAGGGTCGAACCAGGTCGTCTGGCCGAGCGCGCGGAGCTTCTCCCACATCCACCACTCGACGTCGTTCGTCGTCGTGACCCCCGGCGTGATGACCTTCGAGGAGAACGCTTCGGCGATGATAGCGTGGGCGATCGCAGCGATATGATGGTAGACCTCGAGCTCACCGGGCAGGCGCCGTTCGAGCCAGCCCACAGCCAGCCGTTCCGCGCCGACGAGTCTTTTCGAGTATTCCGGGCCGAGGGCCTGGAGGAGGAGCTTTTTCTTGGAGGCGGCGAGGCCGTCGCCGAAAGCGAACACTTCCGCTTCGTTGATCCCGATCCGCTTGGGGTCGCGCTCCCTGACGGCGTTGCCCAGGGCCCGCCATTGGTCCTCCTGGCCCGCCTTCCAGACGGTCGGGTAGAGAGTGCCGATCCCGTACCGGCTGACGGAGAACCTCTCGACGCCCTTCTCCCCTCCCCTGTCGAAACAGACGAGAATGCTCAGCCGCCGGGCCGAGAGGCTGGAGAAAGGCACGAGTGAAAGGTAGACCGGGTCCTCGTTATATTCTTCGCATATGATGAGCCACATGTCGAGCTTCTCCCGCCTCATGAGCTCGGGCAGGATCTTCTCCAGGCGGACGGAGAGCCAGCCGTCGTAGACCGCAGCCTGTTCCTTAAGGCTCAGGACGGCGGGGATTTCGCCGCCTCTCGCGATGGGCGCTAAACACGCCAGAGCCAGGATCCCGATGAGAACGCTCAAGATATTTCGACGCATGTCCCTTTCTCCTTTCGTTTCCATGAGCCGCACGACAGCGCCAGTTCCTAAGAATTATACTCAAACGGCCGGTTGCCGCAAGGATAGGCCGCCTGCGGCTGTTGGACGCCACACGGGCCGTGATGGGGATCATCTGGAGCCCCCGTAGCGGAGGGGGACCGGCAGGGAGCGAATTCCGAGGAGCGACCGGCAGAAGTGCGGCGGAGCTACCCGGAGTCGCACTTCTGGTAAGTATCAGGAACGAGTTTCCAGTTTTGCATTCGGGGGAACCGCCGGGACTGGTTCCCGGGGGTCCGGGGGAAATAGGTGGTTCCCGTCATAGCCAAAACGGGTGGCGTTTTGACGTTGACCGCCTCTCGGCGTTTCCGGTATGATATCAGAAACATCATGGCGACGAGAACGCGGGACTTCTACGAGATCCAGAAACGCCAGCGGCAGAGGAGCCTCTTTCTCTTTGCCATCGTCCTCCTCTTCCATTTCGCCGCCATCGGCTTGATCACCCTGGCTTTTTTCGCCAGCTTCGGTCTCGTCTTGAACAGGGCCGTGCTCGCCTCGTCGTCCTTCTGGCCCCGCTTCCTCCTCTTCGACCTGGCCGCCGCGGTCATCGTTTCCGTCCTCCACTTCCAGGACGCTCGGAAGAACGGCCCCCGCTTCATCCTCCGCCGGCTCCAGGCGGCCACGCCCGACGCGGCGGACCGCTACCACATGCAGTTCCTCAACACCGTGGACGAGATCCGCATCGCCGCCGGCCTGCCGCGCGTCAACGCCTACGTCCTGCCGTCCTTCGCCGTCAACTCCCTCGCCGTCATCGAGGAGGACGGCACGCCGGCCATCGCCGTCACCGAGGGCCTGCTCGCCGAGGGGACGAGGGACGAGCTCCAGGCCGTCGCCGCCCACGAGCTGGCCCACATCGCCCGGGGCGACGCCTTCTACCTGACGCTCGTCTGCTCGCTGGCCAACCTCTTCGAGAAATTCAAGGACGCCCTCAAGCCCGAGCCGGACGACCGGGCGGACTACGGCGAGCGGCGCGGAAGCGGCGGCTTCCCGCCCGTCCTCTTCTACGTCGCGGTGGCCCTGTCGGCCCTGGTCATGCGCCTGCTCAGCATGCTCGTCAGCCGGGAGCGGGAGCTCCTGGCCGACGCCGCGGCCGTCGAACTCAGCCGGGCTCCCGAGTCACTCGCCAGGATCATCTACAAGGCCCAGGTCAAGAATTCGTTCGTCGGCGATTTCACGCTGAGCTACGCCCCCCTCTTCATCGTCCGGCCCGACTCACGGGACACGC
>Ga0214473_10010716_pt1 | contig 10770 bp, 5 predicted proteins | sample RVTome_7_FD_203509 | JGI IMG/M metagenome (GOLD analysis project Ga0214473, IMG submission 203509) | Soil microbial communities from uranium-contaminated site in the Upper Colorado River Basin, Wyoming, United States - RVT98D197 | ecosystem: Environmental > Terrestrial > Soil > Contaminated >... | reverse complement strand
CAGCGAGAAAAGCTGGACCTGGGTGCGGCCGCTTCCGGGGAACAAGAAGTGCCTGTTCACCATGGGCTGGCTGGGCGGCGGCGACGAGCGGCTGTGGATCTTCGACCCGGACAAGGACCTGCGCAGCGGCAAGGCCTTCCAGCCCGTTGCCTACATCGGGGCGACGTTCCACTCCGTGGCCTATGACGGGAAGGATCGGGTGTACTACGTGCAGTGGCGGGACCTGAACGACGCGCGCACCCACTACACGGAAGCCACGCGGGACTACGTGCGGGAAGACATCCGCTTCGATGACCAGCTGCACCTGCGCAGCGTCAGCATCGATTCCGGCGCCGGCGGCCGCATCGTTGACCACGGAAGAATCGTCGATCAGGACAACCGGCACTTGACCATGGTCGAGTCAATGGCCGCGGACGACAAGGGCAACGTCTTCATGCACGGCAGCTGGGACGCCCGCTCGCCGGAAGAGGCCAGCTACGCCTACATCTGGAAGGAACTACTGGAATACCTGAGCGATCTCGGGTTTTCCAACGTTCGCAAGACTCTGCAGGTGCCGCAGGACCGCGTCCACAAACTGCTGCACCGAGGGCAGTTTTTCTCTCACGCCAACGTGCGCTGAGGGTTCCGGGAGCTACGTAACCTCGATACGACGCGCTCCGCGACCTGTACGAGGGGATAGAAAAAAGGCAGCAGAGTATTCTGCTGCCCGTAGGATCCTGCTCTCCTTGGAACTTTGAGGAGCTCCGTTCGACTCTGTTTGATCTCCGCAGGGGGAACAACATACTACAGGGAGCCCCGGGAGTGAGATGCTGCCCTCGATCAGGGCCGGGGTGGCACTGATCCGGCTGATGCGGCAGGGCCGGGCCGGCGGCCTAACGCTGCGGCAGATCGCCGGCCAGCTCAACGAGCGCCTGGTCCCCAACAAAGACGGCGGGACCTGGCAGGCCAACACGATGCGGCTGATCGCTCCCGTGAAGAAGGCCTATCCCGGGGGCTCTGGCGTGACAGTCGCCCCGCTCTAAGCGAGCGTAATTTTCGGAACTGCACGCTCCGGAAAGGATTGGGTGCGGGCCGGGTGCCGGAGCAATCCTGGCGGACGTTGACAACGCCACGCGATGCCATAGAATGGCGGATAGAGGACGATCGAGAGTGAAACGACCTGCCGCCTTGCTGTTAGCAGTCCTCGCCTTGGCCTCGTGCGGGAGCGATCGCTTGAATTACAAGGACCAGTTGCGGGAAATCCTGGACACCAGCAAGAGCCCCTTCGAGATGAAGGAGCGGCTGCTGGAGTTGGACCAGGGCGTGCCGGACAAGGCGGTGATCAAGCTGAATCTGGGAATCCTGTGCCTCACCCTCGGGCAGGTGGACGAAGCCGGCGTGTACCTGGGCCGGGCCCACGAGCTGAAGAGGGCCAGGCTGACCGGCGAGGAGCGGTATCTCCTGCTGTCCGGATTGGCGGAATACTCCTACAAGCGCGAACGCTTCGAGGAGGCTCAGGCCTTTGCGCAGCAAGCCCTGCAGATCGACGGCCAAGACAAGCTGGGCGACAGGCTGATCATTGCCCGCGTCCACTACAAGCGACGGGAACTGGATAAGGCCTACGAGTCGTTTCGGCAGGCGTGGACCGACAACCGGAAGCTCATGAACAAGGAGGACCACGATGTCTTCTTTGTCCTGCTATTGAATGCGAAAGAGTGGACGGAAGCCTACCAGGTGGTTCAGGCATACGTGGAAAAGTTCGGTTACGAATACGGGCTGGGGGTCAAGACTTCCGCACTGCTGGAGAAGACGGGGAGGATCAATTCGAGCATCCTGGCGGCGTTTACCGATTTGCGGTACGGCCAGTTCCGGGGGATGATCAGCCCGGAGACGGTCAGGAAGAACCTGGAGGAGCTTGGCCGCCAGCTTCAATCCTCCGCGTGGACCCATCAGAACCGGGGCGAGCGGGTCCTGGCGGGACTCCGGTACGTGCTGGACGAACGGTGGGGAGAGGCGGGAAAGATTTTTCAGGAGATCGGCCCGGACACCGATCAAAGCTCACCCCTGGTGCGACTGTGGTTCCTGGTGGTTCGGCTGGAGAACGGGGACGCCGAGGCGCTGGTCGAAGCGCTGGCTGCCTATTCCAACGAGGAATCCTTCTTTCGGGGATTTCCCGAGTACTACTACCGGTGGGGGAGGGCGCTGAAGCGCCGGCAGACCGGCTACTCGCTGTCGAGAGCGAAGCCTGTGCTGGAAAACGCGGTTTACTCCGCTCGCGGAACCTCGTACGGCCTGGAATCCAGGCGGGAGCTGGGCCGGCTCATGGGCCTCGCCCCGGCGGACAGCGAACGGGTGCTCGTGGGCTACGAGCTCAAAGAGCTGGCGGAAAAGTACCGCGGTACCCGGGAGCTGCAGTACATCGAGCCGATGCTGCAGGCCCTCCGGATCGGGAACAACGACTACACCACCCTCACCGAAGAGGCTCTCCGGGCACTGGCGGCTGATTCCTTTGACCTGCGGACCTACCTGCTGCGTCGAAGGGAGGAATCCGAGGGCAACCTCAAGCTGCGCCTGGAAAATGTGCTCAACTGAAGCAGAACCGGCAGGAACAGCAGCGACGCGAGCACCGCTGCGGTGACTCCGAAGATGATGACGAAGGCCAGCGTCCCCGAAAAGCCGGTAACCCCCCCGGCCGCGATCAAAAGTGGTACGGAGCCGATGACGGTCGTCCCGGAGGTCAGCACCAGCGGCTTCAGCCGTCCGAACATGGCCTTGAGGATCCCCTGGTTCGCTTCCTTCTCGCCGGCTCTTGCCGCCTGGTAGCCGTCGTAAATCAGGATGGAGTTGTTTACGGCCATGCCGGAGAGGATGATGCACCCGATGATCACCGAAAGCTCCAGGGCGGTCCCGAATACGGCCAGCAGCACGGCGGGAACTCCAACGGAAAGTGGAACGATGCTCAGGATGAGAAGAGGGGCCTGGAAGCTTTCGGTTTGCACCGCGATCACCACGTAGACCAGGAAGATGGCCACGAGGAACAGCAGCCACACGAATCGGAACCGTTTCTGGGTTTCCCTGAGATCCTGGTCGAGAACGAACCCGTAGCCGATCGGCAGGTGTGCTCGCTCCACGGCGGCTCGGATGCGCTGGGTCAGGAGCTCCAGGTCCTGCACGGTCACCGTGACGGAGAAGAAGATCGCGTTCTGGCGATTGAGGCGGTACAGGCGCGCAGGCTCCACGCCCGCCTGCAGCGAGCCCAGTTGGGCGAGCCTGACGGTCCCCCCCCCGCCGGAGCTGACCGGAAGGAAAGTCAAATCCTCCCTGCCCAGCCGGCGCCGATTCTCCCCGAAGACTCTCAGGTCCAGCTCCCGGCCCTCCTGGATCCACTTCAGGGCAACCGGTCCCTGCACGTTCCACCGCAGCGCCGAAGCGACCTCGGAAAGGGTCAGCTTGCTGCCGAACAGCCTTTCCATGTCCGGCCGAAAGATCAAAGCCGGCGGGTCCTCCTTGAAGTGCAGCACCCCGTCCGTGACCCAATCCTGCGCGACAAGATCCTGCACCAGGCTCCTGGCCAGGGTTTTCAATGCCCGGTGGTCGTAGCCGGTAACGGCGCATTCCAACCGGGCTCCTTCCCGCGGGGAAGGCTCATCGAAAAACAGGAATCCCTGAGGAACTGACGGAGCCTTTTCCTTCATGTACCGCATCAGGGAGGACTCGTCGATGCGCGAGGGGAGGTACTCCACGCTGAGCTCCGCTTTTCCCCGTTTGGCCTGGCTCTGCACGCGGGTGATGAAGGGAGCGTCGAGGAGGGTCTGCACGAAAGCCGTGGTGCGGCTGTCGACCGTTCCGAGGTTGGTGCCGCTGGGAAACTCCAATTGCGCGAACAGCACCGTATCGCGCTCGGAAAAGGAGAGCTTCTTGGGGGCCAGGACGAAGGCCAGGACGCAGCCGGCGAGCGCCAGGCCATACCCGGCAAGGAACGGCAGCGGGCGCAGCAGGGATCGGCGCACATACCTCGCGTAGAGGGTCTTCAGTTCGGCCAAGAGCCGGGGCGCCGGGGGCTTTCCGCTTGCCCGGATGGCTCCCGACAGGAAGAACGGCGGCAGAAAGAGGAAATTGAGAATCAGGGCGACGATCAGCATGACGGAGATGGCCAGGGATATGGAGCGGATCCCGGGGGCGGCGGACTCCATGGCGTACAGGGGCAGGAACACGATCAGGGTGGTGACGGTGGAGGAGAGCAGCGGCGCGAACAACCGCCGCACGGGCCAGGGGGGTGACTGCGTCATGGCGTGGGAGATAACCAGGGAGATGTCGATGATCAGCCCGTTTCCCACGGCCATGCCCACCAGGATGTGCCGGTCGATGGAGACCCCCAGGGCGGTCAGCACGGCGGCGCTCAGATACACCACCAGGGGAAACTCCAGGGAGAGCAGGAGGACCAGGCGGAGATTGGGCAGAAGCAGCAGGAGAAAGACCGTGAGGGAAAGGATTCCGATGCCGATGGCCACGGCCACCTCCCGGAGTCCCTCTTCCATCCGGACTCCCTGGTCGTAGATGGTGCTCACCTCGTAGCCTGCCTGCCGAAAAGAACGGATCGTGTTTCGGATGGTGCGCGACAGCAGGATCAGGTTCGCCTTGCCGCCGCCGTACACGTAGGCCACGACCCGCTGGCTGCCGTCCACCCTGCTGACCGACTCCGGGTAGCGATGGGTGTAGGAGACGGAGGCAATCTCACCGAGTTGGATGCTTCCGCCCCCGGGGGTCGGCAGGCGCAGGCCGCGGATCGCTTCCAGGGATTCGAATCTCCCCGTCAGGGTCACCGGGTAGTCGAAACGCTGTTGCCGCAGGCTGCCGAGAGGAACGAACAGGTGTTGGGACTGCAGCGCCGAGGCAACCGAGGGCGGGGTGATGTCGTACGAAGAGGCTTTTCCGGGCGCCACCTCGATCTGTATTTCTTGCAGGCCGCCCCCGCCGATCTCGATCTCGCCGGTGCCGGGAATCCGCTGGAGCTCCGGCTTCAGTTCCTTCTCGATCAGGTCCCGCAGCCGGGAGTTGTCGATCAGGGTCGAGGAGAACGCCGCGATGAACACCGGTCGATGCGACCGGGAGGAGGAGACGATCTGGGGTTTCTGGGCCGACCGGGGGAAGCGGGCCTGGGCCCGGCTCACGCGGTCCCTCAGGGCGAGGTAGAAGCGGGCCGGGTCGACCTCGCCGTGCAGCCGCAGGATGACCCTCGACTGCCCGAACTCGCTGGCGCTGCGGATCTCGCGGATGCCGGGAAGATCGGCGACCAGGTTCTCCAGCGGGATGGTGATGCTCTGCTCGATTTCTTCGGCATTCACTCCGTAGTGGTAGGTGATGACGCTGTACGTGCCGGCGGCGTCCACGCTGGAACCGAAGCGGGCGTTGCGCAGGAGGAAGGCGGATACGCAAACGATCGTCAGGAACAGCAGGGTGAGGGATCTGGTCTTGCCATACAGCGCGCTCACCGCGGCCTCCGGCGCCATCCGGCCTTGAAATAGAGGTGGAAGATCCAGGGATAGACCAAGAGGCTCACGGCGGTGGTCGTGGTGAGTCCCCCGATGATGCTCAGAGCCATGCCGCTCTGCCCGTTGTCGCCCCCCAGGTTCAGGGCCACCGGAACCAGAGCCAGCACCGTCGTGAAATGGGTGATGAGCACCGGCCGCAGGCGCGATTCGGTTCCCCGGTAGATGCTGAACAGGGGATTGCCTGTCCCGGGCTGGCGGGCCCGGATGTGGACGTACAGGACGATCGCGTTGTTCACCGACAGGCCGAGAACCACCAGCACGCTGAGAAGGCCGTTGAGGTTGAGGGTCTGCCCGAAAAGGCGCAGCGCGCCGATCGCCCCGGACACCCCCACCGGCAGCAGGAGCAGAAACACCAGCGGGAGGTAGAAGCTCTCGAACTGCGCCCCCAGCAGGGCGTATAGGAGGAACGCGGCCAGCGCCATCAGGAGCAGGATGGGCCGGAGCTGGCTCTCCCAGGTTTCCCGGTCGATGTCCACGATCGCCCGCCTGCCGGTCATCCGGGTGAGTAGCCGCGCGTCCCCCCTGGGCGCCTGGAGGCGGAAGGCGTCCTGCCTTCCGGAGCGGAACAGCAGGGAGGGGATGCCCGTGCGCCGGATCTGTACCACGTCCGAAAGCCGGATCTTCTGGCCGTTTTCCAGAAGCACGACCAGGCGTCCCAGGTCGGCCACATTGTCCCGGTAGGTCTCGGCCAGCCGGACGATGATCGGGATGTTCCTGCCGTCGTCCTTGTAGAGGCCGGCCACGCTGCCGTGAATCGCGCCGGAGCCGAACCGGGACAGCGCCGCCAGGGACAAGCCGTAGGAGGACAGCGCTTCCCGGTCGGGAAGGAGGTGGACCTGGGGCTTCTCCCCTTTCGGGTACACCGTTATCCCCTGCCCCTCCTCCTCCCGGAGCAGCTCCTGCAGGGAGGACTCCAGCATCTGCCGGTTGCTCCCGCGGATCTCGAAGGTTCTGGTCTGCTCTCGAAGGTCAAGAACGCCCAGCAGGGGGTTGTCGATCCTGCGGACGTCCCACTGCGCGGCGGCATCCTGAAGCAGTCTTTCCAGATCCGCCCGGAATCTCTCCAGAGGTTGATCCCGGCCTCGGGCGCTCAGCCCAATTTCCACCTCCAGGCTCTCCCCGCTTCCTTCGCTGGCGGCGACGTAGTACGGATCCAGGGGATCCCCGCCGGCGCGGATGACCGTGTCCCGTATCCAGGGGAGTGCGGACAGGTGGCGGTGCAGGTCAGCCGCGAAGAAGTGCAGGTAGTCCATGCCGGTGCCGGGGGCGAAGCGGACGGTGAGGACGGCACGGTCGGGCACCGGCGCCTGCAGCCAGGAGGTTCCGATCGTCCTCAGGGAGAAGTACCCGCCCGCCAGCAGGACCGCCACGAACAGGGCGTAGAGCACGGGACGGCGCAGCAGCAGGCGCAGCAGCCGCCGGAGGCCCGGGCTTTGCTTCCCCCGGTCCCCCGACGGGTCGGCGGTCCCGAAGTAGCGATACAGGACCGGCACCAGGGTCACGGCGAAGAGCAGCGAAAACCCGAGGGACAGACAGACCGCGGCGGCCAGATCGCCGAACAGGTCGCCCAGCAGCCCGGGCAGGAAGAACAGGGGCAGGAAAACGATCAGGGTGGTCAGGGTGGAGCCGAGAACCGCTGAGGCCACTTCGGCGGTCGCTTCGACCAGGGCCTCCGCGGATTTCTCCCGGGCCCGGGTCTGCAGGTTCTCCAATACCACGACGCTGTTGTCCACCAGCATGCCGATGCCGATGGCCAGTCCCCCCAGGGACATGATGTTCAGCGACATGCCGAGGAGGTAGAACGACGCCAGGGTGGAAAGAATGGAGGCCGGTATGGAGCACAGCAGGATGATCGACGAGGAGATTTTCCGGAGGAACAGCAGGATGACCAGGAAGGCCATGAGCGCCCCGACCAGCGCGGAGAAGGTCAGGTTGCGGATCGACTCCCGGATCTGCACGGATTCGTCCAGCAGGAAACGGATCTCCACGTCCCGGCCGAAGCTCAAGTCCAGCCCCGGCAGCGCCTCACGCAGGTTGTCCGCCAGGCTGACGGGGCTGAAGCCCGCCTGCCTGCGGACCAGCAGCGCCACCCCTTCCTGTCCGTTGTGAAAGACCAGGGAGTGGCGCTTCTCCAATCCCTTGTATACCCGGGCCAGGTCGCCCAGGCGGGAAGGCAGCAGGCCGCCGGAGGAAACGTACAGCCCCGCCAGGGCCTGCAGGCTGGCGGCCCGGCCGTCGGCCTTGACGATGAGCTCCAGTTCCCCCTCCTCGATCGAACCGGCCGGGTACTCCAGGTTGTTGGCCGAAAGCAGCGAGGATAGGTCCTGGATGGACAGACCCCGGGCGCTCATCATCTCCTGGTCCACGTCCACGTGGATCTCTTCCCGCCGTCCGCCTACCAGCTGGACCGATCCCACGCCCCGGACCTGCTGGACCGCGGTGCGGACTTCCCGCTCAGCCAGCTGCCGGACCCGGGAAAGCGGCACCTCGGTCCTGGGAAACAGGCCCAGTACCACCACGGGCTTCTCCGAAGGGTCCACGGGCAGCACGATCGGCCTTTCGGCGTCGCTGGGCAAGCTGAGGTAGCCGATGTCGATCAGCTCACGGGTTTCCGCCCCGGCCACGGCCATGTTCGTTCCCCAGTGGAACTCCAGGTCGATGATGGACAGGCCGTCGGCCGACAGGGAGTGAATGCTCTTCAGACCTTCGGAGGAGGAGAGCGTGTCCTCCAGGGGGATGGTGATCAGCTCGCGGACCTCGGTGGAGGGCAGGCCTTCGAAGCGCGTTACTACGGTCAGCTTGGGGATGTCCAGCTCCGGCAGGAAATCCAGGGGCAGCAGCGCGGTTGCCAGCCCACCCAGCAGGACGAGGGTCACGGTGAGCATCGTGACGGCGACGGGACGCTTGACGGCGAAGGCTACCAGGAAGCGCACGCGGGACCCGCCTTGCGTCCTCTAGTTGGTGGTGACGAGGGTCATCCGCCAGGGGTCTCCCAGTGGGTTCCCCAAGGTGTCCGTGAACCCGGCGTCCAGCGAGATGGTGAGCAGGCCGGGAGAATTGTTGTAGACGCCGTCATTGTTGACCCCCAGGATGAAACGGGCCACGTGGTAGTCGGGATCCCCGTACGGAAGCCCCGGGGGAACAGGGTTGTTCACCGAGTAGGTGACGCTGCCGTCCAGTTGCAGGCCCAGGGGAGTGATCGAAGCGTTCTGGCAGTTGATGGAGAAGGCCTCCAGGAGGGAGAAGTAGTCGATTTCCGCGCCGGCGGAGAGGTGGAAATACAGGTCCAGAAAGCTGTTGCCGTTGTCCAGATAATCGGCCGCGGGGGGGGCGTAGCCTCCGTCGAAGGTCAGGGAGTCGAAGGAGTGTAGCTCCGTCACGGCGTCCGGATTGAGCGCCGCGAGGAAGGCGGCTTTCACGACGCCGGGAGGGCGCGAGCCCGCCCCGGTGACCCGCAGGCGAAGCGGTCCCTCGAGCTGCAGCCCGTTCCCACGCAGGTCCTGGAGGCCCTCGGACACGGTGAGGGAGTACAGCGTGTCCCAGGCCAGGGGATCCTTCGGCCTGATGGTCAGGGTCGTGTTCCCTCCGCCCCAGGAGGTGTCGTAGGCGAACTGCGGGCTCCACGACAGCGCGGCGGCGCTGCTGGAGGCGTCCATGGCCTCGCTGAAGGTGAGCACCAGGGCCATGTCCTTTTCCCACCCGTCGGTGAACACGAGCGTGCCGCCGTCGTCATCGGGGGTCACGCTCAAGCCTCCGGTGTCGCTTTGGGCTGAGAGCAGCTGCGGGGCGTCGGACTCGCTGCCCACGAAGAAGTGGTGCCGGACGGTCTCCGCCAGGGTGTTCCCGGAGGTGTCGGCCACGTCGGTGTCCAGCGTGAGCAGATAGGCGGTCTGCCAGCCGTATTCCTCGGTGGGGGTGAACTGGAACATTGTAGCCGTGGGGTCCCAGGTGATGTACCCGTCCACAGAGGGGGACAGGGTGAAGCCTTCCTGGACCGAGGTCGGGTTCATCGCTTCCGAAAAGCCGATCACGATCGGCGCCCGCAGCTCGTCGATGAGGGCCTGGTCGGGCGGGGAGATCGACAGGAGGCGGGGCCGGTCGGACTCGGCGCTGCTGCCGAAGCGGTGGGTGAAATCCTCCCGGAGGGAATTCCCGAAGATGTCCTCCGCGGAGGTGTCGACCCTGATCGTGTAGATTCTGCCCTCCTTCCAATCGATCGAGGGTTGAAAGGCGAAGGTGTCCCCGGAGGACCACAGGAAACTTCCGGCCACCGGCTTTCCGGATTCGGCCAGGGAAAAGGCCTCCTCGGCCAGGGTCTTGTTCGCCTCCTGGGAAAAACGGATGGTGATGCCGCTCAAGCCGGCCAGATCCACCTGCTGTTCCCGGGGTGTCCAGTCGATGACTTCCAGGGGCTTCATCGCGAAAAAACGGCATCCTGCGGCGGCGGCGGCCAGCAGCAGCGTCAGGGCGGCCCTGCGCATCATGGACCCACCACCTCGAAGTGGATCGTCACGGCTTCCGTGACATACGAGCCCCTGGAGTTGGCGGTCGCCGTCTTGTCGGCGGGGATGGCCAGGCGGTAGAAGTGGCGCACCTGGGCGCTCGGCGGATTCTGGAACCTTCCATAGGTCAGCAGGAGCCGGCGGGGATCGAGGGCCTGGAAGCTGATCCACTCCAGGGTCGGATCGGACAAGGTGGGGGGGTAGGAGGCCTCCAGGACGACCGCCTGGAGGAGCCGTTCGACGTCGGGGACCTCGTAGGGCTCGCTGAACTGGAGGGTGAAGGTGTGCTCTTCCGCCAGGCTGATTTCGATGGCCAGGGGGTCGCCGGCCGTCCAGTCCGCGGGGAAGTACGCCGGCGTGGGAGTGGACGGGGTGTTCTCGATCCGGACCAGCCTCTGCGCCGGCACGTCGGGGGTGAAGCTGCGGGTGATCTGCGCGGCGGGCCGGTTGCCGCCACGGTCCTTCAGGTCAGTGGAGATGGTTACCGAGTACTGCTGCTCCGGAATCCACAGGTCCAACGGGTCAACCGTCACCACCCGGGGGGAGACGTAAGTGGTGAGCGCCTGCACCGCGGGCTGGACGGAAAAGGCCTGCGCCCAGGTGCCCCAGTCCATCTCCTCGCTGAACTCGAACCACAGGGCCATGTCGTTGTCCAGGGCTGCGGGGTCGTAGAGCACGTAGCCTCCGCCGCCGTCGTCCCAGACGGCCCCCTGAAAGCTCTGCAGCGTGGGGGCGGT
>Ga0214473_10010714_pt1 | contig 10770 bp, 7 predicted proteins | sample RVTome_7_FD_203509 | JGI IMG/M metagenome (GOLD analysis project Ga0214473, IMG submission 203509) | Soil microbial communities from uranium-contaminated site in the Upper Colorado River Basin, Wyoming, United States - RVT98D197 | ecosystem: Environmental > Terrestrial > Soil > Contaminated >... | reverse complement strand
CCCGCCGGGGTCTCGAAAGGCCGGGGCGCGGAGCGCATCTTCCAGACCCTGGGCCTCTCCTTCCACGACGTCATGGGGCTGGGCGATGCCGAGAACGATCTCGATCTCTTCCGGGCCTGCGGCTGGACGGGCTGCCCGGGGGATGCCGTGGACGCACTCAAGGAGCAGGCGGACTGGGTCTTCCCGGGTGAGGATGGTCAGGCGATCGCATCGGCGATCACCGGCCCCATCCTCCGGGGATTGCTGCCCGTGCATCGCTCGCTCCGCCACCGCATCGGCATCGGCTGGGTCGTGGAGACCTCGGAGCTGGTGGCCATCCCGGCCCGCGGCGTCAACGTGCTCATCACCGGCGATCCGCTCTCCGGCAAGTCCTGGCTGGCGGGCGCGCTGGTCGAGCGGCTCCTGGAGGCGCGCTATGCCGTCTGCGTGCTCGATCCCGAGGGCGACTACCGTGTGCTCGCCCGCCTCCCCGGGGTGAGCTGGGCGGAGATCCACGACGAGGCGGGAATGGCCCGGGCGCTGGCGCGGTTCGACGGGGACCCGTCGGCATGCGTCGTGGCCGACCTCTCGCTTCTCCCGCGCGAGCGGAAGCCACAGGTCATCGAGGCCGCGCTGGCCCTGATCCGCGAGCGGCGGCGCCGCCGGGGAACGCCGCACTGGGTCGTGCTCGACGAGGCGCACGACGCGCTCGGGCGGGGAGCCGTCCCGGACCTGGCGGCGGCGATCGCCGACAAGGGGTTCTGCCTCGCCACCTATCGGCCGCGCCGGCTCGGCGACGCCGTGGCGGACGGGATCGACGTCTTCATCGTGGGGCGCACCACCGCCCCCGAGGAGATGGCCTTTCTCGGCGCGGCCCTCGGCCGCGGGCTGGGCAGCGATGCGCCCACCGCCGCGCTGCCCGATCTGCCCGCCGGCGAGTTCCTCGTCGTCCAGCCCGATCAAGCCGGTCGCTGGACGCCGATGACCTTCGTGGCACCGCCGCGCCAGACCGCGCACGTGCGGCACCGGAAGAAGTACGCCGACTGCCGGGTGCCCGTGGAGCGGCGCTTCCTCTTCCGGCGGCCGGAGGGGCAGATGGTGGCGGAGGCGGAGAGCCTGCAGGCCTTCCGGCGGGCGGTGCTCGCAGCCGACGACGCGGTCCTCGGCTATCACGCGGGCCGGGGCGACTTCTCGCGCTGGGTGCTCGACGTCTTCTCCGACCGGGAGCTCGCGCGTCAGCTCCGGAAGGCGGAAGCGCGATGGCGCCGAGAGGAGGTCACCGCCCTCCGCTCCGTCATCGACCGCCTGATCACGTTCCGCTACGGAGCGGAGCCCTGACGGCGGTGGGGGACCGGGCCGCTCCGGAGTCGGCGCCGTTCTGGACCTGGAGCGTCGAGGAGACGGTCGCGCGGACCGGCGGCTCCGAGCACGGTCTCTCGTCACCCGAGGCCGCCGCGCGGCTCGAGCGCTGGGGGCCGAACGAGCTCGCGCCGCTGCGGCGCTTCGCGGCGCTGCGCGAGATCGTCCACTACCTCGCCAACCCTCTCGTTCTCATCCTCCTCGTCGCGAGCGGGGTGTCGGCCGCTCTCGGCCAGCCGGTGAGCGCCCTGATCATCGCCCTCATGCTGGTGCTGAGCCTCGCCCTCAACTTCACCCAGGCGTACCGCTCCCAGCAGGCGGCCGAGCGGCTGCGCCGGCAAGTCGGGCAGACGGCGACCGTCCTGCGCGACGGGGCCGCCCGCGAGCTTCCCGCGCGCCTGGTGGTGCCGGGCGACGTGGTGCAGCTCAGGGCGGGCGACCTCGTCCCCGCCGACGTCCGCCTCGTCTCCGCCAAGGACCTCTTCCTCAACGAGGCGGCCCTCACCGGGGAATCGCTGCCGAGGGAAAAGCACCCGCAGCGGGACGGGTGCCCGGCGCGCGACCTCGGGGAGGCGGTCAATGCCGTGTTCCGCGGCACGTCGGTCGTCAGCGGCCTCGGGACCGCCCTCGTCGTGCGGACCGGCGCCACGACGGAGTTCGGGCGTGTCGCCGCCGCCCTCGTCGGCCGCCCGCCGGAGACCGAGTTCGAGCGCGGCACCCGCCGCTTCGGGTTCCTCATCCTCCAGGTCGCGATCTTCCTCGTGCTGTTCGTCTTCCTCGTCAATGCCCTCTTGCGCCGCGATCCGCTCGAGTCCTTCCTCTTCTCGGTGGCCCTCGCGGTGGGCCTCACGCCCGAGCTCCTGCCCATGATCGTCTCGGTGACGCTCGCGCGCGGCGCCGTGCGGATGGCGCGGCGCAAGGTGATCGTGAAGCAGCTCGCCGCCATCGAGAACTTCGGCAGCATGGACATCCTCCTGAGCGACAAGACGGGCACGCTCACCGAGGGGCGGATCACGGTGGACCGCCACGTCAATCCGAGCGGCGAGAGCGACGAGACCGTGATCCGGCTCGCCGCGCTGAACAGCGTCTACCAGACCGGGCTCAAGAGCCCCATGGACGAGGCGATCCTGCGCCACGAGCACCCGGCGGTCGTCCGCTACACGCGCGTCGACGAGATCCCGTTCGACTGGGAGCGCCGCCGGGTCTCGGTCGTCGTCGAGGATGGCGGTCACCGGCTGCTCATCACCAAGGGCGCGCCGGAGAACGTGCTGCCCCTCTGCGCCCACGTCGAGCTGGACGGCGCCGCGAGGGCGTTCGACGCCCCGGCCCGGGCGGCGGCCGACGGCCTCTTTCAGCGGCTGAGCGGCGAGGGCTACCGGGTCCTCGCGGTGGCCTACCGGCAAGTGGGGCAGGAGCCCGGCTACTCCGTTGCCGACGAGCGGGAGCTGGTCTTCGTGGGCTTCGCCGCCTTCCTCGATCCGCCCCACGAGGGCGTGACGGAGACGCTCGCCGCCCTCCGGGCCGACGGCATCGAGGTCAAGATCGTGACGGGGGACAACGAGCGCGTCACGATGAGGATCTGCGCCCAGGTCGGGCTCGATGGCGGGGAGGCGCTCCTCGGCGAGGAAATCGAGCGGATGTCCGACCCCGCGCTCGCCGCCGCCGCCGAGCGGACGGCCGTCTTCGCGCGCGTCTCGCCGATCCAGAAGAACCGCATCGTCCGCGCGCTGCGCGCGCGCGGCCACGTGGTCGGCGTGATCGGCGACGGCATCAACGACGCGCCCGCGCTCCGCTCCGCCGACGTCGGCATCTCGGTGGAGAACGCCGTGGACGTCGCCAAGGACGCCGCCGACATCATCCTGCTCGAGAAGCGGCTGGCCGTCCTCCACGACGGGGTGGTCGAGGGGAGGCGGAGCTTCGGGAACATCATGAAGTACGTGCTCATGGGCACGAGCTCGAACTTCGGCAATATGCTGAGCATGGCGGCGGCGTCGGCCTTCCTGCCCTTCCTGCCCATGCTGCCGCTGCAGATCCTCCTCAACAACTTCCTCTACGACCTCTCCCAGATCGCCATCCCGTCGGACCGGGTGGACGGCACCTACATGCTCAAGCCCAAGCGCTGGAACGTGGCCTTCATCCGCCGCTACATGCTCCTGATCGGGCCCCTCAGCTCGCTCTACGACTTCCTGACCTTCGCGGTGATGCTGGGCGTCTTCCACGCGAGCGCGCCGCTGTTCCGCACCGGCTGGTTCGTGGAGTCGCTCGCCACCCAGACCCTCGTCATCTTCGTGATCCGCACCGCCGACCGGCCGTGGAGGAGCCGCCCCAGCCGCGCCCTCGGCCTCGGCGTGGGCGCCAGTGCCATCGTGGGCGCGGTCTTGCCGTTCACTCCGCTCGCTCCGATTCTCGGCTTCACCCCGCTGCCCCCGCTCTTCTTCGGCTTCCTGCTCTTCATGGTCGTCACCTACCTCGGCCTCGTGGAGGTCGCGAAGCGCTGGTTCTACCGCCGCTACCCGATGTGACGCGGACGGAGCGAGGCGCCCACTGGACTGCTCATCGCGTTCCGAGTCGCCCCGGCCCGCCACCTCGCGCCGCCGGCGCGCTGCGGCCATCCTGAGAGCGTCTTGACGCCGCCCGCCCCGCCCGAGGACCGCGAGCCCGATTCCCTGGGAGCTGTGCGGAGGCCCGAGGGCGCGGTGGTCGCCTATCGCCTCCGGCGACCTGGGCCGCCCCGCCGGGTCCTGGTCCTGCTCCACGGCGTTGCGAGCAATATGACCCGCTGGTCCGAGTTCGTGGCCACGACCAGCCTGCGCGCGTCATGGGACCTGCTGCGGGTCGACCTCCGCGGCCACGGCCTGTCGCTCTACCGGGGGCGCATCGGCATGGCCGAGTGGTGCGCCGACCTCGGCGCCATCCTCGCCGCCGAGGGCTACGCGCGCGCCGTGGTCGCGGGGCATTGCCTCGGGGCGAACATCGCCATCGAGTTCGCCGCCCGCCATCCCGCGCAGGCGGCCGGGCTCGTCCTCATCGAGCCCATGTTCCGCGCGGGCCTCACCGGGCACATGCGGCACATCGCGCGCCTCCGGCCTCTCTTCCTTCCCGCCGCGGGCCTCGTTCGCGCGCTGAACGGGCTCGGCGTCCACCGCCGCCGGCTCGCGCCGCTCGACCTCGAGGCCCTCGACCGGGAGACCCGCGCCATCATCGCTGCGGGAGGAGCGGCCGACGCGCTGCTCGCGCGGTACGCCTCTCCCTTCCTCGACCTCCGTACCACGCCCACCCTCGCGTACTTGCGGGCCCTCATCGCCGTCACCCGACGGCTCCCGTCGCTCTCGGCGATCACGGCGCCGGTCCTGGCGCTGCTCGCGAGCGGGAGCAGCTTCAGCGACCCGGCGGCCACCGAGGCCGCGCTCGCCGCGCTCCCGCATCTCGAGCTCGTCGAGCTGCCCGCCCGGCACTGGATCCCCACCGAAGAGCCCGAGGCGATGCGCCGGGCCATCGAGCGCTGGTGCGCCGCGCTCCCGGCCCACCCCTGACCTTCCGCGCGGCCGGGCGGCCGCTTCCCCGGGAGACAAGGTCCCACCTGGGGTTCCGCTGGGACACCATGCCGGGTGGGGGAGCGCCGCAAGAGGGCGCCAGGTCAGGCACTTATCTCGCGGCACCCTCCTTGCTACTCGGATGCTCGGATTGGGACAGGGAGGGGCCAGATGAATCACAGGGAGGCGCGGCCATGTCGCTCGAGCGGTGGATCCGACTGATCGCGGGGACGTTCGTGACGGTGAGCGTCGCGCTGGGCTATCTGCACAGCCCGTACTGGTTCTTCTTCACGCTGTTCGTGGGCCTCAACCTCTTCCAGTCGGCGCTGACGCGCTGGTGCCTGATGGAGGAGCTGCTGAAGAAGCTCGGCGTCAAGAGCGAGGCGGGCGCGGCCGTGTGAGCGGTCGCCCTTGGCCATCGGACAGGCGGGAGAGCGGGCTCGATGAGCAGGACACCCGCCATCGCCGCATCCGGGGTGCTCGCGCTCGGCGCCCTCGGCTTCGCGTGGCTGCGTCTCGCCGCCCTGCCCGTGGTGCACGTGCGGATGATTGCCGGCTTCGACCGGGTCGCCCGGGGCGAGGACGGCCGGCTCCTGCTCGGGCCCGTCCCGGCGGCGGCGTGAGACCGGCCATGGACGGCATCGCACGCTCGGGCGCCTTGCTGCTCCTGTCGCTCGCGCTCTCGGCCGCGTGCGGGCGCGAGGCGCCCGAGGCGCCAAGGGCGCAAGGGCCGGTGGCGCGCGGCGTCCGCGTGGCCCCCGCGGCCCTCGAGACGCTCCACGAGGGCATCGAGGCCGTGGGAACCGTGCGGTCGGCGACCCAGACCTTGATTGCCAGCAAAGCGCCGGGCTACGTGCGGGAGGTGCGGGCGCGCGAAGGGGAGGTGGTGGAGAAGGGCCGGCTGCTCGTCGTCATCGACGACCGGGAGGCCGTGGCGCGGGTCGCGCGGGCGCAGGCGGCCCTCGAAGAGGCGCGGATGGCTCTCGACGAGGCCGGGCGCCTCCACGAGGAGGCTCTCGCCGCGCTGCGCTCGGCCGAGGCCGATCATCGCTACGCCGAACACACGGCGATGCGATACCGGCAGCTCCTCGACCGCGAGCTGATCAGCGTCCACGAGTACGAGGGGACGGACGCCAGGCGCAAGAGCGCGGCGGCGGCCGTCGAGCAGGCGCGGGCGCGGATCCTGGCGCTGGCCGCGCGCGAGCACCAGATGCGGCGGCGGATCGAGCAGGCGCGGGCGGAGCTGGACACCGCCGAGATCGCGCTCGACGACACGCGGATCGCCGCCCCCGACACCGGCGTGGTGGTGGAGCGGCGCGTCGAGCCCGGCAACCTCGCGGTCGTCGGCCAGACGCTGATGACGCTCGACGACCCCGGCCACTACCGGCTCGAGGCCGAGGTGGGGGAATCGGCCATGGGCCGCGTGCGGCTCGGCCAGACGGCGCCCGTCGTGGTGGACGCGCTCGGGCGGACCCTCGAGGGGCGGGTGACCGAGATGATTCCCGCCGCCGATCCGGCCAGCCGGAGCGTGACGGTGAAGCTCGACTTGCCGGCGGTGCCGGGGCTGCGGTCGGGTGTCTTCGGCCGCGCGCGCTTCCCCGCGGGTGAGCGGCGGGCGCTCCTGGTGCCGGCGGGCGCCGTCGTCGAGCGCGGCCAGCTCACGGCGGTCTACGTGGTGGACGAGGCGAGCGTGGCGAGGCTCCGGCTCGTCACGGCGGGCGGGCGGCGCGGGGACCGGGTCGAGATCCTCTCGGGGCTCGATCCCGGCGAGCGCGTCGTCACCGAGGGCGCCGAGCGCGTGACCGACGGCGGCCGCGTGGAGACCGCCTCGTGAGCGAGCGGCTGGGATTCGCGGGGCACGTCGCCCGCGCCTTCATCGACTCCAAGCTCACCCAGCTCGTCATCCTGGCCTCGCTGCTCCTCGGCCTCTTCGCCGTGCTCGCGACCCCGCGCGAGGAAGAGCCGCAGATCGTGGTGCCCTTCGCCGACGTCTTCGTGGAGATGCCGGGCGCGAGCGTCAGAGAGGTGGAGGAGCGGATCAGCATCCCGATGGAGAAGAAGCTGCGGGAGATCCCGGGCGTCGAGTACGTGTACTCGATCAGCCAGCCCGGGGCGAGCGTGGCCATCGTCCGCTTCTACGTGGGCGAGGACGAGGAGCGGAGCATGGTCAAGCTCCACGACAAGCTCTCGTCCAACTTCGACCTGATCCCGCCCGGCGCCGGCCGGCCGCTGATCAAGCCCCGCTCCATCGACGACGTGCCCATCCTCGCCTTGACGCTCTGGAGCGAGCGCGTCGATCCCTTCACGCTCCGGCGCATCGCGGCCCAGCTCGACGACCAGGTGAAGGCGGTCCCCGAGGTCTCGGAGACGCGGCTCATCGGCGGCCTCCGCCGCCAGCTCCGGGTGACCCTGGACCGGGACCGCCTGGCGGGCTTCGGCGTGGCCCCTGCGGGCGTCCTCGCGGCGCTCGGGGAGGCCAACCGCGAGTCGAGGGTGGGGAGCTTCGCCCTGGGCAACCGCGAGTACCTGGTGGACGCGGGGGCCTTCGTCGCGACGGCCGCGGAGCTGGGCGGGCTCGTGGTCGGGGTCTCGCGGGGGCGGCCGGTGTACGTGAGAGACGTGGCCTCCGTCGACGACGGGCCCGAGGAGCCGCGGGAGTACGTGCTCATGATGGGCGGACGCGGCAGCGGGCCGGCGGCCGGACGGGCGGTGCCGGCCATCACGCTGTCGGTGGCCAAGCGGAAGGGCACCAATGCCGTGGTCATCGCCGATCGGGTGCTCGCCAAGGTCGGGGCGCTCCGGGGCAGCCTGGTTCCCGGCGACGTGCACCTCACCGTGACGCGCAACTACGGAGAGACGGCGAGCGAGAAATCCGGCGAGCTCCTGAAGCATCTCCTGCTGGCGACGCTGTCGGTCACCGCGCTGATCGCGCTCTTCCTCGGCATCCGGGCGTCCCTGGTCGTGCTCGTCGCGATCCCGGTGACGCTCGCCCTGACCTTGTTCCTGTACTACCTCTACGGCTACACGCTCAACCGCGTGACGCTCTTCGCGCTCATCTTCTCCATCGGGATCCTCGTGGACGACGCCATCGTGGTCGTGGAGAACATCGCGCGCCATTTCCACCTGCCGGACAACCGCGACCGCCCGCGGATGGCGGTGGCCGTGGAGGCGGTGGACGAGGTCGGCAACCCGACCATCCTCGCCACCTTCGCCGTGATCGCGGCCATCCTGCCCATGGCCTTCGTGGGGGGGCTCATGGGCCCGTACATGCGCCCGATCCCCGTCGGCGCCTCGGTGGCCATGCTGTTCTCGCTCGGGATCGCGTTCATGGTCTCGCCGTGGGCGGCCACCCGCCTCCTGCGAGCAACGGACGTCCACGACGAGTCGGGCGAAAACTGGACGACGCGCGTGTACCGGCGCATCATGGCCCCGCTCATCGGGGACGGCAGGCGCCGCGCCCTCTTCCTCGCGGCCATGGTCCTCCTGCTGCTCGCCGCCTGCTCGCTCGTGTACTGGAAGCTGGTGCGGGTGAAGATGCTGCCCTTCGACAACAAGAGCGAGTTCCAGGTGATCGTGGACATGCCCGAGGGAACCCCGCTCGAGGAGACCGCGCGCGTGACCCGCGCGCTGGGCGATCGCCTGGCCGGGGACCCCGACGTCACCGACCTCCAGCTCTACGTGGGCACCGCGGCCCCGTACAACTTCAACGGGCTGATCCGCCACTACTTCCCGCCGCTCCGCCAGGGACCCAATGTCGCCGACATCCAGGTCAACCTCCGGTCGAGGGCGGAACGCCGCTCGCAGAGCCACGACATCGCCGGCCGCGTGAGGCCGGCCCTCCAGCGCATCGCCGCGCCGTCGGGGGCGCGGATCAAGGTGGCGGAGGTGCCGCCGGGCCCGCCCGTGCTCCAGACCCTGGTCGCCGAGGTCTACGGCGACGACCGCCGGGCCCAGCTCGACGCGGCGGCGCGGGTCCTCCAGGTGTTCGAGCGGACGCCGGGCGTGGTGGACGTGGACTGGTACGTGGAAGATCCCCAGCCGCGCTACCGCTTCGTCGTGGACAAGGAGAAGGCCGCGCTCTACGGCATCTCGACCGAGCAGATGGTCGAGGCGCTGCGCGCGGCCCTCGGCGGGGTCACCAGCGGCCTCGCCCACCTGCCCGCGGAGAAAGAGGACGTGCCCATCTTCGTCCGCTTCCCGCGCGAGCAGCGGAGCGGGGTGGACGCGCTCCAGGGGCTCAAGCTCAAGGGGGCGGGCGGCGTCCTCGTCCCGCTCTCCGAGCTGACCCGCGTGGAGGCGACCGCGCAGGCGCCGTTCGTCTACCGGAAGAACCTCCAGCGCGTCGTCTACGTCACCGGCGACGTGGGCGGGGAGGAGGAGAGCCCCGTCTACGCGATCGCCAGGATGAACCAGGAGCTCGACCAGCTCCGGCTCGCCGACGGCGGCCCCATGCCCAGATACGTCGCGAGCCAGCCCTTCCTGACCGACCGCGTCTCGATGAAGTGGGACGGCGAGTGGCAGGTCACCTACGAGGTGTTCCGCGATCTCGGGATCGCCTTCGGCGCGGTCATGGTCCTGATCTACATCCTGGTCGTCGGCTGGTTCCGCTCGTTCAGGACGCCGCTCGTCATCATGGCGCCGATCCCGCTGACCCTCGTCGGCATCCTGCCCGCCCACGGCCTCCTCGGCGCCTTCTTCACCGCGACCTCCATGATCGGCTTCATCGCCGGCGCGGGCATCATCGTCCGCAACTCGATCATCCTCGTGGACTTCATCGAGCTGCGGCGCGCCCAGGGAATGCCGCTCGCCGAAGCGGTGGTCGACGCGGGCGCCGTCCGCTTCCGTCCCATGCTGCTCACCGCCGCCGCCGTGGTGGTCGGCGCCTCGGTGATTCTCTTCGATCCGATCTTCCAGGGGCTGGCGCTCTCGCTCATGGCGGGCGAGGTCGCGTCCACCCTGCTGTCCCGGATGGCGGTGCCCGTGCTCTACTACATGGCCGAGAAAGGAACGGAGGGTGCTCATGCTGCACATCGTTGAGTCCAAGAAGCCGCTGGATCAGGTCGCGAAGGACCTCGAGGAGGCCGTGACCCGTCACAAGTTCGGCGTGCTGGGCGTCCACGACCTCAGGGCGACCATGGCGAAGAAGGGGGTGGCGTTCTCCCGCGAGTGCCGGGTCTTCGAGGTCTGCAATCCGCAGCAGGCCAAGAAGGTGCTCGAGGCCAACCTCGAGATCTCGACGGCGCTGCCCTGCCGGATCTCGGTCTACGAGGAGGCCGGCGTCACCAAGCTGGCGACCATCAAGCCCACCGCCATGCTCGAGCTGTACGCCACGCCGGGGCTCGAGGGCGTCGCGCGGGAGGTGGAGGCCACTCTCGAGGCGATCATGGCCGATGCGGCCCGCTAGCGTCCCGAGTCAGAAATCCGTCACCGCGCGGCGCCGGGCGGGGCCAGGGGGCTCTCCCCGCGGGACGTGGCTTCTGCGCGTGGCCGGAGGCGAGAACCTCAATTTCGTGGCCCCTTACGAGTGGTGTAGCGGGTTGCGACTCAGCGTGTCGCGCGGGGAGAGCCCCCTGGCCTCGCCCGGCGCTTTGTCGGCGAACCCGAGACGGGACACCAGCAGATAGATGGGGCGGTATCGCTTCGTGGAAGACGTGGCGCTGGCCGACTGCGCGGTCGAAATCGAGGGCCGCGACCTCGGCGACCTCTTCGAGACCGCCGCCTCGGCGCTCGCCGAGCTCATGGTGGATCCGACGACCGTGAGCGTCACGGTGGACCGGACCATCGCGCTGGAGACGAGCGCCCTCGACCTCCTGCTCTACGACTGGCTGTCCGAGCTGATCTTCCTCAAGGACCGCGACCGCCAGGTGTTCACGCGCACCCAGGTGCGGGTGGGCGGGAG